>Ga0181535_10001235_pt1 | contig 34134 bp, 32 predicted proteins | sample PEATcosm2014_Bin_44_FD_119774 | JGI IMG/M metagenome (GOLD analysis project Ga0181535, IMG submission 119774) | Peatland microbial communities from MTU Mesocosm Facility, Houghton, MI, USA - PEATcosm2014_Bin17_30_metaG | ecosystem: Environmental > Terrestrial > Soil > Wetlands > Peat | place... | reverse complement strand
GCAAACTGGGGGAGCGGGTGGGTATCTGGACTGAACCGGGTGTGGTCTCCTGGTTCCGGTCAGTTGTGTGTCGTGGGAATCCCCGGTCCCTCCGCCGCGGCGGACGAGGGACCGGGGGCACCCGCCCTTTGCCGGATTTCTTACGTTTGGGCTTCGGCTTTGGCTTCTCTTCCACGACCGCTGTTTTTGGGACGCGGAAGAGTTTAGTCATTTCTTCATTAAAATTTCTGTCGGGCTTGCGGTCCTTCGTGGTATTCGTGTTTCATTACCAATCTCCATGAGCAAGCATAACCCTACACTAGAGCGGTTTCGATTCAAGTGCTGCCATTTGAGGATCATGCGAGGGGTCATTTTCTTGAGAAAAATGACCCTTGGCGTCTACGTTTCTGTAAGGAGCAGAATCGAAACCGCTGTAAAAAAGCAGTATCCCGACGGCAGCACACCCCAAGCTGGCGATAACACCCGCCGCATAAGCGGCGATGTTGGGATTCGCGGGAAGATTGAAGCTGATTTTCCACCAGGGCTTGTAGAAGACTACAAATCCTCCAATCGCAAGACAGACACCCGCGAAAGTAATAGATTTATCGTTGAATGTGTAACCCTGGTGTTCGTAGCTATCGTCGCCGTGTTCGGTGCCATCCAGACTTGCCAGAGCATCCGCTCCGCAAACGCCACCAGAAGTGCCGCCGATACAGCCTCTAAAACTCTCGAAATGGATCGACCCTATGTTTCTGTTGAACTTGTGCCAACTAGCAATCTGGAATTTACTCCAGGAGGAAACGGGTATCTCAGGATCGGAAGTACGGTGGTGAACTACGGACGTACCCCAGCGCTGAACGCCAGAATTCGGGTTCAATTTTTGAGCCAAGCAAAGGGTTCTCCCAAATCGGAAACCGATCCTAATGCATTTTGCGAAAGTCTCCAGGGCAAAGGAAATTCCTCCATAGAAAGCATTTTCGGCGGAACGTACCTCCCTCAAGTTCCATATAAAGCCTCGTGGATCGCTACTGAAAGCGAAACCGCCAAGGTCTTTATACCGACACTCATTGCGTGTGTCGCCTATCAGTCGCCATTTTCGAAGAATTGGCTGTGGACGGGGGGAATGTACACGATTCAGCGTGCGAGACATGCAAAACTTGGCGGAACTTTGCTCCCATTGAGAGGTGAAACCGTCCCGCAAAAAGACTTAGTATTGGCCCCCTTCCCCAATTCCGCAATATCCAAATAGCAACGCGAATCCTGTCGCGGCAACCATTTCAGGAGCAGCAAGAGACGCTAGTCGACAAAGTCTCGCAGCCTCCCCAGCGCCCAGTGCGCCGCCGCGCGCAGGCCTTCGTCTGTGGCTGCGAGCCACTTCTCGATATACGACGCAAAGCGGCTGTCGCCGCTGTTGCCCATGGCGATGGCCACATTTCGCCGCAGCCCCCAGAACCCCGCCCGCCGCACCGGCGAACCGTTGAAGCGCTGCTCGAAGGACTGCTCGTCCAGCCCCGCCAACCATTCCAATGTGGGGTTGACCAGCTCCGCCCGCGCTTCCAGCTCTGGGTCCGCGGCGAGCGGCGCCTTCCGGTTCCACGGGCAAACATCCTGGCAGATATCGCAGCCGAAGACCTGGCGTCCCATGCGCTCCATCAGCTCGGTAACAATCGACCCCTTGTGCTCGATGGTCAGGTAGGAGATGCAGCGCGTCGCATCCATCCGGTAGGGCTCTGCGAGGGCATTTGTTGGGCAAGCCTCGATGCACCGCCGGCAACTGCCGCAGCGATCGGGTACGAGTGCCGCGGGCGCTTCTTCTTTTTGGACTGGCAAAGAGGTCAAGAGGACCGCCAGAAACCCATAGGACCCTAGCCTGGGATGAATCAGGCAGGTGTTCTTGCCGGTCCAGCCCAGGCCCGCGGCCGTAGCCAGAGAGCGCTCGACGACCGGCCCGGTATCGACGTAACCGCGCGCCTCAAAGGTCCCGGGCTGCTCGACCCGAATCCGGGCTTCGAGCGCCTCCAGCCGTTTCTTCAGCACCTTGTGGTAATCGCTCGGCCTCAGGCGTCCCTCGGCATCTTTCCGGCTCGACCAGGCATAGCGCGCAATCCAGCCCGCGCCCGCTGCGGCCGGGTCGGTGGAAAGCGGCTGGGGGGCATGATAGCCGGCAAAGCAAACCACCGCCGAGCGCGCCCATGGGAACGGAATCGCGACCCGCGTGCGCAGCAGATGGCCGTCCTCGTCGCGGCGCTCCAGGTATCTCATTGTCCCGGCTCGTCCCGCGGCCACCCACTGCTCGAAGCGCTCCGCATCCCGCGCTTCGGCCGCATGCGGAAGCTCGAGCAAACCAGCCTCGGCAAAGCCAGCCTCGGCAAAGCCAGCCTCGCGGGCCCACGCGCGCACCTGGGTATGGCTCAGGGCAAGGCTCAGCCCTGGACTCAAGCTGCCATCGGAATTGGCCGAGAGATTTGTCATGGAACCGGCGACACCCCTGCTTGCGTATTAGGATGCAGCGTTCATTGATGGACGCCAGAATCGAAAATCGAACATTGAGAGCTCGAACCGGGGATTCTGAAGCGATTGGTTTCCCTTGCATTTTCAGCATATTCCCCCCTCAGTGATTCTGGCCGTCTACGTGCAAGTTCATTGGTGCGGAACGCCTTGAGCATTCGCCCGCAAGCGCCAGGGGAATCTGCAACGGAGGTTTGTTATGAGCGGCATAATGTGTTTTGAAAATGTGATGAAGCAAGTGGAAGCAGCCAACCCCGGCGAGCTGACCGAACTGGTCAGGGGCTACGATCGTACCTTCGTCGAGCAGATGACCCCCCTGGTGCGGCGCCAGAGCGTGTCGCTCGACCTCAGGTCCGTGCGCCGCATCGACGCGGCCGGCATTGCCGCCCTGATTTCGCTCTACCGCATCTCGACTGAGGCGGGGCACCGTTTCAGCGTCTCCCATGCCGCGCCTCACGTGGCGGAGCTGCTGTCGCTGGTCGGGTTGGACGGGTTTCTGCTGGCGCATCCGGCGAAGTCTGCCGCGCACCCCCGCGCCCGCATGGAGCAAACCGCCGCCTGAGGCCCCTCCCCCGGAACACGCGCGGCCCGGGGTGCACACCCCTCAGAAGTGCTCTCCGGGTCGCGCCTCCAGCACAGAACATAGGCCTCGGCAAATCCCATGTGACGAAATGCACAGGCAACCGTATCCCTGGGGCGATATTTGTACTAGTCGATATTTGAATGCTGCACGGGGCCGTCGTGTATCTTGGTGACCCACACGCGCTCAGCCTGATAACTTTACCGTTGCAAGGCTGAGGCTGCGTTCCGCCATCCTGTACGATTGGCCGCCGCCGCGGAATTCGTCCCCCCAGCAATGGGATTTGTTGCCGGGGAAAAATCTAAAAAAGTTGGAGGCTTCACCTCATGGCGAAGGGCGTACAGAAAAAGGCGTCTGCCGAAAAAGCAGGCACAACCGCAACCCCAATCAAGTATGTGTACTTCTTCGGCGGCGGCAAGGCCGAGGGCAACGGCCGCATGAAGGACGATCTGGGCGGCAAGGGCGCAGGTTTGGCCGAGATGACCAATGCCGGATTGCCCGTACCTCCGGGATTCACGATCCAGACCGAAGCCTGTCGCGAATATATGCGCGGCAAGGTCAGCAAGCAGATCAATGTCGAGATGCTCGCCGCTCTTGAGCGGTTGGAAAAGCTGCAGGGGCAGAAGCTGGGCGCGGGCGAAAATCCGCTGCTGGTCTCGGTCCGCTCCGGCGCCAAGTTTTCCATGCCCGGCATGATGGACACCATTCTGAACCTCGGCCTCAACGACAAGGCCGTCGAGTCGCTCGCCAAGCTCAGCTGCAATCCCCGCTTTGCCTATGACTCCTATCGCCGCCTGATCCAGATGTTCGGCGACGTGGTTCTCGACATTCCCAAGAAGAAGTTCGAGCACATCTTCGACGGCGTAAAGGCCGCGGCCAAGGTCAAGTTCGATTACGAACTGCAGCCCGACGCTCTCCAGAAGATCATCGTCGAGTACAAGAAGCTCATCAAGAAGGAAACCGGCAAGGACTTCCCGCAGAATCCTCTGGATCAACTCGTAGCCGCCCGCGACGCCGTTTTCAGGAGCTGGCAGAACGAGCGCGCCAAGACCTATCGCCGCATCAACCGTATCGATGACTGGCTGGGCACAGCGGTCAACATCCAGGCCATGGTCTTCGGCAACCTGGGCGAGAACTCGGGCACCGGCGTAGGCTTCACGCGCAATCCCGCAACGGGCGAGCACGTGTTCTTCGGCGAGTACCTGATGAACGCGCAGGGCGAAGATGTGGTCTCCGGCGTCCGCACTCCGCTGTCGATCAGCGAGCTCGAAAAGGCCATGCCCAAGGTCTACGAGCAGCTCAAAGACATCACGCGCAAGATGGAAAAGCACTACCGCGATATGCAGGACTTCGAGTTCACCATCCAGGATGGCAAGCTCTACATGCTGCAGACCCGCAATGGCAAGCGCACCGGCCTGGCCGCTGTCCGCGTCGCCATCGACATGGTCCGCGAAGGCCTGATCACTCAGGAAGAAGCCATCCACCGCGTTGAGCCCAACCAGCTCTACGACTTCCTGGTTCCGCGCCTGATTGAAAAAGGCGAGAAGATTGAAGTTCTGGCCACCGGCCTTCCGGCATCGCCCGGTGCGGCTGTGGGACAGATCGTCTTCACCGCGGAGGAAGCGGTCAAGCGTCATGCTGACGGCTCCTACAGAGTCATCATCCTGGTCCGCGGAGAGACCACGCCGGAAGATATCGCCGGCATGGAAGTCGCGGCCGGCATTCTTACCTCGCGCGGCGGCATGACCTCGCACGCCGCTGTCGTCACCCGTGGCATGGGCAAGTGCTGCGTGGCCGGCGCCGGCGAGTGCACGGTGGACGAAGCGCGGAAGGAACTCCGCGTCAAGGGACACACTTACCATCAGGGCGACTGGCTCTCGCTGGACGGCACCACCGGCCGCGTGATCGCAGGCCAGCTCAAGACGCTTGAAGCGCAGCCCGACGATCCGGATCTGGTCAAGTTCATGAGCTGGGTCGATCCGGTCCGCAAGCTGAGGATCCGCGCCAACGCCGACATCCCTCGCGATGCCAAGCAGGCTCGCCTGTTCGGCGCCGAAGGCATCGGCCTGTGCCGCACCGAGCACATGTTCTTTGCGGAAGACCGTATCGGACACATGCGCGACATGATTCTGGCCGACAACGAAAAGGCCCGCCGCTCCGCGCTGAAGAAGCTGCTGCCGATGCAGCGCGCCGACTTCACCGGCCTGCTCAAGGCCATGGGATCCTTGCCGGTCACTATCCGCCTGCTCGATCCACCGCTGCACGAGTTCCTGCCCAAGCGCGAAGATCTGCTGGTGGATATTGCCCACCTGGAAGACCGCAATCCTAAGCTGACCAACGAGTTCCACTGGCCCGATTCCGACGCCGAGACTCACATCTCCCGCCGCATCAAGAAGCCCGTGCACCTCACCCAAAAGGAAAACGCCGCCAAGGCGCGCCTTGATGAACTCCGCATGGTGCTGGCGCGCGTGGAAGAACTGCACGAGCAGAACCCCATGCTCGGGTTGCGTGGATGCCGTCTCGGCATCACCTTCCCCGAGATCACCGAGATGCAGGTTCGCGCCATCATCGAGGCCGCCGTTGCGGTCAAGAAAAAGGGCGGCGATCCGCATGTCGAAATCATGGTTCCGCTCATCGGGTCCATCGAGGAGATGCGCAACCAGACCGCGATCATCCGCCGCGTAGCCGCCGAAGTCTTCGAAGAGAAGGGCTCCTCGGTCAACTACATGGTGGGCACCATGATCGAGCTGCCGCGCGCAGCCCTCACCGCCGATCAGATCGCCGAAGAAGCTGAGTTCTTCAGCTTCGGCACCAACGATCTGACGCAGACCACCTTCGGCATCTCGCGCGACGACATCAACAACTTCCTGCCGGCCTACATGAAGTACGGCATCTTCAAACAGGATCCCTTCGCCACCCTTGACCAGGCCGGCGTCGGGCAACTGGTGAAGATGGCCACGGCCAAGGGACGCAACACCCGGCCCACTCTCAAGGTGGGCATGTGCGGCGAGCATGGCGGCGATCCAGAGTCCGTCAAGTTCTGCCACAAGATCGGCCTCAACTACGTCTCCTGCTCGCCCTTCCGTCTGCTGACGGCAAGGCTTGCGGCGGCACAAGCGGCCATCGAAGAAAAGAACATGGGCAACATCCACACCACCAGCTAGTCCGCAATCCGCACCAAACACGAAGGGCGCAGCCACCGGCTGCGCCCTTCGTGCATCTACTCAAATTTCCTTCAAGTCACCGCGGTGAAGAACCTTTTAAACCGCTTTACTTCTCCGCGTAATACCCTTCGCGCGTCACCACGGTCAGATCGGCGTTCTTGGCCTTCAGCGCAACTTTGTGGAACTCGGTGTCGTTATCCGGCTTGTCCGGCGTATACGTCAGCAGGTACTGGCCGCGCAGCTCTTCGGCAATCGCGTTATAAATCTCTTCCAGGTTGTCCTTCTTCTTGGCTTCGAAGTAGCGGCCTCCGGTACGGGTAGCAATCTGCGTCATGATCTTCTTGCCGTCAATCTGCGGCCCGCGATCACCACCACCACCGCGCCGTCCGCTGCCGCCACCTCCACCGGGGTATCCGCCACCACCGCCGCCTGGATAACCACCACCGCCTCCGCCCGGCCAGCCGCCGCCACCACCGCCGCCCCGCCGCCCGCCGCTAGGAAGCCCTTCGCTCATCTGGCGCTCCTGCTCGCCTTTGAAGTAAACCGTGTAGACGGCCAGATTCGCGTGATCCGCAGCGTCAATCGCGTCGTTCAGGTTTTCCTTGCTGCCGCGGTCCTCACCGTCGGAAAAGACCACCAGCGCCTTGCGGCCGTCTTTGGATTTCATCAGCTCATCCGCGGCCAGAAAAATCGCATCGTAAAGCTGCGTGCCTCCCCCGCGGTTGCCGCGCGGACGATCCCGATCGTCGCCGCTCGTCTCCGGCCCCTGGGAATTGTTCCGCTCCCGCGCCGTCGACCCCATCCCATCGATCTCGTGGTGCAGCTTGTCGCGGGATGTCGTAAAGTCCTGCACCAGTTCCACCTCGCGGTCAAAGTGGATGAGGAATGCCTCGTCGCCCTTGCTCGCGGCCTTCGGATTCTCCGGCAGCATCAGGTCAACGAACTTTCCGGCAGCCTTGCGCTCGTTCTCCATCGCACCCGACAGGCTCCGGCTCGTATCCACAAGCAGCCCAACCCGGAAGGGCAGATTGCTCTCGCGCGAGAAGCTCTTGATCGTCTGCGGCCGCCCGTCCTCGGTCAGCGTGAAGTCCGCAAGCGACAGATTGGCAACCAGCGCGCCATGCTTGTCGCGCACGGTAACAGGCAGCAGAACCTCGCGCGCCTGGACCTTCAGTGTTGTAACCGGCTGGTCCGCGGAGGCTTTGGCCGCCTGCTGAGCTTGCGTTGCCAACGGCAGGCACAACAAAGCCACCGTGGAGAGAGCGTAGAAACGAACACGTTGTTTTCTCATAGCTTTCAGGGGAAACACACCCCGTTAGACGAGCGTAACTCAGGATGGTTGACTCCGTTAGCACCAATTCGAAAGTGACCCCTCCCCGCAGCAAGTTTGCCAACTTCGCCGCAGCCCAGGGCCAGTCAGCTTTGGCTGCCCTTGGGGTGTGGAAAAAGCCCCAGTGTGCAGGATTGGTCTTGCCTCTCAAAGACTGGAATCACTCCTGGGGGAGACTCCGTGCGCGAGGCCGGATCGATACCTATCTATCTCAACTCGTGTAATCTGTAGCTGTTCCCGAGTCTGCTCGTTCTGGTCTCCCCGGTTATTTGAGGTGGGAAGAATGCAAGAAACCGGCCCAGCGCGTACAGCCTCATAAAGCGCCTCCAGATCCCAAAAGGGAGGGATCATGTCAAATCCCAAAGAACCCGGCCTCTCTGACAATTCAATTGGCGCGCTCGCCTACTTTACTCCCGTCCCGGCGATCTTTTTTCTGGCCATCAGGCGCTACAACAAAAGACCCTATGTGCGATTCCACGCCTGGCAATCCCTCGTATTCAGCGCTTTTGTGTTCATCTTCAGCTACATCCTGAACTTTGTTCTGTCGTTTACCACGTTCCTTGGACCTTATATCTTCCTGGGACTAAGGTGGCTGTTCCTGCTGATCTTGGTTGCCGTTTTTCTTGTATGGCTCTGGTGCGTGGTGAACGCGCTGAATGGCAAGCGGTGCAAGCTCCCGATTATTGGCGACTGGGCCGATGAGCAGGCCTACAGGTAACCCATCCGCAGGCCGTTCCGAGTCGGCTTCTCAGGGAACAGCTCAAGCGCCAATCGCTCCGCCGCAGCAAAGCAATGCACAGCCTTATACGCCTGGCGCAACACAGGCCCTAGCAGCAGAGCAAAGCGCGAACAAGTATCCGGATAGTTTCCATGTGGCCTATGCCGCCGATCCCCTTTGCAGCAAGGGGAGGGCCGGCGTAAACTGATTTGCCAGCCAAGCAAAGACGTATGTTCACTCTCTCAAACGAGCGTCGAGAGCGGTTTCGATTCAAGTGCTGACCTTTGAAGATCATGCGAGGGGTCATTTTCTTGTGAAAAATGATCCTTTGCGTCTACGTTTCGGTAAAGAGCAGAATCGAAACCGCTGTAACGTGTGAGAGAGTCTTTTTTCTTTGTTGAGAATTGCGAATCACCAGGAAGCTTTGCCATCATCCGCCGTATTCGAACCAGCGAACAATGAGGAACTGATGATCATTCGAAATCTTACCAGGCTCGTTATTGTGCTGTTCGCCTGCCTGATTCCCGCGCTGCTGACCGCTCAGCAGAGCCAATCCGGCCCGGCTACCGCTGCTTCAACTCCCAAGCAGCAAGCGCCCGCCTCCGCCGCGCAGCCGCCGGCGCAACAGGCCAGTCCGGCGACGCAACCGCCCGGCGCTCCCGTGCAAAATCAGAACCCGCAAGCGCAGTCTCCGAATCCTTCTTCTACCCCGGCCGCTCCCAACCCCGGCTACACCCTGCGCGTCATGTCGCGCCTGGTGGTGCTGGATATGGTGGTCGTGGACAAGAAGGGAAAAGTAGTCAAGGATCTGAACCGCAACGATTTCAAAGTGGAAGAGGAAGGCGAACCGCAGACCGTTCTCAACTTCGAACAGACCGGCATGCACACGCCCGACCCGCAGCTCTCCATCGAGTCGACCGCGGACCTGGACCGTTTGGCTCCGCGCGCTCCGGTCGACATCATCCTGCTTGACGAGTTCAACACGCGCTTTGAAGACATGGCATTTGCGCGCTACTCGCTCAAGAAGTTTCTCGACAAGCAGCCAGACAAGCTGCCAGCGCCCACCATGCTGATTGCCGTCGATCTGCAGCACTTTACCGTGCTGCGGGATTACACGCAGAACAAAGACGAGCTGATCAACGCGCTCGACCATCACTTCGTGTCTTATCCCTGGCAGATGCACCAGGGCGCCTGGGTAGGCGAGCGCTACGCAACAGCCTTCATCACTCTTCGGCGCGTGGCGCAGGCAGTCATCGGCCATCCCGGCCACAAGAACATGATCTGGATCGGCCGTGGTTTTCCTCCGATGCGATTCGACCGTATGGAAATCGACGCGACCAACCGTATCAATAATGCCGTCCAGGATTGTGTGAACGTGTTGCGCGACGCCCGCGTAACCCTCTACACCATCGACCCTGCCGGTCTGCAAGTGAACCCCGGCGCTTACGGCGGCGATCCGATGGTGGACCCGTTCGGCGGAAATTATGAGTTCAACCGGCTGGCCAAAGCCACCGGCGGGCGCACCCTCTACGGACGCAACGATGTCGATATGGAGATCGGCACCGCGATCCAGGATGGCTCCAGCTTTTATACTCTCACCTACCGGCCCAGCAATACGTCGCCCGATCCGCGCAAGTTCCGCCACATCAAAGTCACGCTCAGCCGCCCCGATCTCTCTGTCATCACGCGCGCCGGCTACTATCTTGAGCACGGCCCAGGCCGCGTAGACCCGGTGAATCCATCGCGGCGGCTGATTACCGACCTGGTTGCGGCGGACTCGAGCACCATGGTCTACGACGGCGTGCGCATCAACGTTGAAGCCTCACCGGCAGATCCGGAACAGTTCATCATCCATGTGGATGGGCACAACCTGGCCTGGACGCCTGCCACCGACACGGAACCGCGCCACGCCGAAGTCATTCTTGTGGTCTCCACCTATGACAAGAAGGACAAGGAACTGAGCCGCGTCGCCAATGTTGTTCGGTCCAACGCACCGCGCACCGCGCCCCCCACCGGCAGGATGCTGTTGGATATGAACATACCTCACAAAATCGCATACAATCCGAAGGCTGTGCGTGCCCGGTTTACCGTGCGGGTGGATGCCTCGGGCCGCATCGGAACCGCGGATGTGCAGCTTGGCCCCCACGCTGCAAGCCCGGCGCCGCAACCGGCCCCCACGCCCGCCGCCCAGAGTGCGCGTTAAGGGGGGCGCCCGGCTCCGCTTTAACCGTTTCCCCAAAAAAGCGAAAGCCCGCCAGATTGGCGGGCTTTCGCTTTAAATTTTTGGTAGCGCTACCGGGAATTGAACCCGGGTTTTAAGATTGAGAATCTCACGTCCTAACCCCTAGACGATAGCGCCACTATTTTCAACAACTTACAGCAAGACTCGCGCTTACTAGCGCTCCTGCTTGAATTCCCCATCAGAAAGGCATGGGCAGACGAGGGGCGGCTCTCTAAAAAGTACCCTTCGTACTAGCAGACTGGAAGGAGCGGCATGGATAGTAAGCAGCGACATCCTGTGAGCCTTAAACAGTATCGCAAGGTACGCGGGAAATGGCAATTCGTGCCGGTGGCCCGCGACGCCAGGGGCAACCCCAACCCGCGCCTCGTTTTCGTCAATGGAGAGCCGGTCGGCTCGAAGGGCGGCACCTTCTAGAGCGGTTTCGATTCAAGTGCTTCCATTTGAAGATCATGCGAGGGGTCATTTTCTTGAGAAAAATGACCCTTGGCGCCTACGTTTCTGTAAAGAGCAGAATCGAAACCGCTGTAACTCGAATTCAAACGCCAAGGAAGACGCCAGCAAGGGTCTGTCGGGACGGCTCCGCGAGAGGCCCTCGAAGCCTGGCGGACAAAGTGCGCCATCCTCACCGGCCAGATAGAGCCCGCCCCTGAAGCGCAGGAGGCGGAGATTGGCCTGAGGATCGATCAGGCGATCGAAAAGTACCTGGTCGAGGTGGAAACCACCAAAGGCGAGAGAACCTACCGGCAGTACCGCCGGGAGTTGGAGTGGTTCCGGACGCACTGCAAAATGCTCTGTATCTCCCAACTGGACCGGAGTGATGCAATGGCGCTGTTCGCGCGGGGAACTGCGTCGGAATCATGGGACGCGGCCTTGCGCTCCAATTCAAGGACAGATTTTCTGAGAATTTTATGGCCTATGCCGCCGCATGTGAGCGCAACGAGCGCGGCCTCAGAGGGAATTGACTCGTTCAGGTTTGATCGAAGCATACTGGAATGGCGGAGAGTGCACGGAGCATCTATACGATGATTAATAGACTGGTGCGAGTCCACATTTTCAGCAAAGTTGAACATGCTCTTGCATTAAGTTTCGTATACCTCGATCAGAACAATTCGATGGCCGGGCCGCCTTGGTCGTTGTCTGACTCGCCGCCGGCCACAGCAAGATGGGTTATCGTCTGACTGGCCATTTTGTAATTATTGAGGTGGGAGTCCAGCAATGTCTTGAACGTTGTATCGAAGAGGCCGTCCCAACCGGGACGATCCTGCGTTTCGGTCAGCCGCAGCAAGTGGTTTCGCATCTCCACCAGCGCTTCCTGCACATGCTCCATTCTCTGCCGCATTACATCCTGAAATTGGATGTGCCCCATCGCCACCAACAAGTGGTCCACACCCTCCTGATGACCTGCTTCCACGTCGGAGATAATGTCAAGCTGCAACTGTGAGCTATGGCTGAAATCCTGCTGCATCACAGTCAAGTCGTGGACCAACTCCTGCAACTCGTCTAGACCGTGCTTTTCTTCAAGCGCCTTCTGTGCCTCGGCCATTTTGCCGGCCACCTTGCTGGCCGTAGCGTTGAGTTTCTCAGCGATCTCCGCAGCCGCGCTGGTAGACCGCTTGGACAACTCTCTGACTTCATTCGCAACCACGGAGAATCCCCGGCCGGCATTCCCCGCGCGGGCTGCCTCGATCCCCGCGTTGAGGGCCAACAGACTGGTCTGTTTGGCGATGGATGAGATGACCTGGATGATGGGCGTTAGGGCCTTGACATCGTCGGCTAGCAAGCGGATCTGCTCGTAGTTGCCATGCATTTCGCTGGCTTGTTCGCTCAACTTGGTTTCCAGTTTGGAGATGAGCTGATTGTTCCGCTCCGCTCGACTGCTGGTAACTTCAGTCAGAGCCTTCCCGCTCTGGACGGACTGGGTGATGCGCACCATCTGCTGGCTGGATTGCGCACTCAGCAGATTGAGTTGCTCGATCAGGAGGATAATTTCGTGCTCTGACTCGGCGAGAGACCCACCGATCTGCTCGTGCATCACGTCGATGTAGGGCTTGGAGTCTTTGATGTCTCTGCCGATTGCATTATGGATGGCCCGTTCACGCGATAGGTCCTCGTAGCTAAGTTGACCGAAGGCCCACATGGAGGAGATGTCGCGACGAGCCATAATCCAGTTCCACCATTCGGCGATCAGCAGCGGTACAAACTTGAGAAGCACGAGCGCGACGGCGATGCTTATCCAATCGGCGATGAAAGCCCGCCTCTGAATGCAGAATAAGACCACAAGAAACAGGACGTTGCAAAAGAACGCAAGCGCCACTTGAAGAAGCAGTCGCTTCTTAACGCGGTGAAGCCTACTTTCGTTCGCGATCATGATTCCCGCTCCGTCAATCCGATGCGACCAACTGGCATGTGAAGAATCTCTTACAGCTCTGTAGTCCGCTTCAACATAGTGACCTTAGGTTCCAGGCAGAAGCTGCTTAATAACTTTGAGCAGGTCACCACCCGAAATCGGTTTCACGAGCCAACCTGTGGCGCCGAGGCGCCTGCCCTCGTCGCGCTTGGCCATCTGGCTCTCGGTGGTCAACGTCAGAATTGGAAAGAATCGGCAACCTGGCAGCGCACGTACTTTGCCGATCATTTCAAGGCCGCCCATCACTGGCATATTGATGTCAGTGAGAATGAGGCTGGGCTTGACTCCGGCTTTCAACTTGTCTAGCGCTTCCTGACCATTGCCGGCAATCTCAACTTGAAAGCCGCCCAGGGACAGAGAGCTCTTGAGGCTCATCAACATGGTGGCAGAATCATCGACAATGAGAATTGTTTTCGCCATGGAATTACCTCATTCCGCAGGTTTCAATGCCGGTTCCAGCCATGCCCGCAGTTCGTCATTCTTCGGCCAGCTGGATATGGCTATTTTCGCCGCCATCAAGACCTGGAGGTTGGCGGTGTGAAGGTGGCTCAAAGCAGACAGATCCGCTTTAGCATTGGGTTTCGTCTGGAGCCATTCAAGCAGTCCTTCCGCTTCTTCCACGTTCACTTCGTCACGAAATAGAACGCGGTTCTTCTTAAATTCGATTGGCATCAGACAATCTCCCGAATGTTGAGGATCATGAGCACCGATCCATCCCCCATGAGAGCTGAGCCGGAGTAGGCAGACAGATTGGATAGAAAACCATTCAAAGGTTTCTGAATAACACCTATTGTTTCCTGGAATCCATCGACCAGAAGACCCAACTCCGCGCTCCCCGCCTGAACAAGGAGTGCAGCTAGTTCATCGTCAGAATTCGCTTGAGGGACAGCGCTGATCCCTAACAGGGCATTCAGACTTTTCAACGGAACAATGCGTCCGCGTAAGACAGCCGTCTGACTTTGCTTGATCGTGTGGATTTCGCTCCTGGGAATGCGAACTGTTTCAACAACATGATCCATCGGTACGCCAAATAACTGCTGGTCGGACTCGACGATCATTACCTGCGTTACCGCCATTGAAAGGGGTAGTGAGATGCGGATCGCTGTGCCTTTGCCGAGTTCGCTGCTTATGGTGACAGTGCCATTGATCTTCTCGACAGCAGAGCGAACCACATCCATACCCACTCCGCGGCCCGAAAGATCGGACACAACCTTGGCAGTAGATAGGCCGGCAGCGAAGATCAGATTGACGGCCTCCTGGTCGCCTATGCGCTCCAGCGTCGCTTCGCCGATGATTCCTTTTTCGTAGGCCTTCTGTTTGATTACGGCCGGGTCAATGCCTTTGCCATCGTCGATGATCTCGATCACGACGCGGTCCGCCTGCTGCGCGGCGCGGATGGTCAACTTGCCGGTTGCCGGCTTGCCCACGGCAAGTCGGACCTCGGGAGTTTCCAGGCCGTGATCCAGGCTGTTGCGAACGATGTGAATGAGCGGGTCGGCAAGCGACTCGATAATGTTTTTGTCGGCCTCGGTCTGCTCTCCTTCGAGCACAAGTTGAACTTCCTTGCCAAGCTTCCGGGAGGTGTCGCGCACCAGGCGCGGAAAGCGCTGGAAGATGAAGGAGACAGCCATCATGCGAACCTGCATGATCGCGTCTTGCATCTCATCGGCGATGCGGTTGATGATTGAGTACTGCCCCTTGATCTCCCGCGAAAGTTCGCGCACGCCGAATTGCGATTCCGCCCGTTCTGCCAAATACGGAAGCGCGTTCTTCGACACCACCAGTTCGCCGATCAGGTTCATCAGGCGGTCGACCTTCGCTTGATCTACTTTAAGGCTCTTGGGACCATTCAGTGCATCTTCAGCGCGTCTGCCGAGCTTAGCGGGTTCATTCGCCGGAGCTTTGCCGGAGCCGCTTTCCGGCGCGGGACTGTCGTCGTCTTTATGTTCGGCCGCAGTTGCGACGATACTATCGTCACTGCCAGGGAGGCACGGAAGACTGGACTTAGGATGGTTGAATTCTTGCGCATCGAGCCACGCCACCAAAAGCGTATTGTGGCCGGTCGCGAGAGCGTTGTCGAGTGCCGCTTGAATGTCGGTCAGGGCAGAATGATCGCCAATTGCCTGGCAGAGGTTCGCGAGCACTGTCGCAACAGACTTGAGCCGCCCAGCGTGCCACGCGGGACGATCGTCAAGCAGAAGAATCTGCCGCTGCGACGCGAGAATCTGGCTGAGCGCGGCCTGGTCGTTCTCCGAGAGTGGAGCAACCCGCTTCGCAGTCGATGACACCTGGCTCTGCCCGTTCACAAGCCACTGCGGAGGAATGGCCGATATTTCCACTTGATCCAGAAGATAGCGGTAATACTGGTCAAGTTCCTCGCGAGGGCAGGAAGTAAGCAGCTCGAATCCGAGGAGGCAACTATAGGTGTCCAATTCGGCCAGTGGCGGCAACGCCTCCGAAAGAACGATGCGGCCCCAAATAAGTCCGGGAGCCTGCCGTGCGCTATTCAGCGGGTCATCCCCGTGGAAGAAACACTCCCGCTGCGGTTTATAGACAATCCAATGTAGTTGCTCTCCCTGCTGGCATTGCACGATGGCCGCCATTCGCACGGCTTCGGGAATGCTATCAAACGGCAACAGCCCGGAAGCTGGAACCTCTGCTGGTGCGGCCTGATGGTTTGTGACGGTGAAAGAAGCACTGTTCAAGTCGGCCGATTTGGCTTCTTCCTGGTTCGCGCCCACACTCGGCATCAAAGCCCGCAGTGCTTTGACCATACGGCGAGAGTCCTTGGCGCGAGAAGCATTTATGTGCTGAGAGGATTCAATATCACCGCAAAGCACACCCACAAGATCCATTGCTTCAAGCAAACTGTCCGCCAACTCTCGCGAGTAGACAACGTCGCCGCTTCTGACCGTTCCCATCAGGTCTTCGCCTGCATGAAGCAAAGTTGTCATCTCAGGAAAGGTGAACAAGCCGCTGTTGCCCTTCAACGTGTGAACGGAGCGAAAGAGTTCATTGATTATTTCCTGATCGCCGGGCGCGGCTTCCAGTTGCATCAGCTTGTTGCCGGTACTTTCCAAAAGGTCGCGGGCTTCGGAGAGGAATTGTTCCAATAATGGGTTCATGGGCAAAGATGTCGATGTCATTGACTTGCCCCTCCAAGCAAAAGGCAGGTATAGGAAAGAAGCTGCGACGGGTGGACAGGTTTGATGAGGTAGCTGTTGGCGCCCGAGCGATAGGCAGCCACTTCGTCCCTGGCGGCGGCTTCGGTGGAAATCATGATGGCGGGTGAAGTGGTAATGTCCTGTTGGCGCAGTTCGCGCAGAAAGCCAAATCCATCGAGCTTGGGCATATTGATGTCCACGATGTAGAGATCGAAGGGTGCATCGAGGGCCTTCTCCAAAGCCTCGATGCCATTCCATGCCTCCTCGACCGCGTAACCGGAGGATTCAAGAATGCCGCGGTGATACATGCGCACTGTGGCCGCATCGTCAATAATCAGGACGCGTTTCACTTGGTCTCCAGACCTTTCTGATAAACGATCGCTTCAGGAAATTTGCGAACCTTGAACAAAGAAGAGATGCGGCTCATCGATTCGGAGTGCCCCAGACATATGAAGCCTCCCGGATTCATTGCTTCATAAAATGTCTCGGCGGCCGTCTGTCGGGATGTGTCATCGAAATAGATGAGCAGGTTTCGGCAGAAGATCACGTCGAAATTGCGATAACTGAGAGTTTCTGTCGCTTCCGAGAGATTGACCCGCGTGAACTCAACGGCCTCCCGGATGTCGTCGCACAGTTGGTATTCTTCGCCGATGCCTTTGAAGTATTTCTTCAGCCAGGGCGCTGGCATATGCTGTACGGAACGAAGGGAATAACGGCCTGCCCGCGCGCGGCGCAGGATGCTGGTGTCTATATCGGACGAGATGATCTCGACATCCCACTCGGCGATTCCGCTCCAGTGTTCCAGCAGGTACATGGCGATCGAATAAGGCTCCTCCCCAGAGGACGAAGGGATACACCAGATGCGAATTGCATCCGCGCCGATTCTTTGCCGGACAATCTCAGGAAGAATGGAATCGACCAGGCAGCGGAACTGATACTCTTCGCGCAAAAAATATGTTTCGTTCACCGTCATCAGGTTGGTGAGCTGTTGTAATTCCTCACCCGAAGCCTGAAAGCGCAGGAGTGTAAAGTAGCCGCGAAACGTTCCCGTGCCAGTTGACTCAATTCGTTCGACCAGGCGCTTATCCACGAAGTAGCGCTTGGTCGGCTCGAAGTTGATGCCGGTCCTGCGATAGAAGAACTCCTTGAACTTCAAGAAGTCTTCGTCGCTGATGATTGGTTCGGATTCTGGTAAAGGCGCGTATGCCGTGGTCACAGCGTTAGACCTCACGAATGCGTTTGAGCGCCAGATCTGCGGCAAACTGGATATAGGGTTCGGACAGAAAGCGGGCTTTGAGCCGGATCAGGGGATCAACCGCTGCCTCCGTGGCAACTTCGCAGAGCAGATCGACCGCGGTGGCGCAAACATTGACGTGGGAATCGCGTTCGATGACTTTGATCAGCCAGCTCTCAGCTTCGGTGTGCCGCTCGGAATCGAGGATATTTACGACGAAGATACGAACATCCGGATCTGGATCGGCAAGCAAGGAATGCAGAATGGGGTCTACTTCACTGCCCATTTGCTTGAATGCTTCTATCACTTCATTTCGCAAGGCCGCGTCTTCGCTGCGGAGACAATCGACCAGTCCTCTAACTGCCGATGGATTGTTCAGGCGAAGCAGTGTGTTGAGGATCATCTCTCGGACTGCTACATCGTCCTCGCGTGTCAGGCGGCTCACCAGCGCCATGGCAGCCTCAGGGCAATGGACGATATCTCGCGCAGCCTGACGCCGGCCGGCAGCATCTGCGTCCTCCAGAGCTGTCTGAAGCTGGTCATAGTCCCGCTGCGGTTTCGGCTTGCCGCGATCAGAAAGTTGAGCGATCTTTTGTTTTACAAGACCCATGATTTTTCCCCTACTCACCCGGCAAGCTTGAAACCTGCACAGTGTACTTTCCCTTAACGAGCCGCCCAGGCAACGAGTTGCGCGGCGACTTTCTCTGCATTGAGGATGAGGCTTGCTCCGCTCTTTCTGACCAGTTCTGCCGGCATACCGTATACCACTGCCGACTCTTCCGATTCGGCGATGGTTCTACCCCCGCGTTTTTTTATCTCGGTAAATGCATCCGACCCGTCGTGACCCATCCCAGTCAATAACACCGCGGTCGTTTTCGCTGGATCGTAATGCTGCAGCACCGATTGTCCGAGCAACTCGACCGAAGGGTGCCACAGATACTGCGAATTCTCTGGCGCGGGCAAAACAGTGAGCTTGCCGGCCCGGCTGGCCAGCAGCGTGTCCGCTCCACCTCGCCCAATGTAGACACAGCCGGGCACAATTGGCATGGCACTACCTGCCTCGACAACTGACATTGCGCAACACTGATTCAGCCGCTCGGCGAAGGCCCTGGTAAACGCCGCGGGCATATGCTGCGCCACTAGCACAGGCCATGGAAACTCCGCCGGCAATCCAGATAGAACAATCTCAAGAGCGCGCGGACCGCCTGTGGATGCGCCGATGACTACCACGCCATCGCTTGCTCCCTTGCGCGCAGCCAGGGCAGCGGAAGCAGCGGCGGCCTTTGTGCGCTCATCCTGCATGCGGCGAACTACCGCTCCGGCACCTAGACTCTTTGCCCTTTTGCCCTTCGGTCGAGCCCGTGCGGCGCCGCGAACCTTCGCCACCAGTTCAGCAGCGACTCTGTCGATAGACAGGGAGATAGTTCCGCCAGGTTTGGTAATGTAATCCACCGCGCCCAGATTCAGGGCTTCGAAGGTGGCCAACGCACCTTGCGCGGTGAGTGAGGAAACCATCACCACCGCGACAGGCCGCTCAGCCATAATCAGAGAAAGCGCTGTCAATCCGTCCATCTCCGGCATGTTGATGTCCAATGTCACAACATCCGGCTCGAACTCGCGATTTTCCCGCACCGCCTCTTCACCGTTTCTGGCCTGGCGGATGTCAAAGTCTTCCTCGGCCTGAAACGTCGCCATCAGCTGGCGGCGCATCACGGCCGAGTCGTCGACAATCAGCAGCTTGATCATTGGATTATCCCGTGACCGCTGCTAGCGTCACCAGTTCCTTTTGTTCCATCAGGTGAGGAGGATCGATCAGTTGAACCATCCGCTTCTGCTTCTCGAGGTTGGCCATACGGCTCAGCAGCCGGCTCTGGTCCTTGGAAAGCTGTGGCGCAGGTTCAATGGCCGCCTTGGGAATCTTCAACACCTCGGCCACCTGATCGACAATAAAGCCGGTACGTACATCGGAGATGAGAAACACCATGATCCGTTGACGATCGGTCCGCTCCACCTGTTTGAGCCCCAGGCGCAGGCGCAAGTCAATCACCGGCAGCACACTTCCTCGGAGATTGATGACGCCCTCAACGAACGATGGCGCCTTAGGTACACGGATGAGTTCTTCCGGCACGCGCACAATCTCTTGCACGGTGGCAATTGGCGCACCGAACTCTTCTTTATCCAGTCGGAAGATGACCACTTGTTCGTCATCGTCGAGGTCCTCGTTCGTCTGCTTCGTTTGTCGATCCTCTTCGAGTTCACTATCATTCACGGCGCTCAGTGCCTCCTTGATTACGGAATGGCCAAAGAGATTGCGCGCGGTCACAATCGACACCATGCGTTTTCCATTGTCCAGCCTGCAGATTGCGGTTATCTCGGCGAGATTCCCCTCACGCGCCAGCAATGCGGGAAGCGCGTCCACGCCGGACTTTGAAACCCGGAGCACTTCGCTCACCGCATCCACCACTACGCCCACCGAAACCCCGCCTAACGTAAGCACGACGATGCGGCTTTTCTCGTCCAAATCACGATGCGGCAGAGCGAACATGCTGCGCAAGTTGACCAGCGGCAGCAGGCGGCTGCGCAATGTCATCACGCCGAGAACGTGAGACTCAGAGTGAGGCACATGAATTACGGCCTCCGGCACCTGCACGATCTCCTGAACATCTTCGATGGCGATGGCATATTCCTGGCCATCGACATCGAAGCTGACCAGCTGCAGTTCATCGCTGGTATCTTCTTCTTCGCTTTGTCCGCCGGCTTCGACGGTCCCTGCCACGCCAGTGCTTTTTGAGATGGCCGCAATCTGCGAGAACTCACGCTCGATGAGCTTGGCAAAGTTCAGCACCATGATCATCGCGTGACCGCCCACGTCCTTGATGAGGCTTGACAGCACTTCGGTATTCACCGTGGTCTTGATTGAGCCCACGTCTTCGATGTGGCTGGCTTCGACACCGACCACGCTTGATACGCGGTCGACTACAAAACCCACCGGCTGACCAACGTCCACAACCAGGGCGCGGGTCGAGTCGTCGTGTTCTAACTCGGGAAAGCCGAAGAGCCGGCGCAGTGAAATGATAGGCAGCACCTTACCGCGAAGATTCGCCAGGCCTTCCAATGCGGAAGGCGCAAGGGGCACGCGCACCACCTCGGGAACGCGAATGATCTCCTTCACCGGCGACATGTCTGCCGCGAAGACCTCGTCCCCGGCCATGAACGTGACGAACTGTTGCGTGCCTTGTTGATTATTTGAAGCGCTCTCGTCGACTTCGCCCTCTTCGATCGCCGCCTCGTTCAGTTGTATCTCCGGGGCGAGCTCCTCGATGATTGGCTCCTCGAGAAGCGCGGCCCCACCTGTTTGCTGCTTCGATGTTCGTGTCGTCATGATGGCCTCCCTTTACGCTGCGCTCTGCAGTTCATCCGCGAGAGAAGAAATCTCTTCGATAGCTGCTGCCAGATCCTCGGCACCCTTGGACTGTTGTTGAGCTGCGCCGGATGCTTCTGTGGCTGCTTTGTCTGCCTCAGTTGCGGCCGCGGAAATCTGCTCGATGCCTTTCTTTACCTGGCCGAGAGCCGCGGCGATTTCCTCCGATGCGGAGAGAATCTCCTGCGTGCCCTTTTCGACCGCAAGAATGTCGGTTTCTATTAACACCAAGTCAGTTGTCGTGGTCTTGGCCTTCGCCACTTCGGTCACAGCCGACGCAACGATCTCGGCCAAATCGCGCCCCACAATGCCAATCTGATCCTGGACAGCCTTCACCAAATCCTTGATCCGGTCAGCGTTCTCTGCCGAGTCATGGGCCAGGTTCCGGATGTCGGTAGCAACCACGACGAAGCCTTTGCCAAACTCTCCGGCGCGAGCCGCTTCAATGGCGCCATTCACAGCCAGCATGTTGGTCTGGATCGAAACTGTGCTAATGGCCTCAACGATCTTGTCGATCCTTCTGGAGACTAGTTCCAGGTCATTCATCTGCTTGATGCTGCCGCGCGAGGCGTCGGCTGATGTGGATAGACCTTCGATCAACCCATTGACGGCCGTCTTGTTCTCGCCGAGCAGCTTCTTGATGGAAACCACCTTTTCCGCACTCACAGCGGCGCGCTTCTGGGCGACTTCCAATCCCTTTTCGATCTGATTGGTGGCCGCGGAGGACTCTTCAGAGGCTGCGGACTGAACCTCGGCGCCCTTGCGGATCTGTCCTAGAGCCGTCATGATCTGAGCGCTGGAGCGATTGATTTCCTGCACGGCCGATGAGAGCTCCTCAGAGGAGGAAGCCACCTGCTCGGCACTCTTGGCCACATCGGTCGAGTTCTTCAGGTCTTCTGCCAACTCTGCCAGCGCCTGCGCAGCCTGCTCGCATTCGGCCAGTGCCTGGGTTTGCTCGGCAACAGTCTTGCCGGATTCTTCCGCAGCGGCGGACTGCTCCTCGGCCGCGGCCGCAATATTTTGCGAGCCCTTCAACGCCTGCTGGGATGCGGCGTTGGACTGCGTGGCGTTGGCGGAGATCTCAGCGATGCCCTTCACGATTTCAACCGCATCGAGGCGAATCTGCTCCAGTTGCACCGTTACGATCTTGCCCTTCTCAACCTCCTCTTCCATCGTCTTGGCGGACGTGTTGATGCCGCCGGCGATGTTCTTGACCTCTTGCTGGATCTGCCCAACCAATTCCTGAATCTGCTTGGCGCTCTTCTCGGAAGTCTCGGCCAGAGTCCGCACTTCATCGGCGACGACTGCGAAGCCCTTGCCGTGCTTGCCGGCGCGCGCTGCCTCAATGGCCGCATTTAAAGCCAACAGGTTGGTCTGGTCGGCAATACGAGCGACAGCCTTGACGATATCGCCGATGTTGGCGGCCTGTGTTTCGAGTTCTGTAACCATCTTGACTGAAGCGAGCTGGCGCTGCGCGGCAACCCCAACATTGGAGATCAGGCTGGCAACATCGCCACTGGTGCGGGCGATCAGCGTTTGGCAGGCCTCGCCCTTGCTGCTGCTCAGCTCGGCGTTCTGTAATTGACGTGTGATGGAGACACCCACCTGCTGAAAGGCCGCCAGAGACTCTTGCGCGGCGCTCGATGCCTCTTCAGCGCCGGTTGCGATCTGATCGCTGGCACGCTTCAGTTCCTCGGCGGCCGACGATGCCTGGGCAATGCCAGAGGCCAACTGTCCGGTGGCTGCGGCAATGCGCTCCGCTGCCTGCTGTTGTTTGGCGAGTGTCCTCGCCTTCTTGCGTTGCGCTTCCGCCTCGCGGGCGGTCACAGCCGAAGTTTTTCCTTCAAGGGCAGAGATTGCCTGTACGGCAGCCTTCCTGACGAGTGCCATGGGTCCATTCCTTTTGTGCTGGCTTTCCAGAGTCGGAGTCCGGTGATTTCCTTAGGCTGGAATTCGCGAAGCGGTGAGAAGTGCGTAAGAGCGTACGTAGACGCGGAAGAGATGCGCCCGGTGGGTTACGTTCTTATTTGCGGTCCACAGGCAGAAATTCTCAACCGGAAAGCTGTTCAATCGTGCACAATATTGAAAATTTTTTCCGATTGGGAAACCTGACCAAATTAGGATCGTCGTTGCGCGATTTAGTGCAGGCAAGCACTAAAGTGCTGCGTAACAGGTGCGACGGATGGCTAGGAAAAACCGTTGGTCATGTGTCGTCGCGTTGAGAAGATATTGCGAATCAACCACATGCCATCCCCATGCGCGATTAATGCACATTGGTCGGCAAAAAAGGAGATTCAGTGAAACATATGCGAGGAAGAGGTGTGCTCCTCAATCGTTTACGAGTCCGGGAGGGCCACCGATGGGATAACGTGCCCGCAAAGTGGGTCGTCTTGTTCTCTGGAATTCGCGGGAATTTTATTTGCGGGATCGTTCGCCGACGCAACATCATGCCCCTGCATCGCACTCGTTCTTGATTGCATCTCTGAGCAGCAGAAACTGCTCTTCCAACTCGGCCATGAGGATGTTGACACCATCCAGGTCTCCGGCATCGGCCGCCTTTTCTATCTCCGTCACAACCTTGCGAAGACCTTCCCCGCCGACACTTGCGGAAGCGCCCCTGATCGAGTGGGCCTGCCGTGCGGAACCAGCCGTATCTCCGCTTTTCACTAGATCCTTCGACGCCTGAATCTGTTGCGGAATATCCTCAAGAAATTCCGCAAAGATAATCCGCAGCCTTCGCCTCAAGTTCTTTGGCGGCTCGAAACCATCCACGTTCGATAGTGGCGCCGCCAGGCAACGCGCAAGATGAGAAGCACGCCGGGTCGGAAAGGAACCATCGGTAGGAAGAAAAGAGTCGTTGCCGAGAGCTGAGCCAGGGTTGAATTCTCGGGATCAAAACCAATACTGGCTTACTAGCAGTCCTTATTAGCACAACTCGCGAAGACCGCAAAGAAGTGACCATTATGGTGCAATTCTGGTAAAAAAATGCAAAGGCGCAATTATGTATTTAAGCCATTTGTTTTGAAGGTATTGTCTGATTTTAGAGGACTTGCTGCTTCGCGAAGGATATGAATCTCACGTCCTAACCCCTAGACGATAGCGCCACACACTTTGAGTGGTAGCCGTCTCCGGCCACTCTCCTAATTTAATGAAAAACAACCCGGAGCCAAAGACAAACCGCCCCGGCAACCCCGCGTATCCCGATTCTCCCCTGTCCGGAAAAAGCCCGGTCAGATGCCCAGTTTGCGCACTTCGTCGTTGTAGTACTTGCGGTAGAGAATCTCCCACTCCTGGGAGCCTTCCTGGATGATCTTGCGCTGGTTGGCGATCTTCAGCCGCGCCGCGGTATCGATCCGCGCCTCATCCGTCAGCAGCGCCGTGAGCGCCTTGCGCGCCTCCTGGCGAATGGTGTTGCGATCTTCGAGGAATCCTACCTCGTCAATCTCGGCCAGTGTGTCGGCCACCGTGTGCGCCAGCTTGTTGAGCTTGTCGGGGCTGATCCTCATAGCACCGCCTTGTACTTCTTGCTCAGTTCGGTCTTCACCTTCTTGAACATCTCGGCATACTGCGCGCCCGACTTGCGCATCTCCTCCGAGTACGCTTCCAGAATCACGCGCACTTCTTCGTTGATGCGGTCTTCGAGCGACAGCTCCTCGAGCATGCCGTCGTTGACGCGCGCCTCGGTCACCTTCAAGTCGCTGGTGGTGATCATCTTGGCGTCGATGAGGTGCTTGACCGTTCGGCGGGCCAGATACCCTATGTAATCTCGTGAAAAAATCATTGGTTAAACGTCAGGATAACGCATCGGGCTGCAGCCTGTACACTCAACGTCCAAATTGAATCGAAAGGTTTCCGCCCCAGGGCAAAGCAGGACTCGCCGTCGCCATCCTGCAGACTGCTCTTCCCCCTCTATTTCATCATTTCCACTAAATCAAATGAATAAGAGCAGCTCGGTCAATCATTCTGCGCTATAGTGGCCTATCCCCCCAGCCCGGAAGATATTTGCCGGATAATAACCCAACGATAAGGAGAGCATCGTGGCTAATTTCTGTTCCAAATGTGGAGCTCAATTGTCCTCCGACGCGCAAGCATGCTCTGCATGTGGCGCTCCCGCGGCCCCCGCGGCCGTAACGCCCGCCGTCGCACCTGCACAACCAGTCGCCGCACCGGGCCAGTCCGGAAATAACGCACTCAAGATCGTCCTGATTATCGTCGCCGTCTTCGTAGGCCTCGGCATTCTCGGAGCGGGAGCTGTCGGGTTTTTCGCGTGGCGCGTGGCGCGCACCGTCCACGTCTCCGAAGGCCAGGTCACGGTGCATACTCCGGGAGGCACTCTCACCGCAAACACCACCGAAAACTACAGTGCATCCGATCTTGGCACCGACGTCTATCCCGGAGCCCAATCCGGCAAGGGAAGCATGCGCATGACTCTGCCCACTGGCTCTATGGTGACAGCCGTTTACGTCACCTCGGACTCCATCGACCAGGTTCTCAGCTTTTACAAAAGCAAATTCGGCAGCAGTGCTTCTGTCTTTGAATCTCCGGGCGCCACCGTCCTCACACTCAACAAAGGCCAGCAGGAATCCGTCGTGGTCACAATCACCACGGGTTCATCTGAGTATCCTGGCAAGACCGAGATCCACATCGTGCATTCGACGTCCAGCAAGCCCTAGGGCCTACCGCATAACAAGGCGCGGGACGCTCACACCGCCCACCCCGCGCCTCGCTCCTCATCCCTGGTGCGGACAGTTCTTCGTATTCAGGCATTCCTCCGCCACGCGCAGCCGCTCCACCGGCCGCCCGCCCACAAGATGCTCCTGCACAATCGCCGCCGCGTCTTCCGGCTGCACATTTCCGTACCAGACCGCCTCCGGATAAACCACCATCATCGGACCATGCTCGCACTGGTCCAGGCAGCCGGACTTGTTAATCCGCACCCGTCCGGCAAGCCCCGCCTCTTTGGTCAACTGCTGCAGCCGCGTGTGCAGGTCGCTCTTTCCGTCCACAGTGCAGGAACACCGCGGCGCACCCGCCGGACGGGAATTATGACAAACAAATACGTGATGTTCGAAGCTGGGCAAGTGAATGTTCTCCTCGTAAACGGCTTTAGTCAGGGGCCTCGATTGGCCCAGCGGCAGAGCGTCATCCCTCTGCTTTTAGATTAGAGCCTCGGCCCCCTCTATCTCCGCCCTGCCCACCAACTTTCCACAACCCACCTCTGCACCCACCCGAATCTGAGAGAATAGATGCTTGACTATGAGTTCTGACAACCTGCTCTCTCTCAAAGACGACATGGTGGCCTTTATCGAAGGTCACGGCCTGCACCGCCTCCCCGGTTACGTCACCGAGGACATTCCCTCCATCGTGTGGGAAGGCCAGGACAACCCCGACGCATGGAAAGATTTTGTGGAGATGGCCAAGCACGTTGGCGCTCCCTTCGTCACCTTCAGCGAGATGACGCTCGAACGCGAAGAGCTCGACGCACTCATCGAAGAAGCCGGCGAGATGAACTTCCCCGATGAAGAAGCCACCGAGCTTGTCGAGGCCAAGTGGCTCCGCAAGTACGCCGGCATGTTGGGCTACATCCAGCTCGGCTTCGTCTACCAGGGCCTCGTCTTTTTGCACGAAACCACCACCGAGTGGTACGAGCGCTTCCAGACCCTGCTTGAAGACATCGAGGCCTTTCAGGACATCGTCATCGACGACGCCCACCACCACCACGACGAAGAGGACGAGTAGGCCTCTTGACCAGCCAGGCCACCGTCACCGGGGCTAGCCCAGCCGTCGCTGTATCTACTCCCGCCGAGCGCACTCCTTCGCCGCGCAAACTGCCGCGCCAGCGCTGGTCGCTGGCTGAAACGGACCGTCCCGCCGCAGAGGCCCTCGCCAAAGAAGCGCGCCTGCCCCAGGTCCTCGCCGAGCTGCTCATCGCTCGCGGCATCACGGATTCGGCCGCGGCCTACGCCTTCCTCAATCCCGAAGCCGCTCACCTCAACGATCCTTTCCTGATGCTCGGCATGACGGCCGCCGTCGAGCGCCTTGAGCGCGCCATCGCCAACAAAGAGCCCGTCCTGCTCTACGGCGACTACGACGTCGACGGCACCACCGCTGTCGTCCTGCTCAAAACCGCCATCGAGATGCTCGGCGGCGAAGCCCGCTTCCATGTGCCCCACCGCCTGCGCGAAGGCTACGGACTGCAATCCAGCGTGCTTGAAACCGCGCACGCTGAAGGTGTGCGCCTCGTCATCACGGTCGACACCGGCATGCGCGCCTTTGCCGAAGCCGAAACCGCGCAACGCCTCGGCCTCGATCTCATTATCACCGACCATCACCTCACGCAGGCCGACGACGCCGTCCCCGTCGCGCTCGCCATTCTCAATCCCAACCAGACCGGCTGCTCCTACCCGGAGAAATCGCTGTGCGGCGCCGCCATCGCTCTCAAGCTCGCCCAGGCCATCCTAGAACGCCGCGACCCGGCCCGTTGCCGCGAGAAGACCCTGCCCAGTTTCTTGAAGATGGCCGCCATCGCCACCATCGCCGACGCCGTGCCGCTCAAAGGCGAGAATCGCGTCATCGCCGCCCTCGGCCTCCGCGAACTCCGCCGCCCCTCCGGTGCCGGCCTGCGCGCTCTGTTCGCCGCCGCCGCTCTCGATCCCGCTGCCAAGCAGATCACCGGCTTCGACGTCGCCTTCCGCCTAGCCCCGCGCATCAACGCCGCCGGCCGCATGGACGTTGCCTCCGAAGTCATCGAGCTCTTTTCGACCCGCGACTCCCACCGCGCCACCGAACTCGCCAACAAACTTGAACGCCTCAACCGCGAACGCCGCGATGCCGAAGCCAGCGCCCTCAGCGTGATAGAACAGCGCCTCGCCACCGAAGAGGACCTTATCTCTGACCGTCTGCTCGTCGTCGATGGAGAAGGCTGGCATCGCGGCGTCATCGGCATCCTCGCCTCCCGCGTTGTCGAGCGCACCGCCAAGCCGGCCATCGTCGTCAGTGTGGAGGATGGCGTCGCTCATGGCTCCGGCCGCTCCGTAGACGGATTCCATCTGCTGAATGCCATCGAAAGCTGCGCCGATCTCTTCACGCGCTTCGGCGGCCACGCCTTCGCCATTGGCTTTGCCCTGCCCGCCGCGTCGCTGCCTGAGTTAAAGCGCCGCCTGCGCCTCTACGCCGCCGAACACCTGGCCGCGCGCGAGCCCGAGCGCCTCCTCCGCATCCACGCCGAGCTGCCGCTGGACCGCATCACGCCCGTACTCGCCGGCTGGCTCCACAAGCTCGAACCCCTAGGCCACGGCAATCCCGAACCTATCTTCGTCGCTCGTAGCGTGCGCCTAGTCTCGGCGCCGCGCATCATGAAGGAGCGCCACATCCGCCTCGAGCTTGCCCAGGAAACCGCGGGTTCAGCCGCCTCTGGCACAAGAACCGCCAGCAGCGTACTCCGCGCCGTTGGATGGGATCTGGCCGCGCGTGCCGCCGAGCTGGCGCTCAAAGCAGGCAGCCTCATCGACGTCGCCTACCGCATCCGCGAAAACGATCACCCCACATACGGCGGCCTCGAAGCTGAGATCGCCGGCATCGAGATCGCAACCCCATGATGCAACAAGGCCCACGGGATACCGTGGGCCTTGTTGGTTCAGAAGCAAAACCAGTCTCAATGCTGGTGGTCTTTTTCCCCTTTAGCGTCCGAATGTTGCGCCTGTCCACTGTGCTGCTGTTGCTGTGGTGCGGCGTGTTGCTGTTGCTGAGGCGCAGGCCGAGACTGCTGCTGAGGCGCGGCTTGCTGCCGTTGCTGCGGCGCGGCGTGCATTTGCTCCGGTACGGCATGCGACTGCGGCTGCTGCCGTAACTCCTGCGGCTGCCGGTTCTGGTTATTTCCATTGTTGGGCTGTGCATTGTTGAAGTTGCGGTTCTGGTTGTTCGGCTGCGCATTGTTGAAATTGCGGTTCCCGCCATTGGGCTGGTTCGCGTTCGGCGCATTGTTAAAGCTGCCGCGCCCCTGGCCGCCGCCGCCCAATGGCCGCACCACCGCCGCGTTGCCCGGATGCCCGCCGTTATTGCGCGCAAAGCTCGACCGGTCCCCCATGGCCGCCGACTCGTGCGAGTGCTGGAACTGCGTAGCCGCTACGTGCCGGTCGCGCTCGGCAAACCGCTCCTCGGCAGTTGGGCCGTGGTTGATGCCGCCCGGGCCGCCGCTGAAGGCTACATGCCTGTCGTTCCTGACCGTGTACCGGTCCACGCTCCCCCGATCCATGTAGGTATTGCGAATGCCTCCGCCCACGCGCATTACTGCGGTGTTGTACATAAAATCGTGACCGCGCCACATGCCGCCCACAAACCCGATGCCCATGTAGCCGAAGCCGTAATTCACACCGCCGTAGTAACCCACGTGATTGCCCCAATAGCCGGGGTGGAACATGTACAACCCGCCTTCCCAACCCCAATAGGGAGGCGTCCACAACGCTCCCTCATAAGGCGCGGGCACCCACGTACCCGGAACCCAGTAGTAGCCGTCCTGGTCGTACGCCCAGTAACCCGGAGTCCACATCAGCCCGGGCTCGGGGCACGGCGGCTGCTCGTAGACCGGCAGCACCGGCGGCGCAAAACCCACGCTGATAAAAACGCCTGCGAACAATGTAGCTGGAATCAGAGAGACAAAAAGCGCCAGAATCAACAGGCGCAAAGTGCGGAAATATTTCATGGGAATTCCCTCCAGATCTTTCATGCCGGCTCCGCCCGTGAGATCGACTCGTCCTCAACAAAGCGCCCCGGCGAGGTTATGGCGGATTCAGAAAAATCCACTCCAAATCCGAACTCGGTCAAAGTACATTCCGCCCGGAGGCCAAACAGCCTCCCGGCCCATCAGCCGCCGGTCTGCACACTGCGCAACTACCTGTGCCTGGAACCTTTAACCGGCAACCCCAATCAGGCTACTCCCATTGGAACCCATCTGCGGATTTTTAGTTGTGTGCGCCTCGGTTGTTCTGCCTTCCACCGCTCACTAATAAGAAACAAAAATGCAAGTTCAACAAAACGCGATGCCGTCATGCAGTTCTACGGACTCCCACCCATCGGACAAAAACAAAGACATCCGATGGATGGGGCACAGTTTCATTCCCCGCGGGTCGGTGAAGTCGGTGGGAGACTTCACAGAAACCGCGGGCTCCCCATCCTGACGCGGCCTCATCGCGTCAGGATGGGTTCGCATGATGCCCACTCGCTGAAAATACGAAAACTCTATACACGCGCACCTGCGCTAATTCGCCGCTTTCATCACGGCCTGATGCTCAACCCGAGGCCAATGATGTGCCGCGCCTCGATGTTCACATTCAGCGGCGCATAGGGCTGTGCAGGAATTCCTGTCGGCACCAGCGTGGTGCCGATATTCCCCGCCACCTGCCCAATTCCAAAATCAAGCGCAAAGTGCGGATGTTCCTTCTGCGTCACGCGAATCGCGTAGTCCAGCGTCGTCGGCAGGTGCGCCCTGCCCTGAATCAAATAGACGCTCGTAGCCGACAGAGGTCCCAGATTCTTCGACGTCGGCGGCTCTTGCGAAAATCCCGCCGAGGGCACAATCGCCGTCTTGAAAAAGAACGGCAGCGGAATCCCGACGCCGCCAAACACGCGCCCGCCAAACCGCGTCGCCTGCCCGCCCAGCCCGAAGATCGAAGCATTGGTAAACTTCCAGCCAAAGTTCACGAGAAACGGCACCGGCGGATGCAGCCACGTCTTGGTCGCCACCGCGTACACATCCCCGTTGGTGTAGCTCTTGCCGTCCAGATGGCCCGTCACATAGTGGTCGCCCGTACGCACCACAAATCCGCCCGCCAGGCCCGGCGTCCACGTGCCAAACTGCCCATCCTTCACCGCCACAGCCTTGCCGTTGAAGATGTTCATCCCCGACGTATTCCACAACGAGCTGAACAGCGCGCTGTCGCCGGTCCAGTGCACGTTGCGCGTGTAGCCCGCCTCGGCCCGGTTCGCGAATCCTTCTTCAATGCTGAAGGTCTGCACATCGCCAAGCACCTTGTTTGCATTCACAAAGTGGTAGCCGACGGCGGGGTGAGAGAATCTTTGCCCCTTCTCCGCGAAAACAACATAGGCGGTGGGCGTAATGAAGCCGCCGGTTTGCCCTTCCAGGGTCAGGTTTTGGGCATTGAGCCGGTTGCTCGGCAGCAGAACAGTCGCTGCAAAGGCGAAAAGAAAAAACAAAAATCTACTTGGTTTCATATCGGACTCCGAGGGAGCGCAGTCGCCTGCCTCCGGGGGGGCATTTTGGAAAATTACCCTCTTTTAACACAATGGATACACGATCGTCGCCAACATTCGTCACAGTGGTAGACTGAGCGCAATGTCACGCGGTCTATTCATCACGCTCGAAGGCCTTGACGGTTCCGGCAAGACCACCCAAATCAAGCGCTTGGCCCTCTGGCTTGAGAAGCGCGGCCTCAAGCCCGTCATCACCCGCCAGCCCGGCGGAACCGCGACCGGCGACCGCATCCGCGAAATTCTTCTCGACGCCCGCTCCACCGGCCTCGCCCCCATGACCGAAATGGCGCTCATGTTCGGCGACCGCGCCCAGGCCATCGCCGAAGTCATCCAGCCCGCTCTCGACGCCGGAAAAATGGTCCTCTGCGACCGCTTCACCGACTCGACCGAAGCCTACCAGGGCGGCGGCCGCCAGCTCGGTTCTACTGTGGTTCTCGACCTGCACCGCCTGATTTGCGGCAATCTTCAGCCCGACCTCACTCTCCTGCTGCTGCCCTCCTTCGACGCCTGCCTGGCCCGCGCCCGCCGCCGCAACACCCGCGACGAAGCCCAGACCGGCAAGAACGAAAACCGCTTCGAGCAGGAGCAGGACGCCTTCCACCGCCGCGTCTGGGAGAAGTACCGCGAAATCGCCGCCCGCGAACCCGACCGCGTCGTCCTCATCCCCGGCGACCTCACCATCGACGAGATCCACGAACAAATCGCCGAAGCCGTCGCCGAACGTCTGCTGCTCGCTGCGCAAAAAGGCTGATCAGGTTTTTCGGACCGTTTACTTGAACTCCCCGAAGTGCACATCCTCCGGCGCAGATGTCTCATCGAGAAACTGAAAGGTCGTCGCCGGTCCCAGGTTCGCCGGCGCGGTCCACGATGCAAGCGCCCACACCACCTGCTTTGCCGGAGTCACTTCGATGGCCTGCAACGTCCCAGCCCTCTCCTCGGGCTTCGTGCTCCATTCGTTCACCCAGTTGTTAATCACGGTGTTCCCGTTTGGCAACCGCCACGCCAGTTGAAGGTTCGAGAATTTGTAGCCGGGCGCGTCCGACGCGCTCCAGTTCCATACCGAGTCGCCGCGCCGCGTCACTTCTCGTACACCCTCGCGGTCCGTGATCAGCACATTCCCATTCTTGAGCGGAGTTACACCCCAAATACCGTTCCCCGGAAACGACCATAGTTCGTTGCCGTTTGAGTCGTACTCAACCACCTTGTTCAGATCCATATGCGCCACCAGCAGCGTTCCCTGGCTGGTCAGCCGCGCGTGTCTGAACTGCCCATGTGTACTCGGAGGCTGTTTGGTCTTCAGCCTGATCTCTTTTTCTGTCGCGCCGGTCACAATATTGACCACACGCAACAGCGCCGGATCTCCGTTCTGGATATACAACACGCGGTCCTTGCCGATGGGCACAGCGGTATGCACTTCGTGGCCAGCCGGCGGTTCGTAGTTCCACACCACTTTCTTCTCCGGCGTAATCTCGGTAACTCCAAACTGATGAGCAAACAGAATGTTGCCGTTGCTCAGCATCACCGCATCGCTGATCTCTCCCTTGCCTGCGGGGTCGCTGTAACTCCATACAATCTTGCCCGCGCGCACAATGAAAATACTCCGGTCATGCGATTCACCCGCATACACAAAGTCATGCTGCGCCAGCCCGTTGCCGGGCAATGCCTGTGCAGCGGCAGGCTGCTGCGCTGCCACTCCACCGGCAACTGAAAAAACAATCAATGCAATCAGCAATTTCAATCTCATTCGGGCGATTCTCCATGGTCTTGCTGCGTGGTCCAACACATCTTTTTCTTCGCTAACGAGCATACACTCCGCACCAGGTAGCACTGGTCCTGTTCCCTGCGCCTTGCTCATTCTCCCTGCCTGATCGCAGGTTCTATTCCTCATCCGAAAAAATCTCCTCAATCGTTGTCTCAAACAGCCGCGCCAGCTTGAACGCCAGCGGCAAACTAGGGTCGAACTTCCCCGTCTCAATCGCATTCACCGACTGCCGTGAAACCTCCAGCCGCTCGGCAAGATCGGCCTGCGACCAGTCCCGTTCCGCCCGCAGCACCCGCAGCCGGTTCTTCATCTGTACCTCCACCAAACCACCCCGTACGAGATCCCCGCAAACAGCCAAAACGCCGGATACACCCAGGTCAGGCTTAGGTGCGGCGCACGGGCAAAGTCCTCCATGTACCCCCAGGCCGTCGTCGCCGCCAGCGTCACTCCCGTCCCTCCCAGCAAGGACTGCACCAGCAGGTTGCGCTGGAATTCGTCTTTCTCCTCGCCCAAGTACACGCCCGTGCCCACCAGCGCCCCCATGATCGGAAGCGCCGGAAGCACTGCCACCAGGTACGCCACGACCCCGTGAGGATGGCCAAGCCGAAACACCAGCGCAGCCAGCACGGCAAACACCACGCACAACCCCGCCGCAACCCACATCCGAACCACAAAGCGCCGTGCGGCAGGATTCTTAATCGAGCAGATCATGATTGGTCTACTTTACTTTAAGACAACTAAACCTTACACACCTCCGTAGATAATGTCAAGTTTTCATTGACACATTTTTCTGTTTTCACCATTGCTGATCGCAAACCAGAAATGAGAGCGCGCCCTCAAACACCGCCGGGTGCCCCATCCTCGCCATTCTGAGCGAAGTCGAAGAATCTGCTTCTTGAGAATTTGTGGCTAGGGTGGGGTAGCATGCATTTTGCAATGGCTTCCTGTTTTGTTGAACTTGCATTTTGTTTCTTACTCCGCAAACACTGCCAGCGCCGCTAGAGCGGTTTCGATTCAAGTGCTGCCGATTGAAGATCATGCGAAGGGTCATTTTCTTGAGAAAAATGACCCTTGGCGTCTACGTTTCTGTAAAGTCTCCCACTAGCTTCACCGACCCGCGGGGAATGAAACTGTGCCCCATCCATCGGACGTCTTTGTTTTTTGTCCGATGGGTGGGAGTCTGTAGAACTTCATGACGACATCGCGTTTTGTTGAACTTGCATTTTTGTTTCTTTCTAGTCCTCCACCGGCGTTTCCGACCCGTGATCGATGAAATTGTGCCCCATCCATCGGACGTCTCTGTTTTTGTCCGATGGGTGGGAGTCCGCAGAAATCCAGGAAGGACTCTTTGTTTTG
>Ga0181535_10001234_pt1 | contig 34137 bp, 25 predicted proteins | sample PEATcosm2014_Bin_44_FD_119774 | JGI IMG/M metagenome (GOLD analysis project Ga0181535, IMG submission 119774) | Peatland microbial communities from MTU Mesocosm Facility, Houghton, MI, USA - PEATcosm2014_Bin17_30_metaG | ecosystem: Environmental > Terrestrial > Soil > Wetlands > Peat | place... | reverse complement strand
GCCATCAACGCCATGCAAAAAGAGGGTTCAAAAGGCTCCTTGCGCGGAAAGTTCAAACGCGCAGGGTGGGACGACGGATACCTCTACAGGCTATTGGAGCTATTTTGAAATGCGATTGCCCTGTGGAGGATTGTGTTCATTACGAACGATAAGGCGATTCCATCCTGCCTTGAATTCAGACAGGGAAATTCGATGCCAATCCCCTATATCCAGATTCCTTTGGGCATAAACAGACTTTCAAGCTACATCAAGGAGATCATAATTGGACCATGTCCACATCCGAGAAATTCTTCTCGGGCAATAGAGATGTTTCTCAAGAAAGAGGATCTAACAGGCGTAAACGTCGTCCCTTCCAAAATCCCTTACCGCAACTGGTGAAACCGCATCTGCGATACACTAACCACTGGCAGGAGGACCGGGCGGTCGCTGCCGGAGGCTCTGGCGCAAGCCAGTGTCCGCCGGGGGAGGAAAGTCCGAACTCCGCAGGGCAGTGTGCCGGATAACGTCCGGGACGTGAGCTTAAAGGCTCATGGACGGCCAGTGCCACAGAAAAGAAACCGCCTCGGCTACCCCTCTTCCGCGCCCGTTTCACGGACCCGGCCGAGGGCGACCCTGGAAACGCAATACCCGAGTAGACCCGGCTTGCCGGGCGAGCTCGCCGTTGCGGCAACTCCAGCGCCGGGGTAAGGGTGAAATGGTGCGGTAAGAGCGCACCGCCCGTCCTGTGAAGGCCGGGGCAGGGTAAACCCCACACGGAGCAAGACCAAATAGGGAGGGAAGCGTTCGCATCGAGTCATGCGGCGCTGCGCATCGGCCCGACGCGTTCAGGCGGCTCGTAGCAAGTGCCGAAACCTCCGGGTAGGTCGCTGATGAGCGTCCGCGGCGACGCGGCGCCTAGAGGAATGACCGCACACGACAGAATTCGGCTTACAGGTCCTCGTGCCGAATTCGTAACCCGAAAGAACTCGGGGTCCCCAGCGATCGGTTTTTGGTCGTTGGGGTGAAAACGACAGCCCCGGCCGGGAGAGTTTTCCGGCCGGGGCTGACCATTTGGTGCGGAGTGGAGTTAGAGCATTTTCGGGAATTGTGTAGACCGAAATTTTGTCGGTATCCCACGCATTCCCATCCATTCCGCAGAAAAGCGCGGAATGGATGGGGCACTGAAGTCTACGGTAAATCCGAAAATGCTCTAGCCGCGCTGCGCGCGTGTTCGCGAGTTGGCGGGTTGGCGTTCCTCAGTGACTGGCGGAGGGATGGTGAAGGTAGCTGAAGGGAATGCCGAATTGGAACCACAGGGCATTTCCGCGCGGCTTGTTCTCGACCAGCATATCGCGATCCCACTTGAAGACCAGGGCGCCGTGCTTGCCCCATGGCAGCGTCACTTGTGGCCCAATATCGAATGCGCGGCCCTTGTATCCGAGATCCGGTGTGCCGTCGGCATTCAGGGGGCTGACCACCTGCCCATGCAGGGTATCACTGGTGATCTGCTTGTAGAAATATCCGGTGGCACCCACGCTTGCCTTGTGATGCGGGATCTCCTGCTGGGCGTCAAACTGCCAGAAAAACTCGTTGCCGCTATGGTAGTGCGTCACGTGGTCGGCATCGTTGATCACATAGTCGAAGCGCGACATGATGTCTTGCGCGCCTTTGTGCGGAGTGAGCGTAAACGCCGCAGCGGGCGTGAAGGCCACATTATGCTCCCCGATATTCAGAGGCGCGCCTGCCTGATAGCCTGTTCCCATCGATTGAACCTGAAGCTCGTAGTACCAGTGCACGAAGCCCTTGTGATTGAAGATGGTCACGGGAACGAGATTGATGTTGGTCAGATCGTCCTTGGTGAACTTTGTTCCCCCGATGCTGACCTGTTCGTATACGTTGGGAATCGCAAAGTAGCTGCCGAGTTCGCCTCCCAGGACCTTCAAACCCCAGTTATGCGAGAGCTTGCCGGCGACGGCCGCGACGCGCAGCTTGAAGAGCGGGGTTCCGGGGTTGCTTTGACCCTTGCCGTCGTCCAGTTCGTTGGCCTCATAAAAGCAGGTGTACTCATAGAGCATCGTTTCGCCAGAATGAGGCACACCCGCTGCCGTGGCATAGGACTCGGCGCCCACCGGCCATACGCTGCCGCCGTTTTCGGTTGCTCGGGCGGCTCCCGCCGTCGCCAGAAGGACCATCAGGAAGATCAACGGCCCCATAGTTTGAGTTAGACAGTGCATTCCACTTGCGCAACTGTGTCGCATCGGACGCCCCTTTCGTTTCTGTGGAAGCGGCGCTCCGGTGGCTCCAAATGCGCACGAATTCCCCGCAAAAAACACTACCACAGTTTTTGCAGGATTGTAGGTGATGGATAACCCATCCAGATGGATTGTTTCGCCGCGCTCTGAGAGAAACCGGGGCGCAGTCCGGGCGCAAGGTGTTCTAGGATGAGGATATGCTGCGAATGAAACTTTTGGAGGCGGGAGCGCGCGCTCCCGTGGTGGCCCATCCTGGCGAGGATCTGGGCTATGATCTTTTTGCGCTCGAAGGGGCCGTGCTGGCGCCGCGCGCGACCGTGCGCGTCAGGACGGGGATCGCTGTGGAGGCACGACACCCCGGGACCGGCGAGGCGCTGGGATTGTTGGTGCGGGATCGCTCGTCGATGGCGGCGCGGGGGATTGCGACCACCGCTGGGGTGATCGACGCGGGATATCGGGGAGAGATTCTGGTGTTGATGACGAATCTGGGCGAGGCTCTGGTCGAGTTGAAGGCGGGCGAGAAGATTGCGCAGATGATTCCGGTTCCGGTGCTGACGGGAGATGTGACTGAGGTTGAAAGTCTGGAAGAGTCGGCGCGGGCGGAGAAGGGATTTGGGAGTTCTGGACGGTGAGCGATTATATTTCTATTAGCAATATGTCTGTTAGCTATATAAGAACAATTGTTGGCGTAAACCCGGTTCTGATGCGGTTATCTTGTGTGGCATCCCATCCTTTCGCTAGAAAGAAGGCGAAAGGATGGGGCACCCGGCTGCGTCAGTGTTGGAGTACTAAGACTCTCAGCACCATAAAAGGCCGTTGATATAGATATCCCACCTTAGGCGCAAAAACAAAAACGCGCCGAAGGCGGGGCACCCGGGGTTCGTTGTTACCCAGGTCCCAAAAGCGGGACCTAGGGCACCCATTTAATTTATGTCCATTCTGTCTGGCGGACGGGCTAGTTGTCGTTCCCCAGGCCGTCGTTCTTGTGGTAGTTCGGATAGGGTGGGATGGGCGGCGCGGTCACAGGATGAGCCTTCAGCTCGTCGAGAACCATCTGAATACCGGTTTCAAGTTGGCGGTCATGGCCGGCGGCTTCGTCGGCGGGCAGATCCTCGACAGGCACATCCGGTGTGATGCCATGGTTTTCTACCTCCCACTCTCCGTTGAGGCCGTAGATGGCGTAGCGCGGGGCCATCACATAGCCGCCGTCAAGCAGCGATGGATAGCCGCCGATGCCGACCAGTCCGCCCCAGGTGCGCGTGCCCACCAGCTTGCCGATTCCAGCCTTGCGGAAGTACCAGGGCATGGCGTCGCCGCCGGAGCCGGAGTTCTGGTTGATGAGCATGACCTTGGGGCCGAAGATCGCGCCGACAGGGTCGTGAATCGGCTTGCCGTCGCGCTCGATGGCTCCGGAGAGGGGAACCCGCTTAAGGACGTCCACTATGTAGTCGGCGATAAAGCCGCCCTCGTTGTAGCGCTCGTCGAGAACGAGCCCCTGCTTGTCGAGCTGCGAATAGAAATACCGGTTGAAGTTGGTGTAGCCCGCGCCGCCGGTGTTGGGCATGTAGACGTAGGCAACCTTGCCGCCGGAGAGTTCGTCGACCTTGCGGCGGTTGGCTTCGATCCAGTCCAGGTTGCGCAGGCCATCTTCGTCAGGGATGGGCACTACGGTTACGTCCTTGGCGTCTTTTCCGTCTGGGCTGTAGGCAATGTGGAGCGTGGTCTGCTTGCCGGCGGTGCCGTCGAAGAATTCGTAGAGATTGTCGCTGGCGTGCAATTCGCGGCCATTGACGGCCAACAGATACGCACCCTCATGGATGTAGACGCCAGGCAGCGTAAGGGGCGAGGCGAGGCCGGGGGTCCAGTTTTGCCCGCCGAGGATTTTGGCGATGCGATAGCGGTCATTCTGGATTTTGAAGTCGGCGCCCAGCAGGCCGGTCTTCGGGCCGTTGTCATGCTGATGCGGACCGCCCACAAACATGTGGCCGATGGTGATCTCGCCCAGCATTTCCGTAGAGAGATAGGTGAACTCTGACCGCGAGGCGAGACCGTCGAGATAGGGCTTGTAGCGGGCCTCGATCTTGGGAATGCTGAGACCGTGGGTGTGGGGGTCGTAGAGGAAGTCGCGCTCGATGCGCCAGGTTTCGTGGTAGATCTGCCGCCACTCGGCGCGGGGATCGACGACGGTTTCGAGATCTCCCAGGTTGAGCGGCTTGCCGGGCGAGCCGTCCCCGGGCTTTAGATCGTCGGCCGAGACGATCGTCCAACCGCCTTTGCGCGAGTAGAGGGCTTTGGACCCGTCAGACGAGAGAGTGAAGTTTTCAAGCTCACTGAGCACGATCTCCGGCTGGCGCTTCTCGAGCGTAAATCGCCAAATGGCACGAATGCCCGCACCACCGCCGTCGTTGCTGGAGCGGCCAAAAGGAGCGGTTTCGCCGAGGTAAAGGACGCCGGTCTTGCCAACCGCTATTCCGCCATAGTTGCGGGACGGTATGGGCAAGGCCAGGATGCGGTCGCCAATCTTTTCGAGATCCATTTTGACCTCGACGGGCTTGTCAGAGTCCTTCTTGTCGGCGTCCTTTTTGTCCTTGTCGGCGTCTTTCTTGTCCTTTTTGTCGGCGTCCTTCTTGTCTGAGTCTTTGTGATCCGCGTCTTTCTTATCGGAGTCTTTTTTGTCAGTGTCTTTATTGTCCGCGTCCTTGTTGTCGTCCTTTTTACTCTCGTCCTTGATCTTTTCGTCGTCGCTCTCGGGGGGGACCGGCGAGGATCCGTACTTGGCGAGGACGACGACGTAGGCAGCGGTGGTCTGCGCCCGGTCGAGCGACGAGAGATCGATCCCGGCCTTGGAAGGCCCGTCGTCAGTGGAGGCGAGGAAGTAGAGGAACTTGCCGTTCGGGTCGAAGGCAGGGCTGAAGGCATCGCTCATGCCGTCAGTGACCTGAGTTGGTTTGCGGGTTTCGAGTGAATAAACGAAGATGGCGCGGTTCTGGTTTTCGAGGTCGCGGTGGTAGGCGAGCCACTTCGAATCCGGCGACCAGGCCGGGCCGAAATCGGGGCCGAAGCTGCCGTAGAGGAGTTTATCCACCAGCACGGGCTTGCCTGCCGGCACGTCCACGATCCACAGGCGCAGGTGCTTATCGAAGTAGGCAATGTGCTTGGAGTCGGGCGACCAGGTGGGGCTGTAGAAGAAACTGGGCTCGGGGCCTAGATCGATGACAATGGGCGGCTTGAAGCCGGTCTGATCGTGCAGGTAGAGCTGATACTCGCCCGAGGCGTCAGAGAAGTAAGCGATGGTCTTGCCGTCGGGGCTCCATGAGGGATCGCGCTCGGCCACGCCGGGGGTCTGAGTCAGGTTGCGGGTATCGCCCTTTTCGCCGGGGACGGTGAATATTTCGCCATGCGCCTCGAAGACGGCGCGCGCGCCGGTGGGTGAAAGCTGAGCGTTTTGAATCTCGTCGGGGGTCAGGTTGACGCGGTGGGGCGCAAGGCTGGCCAGTTCGCCATGGATCTGAATGGAGACGATTTTGTCGGAGTTGGCGGCCAGGTCCTTACTTGTGGTGTCGAGCAAGTGAATGGAGCCGAACTGTTCGTAGACGATCGCGCCTGGTCCGGCCTGAAAGGTCTTCAGATCAAAATTCGGGCTGGGGCCGGTGCTGGGGAGGACCTGCCTGACTTCCTTCGAGAAGGGTTCGTAGCGGAAGAGCGTCACGGGGCCCGTGCGGTCAGAGAGGAAATAAATCGAGTCGCCGACCCAGACCGGGTTTGAATCGTTGGAGTTTTCGCGCGGCACCTTTTGCAAATCGAGAGTCTTGAGGTTGACGATCCAGATCGGGGTAGTCTGGCCGCCGGCATAGCGCTTCCAGGCAGGCTCCCACTTGGTGAAAGGCTGGTAGGCGATCGATTGTCCGTCGGGCGAGAATGAGCCTTCGAATCCTGAGGGCAGCGGCAACGGCTCAGGGACGCCGGAGCCGTCGGCATGAACCCGAAAGAGCTTGAGGTAGTGGCGGAAACTGGAAGCCATGCTGGCGGTCAGAACGTCCTTACCATCGGGGCTCCATCCGACAACAAAGCTGCCGCCGGGATGCCAGGTAATGCGGCGGGGAACGCCACCGGTGGCTGGGATGATGTAGGTATCCGTGTTGCCATTCAGATGGGCAGAGTAGGCGATCCACGCGCCGTCCGGGGAATAATAGGGACCGTCACTCACCTTTCCATCCGAAGTGAGACGCTCGGCTTCGCCGCCCTGGCGACTGACGGTCCAGATATCGTCAGCGTAGAGGAAGGCGATGTGGTCCTGGTTGAGGGAGGGGTTACGAAGCAGCAGCGGCGGCTGCGAGGTTCCAGTTGCGGAAGGAGCCTGTGCAGAAGCAATGATCAGGGAAAGCACGGCGATTGCGAGCAGAGCGAGAGCGTGGCGGGAGCGAGCGCGAATCATTGAGCCTCCAAAGAAGTGGTGGGTTGCAGAATTGAACTCAAGAGCCGGAGCGGAAGTACGCGCAGATTCATGCTACGACTTAATTGAGACGAATGTTTCAGGAAAATGTCTGTTTTGATTGGCTTGTGGCGATTTTTTTGAGCGACCGGAACCTGCCGGAGGCCCCTTGCGTATCAAGCAGGGGTGCAACTGCGTATCTCCGAGCACGGCTTTTTTGACGTTGAAGCGGCCCGATGGGCTTGCGTTGCGTCCTAAAGAAGAATGAAGAATTGCGTACACTCAAGAGACTGGGCGGAATGAAGCCCTGGGACGGAAAGCGGGAACATGGTATTCAGTGAGGCCTTCAAACTCGCGCTGCAGTCTTTGTGGGCCAACAAGATGCGCACTGTGCTCACGCTGATCGGCGTGGTGATGGCGGTGGCCTCGATCATCATGGTGGTCACCCTGGTCAATGGCGCGAACAGGTATGTCAGCACCAAGCTTTCCGGCTATGGGGCAGACGTGTTCACAGTCGAACGGGCGTCGAGCGTGATCTTCAACGCGGACGATTACTTCCGCTTTCAGAAGCGCAAGATTCTGCGCATCGAGGACTATCAGGCGATTCGCGACAACTGCGCGGAGTGCGGCGAGGTGGGCGCGATGCTGAACCGCTATACCAACGTGGTCTACAACGGCCACTCCAGCAATAATTCAGGCGTGCGCGGCTACACCTGGACGATGCTCGGCCTGAATAACATCGAGATCGCGCTGGGCCGGGGCTTTACGCAGGCGGACGAAGATCACGGCACCCACGACGCGATCGTCGGCTACGACATTGTGGATAACCTGCTGGGTGACGGCAACCCGATCGGCAAGGAGGTAAGGGTAGACGGCATCCCCTACACGGTCGTCGGTGTGGCCGACCGCCTGGGCCAGACGCTGGGCCAGTCGCAGGACAACTGGGTCGCGGTGCCGATCACGACCTACCAGCAGACCTATGGTTACAACGACACCGTGAGCATCTATGCGCGAGCCAATGGCAATGCCGCGGCGATGGAGCGGGCCAAGGATGAGGTTCGCGTGCTGATGCGTACCCGCCGTCACGTCGCCCCCGGTCAGGCTGACGACTTCGAGATCGAAACCAACGACACTTTTCTGGATATCTGGAAGCAGATCAGCAGCATCTTTGCCATGGTCGTGCTGGGCCTGGCTTCGATTTCGCTCGTGGTGGGCGGCATCGTCATCATGAACATCATGCTGGTGAGCGTGACGGAACGCACGCGCGAGATCGGCGTACGCAAGGCGCTGGGCGCGCGACAGCGCGACGTGCTGCTGCAATTTCTCATTGAAAGCGGAACCATGGCACTGCTGGGCGGAGCCATCGGCGTGCTGCTGGGCATCGGCGTGGGCAAGCTGATTACCCTGGTTGTGGGTTTCCCCACCAATGCGCCGCTGTGGGTGATCTTTCTGGGACTGTTTCTGGCCGGCGCGGTGGGTATCTTTTTTGGCGTTTATCCCGCCAGCAAGGCAGCGAAGCTGGACCCGGTGGCGGCACTCAGGGCGGAGATGTAACCGCAGCCTCCAGCCACTAGCTTCTAGCTTTCAGCTAGTCTTGTCGTGGGGTCGGTTCAGAACTAGAACGCGTGTCGCAAATGAGGTTTTTCCTTAGACTTCAGCACTACGGACAATGAGCTAGAGGCTAGAAGCTAGCGGCTAGGAGCTGTACTTCATGGCGCAAGGACAAACACGTGAATCGGTCAAGATGGCCCTGGATACGCTCAGGACGAATAAACTGCGTTCGGGATTGACTGTGCTGGGAATCGTGATCGGAGTGACGACGGTGATTGCGATCTCGTCGGTGATCAACGGGGTGAATAACCGCATCTCGGACTTTGTGACTTCGATGGGATCGAATATCATCTGGGTCTTTCACATGCCTGTGATCGGCGTGCGGCCCACCACCGAACAACTGACGCGCAAGAAGCTCACTCTTGACGACGTGCTGGCGCTGCGGACACTGCCGCATGTGGTGGCGGCCGATGGTGGGATTCAACATGTGAAATCGCAGTTCCGCGTGGGCGATGTGGCCGTGAAATACAACGGCAAGAAGGTTGCCGGAACCATTCTGCAAGGCTCGACGGCCGAGGTGGGCGATGTCTACGACCTGAAGGTCATGGATGGCCGCATCTTCAACGATGCGGAGGACGAGCGGCACGATCACGTGGTCGTTCTGGGCCACGATACCTGGGAAGACCTCTTTGGCAACGAGCCCGCAGTGGGAAAGGAAGTAAATATCGAAACCGGTCTTTATACGGTGATCGGCGTGCTCGACAAACAGAAGCAGCTCTTTGGCGGCGGCAAGAACCCGGCCGACAACCAGGTCTATCTTCCTCTGGGCACCTTTCACAGCATGCACTCCGAAGACAAGGATATGTGGGTGAGCGTGAAGTACGACGACCCGAAGAATAAGGCTTTGGTTCAGGAAGAGATTCGCGAACTGCTGCGCGTCCGGCGCAAGGTCAAAGTGGAGGCCGACGACAACTTCGAGATCTTTGGCCCTGACTCGTTGACGAAACTCTGGGGACAACTGACCAACGGACTGGTAGCGTTCATGATCGCCGTCTCCAGCGTGGGATTGATGGTGGGCGGAGTGGGAGTGATGAACATCATGCTGGTCTCAGTGACCGAGCGGACGCGCGAGATCGGCATTCGGAAGGCCCTTGGAGCCACCAAGCAGACGATTCTGACCCAGTTCACTACTGAGGCGGTGACGCTATGCGCCGTGGGCGGGGTGATCGGGGTGATGGCGGGGGCGGTGATCACCTGGATTGTCTACTTTCTGCCGATTGGCCTCCCAGCCACGCTCTCGACGTTGTGGGTGCTGATCGGGTTTGGCGTTTCCTGCGCCATCGGCCTGGTGTTTGGCATTTACCCGGCGTGGAAGGCCGCTTCGATGGACCCGATCGAGGCGCTGCGGTACGAGTGAGAAAAGGGATGAGGCGAAGGGGCAGACCGGTTTTCAAGCGCGTATATTTATCCCGACCGGCATTCAATTCGAACCGCTGGAGAGCGGACACCCATCCGGTTCAGAAGCCCCGAGCTTTCCGCGATTACCAATGGCACATGGGGTGATGGGGATCACCCTGCATTCTGCAAGACTGGGGGGTATACTTCAGCCAACTCAAGTCTGGCTCCCCCCACCGGCTCAATTCGCCTGAGGGGATGTTTTTCTCAAAGCGGTTCTTGGCCTGAGATGCAGGCAAAGGAGCCGTGTTTGGAATGCTGTGCGAGGTCCCCCAATGGCCGCCATCTCCGTCCCTGTCCTTCTTCCTGTAGATCAAAATTGCTCTTTGACCCTCTCAGCAGCAGCGAATCATGTTGCGTCTGAAGAGAGGCCCGGCCGCGACGGCATCTGCCGTCTCCCTGCCAGGTTTACGGCTAGGCGAAGATGGGCGCTGGCGCTGACGGCCTTGATGCTGGCCGGGCCGAGCGCTTGGGCGCAGAGCGTCTTTGCGCCACAACAGGTCGGCGTGGCATCCAGCCCAGCGCAGCTTGTCACAGTCTCCTATGCCTATGGAGGCACGGCGAGCAGTGTGGTGGTGCTGACAGCGGGAGCGGCCAATCTGGACTTTCAGGCTAGCGGCCAGCTAAGCTGCACTGCCCCGAGCCCATCGAACTCCGGAAACTGCACGCAACCAGTAACCTTCACGCCTTCGGCTCCTGGCTTGCGCGTGGGTGCGGTGGTGCTGCTGGACAGCAACAACAATGTTCTTGGCACGACATATATCTCGGGCACCGGATCGGGCGGATTGGGCGTGCTATCTCCAGGCAACGTGGCAATTGTTGCCGGCGAGTTTGGCGTTTGGACCCCGACAGAGGATGGGATTCCGGCAACGAAGGCAAACTTATACCTGCCTTCGAGCGTAGCCTTGGACGGCGCCGGCAATATGTACATCGCAGACAGCCTGCACAATCGGGTACGCATGGTTGCCGCGCCCGTCGCCCCGGCAACCGTGGGCATCATCACGACCATCGCCGGAACCGGCGAGGCGGGCTATTCGGGAGATAAGCAAATTGCCTCGGCCGCAACATTAAGCAACCCTTCCGGCGTGGCACTGGATGGCGCCGGCAACCTGTACATCGCAGACAGCGGTAACAATGTCATCCGCATGGTTGCCCCGCCCATCCCCCCCGCGACCGTGGGCATCATCACAACCGTGGCTGGGAACGGCACGGCAGGGTACGGCGGGGACGGGCTCACAGCTTCGTCGCGTCTGGTTGAACTCAATCATCCGCAGGGCGTCACGGTCGATGCCAGCGGAAACCTCTACATAGCCGACAACTTGAACCAGCGCATTCGCAGGGTGGACGCGATTACGGGCCTGATCACGACTGCGGCGGGAGATGGCGACCCGAGCGGAAACCAGGACGGCAAGGGGACCTATACTGGCGATACCGCCCTGGCGGTCAACGCCGGTCTTAGCCTTCCTTATGCCGTCGCGTTCGACCTGACCGGCAATATGTATATTCCGGACTCGGGCAACAACGTGATCCGGATGGTCTCGGCCGTAAACGGACAAATCACCGCAGCCAGCACGATCAGCACAGTCGTTGGTTTCTACCCTGGGACGGCAGGCAGCTCAGGAGATGGTGCTAAGGCAAACAAGGCGGAGTTGAGTGCGCCATCCGGCGTAGCCATCGACGCCGCCGGAAATATCTATATAGCGGACACGCAGAACGCCCGCATTCAGAAGGTGAACGCCGCGACCGGGATCATCGCGACACTAGCCGCGAATTCGCTCACAATTCCGTCACAGCCCGCTGGGGCCCCCCCGCCGGTGCGGATTTACGCGCCTTTTGGGCTTTTTCTGGATGGCAGCGGCAATCTCTACTTTGCCAGCTCTCTCGACATGGTGATCGAGGAGATTCAGAGCAACAAGGCGGTGCTGAATTTTACTGGAACGGCAGTTTACGCGGGCTCTCAATCCAAGCCGCAATCGGAGACGGTTGAGAACGATGGAAACGATGTGCTCGATCTGACCAGCATTACCACTGACGCAAACGCCGCGGTCAATCCAGGGACCACCACCTGCGACCTAGCCACGACAGATCCATTTCCATTGGACGTGGATGCCGATTGCCTGATCGGCGTGATCTTTGCGCCATCGAGCGCCACCGTGTTTGCCACGGGAGTAACCTCTGAGGTTTTGACCGGCAATGTGGATGTGGACGGCAATGACCTGAGCTACCCGCAGGATGCGTCCAACTTCCCGCTGGACATTGAGGCGATCGGGCTGGCAACCCCCGTGAATGCGACCAATATTGCGCTGACCTCCAGCCTCAACCCAGCCGACTTCGGGCAGAAGGTTACATTCACGGCTACAGTGACCTCGGGTCCGGGCGAGGGTACTCCTACGGGGACCGTCACATTCACGGACACAGTGAATGGTGTCACGACGCCGCTTGGCACTCCGGTCACCGTGAATGGGATCGGTGTTGCCGCCTACGCAACAGCCGCTCTGGCGGTGGGAGTGCACACGATTACTGCGACATTTACCCCGTCGGGGTCGAAGTATCTGCCCCCTCTTCTTCCCGCCACATTGACTCAGAACGTGGGTGAAGTGACGGGCACCACGCTAGCCTCCAGCGCAAATCCATCTGTACTGGGCGCAAGCATAACGCTGACAGCGACAGTGACCGTCCCCCCCGGCGGAGGAACCGTGCCCTTGGATGGCACGGTCACTTTTACCGACACGACGACCACGACAGTCCTGGGCAGCTCACCGCTGGTGAGCACGGCAAGCGGTGGAAGCGCAAGCTTTGCGACTGCGGCCCTGGCTTATGGGCCGCATACGATTACAGCCACTTATAGCGGCGATGAGGCCAATGGGATTCTGGGCAGCACTTCGACTCCTCCTCTAAAGCAGGATGTCCAGACGCCCTCGACTACCACGCTGAGCTCAAGCCCCAATCCTTCGATCTATGGCGACACCGTGACTTTCACGGTTACGGTTCCGACTGTTGGAACGGTTGCGGCGACCGGGACGGTCAACATTGTTGAAACAGGGCAAACGGCGCCGATCGGAACGGTGACCCTGGCCGGCAACCCGGGTTCAGGCACCTTCACGACCTCTGCTCTGCTGGTCGGCACAGAAACCATCACCGCGGCCTACCAGGGAGATTCGTATTACGCGCCCAGCAATTCATTGCCGGTCAGCCAAGTGGTGAACTTGACACAGACCATGACCACTGTGGTTGCAGTTCCGAATCCAGAGATTGCGGGAAAAGCTGTCGCCATCACGGCAACCGTCACGTTGCCGGCCGGTGCACCCATGACTGGGGGCACGGTGACATTCACCGACGGAACCACCAGCTTGGGAACGGTGAATCTAAACGGCGAGGGAGTGGCGGGCATCAATCCAACGCTGGCGGTGGGGCCCCACTCGATCGTTGCCACGTATTCTGGCGACACCAACGGCGAGGGCAGCGCGTCAGCCGCTTTGCCGCTGACGGTTGCGCAGGCGACGACGCAGACAGCGGTGACTGTGACGCCGAATCCCACCGTTGTAGAGGCGACGGTGACCTTTACCGCAAAGGTGACGGGCGACGGCGGGGCGCTGACGGGCAGCGTGACATTCAACGCCAACGGCACGCCGATCGGCACGCCGGCCACGCTGGACGCAACGGGAACGGCTACGATCACAAACTCCGGGCTTGCTGCGGGCACCTACACGATCACGGCTGTCTATGGAGGGGATACAAACGACCAGGGAAGCACCGGTACCGCGGCGGCCCAGCTTGTGGTGGGGGTGATTCCGACCGTCACTAATCTTGGTGTTTCGGCGACGACCGGCACGCCTTCACAAGTGATTTTGGTGGCGGTGGTGCTGAACAACGCCACGGGTAGCCCCTCTTCCCTGTCCGCACCTACCGGAATTGTGACATTCAACTCCATGAGCGGTGCGACGGCGACGGCGATCGGATCAGCCCCGGTCGATTCAAACGGTGTGGCGACTTTGCAGCCGAATCTTCCCTCCGGCAGCTATCAAGTGGAAGCGGTCTATGGGGGAGATGCATTGCATGGCCCATCCACCTCGGACCTGGTGACCGTCTCCAGCACGGGCGCGGGCTTCAATCTCACCGTAACTCCGGCCACCGTGACAATGACGGCGACAGAGAACGCCACGGTGAATGTGGCTGTGAGCTCGATTACCGGCTTTACCGACACCATCGGGCTGGGGTGCGCATCGCTTCCAGCGGGTGTCAACTGCCACTTCTCGTCGATGAGCGTAGCCTTGCCGGCAGGTGGCGTGGCGAATGCTACATTGACGATTGACACCAACAACCCGCTGGGCGGCGGCACGTCGGCGATGAATGTGCGCCGGGGCGGCCGAGGCATCTCCCTGGCTGGGCTGGGGCTGCCGCTAAGTTTGCTGGGATTCGTATTCTGGCGCTTCAGAAGACGTCACGCGGGATGGATGACTGTATTGTTGATTCTGCTCGTGGGGGTTGGGGCCCAGCTCGTGACCGGCTGCTCCAGCAGCTTCACGCAGTCAAGCGCCACACCGGGCACGTACGTGATCCAGGTGACCGGCATCGGGACCAACAGCGACATCTCGCACTATCAAAACGTGACGCTGAAAATTACCGCCAAGTAGCGCGAAGACACGAAATGCGGCAGGAGAGAGATGAAGAGCTTGCGTGATTTCTTTCAGGCGAGGGGTGGTAAAACAAGCTCCCGAACCGTTCAGGATTGCCGGCAAGGGGAGTTTGCTCGCTGGAGTGGAGAGGCCGTGCTACGCCGTTGGCCTCACCGACTCGTTCTGCGGCCATGTCGCGGGAAATGCGTTGCTGCCGTTCTTTTGTCGATTTGCCTGGGAGCTGCACCTTGGGCTCATGCCCAGACGGCGCCCTCCGCTGATGCAGGCGGCATGAGTCTATCCGCCGGTGGAACGGCCTCGGGCTATCAACTGGGCTACGGAGGGGTAAAGGTCCTGGGAGCGTCGGCCTTTGTGGATGCGGACACCAGGCGCCATTTTGGCTTCGAGGGCGAGGCCCGATGGCTGGTCGTTCACTGGAACGTCAGCGACCAGGGCCCGGGCGCCGATGAGAACGCCAAGATCTACTTGGGCGGGCTGCGCTACTCCCGGTATTTTGGGCGGTTCCAGCCTTATGTGAAAGGGCTGGTGGGGATCGGTCAGTTCAACTATCCCTATAATCTGGCCAAAGAGACCGACCTCGTGGTTGCGCCAGGAGCCGGACTCGATTATCGGCTGACGAGCAGAATCCGTTGGCGGGCAGCGGACTTCGAGTACCAGATCTGGCCGCAGTTCACCTACGGCCGGATGTCGTCCTATGGATTGAGCACAGGCATCCGGGTGAAGATCTTCTGAAGTGTTTTCACTGTTTCTGTTATGCGAGATCGTGGTATCCCACCCTTACCGCAGAAGAAGCGGAAAGGGTGGGCACCCGCGGCGTTTCGGATCTTGAAGCGATGAAGGAATTGGAAGCGCGATCGCAGGGAGGGCTGGTTGGCCCGGCCGCAAAAACTGTCATCCAAAGCTCCCGCCGCGCATCTGATGAGCCATGAGTCATGAGAAGGCGACCTTTGGCGCCGGCTGTTTCTGGGGAGTCGAGGGGGCGTTTGCAGCAATTCCGGGAGTGACGGCGACTGCCGTGGGCTATGAGGGTGGCTCGATGGAGCGGCCCAGCTACAAAGACGTCTGCACCGACCAGACAGGCCATGCTGAGGTGGTGGAGCTGGAGTTCGACCCGGCCGTGGTCAGCTTTGACCAGCTTTTGGACGCTTTTTTTGCTCTCCACGACCCGACCACCCTCAATCGCCAGGGCCCGGACTGGGGTACGCAGTACCGGTCGACAATCTTTTTCCACTCTCCGGAGCAGGAGGCGCAGGCGCGTGCCAAGATCGAACAGCTGACCGTCCAGGGCCGCTTTAAGCCCAAGCGCATTGTGACCAAGGTCGAGCCCGCCCGGACGTTTTGGCGCGCCGAGGAATATCATCAGCGCTATCTGGAAAAGCGCGGCCAGACGAGCTGCCATTTCTAGGGCAAAGTCACATCTCGCCTGCTTCAGGGGAAGTATGGGGAGGATGCCGATATCCGCCTTGCGCTCTGCGAAGGGAGAGTTGCATTGAAATCCACGTCCTTGATGCTAGATTTGATGCACTGGCTCTCCTCTTATTCATGAACCTCACTCTGGCTCATATCGGCGCGCGGCCTGGCTCGAAGGACGAGGTCGACGCCTTGACCGCGGTTTATCTGGGGCGCTGTGCGGCCTTTGCGCACTGCCGGGCTGAGGCCTTTCGTAACGAGGAAGCGCTGCTCGATTGGCTGAAGCGGATCGAGGGACGCACGCCAGCCGTGGCTGTTCTAATGGATGGCCGCGGGCGACAGATGAGTTCTGAGGCCTTTGCCGCATGGCTGGGCGCGCGGCGCGACGAAGGAACGCAGCAGATTGTCTTTGCGATCGGACCGGCCAGCGGATGGTCTGACGAGGCTCGCAAGCGGGCAGACCTGCTGCTTTCGCTGGGGCCGATGACGCTCGCCCACGCGCTGGCGCGGCTGGTGGTGGCCGAGCAGCTCTACCGGGCATTTACAATTCTGACTGGCCACCCGTATCACTCGGGGCACTGAACCGCCGCAGACAGATGGTAACTGTCAGTTTCCGGACGCCGACTGCATCGGATCATTCGATACCGGTTAGGCTGAACTGTTAGCTGTCCGCTGTAAGCTGAAAACTGTTATGACCGATTCGCGGCGAGGACTGATTCTGATCAACACGGGCCCTGGCAAGGGCAAGACCACTGCCGCCATGGGGACGGCGCTGCGCGCTGTGGGCAACGGGATGCGGGTGCTGATGCTCCAGTTTCTAAAGGGCTCTTGGCACTACGGCGAGCTGGATGCGGTGCAGGCCTTTGGCGAGAACTTCGTGATGAGGCAGATGGGCCGTGGGTTTGTGAAGGTGGGCGGCGCGGAGACTGATCCGGAGGACATTCGGCTGGTGGAGGCCGCGTGGGATGAGGCGCGCGAAGCGATCTACAGCGGCGAGTGGGATATGGTGGTGCTGGACGAGATCAACTACGCCATCGGATATGGGATGCTGGATGCGGCGATGGTGGCCGAGGCTCTGCACGGGCGGCCGGAGATGGTGCATGTGATTCTGACCGGGCGCAATGCGCACCCGGCTCTTGTGGAGCTGGCCGATACGGTGACCGAAATGCGCGAGGTCAAGCACGCGTACCAGAAGGGAATTTTGGCACAGCGGGGAATCGAGTATTGAGAGCCGACAGCTTACAGTTGAAAACTTTCCGATGGCTTCGGTGAACTGTTCGCTGCAAGCTGTCCGCTGTTGGCTGAAATGAGAGGTTGAATGTCCTGGTTTAAGAGAGAAGGCGACAAATACGGTCCCGGTCCCAAAGGCACGGAGGGGGCGGCTGAGTCGCGGGTACGTACCGAGGGTTTGTGGATCAAGTGCGTGGGCTGCCGGGCGGTCGTTTGGAAGGCGGAGCTTGAGGCCAACCTGAATGTTTGTCCCAAATGCCAACACCACTTCAAGATCGGCGCGCGGCGGCGGATCGATCTGCTGCTTGAGCCCGGCTATGAGCTGGTGGACGGAGGGTTGCGCTCGACCGACCCCTTGAACTTTTCCGACGTGAGGCCTTACAAACAGCGGCTGCGCACGGCTCAGGCGCAAACCGGAATGGACGACGCAATTCTCAACGCAGTAGGCCGGCTCGGGCCGCATTCGGTGGTGGTCAGCGCCATGGAGTACAGCTTTATCGGCGGCTCGATGGGGGCTGTTGTGGGCGAGACGATCGCTCGCGCAGTGGACCGGGCGAGAATGGGCCGCGTACCGCTGATCGTGGTTGCCGCTTCAGGCGGGGCGCGTATGATGGAGGGCGTGGTGAGCCTGATGCAGATGGCCAAGATCTCGACGGCGCTGGCGCAGTTGGACGACGCGAAGGTACCGTACATCTGTGTGCTCACCGATCCGACAACGGGCGGGGTAACGGCCAGCTTCGCCATGCTGGGCGACCTGAATATCGCCGAGCCGGGAGCGCTGATCGGCTTTGCCGGTCCCCGGGTGATCGAGCAGACGATCCGGCAAAAGCTGCCTGAGGGGTTTCAGCGCGCCGAGTTCCTGCTCGAAAAGGGTTTTCTGGATTCGGTCGTGCACCGGCGGGAGCTAAAGGGATATCTGGTGCGGGCGTTGGAATTCTTGAAGGCTCCGGCAGTTGCCTGATGGAAGACAGCTGTATTTGAAGTGCGCGCAACAATTCTCAGGTTTGCAGATAGCGAAAGGGCGCTCGATTGAGCGCCCTTTTTGCTGTTGCGGATCTTCCCAACTATGCCTTGGGCGAAGAATCTAGAAGTAGATTTTGCCGGCAAGCTGGACGGCGCGCCCTGGTGATGGATCAAGGTTCCCCTCGGCGGACTGGATCACGTTGCTGGTCTCGCCGAAGGTGGAACTGAGGAATATGCCAGAGGGAGGCTGGAAGTTGGCATGGTTAAAGACGTTGAAGCCCTCCAGCCGCAACTGAATGTACTGTTTCGCTTCGGGGGTGAAGTGAATGTTCTTTGTCACGCTGAGATTGGTGTAATTGAACCCTGGACCGCGGAAGAAATTGCGGGTTGTGTTGCCGAAGGTTCCTGGCGCTTCAGCCGAAAAAGGTGTTGTGTCGAAGTACTGGTAATTCCCGTCGGCGGTGGGTTTACTTCTCGGGTTATATCTCGCGATCTTGAAGCTGGAGGTGTTGGGCACATCAGGGCAGCCGAAGTAGCTGAACTCGTCGCAGTAGCCGGAGTTCGGCGTTCCGTAGCTGATCCCGACCGGGTTGCCTGTCTGGACCGCGGTTACACCGCTGATTCCCCATCCGCCCAGACTCTCAGCGAGAATCCGGTTGCTCTTCAAGAATCCAACGACGGGCACGGTGTAGACATAGGAGGTTGACAGGTGATGGCGAGCGTCGAAGTCCGAACTGCCGTAGTTGAGGTATTTGTAGCCCGGCACATAGTTCAGTTCGCGACCGAAGCTGCCGTATCCTGATTCTTCGCCACCGAAGGAGCTTTCGTAGCCGGAGAAATCGTCTAGAGCGTGGGAGTAGGTGTATGCGACGGTGAATTGCAGCCCGTGGGATGAAGCTTTGATCAGGCTGGCCTGCAGCGAGTTGTAGTTCGAGGAACCCTCGGTGCTCTGATCGGCCACCGAGAGATACCAGGGAATTCCATTCGGGGCCTGGCCCGGTCCGCTGCCTGTTGTGCCAGGAACTACCGCGGTCTGTGCCGTATCTTCCGGGTCAGTCAAATGCGTTGCAGTCAGGCTGCATGTGGAACTGGCAAGACAAGCTGCCTGGCCTGCCGCGGTAATAGGATCCCCTTCATACCAGGAGGAAAGCCGGTGGCTGAGGGAGCCGACATAGCCGACCTGCGCAATCAGATTGAAGCCCAGTGAACGCTGGATGTTCAGGTTGAAGTTGTAGGTGTAGGGGACCGAGTAGGACGGACTGAAGGCAGCGAGGTCCAATTCGCTCTGCGCATTCCAGTTGATCACATCGCCGACTTTCGGAATGAGGTAAGGGAAGGGATTGGACTCAGAGACTGTTGCGTTGCCCGTGACATCCTGGAAGGGATTCGAAAAACCGGGGCTGCCCCCGGCGCTGGATGCGCCATTCGAGGTGAAGAAGAAGGGCGGATCGGCAAGGTTCTGGAGAGACTGTTCTTCCATATCGCGGTTGTAATAGAGGCCAAAGCCTGCGCGAACGGAGAATTTATGAGTGCCGGGCTCACCGAAGAGCGCGGATGGGCCGGATGAAGGCGACCACGCGAAGCCGACTCTGGGCCCGAAGCGGTTGTAGTGCGTGGTTGGTCCCCCGGCCCCGTTGCAGCCAGAGTCACCCGGCCAACTCAACCCTGGAGGCCCGCCAGGAAAGACCGTGGAGGAGGAACTGCTGTTCTGCCAGCAAATGATTCCCAGACCGCCATCCTGGCGATTCTGGTTGGGACCTTCAGCATCCCAGCCAATTCCGAGGTTGACGGTAAAGTCAGGGGTTAGCTTCCAATTGTCCTGAGCATAGCCGTAGAGCTCCTGGGCGACGGCATCGATGAAGCCATCGCTGGTCTGTACGTAGGTATCCGGAATGCCGAGGACGAAGTCGATGACCGGATCACCGGAGCTGTAGGTTCCGCCGCCTTCGAATTTGAATTCACCGTTGTTTTGAGCGCCGTAGGTATTGCGGACGCGGAACTGTTCGAATGAGCCGCCAAATTTGAAAGTATGGTTGCCTCTGACCCAGGTGAAGCTGTCAGCATAGGTCAAGTTCGTGTCAATTCGGGGTTGTGGACCCTCGGGGCTGTTGCCCAGGTCGATGTAGCTGGTTCCAATCTCCATGAAAGGTACGCCCGATAGCGCGGACTGCGGAGTGATCGTAAACCCGAGTGCGCTTGGCTGGCTGGGGCTGGCGGGAATTACATCAGGGTAGTTGAAGCGAAAGTAGCCCCCGTGGAGTTCATTCAGCAGGTTCGGGCTGAATGTATGCGTCCAGGAAGCGTTGAATATCTTGTAATGCTCCGCGTTGATCTGGGCAAACCCAGGCAGGGTGGCCCCGCCAAAGGAGAGGGTGTTGAAGCTGGGACTGGATTGAAAGACGGTTGCGGCCCAAAGGCTGTCTCTCGCACTGAGTGTATAGTCGACGCGAACAATCCCCTGATCTTGCGCATTGGTGTTGGGAGAATTGAATTTGTAGGTGGATGTTCCGGCGTTTGACTGCGGAACGTAGGTGTTGACCAGATTCGAAGCAATGGAGTTCCATGACGTGGGGGGGATGATGACGGTTGCACCGCTGGTGCCGGCTGGGAAGCAGTCAGCCCAGGTTTCCGGACTCGCTGCGGAGGGATCGGCAACGCAGGTTCCGGCGCTGGTCGTAATGTTGAATGGAATCGGTTTGGTGGACAGGCCGAGGCTGTTCGTGATCTGCGAGGGGGAAAGTGTGCTACCAGAGGGATTAGCGTAGTTTTGGTCGTTGGTGAAGTCACCGGCGAATTGACCAGTTGGAGCCGTGGCGCTCTTTGTGCCACTAAACGTCGGGTTATTGGTCCCTGTACCGGTCCGGCTGCGCAGCCCCTGATAGGCGACAAAGAGGAAGAGCTTGTTTTTGAAGACGGGCCCACCCAGCGTACCGCCGTAGAGATTCTGATGGTAGACAGGACGGTCCGTCGAGAAGTAGTTGCCGTTGTTCATGAAGGTGTCGCGATAATACTCGAAGCCGCTGCCGTGGATTTGATTGGTTCCCGATTTCAAAATCTGGTTGACTACCGATCCGGAGTTACGGGCGAACTCGGGATTCATGGTGCTGGTGACGATGTTCACTTCCTGGAGAGCGTCCGGGTTGATGAAAATCCCTTCATCCTGCAGCGGGCCGTCGTTGATGTCAGTGCCGTTCAGAACATAGGAGTTCTGGGCTGTCTGATTGCCGTTGCTCGCATAGGCTCCGGTGCGGTCGGAGGACTCGACAACGCCCGGTTGAAGCTTTTGCAACCCATCAGGGTCTCGACCTTCCAGGGGAATTCCCTCAAGCTGATCTGCCGTTGCAATCTGCTTGAGCTGCGTATCGGAGGTGTCCACCTGCAACGCCGTCGCCGAGACTTCAACGGTCTGCGACTCGGCGCCGACCGTGAGCTTGGCATCCACTTCACGGTTATCGTTGACGTTCAGCGTCAAGCCGGTAGAGGAGAAGGTTTGGAAGCCGGGAGCCACCACTGTGACGATGTATGGGCCGCCTACCTGGAGCTGCGGAAAAATGTAGTAGCCGCTCTTGTCGGCCTGCTGAACAGTCTTGATCCCGGTGCTCGTATTGAGCGCTGTGACGGTTGCGCCCGGAACCACCGCGCCTGATGAGTCGGTAACCGTCCCATGGAGAGCGGCATAAACGCTTTGTGCGGAAGAACTCACGCTGAAACTCAAAAACATGAGCAGTAAGGGAGACAGGTACAATTTCATCATTTTCATCGATGGCTCCTTTTTGTAAACGTCGTAACTGTCGGTCATTCAAATCGTTGAAGTACACAGCTCATTGAACTTGTGCAACTTGCAAGAGACCAAACCATTCGTTTGAGGAGGTAAAGCGTCGAGAGTGGGGAAAAAGGGAACGCTCCATGTGTTTTGCTTTGCAATTCCGGTGCCAAAGGTCATCGGATGGGGGAGATCCTATTCTCTAGGCTGTTTTCTATAGTTCTGACACTTCTCTGGGCTATTTTGACTAGGCTTTTGATTCTAATTGTGGCTCGGTTTATTCTTTCTTTCATAGGGTAATACGGAAAAGCATATATCGCCAGCCAGGATCACCGCTCTGGCAAGGCAGTTCCCTGAATCAATGGGCCCGGGGAAATCGAGCTGAGATTGTTCAACATCCGATGTATGAACAAGATGCCCCGATCGCTTCCGGGCCTTACCATCTCTGCCGAAGGACCTTGTTCAGATGCGCATGGGCATGAGGACATAGCGGTACTTGTACTCGGCGTCGGGGTCTTCGGGGCGCATCTGGCCGGCGGATTGTGAATCTTTGAATTCTAGGCGGACTTCCCCCTCGTTGTTGAGGGCTTTGAGAAAGTCCAGGATATAGGTCGAGTTGAAGCCTACGGCGATCGGATCACTGGCGTAGGGGGTGTCGATCGTGTCTTCGCTCTCGCCGGACTCGGTGGAGCTGGAGCTGACCTTGAGCTCGTTGCTCTCGAGCCTCATGCGGATAGCACCGGAACGCTCGTCGGCGAATTGTGCGACGCGCTGAATAGCCGCTGCCAGCTCGCTGGAGCGGACGACGGCGAACTTGGTGTTGTCGCGAGGCATCACGGCCTCGAAGTTGGGGAACTGGCCGGAGAGCTTGCGGGTGCTGAGCGTGCGATGGCCTATGCGGAAGAAGAGGGTGTGTTCGTCGTCGGCGAATTCGACCTTTTCCGCATCGGAGTTGGAGAGCAACTGTTGCAGCTCCTGGAGGGCCTTGCGGGGAATGAGGACGCGTTTTTCGCCGCTGATGCCTTCGAGGATCTCGTTGGGCTTCTCGACATAAGACAGGCGATGGCCGTCGGTGGCGACCATGGCGAGCGACTCGGCCTTGATGACCAGCAGGGCACCGTTGAGCGTATAGCGCGACTCTTCGTTGGAGATGGCGAAGATGGTGCGATTGATGAGTGTCTTGAGCGCGACCGCGGAGATGCTGGTGGCTGCGACAGTGGGAAAGTCGGGGACTTGTGGGTAGTTGGCGCGCGCCATGCCAACCATTTTGGTGTTGGAGCGGCCGGAGCGGATCTGCACCCAATGGTTATCAAGGAGCTTGATGGAGATGTCGCCCTCGGGGAGCAGTTTGATGTAGTCGTAGAGCTTGCGGGCAGGAATGGTGCAGGCTCCCGGCTTTTTGACCTTGGCGGGCGCAGTGGTGCGCATGGCCTGATCAAGGTCGGTGGCGGTGATGCTCAGACGGTCGTCCTCGGCTTCGATGAGGAAGTTCGAGAGAATGGGAATCGTGGTCTTGCGCTCGACGACGCTCTGCGTTGCGGTCAGCTCTTTGACCAGATCCTGACGGGTAACGGTAATCTCCATTGCTGCCCCCTGCACGGCCGGCTTTTCCACTTCAGTTTCAACGATCGACATAGACCCACCCCCGCTTTGCGGCGACTGAAAAGATCAAAAGAAGCAGATTGCGCGCTGGCCACACTGTACAACAACTTGCGCCTCAACGGAAACGCCTATCTTTTCTTCTTCTTGATTGTATTCACGTCTGCGATGTTGTGCGCGTGGAAAACGAGGGTGCTTCTCTGGATTCCAGGGCTGTTGAGTCTTGCGGAGAAGATCGAAGGCGTGTCGCATCCCACCGTGGCTGCAAAAGCAACGACGCGGCAAGGTCGGCGCACCTGAAGTTTCAGGTCCGTAAGAGCAGCGCGACGGGGAAGAGGAAAAGATATAGAAGAATAAGAAAAAAGATAACAGTACCCGTCGTTCAGGCAGGAAAAGTGGAAATAGAGGTGAAGGGTATTGGCGACAAGGAGTTGCAGGTTGGGGGAGTTTTCTAAATTGAGGCTGTGGAATTGAGGAGTTTTGGAAATATGGAAGAAGGCAGGAGTGAAGCGACCCGAGTTTCCCACGATTCCCAGAGGAGCCCGGAAATGGGCTGTGCAAAGCGGTTGATTTGTGTGAAAAGCGCGGTCGGAGGCGCGTGGAGCAAGTGGTCGGAGAAGACGGGCTATGCACAGAGGAGCCTTTGTAGCCGTTGGCGACAGAGGCCGCGATAGGCAGGGTTGTCTTGTGTTTCTGCGGGAAGGCGGAGCGGATTTCCGGCTTCGGTTGGCAACGGGGAGAGCTTCCCGTTTCAAAACGAGAGTGAGAGAAAGCATTGCCTTTGTATGGGGATTGAATTGTTCAAACCCTAAAGTTGATCCATCAGGGGGTTAGTGTATGGGCATCGATATAGGGCGACTGGAAGACCAGTTGCTAGAGATGTCCACAGAGGGCACACCGGGGCGGGAGTTCTGCGATGCCATCTCTGAGCTGGCGAGGACGGGGCGGTTTGCTCAGTTGCGGGAGGTGCTCCCCGGCATTGTCTTCGACGAGCTTTGGACGCGGTACGAACAAGCTCCAGCGACGTTTGTGGCGGGCTGGCGAATGCTGGCGCAAGAGATGCAGCAGGGGTTCATCCAGCACGCACGGCAGCGGCTCACCTCCCTGACGAAGCTGCGATATGCAGGTTACGAAGGGCCGACGCCGGCATGGCAGGAGATCCAACGCGCCCTGGATGGCAGGCAAAACGACTTGTTGCGGACGGCGTTTGCTCTGGAACTGCTGGAACTGGTCGAGCCGGCGGTGGTGCGCGCCACACACCTGCGCGAGCGCGTGGTTGCGGCACCGAGTTCCGAGGAGGCCGACCGTTATCTGGACGAAGCCACGCGCTGTTATTTCTTTGGTTTGTTTACAGCATGCGCGGTGATGTGCCGGTCGGTGCTTGAAGAGGCGATCAAGCAGAAGCTGCCGGCGGGGCTGACACGGCAGGTGCGGACACGCTATCGCAACACTGCCACGCTGGGTAATCTGCTGCATGAGGTGAATAACAATCTGCAAATGACGGGATTTGACACGGATTTTCCGCGTGTGGCAAACCTGGTCAACGATACCGGGAAGAAGGCGGTGCATCAGGGGATGCTGTCAGAGGATGAGGCCCGGAGCTGCCTGCAGAACGCGCGCGAGGCGCTGCAATTGCTGTTGCGGAAGTGAGACCGTTTCTGCACAGCGCAGGTTGCGGCTTTTATACTTAAAACTTCATGTCCTATCAAGCAGCGATCGAACAACTGAGAGACCTGGCGCCTGAGCTGTACACGCTCGCAGGGCAGCCACGGCGGAAGTTTTCGCTTGAAGAGATCGGCATACTGTTGGGTCAGTTGGGCAATCCGCAGCGGCGGGTTCCTTCGGTGCTGATTGCAGGAACGAACGGCAAAGGCTCGACAGCAGCTACGCTAGCCTCGATTTTGACGGCCTGCGGGATTCGCGCCGGGCTCTATACATCGCCGCATCTGGCGAAGGTGAGTGAGCGCATACGCATCGGCGAGACAGAGATTGCGGATGATGATTTTGCAAAGCTCTTCTTTCGCATTCAAGATGCTGCGCGGGAACTGAAAGAGAATGGCCGGCTGCCGCAGCTTCCCAGCTTTTTCGAGGTCTTGACGGCGATGGCGCTGGTCTACTTTGCCGAGACAAAGGTGGATGCGGCTGTGCTGGAAGTGGGGATGGGCGGGCGGCTTGACGCTACCAACATTGTCGATCCGCTGGTTTCAGTGGTTACCGACATCTCGCTGGACCACATGGAGTGGCTAGGCTCAACGATAGCGGCAATCACGCGGGAGAAGGCCGGCATTCTGCGCCGGGGCGGGACATTGATCACGCTGCCGCAACACCCGGAGGCCAACCAGGCGCTAGGCGAGGCGGCGGCAGAGCTCGAAGTGCGCGGGGTAAACGCGGCAGATTACATGCCGGCGATGGGTGCGGGTTCGGCCGAGTCCTACGAAGTCGAGGTTCTGGGTGAGCGGATCGAGGTGGCTTCGCCACTGCGCGGCACGCACCAGCAGAGGAATGTGGCGCTGGCCATTGCAGTGGCCGTGGAGTTGAAATCGGCGCACGGCTTTCCTATAACGCCGGCAGGCATCGCCAAGGGGATTCGGTTGACACGGTGGCCGGGGCGGCTGGAACGTATCGAGAAGAATGGCGTGGAGTGGATTCTAGATGTGGCGCACAACCCGGCGGGAGCATGGGCGCTACGTGCGGGAGTGAGCAGTCTTGATGCGAAGAGGCCGAGGACGCTAATCTTCAGTTGCCTGCGCGACAAGCCATTGGCGGAGATGGCCCAGATTTTGTTTCCGCTCTTTGACCGGGTGATCTTGGCTCCGATTCGGTCCGCCCGGGCCGCCACGATGGAGGATCTCGAGGCCGCGGCGCGGGCAACGGGGAGCACGGCGGTTCATGCGGATTCGGTTCAGCAAGCCTTGAAATGGGCCGGGGAGTGCGGACAGGGCGGGGCGGTGGTCGTCTCGGGGTCGGTCTATCTGGTGGGCGAGGCGCGGTCATTGCTGATGGGCGGGGAGTTGGGAGGAGTAGAAGGATGAGACGGCGCCCCAATCCGCTGCCATGGATCTATCGCTGGAGTACCAATCTCATCCAGACGCCGCTTTTCGCTGTGATGACGGCGGTGTGCGGAAGCCTGTCGCTACTGGTTTCGCTTATCGACAAGAAGGGCAACGTGCAGCACCGCATCGCGCGGGTCTGGGCACGGGGTTGCGTATGGGCCTCTGGGGCAAAGCTGAGAGTGCTGGGAGCCGAGAACCTGCGCAGGCATCCGGTGGCGGTTTATGCCTCGAATCACACTTCGTATATGGACACGCCGGTCATCTTTGGCGCGTTGCCCTTCCAGTTTCGCATTCTCGCGCGGAAGGAACTGTGGCCTATACCGTTCATAGGATGGTACTTAAATCGATCAGGACAGATTCAGATCGACACCGCCAATCCGCGCGCCACGCTTTCCAGCCTGGGTGCGGGCGCCAGGGCGCTGCGCTCGGGGATGGCGCTGTTCGTCTTCCCGGAGGGGGGACGAACTTCAGACGGCGAACTGCGGCCGTTCCTGTCAGGCGCGGCATACCTGGCGATTCGAGCCCAGGTCCCTCTGGTGCCGATCGCGCTGAGCGGAGTCTACGAGCTGCTGCCGATCCACACACGCCATTTTTATCCCGGAGAGGTGACGCTGAGCGTGGGCGAGCCGATCGACACCACGGGAATGACTCTGCGGCAGAGCGAGGAGTTGACCCAGAAGCTGCGGACGTCGATTGAGGAGTTGCGGATTCCACGCTTGCAGGAGCTTCCGCCAGAGGAAAGCCCGGCCTCGGCGATCCTGCACAATTGAAGCGAGACTTGCGCTCTTGGAAACCGCAGCTTATTGGATTCTTTGTTAGGGCCCAAGCCGGGATTGCAAAGCAGAGCCTATTTGCGAAAGAAGACCAGATCCAGTTTTGCAATCAGGGACTCTTGATCAAACGGCTTCATCAGGTACTCGTTCGCTCCATTTGCAAGGGCTTTTTGGATGTGCTCGACATCGGTCTCGGTGGTGCAGAAGATGACGGCAGGCCCCCTGCCGCCTTCGGTGCGGCGCAAGGATTTGAGGAATTCCAGGCCATCCATGACCGGCATGTTCCAGTCAAGCAGGACGACATCGGGCATGCGGCTCTGACACTTATCCAGGGCGATCTGCCCATTTTCAGCCTCGTCAACCTCGAAGCTCAGACGAGTGAAGATCTTTCGCGCGATCTTCCTCACGAGCAAGGAATCATCGACAAGCAAGCAGAATCCAGAGGTCGCATTCATGGCGACCCCTCCGTCAATTGGGGCATTCATTGAGTTCAACACGATCTCTACCATCCCTTTTTGCACTGTATAAAGCCGCGTCGGCTCTACCCACCCATTCGGCCAGTGGTTCCCCAGGGTCATAGCAGGCAGCTCCGATCGATACCGTTGTGGGCGTGATGGGCGGAGTTAGTTCAATCTGGATAGGCTCTCTAGCCAGCGCCAGGCGAATGTTCTCTGCCACACTGACGGCGGCCTGCCCATTCGTATTGGGTAGAATGACGGCGAATTCCTCGCCGCCGTAGCGCGCTACATGATCTCCACCACGAACAGCTTTTTGCAGGGTTTTAGCCAGGTGACGAAGGACAATATCGCCCGTCTGGTGCCCCCACGTGTCGTTGACCCTTTTGAAGTGATCGATGTCGATCATCAGCATGGCCAGGTCGTCGCCACTGTTCATGGCCTCGCCGGCGGACTTGCGGATGATGGCATCGAAGGATTTACGATTGGCAACGCCAGTCAAGCCATCCATCGTGGAGTCAAGGATGGCATTTTCAAGATTGCGTTCAAGAGCCTCGATTTTGCCGGCGGACTCGCGCATGCGGATGCCTACGTACTCGCTTCTGCCGGCCATGCTTTTGCTCTCTTCAACCAGGTTCACGATGAGGTTTTTCAGATTCCCAAATCTCTCTTCCAGGCCTTTTGAAGCAAAGCCCTGCAGGGCGTGGCCGAATTGATGGGCATCATCACTGGCCAAGTCGGCAACGCCGACAATCTCCTGCAGGGTTGCGAGAGCATGCACAGAGATTTCGCGTACGGCCTGGGCCTCTTTGGCCGTAGAAAAGAATGTCGCGTACAAATCCTGGAGCGTGGTCTCGTTGAAGCTCTCGCGGTTGGAGATAAGCACATCGATGGTTCGTTGCAGATTTGGACTGAGACCGGCGTGATACTCGTACCAGATGGCGTAGTTGGCCGGGGTTGCAGGGATCTCAAGCCGCTGCATCGTTGCGATGGCAGAGTCTGCTATGGATTGAGCCTTGACAATATCGTCAACAGACATACTCGGCCTCCAAACGCTTCCAGGGCATCGGCGAACCCTTCGACATATATCGGCGAGCTTTCATGTTCCAAAGATCCTCGGCATCGGTACAGTTCTAAAATCCTCAAACCAAACAATGCGGTTCAGTCTTGCGCGCAGGCGAAAGATCAAATCCAACGAAAGCACCGGGTGGCACCCCAGACCCGCCTCAAGGGAGGGTTTGAAGCCGAGGTGCAACTGCCGGACCTGTCATCGAAGAGGGCAGGTTCTCTCCTATCGGCGCATTGAGGCCATTAAGATAGTGGCCATTTGTTGACTTCGGAGATTGTCTGCGATTTCCATCTGGCTGGATCGATCCTGGGCTTGCCGATGGCGGCTTTCGAAAACCTGCCGGAAGAGAAGGCGCAAGAGACAAAGTGCGGCCGAGGTTGAGTGTGTGGGTACGGAGTTCTGATTCCTCTATCGCATTTGCCGCGTCTATCTGTACACTGTTGCAGCTATGTGCGTACACGTTGCAATTCCCGAGCCCACCAGCAGCGATTCGGCCTACAATCAACGGTCGCTGCCGCCCTATCTTGCAGCGCTCCGTTCTGCGGGAGCGACCCCGATCATCGTTCCATTGCACGAACAGCAGGACCGCGTCGCCCGGTTGCTTGCGGGCGTGCAGGGAATACTGCTCCCTGGCAGTCGATTCGATGTGGATCCGCAAAGATATGGCGAAGATCCAATTCCAGAGTGCGGAGAGGCCGATCCGGCACGCACGGCAGTGGACGAAGTGCTGCTACAGGAAGCATTTAGCCTGCGCAAGCCCATCCTGGCAATCTGCCATGGCACGCAAAGCCTGAACGTGTGGCTCAACGGTTCGCTGGTGCAAGACCTGAAGACTGCCGTCGATCACCGGCCGGGCCGGGAGGTGGTTGAGGCGCATGCGGTGCGGATTGCGCCGGAATCGCGGCTCGCAGGTCTGGTTCCCTTGGGCTATGCGCACGAACCGCAGGTCAACTCGAGCCACCACCAGGCGATTCGGGTGGCGGGTGACAGTCTGTTGGTGAGCGCGGTCTCGACGGGCGACGGGGTGGTGGAGGCGGTTGAACTGGGTTCACCAGAGCATTTCGTGGTTGGAGTCCAGTGGCATCCCGAACGGACCTACACCCAGAGTGCCTTTTCGCGCGCGATCTTTGCGGCCTTTGTGCAGGCGGCGGTGGTGTGGCAGCCGCGGCCGATCGATGAATCGGTCGCTCGGGCGTGAGCGAAGAAGCACATTCTGCGGGGCTTCGGCTCAATGTCCTTCTGGCCGAGGCTGGTCTTGAAAAGCTGGATGCAGCTTTGAGCGGACGCTTTGAGATCTATCTTTCGCTGTTTGTTCGCTGGAATGCGCGCTTGAACCTGACGGCAATTCGAGATGAAGAGGGGATTCTCTCTCGCCACTTCGTCGAGTCCATCGCCTGCGCTCGCGCTTTGCCAGAGAGAATCGCCACACTGCTGGACTTTGGCAGTGGCGCTGGATTTCCCGGAGTTCCGATAGCGCTGTGCAGGCCGGATATTGCGGTGACCCTGGCAGAGTCTCAAGGAAAGAAGGCAGCGTTTCTCCTGGAGGCGGTGCGGGTGCTGGGAATTGGCGCCAAGGTGCACTCCGGCCGGGCAGAGGCGCTAGAAGCGCAATTTGATTGCATCACCTTGCGGGCGGTCGACAAGATGGAGGCGGCCATTCAGACGGCGACTCGTTTGGTTCACCCAGGCGGTTGGTTGGCCTTGATGACCACCGACGCCCAAGCTGGAAGGGTGAAGGCAGCCGCAGGAGCGGAGTTTTCCTGGGCCGATCCGATTCGAATGGCAGGCGGCGGGGGGAGGCAGCTTGCGCTCGGTGAACGAGAGATCAGTTTGCCAGCTTGATGAGAGCCAGCTTACGGACGGCAGCGAGATCCTTCGGAGCTTTCACGATCAGCCGCAGACCTGTTCCCTCAGCGTAGCGTGGCGCCTCGTCGAGGAGTTTGAGCGTGGACTTGGGCAGATCGCTTTGCCGGGCGGCGGCAACCGCCCTGTCGCCAAGGGCAAAGGCCACGCGAAAGCACTCTTTGCAGGGAGCAAGATAGACGATGGTTCGGTTCTTGAGTTTGAGACGGAGAGCCCAACCATGTTTTGGCGAGGACGATTTCCACTCTTGATCCGCGACTCCCTGCTCGCTGATCCAGTCGACTAACTGCTTCCACAGGTCATTGGATTTGCCCAAAGCAGCGGATACTTCTTCGGCTGTCGGAAGATCGACTCTGCCGATAAAGGCGTTCGGCGCATCCATATAGCTCGGTAATGTACCAGAGACCTGCCTCACATTGCAAATTTGGGAAGTGGCGCTTGGCCCAGTCAAGGCAATCATCTCCGCTCTGCGACGATCTGCCTGGCGGTGTTGTGTACCAGGCCGGCTTCTGAGGCTCCGGACGCGATGGAATCAAGAGCAGTCTCCAGTTGATCCAGTTCGCGGCGATCGAATGCTTGGACAGCGAATTCGTTCCTGCCCCAGGTGCGGAGGTTTGGCAGATGCAACTGGGCCATCTCCATCGCCGGCTTCTCCTTCGTTAGCGTTCGGTTGTGCCGCACTCGCCATCCTGTTTCGTCAAGGCCGGCGCGCAGAACTGCGCCCACATGGAGCGTTTGACCATTGTGCCTCTGCATCTCAGCGACTAGCTCGTAGTAACGATGAAGTGCGGGGTGATCGGATTCGATCGTCTCGGTCTCGTGGATTATCAACGTTGCTTGAGGCGCGGCGATCTCCGCCCACGTCTTCAGAACCTTCAGCGGTGCAGATAGATGCGTGAGGAGGAAACGGCAGAAGAAAAGATCCGGCGCTTCAATTGGGAAGGGGGATTGCAGGATGTCGTGGCGCAGGAACTCGAGCTGCGGGTGGTTCTCCTTCGCTTCGGCTATAAAACGATCCGATGAGTCCAGTCCGACGGTTCGTTCTGGCTTGAGTACGGAGGCGAGCAGTTGCGTAGTCCAGCCGGGTCCGCAACCAAGGTCGACGGCAAGGCTAGGCGTTCGCGCCTCGGCAGAAGCGGAGAAAAGCACCAGCAAGGCGCGAGTCTCCGGTTCGTAGAGTTCGGCGAGCCGGCGCAGCCGGTGACTTGCACTTTCATTGTCCCCGAAAGTATAGGGCATTAGAGGATTCTAGCCGCGTCGAATGGGAGTTCAATAGATGGAAGTGCAATATGCGGCTGACATCGGCGAAGTCGACGTTCACAGAATTACTTGTTCCACGTGAAACATCTCGGGAAGTGAACCCGAACTGGGACTCGTTCCACGTGGAACAGGGCTGGCCTTGGTCCAAAACGGGCTGGATTTCAAATGAGAACAATTCTTAAGGCTGCCAACTATTCGTCAGAATTCTGCTGTGAAAGTCGAAAGTTTTCCACCAAATGGCACCGCCTTGACGCCACGATTTGAGAGTGTAGAGAAGACCCTGAAGCCCTTGCCCTGCAAGATTTTGCGGCCTTATTCTCTTCCGCGGTGCAAGAGGCTTTCCACAGCTTGGCCGGGTTCTCCACAACACAAGAGGCTATCCTCAAATCGCTCTTCCCATTAGTCTGAAATCCCATGAGCAAGATACTCGGCATTGTCAATCAAAAGGGCGGAGTTGGAAAAACCACCACAGCAATCAACCTGGCTGCCTGCCTGGCCATTCAGGGCCTTAAGGTCCTACTGGCGGACTGCGACCCGCAGGCGAACTGCTCTTCGGGCCTCGGCGTGCAGCGGGACGACAACCGGCGCTCTATCTATGACGTTCTGATGGGTGATTCCCAGGCGGAGCAGGTCATTCTTCCGACAGAGGTCCCGCTGTTGTCCCTATTGCCCGGCTCTAAGAACCTGACGGGCGCCAATATCGAGTTGGCAGCGGCCGAGGATCGAGCTTTGCGTATGCGCCGTGCACTGGAGCCGGTTCGCGACCAATACGATCTGATCGTTCTGGACTGCCCGCCGGCGCTTGATCTGCTTACGCTCAACGTTTTGAGCGCCGCGGACACGCTGATTGTTCCCATGCAGGCCGAGTATTTTGCTTTGGAGGGAATCTCTGAGTTGATCTCGACGCTTGAGCGGGTACGAGCTGCCTTCAACCCCGCGCTCACCATCGAAGGCGTGCTGCTGACCATGTACGACGATCGAACCAACCTTGCCCAGCAGGTGACCGAGACGCTGCGAGAGTATTTCCGGGAGAGGCTCTTCCGCACTGTAATTCCGCGCAACGTGCGATTGGCCGAGGCTCCCAGCCATGGAAAGCCGGTGGCCCTCTACGACGCGCGTTCACGAGGAACCGAGGCCTATTTCGAACTGGCTGGGGAGTTTTTGGCACGCAACGGAATCGAGACTTCGCGCAAGAAGGGACCGATTGCAGCGGAACCAGAGGTAAAGGTCCAAGTGTTGCCTCAGTCTTGACGACAAGGCCACGAGCCTTCCGTAGAGTGCATCAGATCGATTAAATCGAAAGAAAATGAGATGTTTAGAAGCTCCGGAGGTATTTCGGAGACCGAGGATTGTGAACATGACCGTCGCCGTCACCGAAATTAAACGCCGCGCCCTGGGCAAGGGCTTGGACTCCCTGCTACCCCGTGTCCCGTCCGCGCCAGCTCCATCCGCCAAAGAGACGGAAGGCGGCAAGCCTCTGGAGATTCCCCTCGATCAGATCGATCGGAATCCTTTCCAGACGCGCACGCATATGAACGAGGAGCAACTGGGCGAGTTGGCCGCCTCGATCACCGCGAATGGGGTGGTGCAAGCCGTCCTGGTGCGCCCCTTGGCGAATGGTCGCTTTCAGCTCATCGCCGGGGAGCGTCGCTGGAGGGCCTCGGAGCTGGCCGGCAAGAAAACGATCCCGGCGATTCTGCGGCAGGTCTCGGACGAGCAGGCGATGGAGATCACTATCGTTGAGAACCTGCAGCGCGCCGACCTGAATCCGATGGAGCAGGCGCGGGCCTTCGAGCGGCTTTCGCGGGAGTTTCACATGACGCAGGAACAGATGGCCGTGCGGACCGGCAAGGATCGCGCATCTGTAGCTAACTTCTTGCGGATGTTGAGGTTACCTGCATCCGTGCAGGCGCGCGTTGAGTTAGGCGAGCTGAGTTTTGGGCATGCCCGGACGCTGCTGGCCTTCGAGCACGCAGAGGAGATCGAGAAGGCGGCGAAGCGAGTTTTCGATCTTTCGCTTTCTGTTCGCCAAACGGAGACCTACGTACAGGGTCTTCTGCATCCCGAGCGGGCGGCCAAGAAGGAGCCAAAGCCTGAACCTCCTGTTGATCCCAACGTTCGCGAGGTACAGGAGCGGTTGCAGCGGGCGCTGGGGCTGAAGGTGCACATCGAAGACCACGCCGGACGGGGCAAGGTCATTATCGAGTATGCGCGGCTGGAAGACTTCGATGCGCTGCTTGAGACGCTGGCGGGGGAGTGAAGCCAGGGGATTAGTCAGAATGGAGTGACCGGTCCAATGCGCTGACCGTGGGTTAGGCTGTGATTCAGGACAGAAGCACAGTTCAGAGCCACAAGCGGAGAGGAACCGGTCATGAAGGAAAAGGTACGATTTT
>Ga0181535_10001231_pt1 | contig 34251 bp, 23 predicted proteins | sample PEATcosm2014_Bin_44_FD_119774 | JGI IMG/M metagenome (GOLD analysis project Ga0181535, IMG submission 119774) | Peatland microbial communities from MTU Mesocosm Facility, Houghton, MI, USA - PEATcosm2014_Bin17_30_metaG | ecosystem: Environmental > Terrestrial > Soil > Wetlands > Peat | place... | reverse complement strand
TGATAGTCAGGACCGCCGGCGTTTTTTTGGCTTCAGGCGGGAGGCTGATTCTGGGCGGATCCGCTGACCGAGACCTGCGCGCGGGATTTGCGATAGACGTTCGCGACGGCGAGCGTCCAGAGTGGGACGAACTCCACTCCGGGGATCAACTTGGCGGCGAAAGAGGGCAGGAACTCCCAATGAAAGCCGAGGAGCCAGGTGAGCAGTCCGCCGACGCAGAGGTCGAGAATGTCGTCCGGCGGAGATGCGCCGCCCTCGAGGACGAAAGGAAAAACAGCGATCTGCACGATGTCGGCGACGATGGCGAGGATCATGGCGATGCGCAGGCGCGGACCGGCGGAGACTTTGACGGAAGCGTGATTGAGGTCAGCGGGCTCGGGCATGGGTCACAGAAACAGAGTAGCGCGCGAACCCACCCTTCGCCAGAAAGAAGGCGAAGGATGGGGCATCCATTCTGGGTGAATGAAGCAGAGAGGCGACGTTACTCGTAGCGAAGCGCTTCGATGGGGTCCAGGTTGGCAGCGCGGATGGCGGGGATCATGCCGCTCACGAGGCCGGTGATGGTAAGGATGACAGTGGCGACGACGAGCGAGGCCGGAGAGATGATGAGGCGGATGTCGGCGGCGTCGGCGTGCTTGGCGATGGCGCTATAGAAGGTAATGCGGCCGACCGCGACAGAGACCAGATAAGCGAGGGCGATGCCGCCGATGCCGCCGACGCCGGTGATGGCGAGAGCTTCGGCAAGAAATTGAATGAGGATATGACGGCGGCGCGCGCCAAGAGCTTTTTCAACGCCGATCTCGCGGGTGCGCTGCTGCACGCTGACCAGCATGATGTTCATCAGCCCGATGCCGGCGATCCCCAGTGTGAGCGCGCCCACCAGCGAGAGAAGGACCTGGAGGGCCATGGAGAGAATCTCGAATTGGTGGAGCTGGGTGCGCAGATTGGCGACATGGACCGCGTCTTTATCGGTGGGGCGGAAGTGGTGAGCGGCGGCGAGAGTTTCGCGGATGGTCTTCTCGATCTTCTGATAGTCGCCGACATAGCTGATCCAGACACCGTCAATGTAGGTGGTGTCTTTTAGATCGCTCATGGTGTTGAACGGAATGTAGACGACGTCGTTGATGTTGTCGTTCGACTCCTGCATCTTGGGCTGGAGAACGCCAACGACGGTATAGCCGACGCCGTTGAGGCGAACGGATTGACCCACTGCCCAGGTGCCGGAGAAGAGCTTGGTTTTGGCGTCAGAGCCGAGGACGCAGACGTGTGCGCGCTGGTCATCCTCCGCGGCATTGAAGAAGCGGCCCTGATCGGGAATGAGCTTGATGATGTCGGCGTAGGAGGGGCGAGAGCCGACGACGGTCCAGGTGTAGGTGTGCAGATCGTTCTCGACGGCGGTGTCGTGATACTCAGTGGACGAGATATGTGTGATTTCCGGGAGGGCTGCGATCACGCGGTCCACATCGTCCTGGGTGAGGCGAACCTGGACTCCGGCCTTATCTCCGCCGGCCTGCTGGCTGGTTTTGCCGGGGAAAAACCCGATGGTGTTTGTGCCCCACTGGGCAAAGATGACTTCAAAGGCGTGGGAGAAGCCGTTGCCGTAGGCAAGAAGCAGCACGACAGTGGCGATGCCCCAGGCCATGCCGATGGTTGTGATTGCGGTGCGGCGGCGATTGAAGAGCATCGCCTCCCAAGCCTGGCCGAGAATGTCTTTCAGCATCGCTAGCTCCTAGTTTCTAGCCTCTAGCTCCTAGCCGGATCTCCGGTAGGCCTATCAGCGGATTCAGAAACCTTTCAAAGTATTCCGATCAAACGAATCGTCGCGCGCTTCAACAGGGAGTGGTCGTTCTTAGCAGTTTCAAGCTGGCAGCTAGAAGCTAATGGCTAAGAGCTGCATCGTTACTCCTTGCGCAGGGCTTCGATGGGGTCAAGGGCCGCGGCCTTGCCGGCGGGGTAGAGCCCGGCCGCGACGCCACAGAGGATGAGTGTCCCGACCGCCATTGCGGCGGACCACGGCACGATCCGCGGCGGATCGAAACCAGGGATTTTGTCGGTGAGCGCGACCTGCATGAGGCGCATCAACCCCCACGACGCGGCGACACCGATGAGTCCGCTGATGGCGGTGAGCAGGAGGCCTTCCCAGAAAAACTGCGCCATGATGCTGCGCTTGGTGGCGCCGACAGCTTTCATGACGCCGATCTCTCGGGTGCGCTCGGAGACCGAGACCAGCATGATATTGATAATGCCCACAGCTCCGAGGGCGAGAGTAACGACGCCGACGCCGCCCAGAAAAACGTCCATGGCGGTGAAAATGACGCCGACTGTGTTTGCTTCCGTGATGGTATCGAACTCGTCGAAGGCCTCCAAAAGCGATGGATCGAAGCCGTGATTCTTGCCGATAACGCGATGGACAGCGATATCCGCCGCGGTGTTGTCGTTCTTCTTGGTGGGGTTGTATTGGATGGAGTTGACTGCGTCCTGGGGAATATTGTCGCCCTTCAGTGGGAAATACTCCGCCATGGTGGTGATGGGGATGTACATTTTTTCGTCGTCGTATGTGTTGTTGCCGCGGCCGACCTTCTCGCCGACGCAGATGACGGTGAACTCGATCCCATTAATGGTAATGGGCTGGCCAATCATGGCATGGCCCTGAAAGAGAATCTGTGCGGATTTTTGCGCGATAAAGACGACGCGGCGCGCCTGGAGGACGTCCTGCTCGTCGATAAAGCGGCCGGCAGCGATGGGAAGATAACGGACAACCGTGTAGCTGGGCTGATTTCCGCCCAGATGGGCCGAAGTGTTGCTCCACTGGCTCACTTCGTAGAGATCGGAGCGGGCGAGCTCGGCGGTGACGTTTTTGATCTCGGGCAAGCGGCCAATGTCGTCCTCGTCGCGCAAGGTAAGCTCATAAGGGCGCATGCCGGTATGCTGGTTTGGCAATGCGGGGATGGTGCCGTTCATGAACATGACAACATCGTGGCCAAATTGCGAAAGCTGCTTGCGCTGGCCCTCGCGGAAGCCTTCGCCAAGGCCCACAAGAACGAGCAGCGATCCAACTCCCCATGCGATTCCGAACATGGTGAGAAAACTGCGCAGCTTGTTGGCCACAATGGCGCGGAAGACCTGTCCGAGAGTGTCAGAGAAGCTGCGCATGACGGTTGGACGGCCCGGAGCCGTCTTTGCTTATCCTTTAACTATGAAGAATACGACGAAGAGAGCGGTGTGGTTCCCTCGAAATAGGGATGGCCGCGTCAGGGGAACGACATTTTAGCCCCCGAGTCACCCTATTGGGCCCAGTCATGGGTTATTCATGTCACCGGGAACCGTGATGCGCCGGCTTGCGTAGTAGTGGTCAACGGGTTACAACGGTGGTCAGTCACCGTCTCAGTCTTTTAGGGCAAATCTCATTCAGGCAGTGTCTGCTGGTTTTATTGGGGCAGCGTACGCCGGTTTTATTCAAACAGCGACCGCTAAGAGCACCGCTCTCTGGCGGAATCAAGGGGAGGACAGCGTGGCAGCGTCGCGTAAAAACAAGAAAATGTGGATTGTGTTGGGCAGCCTGGGAGCGGTGCTGGTCCTGGTCGCAGGCATTGCCGTGGTGCATATCGCGAAGGGAGACCCGATTGACCCGAACCGGTTGGCCAAAGTGACGCGCGGAGACGTGGCCAAGTCCGTGGTGGCGACGGGCGACATTCAGCCGATCACGAAGGTCGAAGTCAAGAGCAAGGCGTCGGGAATCGTCGAAAAACTTTACGTGGACATTAACGATCGGGTGCACAAGGGCCAGGAGCTGGCGCAACTCGACCAGCAGGAGATCGAGGCGCAGGTAGACGCGCAGAAGGCGCAGTTGGCCAGCGCCGAGGCCAACGTGACTACCTACCTTGCCAACATCGAGCAAGACAAGGTGACGGCATCGGCTCCGGACCTGCCCATGTACAAGGCGACGCTGGACCGGAATATTGAAATGAACAAGGACGGAATCGTCAGCCGTCAGGCGCTGGACGACGCGAACCGCGACTACCTGGCGGAGCTGACGAAACGCGATTCGGCCAAGGCGCAGATCGGAGTGGATACCGCGAAGCTGAAACAGGCGCGGGCGCAGGTGGCGCAAAGCCAGGCCAGTTTGAAGCAACTGGAGGAACAGCTCTCGTATACGACGATTGTGGCGCCGATGGACGGCGTGATTTTGTCCCGCGACGTTGAAATGGGCGACGCTGTCAGTTCGATCCTGGTATTGGGTTCAACGGCAACGCTGGTGATGACCGAGGGCGATACATCGGAGGTGTACGTGCAAGGGAAGGTCGATGAGGCCGACATCGCGCACGTGTACATGGGGCAGCCCGCACGCATCAAGGTTGAGAGCTTCAACGGCCGGCTATTTTACGGAAAAGTGACGAAGATTGCGCCGATGGGCGTGGAAAAAGACAACGTGACGACCTTCGAGGTGCGCGTATCCATCAACAACCCCGGCGGCGAGCTGAAGGCCAACATGACGGCCAACGCCGAGATCATGCTCGATGAGCACAAGGGTGTGCTCACGGTTCCGGAAGATGCGGTGATCTACGACAACAAGCAGAATGCCTTTGTGGATGTTCCGGACAGCCACCAGAAAGAAGGTTTCCGGAAGATTCCGGTGACGGTGGGATTGTCAAACGGGTCGGTGACGGAGATTACGAGCGGAGTCGCTGAACGCCAGCAGGTGGTGCTGCAGCAGTAGTGGCGGAGGCGCGGCCGGGAAAGATCCGACCGCAATCCCGGATTAGATCGGCACAATTAAGGACGAAGATATCCCCGAGCGAAGGTTGACCGAAATGCGGCCGCCGATGCTTGGGGATTCTAGTTTCTAGCGGGCGAGGAAGTTTTCGTTGGCGAGGATGCGGTAGAGGGTGGAACGGCTGATGGCGAGTTGGCGTGCGGTGCGGAGCTTGTTGCCGCGGTTGAGGTCAAGGACATATTGAACATGCTGGCGGATGACGGCGTCGAGCGAGAGATCGGCGACGCGGGCGGTGGAGTGCGCGTCAAGCGGAGACGCGGAGCCAGGTGACGGGTTAGCCCAGGGATTAAATGCGGGATTGATGAGGGAGTTGGCGGCGAACGCGGCGTCGAATTGCGAAGTCGGGGAGGGCGTGAGGTTGTCGGGGAGCGCCAGGTCGGAGGCGCGGATAACGCCGTTGTCGGCTTGAAGCAGTGCGTTCTCGAGAATGCCGGCAAGCTCGCGCACGTTGCCGGGCCAGGCGTGCTGAAGAAGCCGGGCAAGAGAGCCGGGTCCGAGGACGACGGGGCGCTGCTGATAACGGGCGCAGATGCGGTCGAGCAGAAATTGCGCGAGCGGGGCAATGTCTTCGCGGCGCTGGCGCAGCGGCGGGATGGCAAAGCGAATGGTGGTGAGGCGGAAGGCGAGGTCGGGAAGAAGCAGTCCCTGACCGGCCATCTGCCGCAGAGGCGTTTGCGAGGAAGCCAGCAGAACGGCTCGGCCGGGCGGGCGATCCTGAAGATTCTTGAGAACGCCGAGCAGCAGGCCCTGCCCGGGAGGAGCGAGAAGGTCGATGCGATCGAGATAGGTGAAGCCGGCGAGAGTGGAGGGATCGGCATCGGTGGCCAGCCACTCGCGTGCGTCGCGGCGCTGAAAGGTGCTGGCAGCGAGGGGCGATCGGCTGAAGAGATAACGCGCAAGGGTGTGCTTGCCAGTGCCATGCTCGCCCTCGATGGCGGCCACCTGAAGGTGGGGCGCGGCCATCTCCGCCTGCATCAAAAGCTTGCGCCATGCCGCGCTGACGCCGACGACATGGATAGATGCAGTGGAAGAATCGAGCTCCACGAGCGTAAGGCCGGAGGCGGAGGGCTGCGCGTGGAGTGGAGCGGAGCTATGCATGGATCCCATCCTGCCTCGCCAGCGACGCAAAGGTGAACTGCCAAGCCATCAATGGTCTCATCGGCGTTGAGGGGGAAAACATGAATGAAGCAGGGACGCAGAGACCGGGGACTGACGGACTAGAAAGCGGATTTAAGCCAGCGCGCTATACTCAAGCATCCACCCGGGACGAATACCAAAACCAGTTTTGTTTTTGAAGAATCTGAGGAAACAGGGATGCCAGCTCAGCCTGCAGCCGAGATGCGTTTGGGCCACGCCGTTCGAATGCGTGAACCGCTTGGCGAGGCGCGGGGGCCGTGGACTGGACGCGCGGAGCTGTTGCGACGCTTGGGAACAGCGGCTTGGGTGCTTGCGATTCTTGGTTTCGCGGCGCTGCATGCGTGGCGCCTGAGAGCGGATTTTCCCAACGGATCGCCGTGGATTTTCGATTGGGCCAAATACACCGACGAGGGTTGGTATGGGGCCGCGGCAGTTCGCGCGCATCTGTTTGGGAATTGGTACATGGCTGGCGATTTCAACGCGGCCGTCGCGCTCCCGGTTTGGCCATTCGTGGAGTGGGTGCTGTTTTTCTTTACGGGCGTAACGGTGGAGGCGGCACGCGGATTGGCGGTAGGCTGCTTCTTCACGAGCCTGGCGCTGACCTATTTGCTGCTGCGCAGGGGCGGACCGCGATGGATCGCTCTGCTCGGTATATCCCTGGCGGTAACCAGTCCGTATCTTTACTGCTTCAATCGACTGGCGATTCTTGAGCCTCTGGAGACGACACTCACGCTGGCCATGTTGAACGTGGCAATACGGCTGCCGAGAATGAAGCGGCCGGTGATGGGCGCGATTGCGGTGGGTGTCTTGTTTGCGCTGACGATGCTGACCAAGACGAACGCAGTTTTTTTGGCGCCGGCGGTGGGGTGGGTCATCGGTGTTCCGCTTTGGGAGCGGCGAAAAATGGTCCTGAAGTGCGGGCTGGCGGCGAGCGTGACCGCGGCCGTTGTGTACGGCGCGTGGATGGCGCTTATCGCGCGCGCGGGGCTGATGGGCGATTACAAGTACTTTTTCCTCTCCGCGAATTCCTATGTGAAGCCGCCGGAGTTTTCATGGCCAGTGGTTTCATTCTGGTGGTCGCTTCACGGATTGCTCTGGATCGATCACAGCCTGGTGCTGCTGGCAGGAGCGCTGGCGGTTGGCGCGGGGTTGGTATGGCGGTCGGAATGGGGCCGGAGGATGGGCGGCGATCCGGTTTTCGGGGCAGCCATTCTGGGCATTCTTGGATTCGTTTTGTTTATGACGGTGCAGAATCATCCGCAGCCGCGCTACTTTGCCGTGCCCGCTTTCCTTGTCTGCATCGTGGTGGCGCGGGCAACGGGAACACTAGCGGAGCAGGCGGGGTGGGAGCGGCGGCTGGGATGGATTGCGATTATGGTTGCGGTGACTGCGGCGGGCATTCATGGATCGAGAACGCTTGGCTATGCGGCGCATCCGGAGTACACGTATGTGAATGCGGCGACAGCGCTGACACAATATATTGATACGCATCCCAACGGAAAGCGCTTGATGGTCTCGACCAGCGGGGATGAGATCACGCTCATCACGGGGCTGCCCGCGATCTGCGACGAGCTGAGCACGGACGATCTGGCGGACAAGGTGGGCCGCTACGAGCCGGGATGGTTCTCATCATGGAATGGGGTTGATCCCAGCGCCCTCGCGGATCTGCATACGCGGTATTCGCTGGAGCAAGTCGCCAGCTTCAACGCCCTCGACGATCCCGACCGGAATGTTCTGGTGCTGTTCAAACTGCATCCTTTGCCGGGAGGGCAAGTGCGCGATGAGCTGGACCCGAGCCTGAGCGACGTGCTGCCGGGCGACCGGATTGATGTGCCGGTGGAGTGAAGCGGGGATCAAGGGATCAAAAGAATGGGATGCAGCGGACCGCCGGCAGCAGGTCCGAAACGGACGGCTTCACAGGGGCGACATTCATCAGACAACTGAAAAGCGAAGAAAATACGGGGCGAATGTGTGCCCCGATGGCGGATATTTGCGCTGGCGGGTCGAGTTGTCAGCACGATCCATAACGGGACCGCACCAAGTCAGGAAATGCGCAGGCAATGCCCGTGACAGCTATCACTCGACAGCGGTGTATTCGGATGATAGCCTTCCGGTGGCAATTCCCCGGTGTTTGAGATGCCCGTTCCGGGGCCGAATGTGCTTCGATTTCAAAACCTTATGGTTGGAGGGTGTGTGACTGTACTGGGTGGGGTGGACTTCTTTGCTTGCGTGGGCGTTTTGACGCTCATCGTGGCTGCGTTTTTTGCGCGGCAGGTAATCGGTTCTGAGATTGGGATGGCAAAGATGCGGAAGATATCCGCGGCCATCAAGAAGGGCGCAGAGGTGCTTTTGAATCGGCCGTATAGAACTGCTGCAGGCCTGTTGACGCTGCTGCTGCCGACGCTGGTTTACGGGCAGACGGAGCAGGCTGGCGGAGGTGAAGCCAGCCTAAAGCTTCCGGATTTGAGGACCGTGAATTTCGCGCATTTTGGCGGCTTGAACGGACATAACCTACTGTCGATCGGATTGCTGTTCTGTGTCGGCGGCCTGTTGTTCGGCCTGGCGATTTACGTGCAATTGAAGAACTTGCCGGTTCATCGCTCCATGCGTGAGATTTCCGAACTGATCTATGAGACTTGCAAGACCTACCTGGTGACGCAGGGCAAGTTCATTCTTCTGCTCTGGGCTTTCATCGCCGTCATTATCTCGCTTTACTTCGGCTGGCTAAAGCCAGTGGGAAATGTTGCCGTAACCCTGCCCATCATCCTGGGATTCAGCCTGGTCGGCATCGCAGGCAGCTACGGGGTGGCGTGGTTCGGAATTCGCGTGAATACTTTTGCAAATTCGCGGACGGCATTTGCGGGATTGCGCGGCAAACCGTACCCATGCTTTGCCATTCCGCTCAAGGCCGGCATGAGCGTGGGCATGATGCTGATCTCGGTCGAACTGCTCATCATGTTGTGTATCCTTCTGTTCGTCCCGGCCGATTATGCAGGGCCATGCTTCATCGGCTTCGCGATTGGCGAATCGCTTGGCGCAGCGGCACTGCGTATCGCTGGCGGCATCTTCACCAAGATCGCCGACATTGGCGCCGACTTGATGAAGATCGTGTTCAAGATCAAGGAAGACGATGCACGCAACCCGGGCGTAATCGCGGACTGCACGGGAGACAATGCGGGCGACTCGGTCGGCCCCAGCGCCGACGGCTTTGAAACCTACGGCGTCACCGGCGTGGCCTTGATCACCTTCATTTTGCTGGCCGTTCCCAACCCCACGACGCAAGTGCAACTGCTGGTATGGATCTTCGTGATGCGCGTGGCCATGCTGATCTCGAGCTCGGGCGCGTACTTCCTCAACGGCGCCATCGCAAAGGCGAAATACGCACATTCCGACGAAATGGATTTTGAAACGCCACTTACCTCCCTGGTATGGGTGACGTCCATCGTTTCCATCATTCTGACCTACATCGTCAGCTACCTGATGATCCCCGATCTCGGGGACGGAACGCTGTGGTGGAAGCTGGCATCGATCATCTCGTGCGGAACGCTGGCGGGCGCGGTCATCCCGGAATTGGTGAAGGTTTTCACTTCGACCAAATCGATCCACGTGAAAGAAGTCGTCAAATCGGCGCAGGAAGGAGGAGCTTCGCTGGGAATTTTGTCGGGATTTGTGGCCGGCAATTTTTCGGCCTACTGGCTGGGATTGAGCATGGTGGCGCTCATGGGCCTTGGCTATTACTTCAGCCTGGGCATACCGGATGCATTCAATAATCCGGCGGGAATGATGCTGGCTCCAGCCGTCTTTGCGTTTGGGCTCGTGGCGTTCGGATTCCTCGGGATGGGTCCGGTCACGATTGCCGTCGATTCCTACGGGCCGGTCACCGACAATGCGCAATCGGTCTACGAGTTATCGCTGATCGAATCTGTTCCCGGCATCGAAGCCGAGTTGAAGAAGGACTACGGCATCGACGCCAGGTTCGAACGCGCAAAATACCTGCTTGAGGCCAACGATGGAGCCGGTAACACATTTAAGGCTACGGCCAAGCCGGTGCTGATCGGCACCGCGGTGGTGGGCGCAACCACCATGACTTTCTCCATCATCATGGCCCTGACCCACGGATTGACCCAGAACGTGGCCAAGCTCTCTTTGCTGCACGCGCCCTTCATGCTGGGGTTAATCTGCGGCGGTGCAGTCATCTATTGGTTCACCGGCGCTTCCATGCAGGCGGTCACCACCGGCGCCTACCGCGCGGTTGAGTTCATCAAGGCGAACATTCACCTGGAAGGCGCGGAGAAGGCATCCGTGGCGGACAGCAAGAAAGTCGTTGAAATCTGCACCAAGTACGCGCAGAAGGGAATGTTCAACATCTTTCTCGGCGTGTTCTTCGCTACGCTCGCGTTCGCGTTCATGGAGCCGTTTCTGTTTATCGGCTACCTATTCTCGATTGCGATTTTCGGGCTGTACCAGGCGATCTTTATGGCGAATGCCGGCGGCGCATGGGACAACGCGAAGAAGATCGTGGAAGTCGACATGCACCAGAAAGGGACGCCTCTGCACGATGCAACCGTGATCGGAGACACGGTCGGCGATCCGTTTAAAGACACCTCGTCGGTCGCGATGAACCCGATTATCAAGTTCACGACCTTGTTCGGATTGCTTGCTGTCGAGCTTGCGGTGACGCTCAGTTCAACAAATCCGCTGTTCACGCACGTGCTGGCAGTCGCATTCTTCCTGGTGTCGATGTTCTTCGTGCGGAAGTCGTTTTATGGAATGAGGATTGAAAACAAGGCGAGCAACTGATTCTTGGATTGTTCGAGTAGCCCTCTCCCAAAGTCGGCCTCGCACGTTACACCGTGCGGGGCCGATTTGTTCTTGGCGTGAGCTAGGTTCAGGACGAGCTGGGCAGGGTCGGCGACCATACGCGGACGCATCGCAACCTATGCGGCGCTCCGTTTGAGGCGATCGACCACGAGATTAACCGCAGGGGGCCAGTATCTTCGCCCGCTGGGCGGAGCGGATATGGGACCGCGAGCAGAAATGCCGAGTCGAATTGTTCGAATGTCCACAACTTGAACAGAAGTGCGGGCGAAGTGCACCGGTTCTGCGCCTTGTGCTGGAGTCAGGCCAGGGCTAGGGTTGAAGAGTGAGGCGACTGTTCCACGAGCGACTCCCCGGCGCTGCTCCAGATTTGGGGCATTTCCGTGCCGTCGAAACCCGCTACCGACAAGGCTGAATCAAAGTTTCCACAGGCAAATGCCGGGGTTTAGAGAGCTGGTGCGCGAAATGTGACCAAAATACCAGATGTTGTGGTTTGTTCTTGACACGCACCATGGACAGCGGTAAGTTTTCATCTGCGGCTGTAAACAGGGTGTTAAAAGACACCGGCGCAAACCAAGCAATTTCCCGAGTTCAGGTGCTCCATCCGGCATCTCTTAAGTGGGGGAATTCCCCGCGCGGAGACGGTTCCCGGAGCAAGGCGACGAGGAAAGAGCTGGATGGGCCGGGGGCTGCGGACGAGTCAAGAATTCGCGGTATTTTGATCCCAGTTTTTCCGTTTGTTTCCAAATAGTTGCGGGTTGTTCCCGCGATCCGGCTAAGTGGCCGGTGATAGGGCTTTTTACACCGATTTTGACCCATGGAGAGTACCAAGATGAACGAGGCTAACCTTCAGACTTCGACCGCTGCCTACCCCACCACGACCCGCACGCAGGGCCTTACTTTTTCCCGGCGCTTTTCAAGGGAGGGAGTCTCCCCCTACGACGAAATGGCGTGGGAGCACCGCACCGCATCGATCACCGACACCAAAGGGAACATGATCTTCGAGCAGAAGGACGTCGAGGTTCCCGTGGACTGGTCGATGACGGCCACAAACATTGTGGCTTCAAAGTACCTGCACGGTCAGATCGGCACCCCGGAGCGCGAGACGGGCGTGCGGCAACTGGTGTCGCGCGTGGCAGAGACGGTGCGCGATTGGGGCATGGCTGGAGGTTACTTTGCCACGGCGGTGGACGCGGGGATCTTTCACGATGAGCTGGCGCACCTTCTGCTGACGCAAAAGGCGGCGTTCAACTCGCCGGTGTGGTTCAACGTGGGCTGCGACCGGCTGGAGCCGGAGGCGGATGGGCAGAACTGGCACTGGGATCCGGTGACGGGAGGCGTGCAGTATTCGGCGACGGGCTACCGGAATCCGCAGTGCTCGGCGTGCTTCATCAACGCGGTTGACGACTCGCTGGATTCGATTCTGACGCTGGCCAAGACCGAAGGAATGCTGTTCAAGTGGGGATCGGGTACGGGGACGAATCTATCGTCGCTGCGCGGATCGATGGAGCTGCTCTCGGGCGGCGGGTCGGCCAGCGGACCGCTGAGCTTTATGCGCGGATTCGACGCATTTGCCGGCGTCATCAAGAGCGGCGGCAAAACTCGTCGCGCGGCCAAGATGGTGATCCTGAACGTGGACCATCCGGACATCGTGGACTTTATCGAGTGCAAGTCAAAAGAGGAAGCGAAGGCGTTTACGCTGATCAAGGCGGGCTATGACGGATCTGGACCGGATTCTGAGGCTTTTTCGTCTATTTTCTTCCAGAATGCCAACAACTCAGTACGGGTCAGTGACGAGTTCATGCGCAGCTACGAGGCCGATGGAGAGTTCACCACCTATACGGTGAAGGGCCACGAGCCTGTGAAGACGTACAAGGCGCGCGACATCATGGGCAAGATCGCGGAGTCAACGTGGCTCTGCGGCGATCCGGGAATGCAGTTCGACGACACGATCAACAAGTGGCACACCAGCAAGAACACGTCGCGCATCAACGCGTCGAATCCTTGCAGCGAATACATGTTCCTGGATAACTCGGCCTGCAATCTGGCGAGCCTCAATCTCATGAGGTTTGTCACACCAGCCGGCACATTCGATATCGCTTCGTACCGGCACGCGATCTCGGTGCTGATCACGGCCATGGAAATCCTGGTGGACAACTCGGGTTATCCGACCGAGGCCATTTCGCGGAACTCGCACGACTACCGGCCACTGGGGCTGGGCTACGCGAACCTGGGCGCGCTGCTGATGTCGATGGGGCTTCCGTACGATTCTGAAGCAGGCCGCGACCTGGCGGGAAGCATGACGGCCATGATGACGGGACAGGCATACCTGCAGTCGGCGATCATCGCGGCGCAGTGCCCGCCGTTGAGCTCGGCGACGCCGCTGACGGCAAGCGTCGAGCACCAAGGTGGAGCTTGCCCTGGATACTACGTGAATCGCGAGCCGTTCCTTGACGTGATCCGGATGCACCGGGCCGAGGTAAATAACATTGGCAAGTCGCGGCAGAGCGGCGAGCCATTCATGGTGCCGCAACTTGAAGCGCTGATCGACGCCAGCCGCGAGTGCTGGGACATGGCGCTGCTCTACGGCGAGCGCTATGGCTATCGCAATTCGCAAACCACGGTGCTGGCGCCGACAGGCACCATCGGCTTCATGATGGATTGCGACACAACGGGAATTGAGCCGGACCTGGCGCTGGTGAAGTACAAGAAGCTGGTGGGCGGCGGCATGATCAAGATCGTGAACAACACGGTGCCGTCGGCGCTGTTCAAGCTGGGATACGACAACGAAGAAGTGAACGCGATCGTCAGCTATATTGATGCGACGGGCACGATCGAGGGCGCGCCGGGAATCAAGCCGGAGCACCTGGCGGTGTTCGATTGCAGCTTTAAGCCGGCGAAGGGCACGCGCTCGATTCACTACATGGGTCACATCAAGATGATGGCGGCGGCGCAGCCGTTTCTGTCAGGCGCCATCTCAAAGACAGTGAACCTGCCGCACGAGGCCACGGTAGAAGATGTGGCCGAGGCTTACGCGGAAAGTTGGCGTGAAGGCATCAAGGCGGTGGCGATTTATCGCGACGGATCAAAGGGAACGCAGCCGTTGAATGTGAGCATGGACGCCAAGAAGGAGCCGTCGGCGCTGGATGCGGTAGGCAGTCGGCTGCTGGGCAATCTGGCTGCATCGCAGGCGGCTGCGGAAGCCGATGTGAAACTGCTTGAAGCGCACGGCGCGGACAAAGTCGAAGTTAGCGCGAAACAACTGCTGGCAACCGTGCAGGCGTTCCAGAAGGCGCTTGACGAGATTGCGACGGCGGCGGCGGTTCCGGTGCTGACAGCGACGCCGGCAATGCCAGAGGCGCGGGAGATTCCGCGGGAAGAGCAGGACCTGAATGCTCCGCCGCGTGCAATCCGTCACCGTCTTCAGGAGGAGCGTGCGTCGATCACGCACAAATTCTCCATCGCCGGGCACGAAGGGTACATCACCGTGGGGCTCTATCCGAACGGCCAGCCGGGCGAAATTTTCATCCGCATGGCCAAGGAGGGTTCGACGGTAAGCGGGCTGATGGATGCGTTTGCGACATCGGTTTCGCTGGCGCTCCAGCACGGTGTGCAGTTGAAAGTGCTCTGTGAGAAGTTTGCGCACACGCGGTTCGAGCCTTCGGGTTGGACGGGCAACGAGCAGATCGGGTACGCAAAGAGCCTGATGGACTACATCTTCCGCTGGTTGAATCTGCGCTTCCTATCAGGGCAGCAATTGACGCTGTTCGCGGGGCTGGCGCCGCAGGTTCCGCAACTGGCCGCATCGCCGAGCATGATCGCGGAAAGCGGCCTGGATGAGGACGAGCCGCAAACCACGCAGCAGCACATTGCGCGGCTGGCGGAGGAAGTGGCCAAGCGGCTGAGTCAAGTAACGGCGAGCGGCGGGCACTCGGGGGGCGGAATTGCTCCCGAACCGCAAGCCGAAACCGGCGGCAGCGCCCCGCGGCGGATGACAGAGGCCCAAATACACCAGGCGCAGGCGGCGGGTTCTGGGAACGTGCCCAGCATGCAGGACCGCGGGCTGTATCATGCGGCCGATGCCATGCGGGACATGTACGACATGGGCGACGCGCCGAGTTGCGGGACCTGCGGCGCGATCATGGTGCGCAACGGGAGTTGCTACCGCTGCATGAGCTGCGGGTCAACGAGCGGGTGCAGCTAGACAAGCTGAGAATCAGGAACGACGAGGCCAGGAGTCATTCTCCTGGCCTTTTTGTTTTCGGTTTCGGTGCGACAAACGCGAAGCGTGAGGGTTATGCGATCACAAGTTGCCGAAGACGGGAATGGAGGCGCCGTGAATGACGCGCGCATGTTCGCTGGCGAGGAAGAGCACGAGAATTGCGATTTCCTCAGGCTTGGGCCATTTGTCGAAGTTGGCGTTGGGCATGGCTTTGCGGGTGGCCTCGGTATCAATGATGGAGGGGAGAATGGAGTTGACGCGAATACCGGAGCCGAGAAGGTCGGCGGCAAGCGAATCGATGAGGGCGACGGCACCGGCCTTGGAGGCTGCGTAGACCGACGCACCGGCGGCGTGATCCCAGGCTGCCTTGGACGCGATGTTGACGATCACTCCGCTTTTGACCTCAAGCATGGGAGTCAGCGCGGACTTTGCCAGCGCGTAGGTTGCACGGAGATTGAGATCGACCATGCGTGTAAAGTCAGACGGATCGAGCTCCCAAAGGGGCTTGCCGCCCGCATAACCTCCGACGGCGTTCACGAGGATGTCGAGCCGGTTCTCTTCAAAGACGATCCGGTTGACTAGTTCTTCGGTCTGGCGCAAGTCGGTGACGTCGACATTGAATCCGATAAGCTGGCCGGAGTATTCCGCGGCGGCCTTCTTGAGGGATAGGAACTCAATCTCCTGACGGAAGGTGACGGCAACGCGGGCGCCCTGCCGGAGAAAGGCGAGGCTTACCGCATGGCCGAGACCCCCAGTGCCGCCGGCAACGAGGACAACTTTCCCGGAAAATTCAGAACTCATTGGTAACTTCCTACGGCTTGATTTGCAAGCAATCTCGTGCATCCAGTATCCCATGAGGACGGACGGAGGAAGCCAAGATGTTTCAGCAGTACTTTACCCGGGGGTTTAAGCATTTTCTTCAGCGATACCGAGGGTTGCCCGGCCTCGAGAGCATTCTTGAGCGCTCCGTTAAGCCGGGTGCCGGAGCATTCCGGATTTCTAGCGGATGGCGGCGCGCGCCTCGAGCTTGCGAATCGATTTGAGCATTTCAGCGAGGCTGGATTTGCCGATCTCCCGCTCGAATTCGTTTTGCATGCGGTCGAGAGCGGCGATGACGCGCAGGGCGCAGCGCCTGCCATGGGGCTTGAGGGTAAGAAGGTAGGCGCGCGCATCCTGCGGGTCGATCTTGCGCTGGAGGAACCCTTTGGCTTCAAGCGAGGAGATGCAGTGGCTGAGGTTGCCGCGCGTGGTGGCGAAGGTCTCGGCCAATTGCGAAGGTTTGACCTGACGCGGCGCCTCAAAGAAAAGAGCCGCGAGGACGAGAGCCTCAAGGAAGCCGAGATTGTCGGCCGCGAGCACGCGCGAGGCGAGCGCCTCAAAGCGGCGCGCCGCGCGGTTGACGGCGAACATGGGGCTTTCGCGGAGAAAAGCATCAATGCGCATGGCGAATGAAGTTAGTTTAGCACCTCAACTATTCGCGATGATACGAAATCGTTGTTGAATGGCGGCGCGGCGGCAGTCATGCTTGTAATCGATCGTTCAAGAATCGAGAGCCATTGAGACAAGTCGTTCGGGCAGTTGGATTTTTGTTGCTGGCGGTGGCCGTGCGATCTACGATCGCGCAGAGTGCGGCGAGTCAGACGCCACCATGCGCTTCCGGTTCGTCCGCGGCGCCGGCTGCGCCGATGAAGGGGAATTCCGAGACGATGGTGGTGCTGGGCACGGCAACACCGGTGCCGTTGGCCGAGTCGCAACGGTCGGTGGAGATTCTGCCGGTGAAGGGGCAATCGCTCGCGGCCGAGTCGTCGCAAGATCTCCTGCGCCAGGACTCTTCTGTATTTCTTGAAGAACGCGGCGCCGGCGGCGGACAGGCGGACCTGGTGCTGCGCGGCGGCAGCTTTGAGCAGACGCTCGTGCTGCTGGACGGATTTCGCATTAACGACGCGCAGACTTCACATCACAATCTCGATTTGCCGGTTCCACTGGAGGCGATGGATTCAATCCAGGTGCTGGAAGGCGCGGGGTCAACTTTGCACGGAGTGGACGCGCTAAGCGGGGTAGTGGATTTTCTGACGGCGGCGCCAGATCACGATTCAATTGTTCTGCGCGCCGGCGAAGGCAGCTTCGAATCCAATGAAGAGTCGCTGCTTGCGGGTGCGACACGCGGGCGATGGAGCGGGCGTTTGACGGGGGAGCGCAACTTTTCGACAGGGTTCATGACAGACCGCGATTACCGCAACGAGGACACTTCGGCGGAGTCCTGGGTAGGCTCGCGGCTGGGCGTGACCGATTTGCTTTTTGCCGCAAGTGACAGGTCGTTTGGGGCGAATCAGTTCTACGGTCCCTATAACTCGTGGGAGCGGACGAAGGGCTGGTTCGGCGGAGTGCGGCAGGATTTGGGCACCGGGACCGAGGCAGCGTTCGCCTACCGGCGCCACACGGATGATTTCGTACTGCTCAGAAACGACCCCACAGTTTATGAGAACAACCATATTGATGGCTCGTGGCAGGGATCGCTGCGGCGCACGGAGAATCTGCCGGCGGGGACGCTGCTGCTGATGGGGCTGGAAGGGGACGGCGACAGTATTCGCAGCTACAACGATTCTGATGGAGTCCGCACGTTCGCGCTGGGCCTCCATGCGCGGAACCGGGGAGCAGGATACGTGGATTTGGACTTGAGGCCCGCGAAGAAGCGCTGGAGCTTGTCGCTCGGGGCACGCGAGGAGATTTTTTCAGGTGGAGCGCAGGCTGTGTTTTCTCCGGAAGTGGCCGGAAGTTTTCGCGTGGCGAACAGCCTGAAGCTGCGCGCGACGGGAGGGTATGGATTCAGAATTCCGACGTATACGGATCTTTATTACTCCGATCCCGCGACGCTGGGAAATGCAAGTTTAAAACCGGAGTCGGCATGGACCGGGGATGGAGGCGCGGACTGGACGCCGTCGACGAAGGTCACGTTTTCGGCGACGGGATTCTATTCACAACAGCACGACACGATTGACTACGTGAAGAGCGCCACTCCGAATTCGCATCTTCCGGCAGGCTGCCCAATCAACATCTGGTGCGCGGACAATCTGAACGGGCTGCACTTTGCGGGCGTCGAGACGAGCTTCACCTGGATTCCAAAGAAATCGCAAACGGTGCGGATTGAGTGGACGGGACTACACGGGGCGCAGACCGCGCTGCACGGGCTTGAGTCTGAGTATGTGTTTAACTATCCGGTCGAAAACATTCATGCGTCGTGGACCTGGGCGATGGGACACGACATCGTTCTGACGAATGCGGTGCAGCTTGCGCAGCGGTATCAACAGTCGGTGTACCCGGTGTGGAACGCGACGCTCACGCGCGATACATGGAAGGTGCGGCCGTATCTGCGGCTCATGAATGCGAGCAACACTGGATACCAGGAGATCGGCGGCGTGAACATGCCTCCGCGAACGATCATGGGCGGGATTGCGGTGCAAGTGGGGCGATAGCGGCAGCGGGAGAGGGAATTTTGTTGCCCTACTCATCCCTAATTCTGTTACATTGATGGCGTACCTCGGCAGCCCGCGTCGCAAGCCAAACCAGCGGGCTCTACCTGCTTTCTCCAGCTCTTGAGAGACTGCGGATGGAGGCGTTCAGGAGCACACCGGGAAGGTGTGCCTGCGCTTCTGATTGGCGCGCCTTCCCTCGCCCCAACGCAATTCAACGCAGAGGAGATGAGCTATGAGCCAAGCAGAAAATCACCACAGGATCAACTACATTGAGTTCGCGGCGACGGACTTAGCGCGCGCGAAGCAGTTTTATGCGGCCGTATTTGGATGGAGCTTCCAGGACTGGGGACCCGATTACATCAGCTTCGACGCAGCGAATGCAGGCGTTCACGGCGGGTTTCGCACAGCCAAGCCGGAAGAGACTCGCGGCGATGCTGCGCCCCTGATTGTGCTTTACTCCAAAGATTTGAAGGCCACAGAAGCCGCAATTGCCGCGGCTGGCGGGGCGATCGTGGTGCCGACGTTCGAATATCCGGGCGGACGACGGTTCCATTTCTCCGATGGGGTGGGGAACGTGCTGGCGGTCTGGTCGGAGTGACAGATGCAGGCAACAGGGAATAGGGAACAGGGAATAGGGAATAGTGAACGGTAACCAGTGAACAAAGGACTTGGCCGGGTCCGGCGGATCAGGCCAAGTTCCGCTTAAGGAATTCGAGGGAGCGCTGGCGAGCTTCCTTGGCTGCCGCGACGTTATAGCTCGGGCGCGGGTCGCAATTGAAGGCGTGGCCTGCGTCGTACCAGAAGATTTCAACTTCAGGATGCGCGGAGTGGACCTTCTCGACTTCGGCGGCGGGGATGTGCGTGTCCTGGCTGCCGAAGTGAAGCATGACGGGGCAGGTTGGATTTTCGGCTGCGTAGTTGCCGATGCGGCCACCGTAGTAGCCTACGGCCGCTGACGGCTGAAGGCGCGTAGCGGAGAGCCAGGCGAGAGTACCACCGAAGCAGTAGCCGATGACGCCAACTTTCTTGCCGGTCGCGGCTACGGCAAAGTTGACAGCGGCGGCAATGTCGATGATCGACTTATCGGCATCGATTTTAGGGATGAGGCTCATCGCGGTTTGCACGTCGGCGCCTTCGTAGCCGAGCTCGATGCCGGGACTGATGCGGTCAAAGAGCGCGGGGGCGACGGCAAGGAAGCCGTCGCGCGCCCAGCCGTCGGCAACGGAGCGGATGTGGGCGTTGACGCCGAAGATTTCCTGCACCACGACCAAGCCGGCGATTGGATTGCCCGCGGGACGAGCGACATAGGCGCTGAAGGAGTGGCCGTCGGCAGCACGCAAAGTCACGGAATCGCTCATGGAGCGTTCTCCTCAAGAGCTTCCAGTATCTATATGATGGCGACCGCAATCAAGGGGCGAGTGCGAAGAGTTCGGAGTTTGAAATCGCGCCATCCCACCCTTTCGCCTGCCTCGGCAGTCGAGAGGATGGGGCAACGAGGAGTGATGAATGAACGCGCAAGAGCGCGAGCTTAGTTCACGCGCGGCGGAAGCCGGCGCGGCTTGCGAGGCCCGAGGTCCTCGCGAACCAGCGTGAGGCCGAGGAGCAGGCGCTCGAAGCTATCGGAAAGGCGAGCGAAGAGCGGCGCTTCTCGCTCATATTCAAACAGGTTGAACTGGCTGACGATGAAATAGCTATGCTTGCCGGCGCGAATAAGTTCCTCAATGCTCGGGTGGTTGTGGCGCAGGCGGCGATTGGAACCGGTGACCTCGGGGTACATGCCGGCGACGAAGAGGGCATAGTCGCCAATGTACTTGCGCAGCGCGCGCTCGGCATCGAAAGAAGCGGCGGAGCCGTGGATGGGATCGGCGGCGCGCTCCATTTCTTCGAGTTGGTCGATGGGGCGGCCTGCATCATCGCGCATGCTGTAAAGCTTGTCGGACTGGGAGAACTCGCAGAGGATGCGGGCAACGTAGATCGTCAAGTCGGGATCGTGCAAGCCAAGCTTGCCTTCATAGGTGTTGCGCACGATCTGCTGGAAGAAGGGTTCGAGCGGATGAGGCTGGGCCTGCATACACACCTCCCGAGCGGAGACACGCGGTGAAGCGATCTCCCGTTGCCGAAGCGGCTGCGCGCGAACAGCCTGGTTCGCTGCCTTAGGCCGCTGCTGTTCCTGATCGTGCTGCGCGGGGAAGGTGCCAGCAGAGGCCCCATTCACAAGGTTGTAACACTGAGCTTATCGGAAGAGTTCCGTTTGACAAGAGGGCGGGCCAACTTTGTTGGCAGAGAGAGTGTTCGATTGCGAACTGCCTAGGCAAGGTGATGGTCTCCCACCCTTCGCCGGAAAGATGGCGAAGGATGGGGCAACCACACTCTTCGTTGAGAATGCGATTAGACCGCGGCCGGAGTACGCTGCTCGAGCTCGGCGAGGCGCTTGGCGAGGAGCGATTCAAGCTTGACCAGAGCGGCAGAGAAGCCCTCGATGCCTTCCCTGAGCTTGTCATTGGCCATGCGGTCAGCTGCATGCATGCGGTCAAAGGTGGCCTTGTCGACGGTGATTCTTTCGATCGTCATTGACTTGGCGTTGGCGGGATCGAGCTTGCGCGGCAGATCGGCCTGAGTGGATTCGAGCTCAGCGAGGAGTTGCGGCGAGATGGTGAGGAGATCGCAGCCGGCGAGCTCGGTGATTTCGCCGATGTTGCGGAAGCTGGCGCCCATCACGACAGTCTTGTATCCGAATTTCTTGAAGTAGTTGTAGATGCGCGTGACCGATTGAACGCCGGGATCGTCAGCGCCGTGGTAGTCCTTACCGGTGTCTTTCTTGTACCAGTCGAGGATGCGGCCGACGAAGGGTGAGATGAGGGTGGCGCCGGCATCGGCGGCGGCGATGGCCTGATGAATGCCAAAGAGGAGCGTCAGGTTGCAGTGGATGCCGTCTTTCTCGAGGACTTCGGCGGCTTTGATGCCCTCCCACGTGGAGGCGATCTTGATGAGAACGTGATCACGACCGACGCCCGCGGCATCGTATTGCGCGATGATGGAGCGCGCCTGCTTGATCGTGGCATCGGTGTCATAGGAGAGTCGCGCATCCACTTCAGTGGAGACGCGGCCGGGAACGATGGCGAGAATCTTTTTGCCGAAGGCGATGGCCAGGCGCTGGAACGCAAGATTGGCGACGGCCTGATCGGTGGCTCCTTCGCCCAGTTCATTGCGCGATTCCTTCAATACGCCGTCGACGATGGGCTGATACTGCGGCATCTGGGCGGCGGCGGTGATGAGGGAGGGGTTGGTGGTGGCGTCCTGGGGATGAAACTTCTCCATCGCCTCCATGTCGCCGGTGTCGGCCACAACGACGGTAAACTCACGCAACTGTTCAAGAAGACTTGGCATGATTCCTCCAGCGGAGAAGCGGGGATTCGACTTGTTTCCTACGGCACCAGTTTACCCCTTCACCATTAAGATGCGCTGAATGCGGGGCAGGTGCGCTGTTTGCGAAGCTATTCCGATTCGACGGTATTGGCGAGGACACCGAGAACGGGGATGGAGACTTCGACGCGGTCGCCGGAAGAGAGCGGAGCGATGCCGGAAGGAGTTCCGGTGAGCAGCAGGTCGCCGGGCTCGAGCGTGAAGACGGATGTGATCCAAGCAAGAAGTTGGGGAAGCGAGAAGATGAAGTCGAGCGTACTGCCGTGCTGGCGGCGCTCGCCGTTGAGGTGTGTTTCGAGAGTGAGGCCGGCGTCGAGGTCGAGCTCGTCGCTAACGATGGGGCCGACGGGACAGAAGGTGTCAAAGCCTTTGGCGCGGGTCCACTGATCGTCTTTGTTTTGCAGATCGCGAGCGGTGACGTCGTTGGCGAGCGTGAAACCGCGCACGACATTGCGCCAGTTGGCATCGGGCTTGAGGTTGCGCGCGCGACGGCCGATGATGACGGCGAGCTCGCCTTCGAAGTCGACGCGCTGAGAGACTGCGGGCATGCGGATGAGGCCGCCGGGCGCGAGCAGCGAGGAGGGCGGCTTGAGGAAGATCAGTGGTTCCGTCGGCATCTCGTTGCCGAGTTCGCGGACGTGCGCGCGATAGTTGCGGCCGACGCAGACTATCTTGGATGGCGTGACGGGCGGAAGGAGCTGAGCGGCAGAGAGCGGCATGGGCGCAAACCCGAGGGCAGCCGAGCGGCCATGCTTGAGACGGAATGCGAGATCTTCCTCGGGCGGCTCGACCAGCTCCGCGATCCACAACTCGCCGCTGCGGTCTTCGACTCTGCCGTAGTGTGTGGCGCCATTCAGAGAAAAGCGGCAATATTTCATTGAGGAGACTGCCTCCAGCAGAAGTTTCTCATCCCGAGTTCGGGGTCCGCTCGTTGGGGCGATTTCAGGGGGTATTTGTGAAACAAGTTGTTTGATGTCAATGATTTGAGAGCCGAGCACGCTATGCGGGTTTTTTCATGCTCGTGTGCGTTGATTCTAAAGGAGTTGTTTGGCGTAAATGCGGCGCAATTTTGCGCATTTTGTCGATGGTTCTGGAGGCGACTTGTTGATTCTAAACGAGTTAAATGGCGAAAATTTGGCGAAAAGTGGCAAATTTTTTTATTTTGTAATTTCTCCGGAAAAAACAGGAAGGTGAGCGGAGCTTGCGCAGGCCGAGGCGCGACCCCGGATCCGGAAGTTTGCAGATGATTTTTCATACACCTTCAAGGATAGCGAAAGCCGAGAAATAATCGGCAAACTTGGGAAAGAAATGTTGCGCAATCTTTTCAATGACTTGCGTTGAATTGGCGGCAGCGCGGGGCTTGACATCGAGTGCCGCGAGGGAGCGATGGCGGACCTTAGGGAGCGGGGACGGTATCCGATGCGTCGTTGGAGCGGGCGCTTTCGTGGCCGCTTTGATCGACGGCTGTGACGGCGTAGGTGTAGGTGTGGCCGGGCTGAACGTTTGAGTCATGATAGCCGGGTCCGACGACGGGTTGCGCAGGAGAGATGCGCTGCCAGGTTGCACTCGCTTCGGAATCACGACGATAGACGATGTAGCCAGCGAGATCGGCCTCAGTGCCGGGCAGCCAACTGAGATCAATGGCTGGGCCGGAGCCGTTTTCGCCCGCGGTGGCAACGGCTTCAAGGCCTTTGGGCGCGCTGGGAGGGAATATGTTGATGGCGTCGATGCGGACGGGAGCGGTGAGCGGTCCGGCGAGTTCGAGTGTTGAACCACCGACGGTGATGCGGGCGACACGCTGGGCGCGATAGTCGTACGTTTCACCGAAACGAATATTGGTGTCGAGTGCGCGATCGGAGTGGGCGGTTGGTTCGACGAGGAGCGATTGATCGAGAGGCTCGGCGGGCTGGGGCAAGGGGCCCTGGTCCGATTTCTTGACGGGCGGCGAGAGGAGCCTGCGCACGAGGCGGATGGCGACGGGCGAGGAGTCGGATGGAGCGGACGCCCAGCGCAGGAGGACGCCGTCTTTCCGCATCTCCGCCGTCAGATTTTCGACGGCGGGAGGGGCTTCGCCTGCGAGGACCTCAACGCTGTTCGAGAGCCCGGCGGAACGGCCCTTGCGATTGATGAGTTCGACGAAGTACGTGAGCACGCGCGGCGGGCCGGCAGCGAGTGGGGCGGGCAAAGTGTCAGAAAGAGTGGCGGCGGCTCCGGGAGCGAATTGAAGTGTTGTGGCGATTGAGCAGGTGGATGCGCCGGCTTGATTGCGGCAAACCTGGACGGAGATGTCACCCTTGAGCAGGACTCTGTCGGTTGTTTTTGTGGGCATGGTCCAGGCGAGCGCGACCTGAGGGCCGGTGCGGACGGCGGAGAGATCGGCGACGGGAACCGGGAGGTTGAGAGAGGGCGGCAGAGGAGCGCCGGGCATTCCGCAGCCGGCGAGGAATAATGCGGACACGAATGCCGCGAACAATGGAAGCAGATGCGTTGCGGGCCGCAGGCGCGGGCGCGGAGTTCTTACCGATTGCATGGCGCTTTCAGTCTAAAGGAACTGCGCAGGGCAGGTACTCGCGGAGCCTGCGGCGAGTGGGCCAGTTTGAGAGAACTTTCCCCAGGGGCTAAAGCCCGCGATCGTTTTGCGAGTCGGCACCGGGGATGAATCCCCGGCCTACCGCCTATACAGGATCACTGGATTGGTGCTCGGCGCGTAGTGGGATTGACTCCGTAAGGAGCGCTTGGGAAGATTGGGTGTCAGGCAAAGCACATACATATGAGGCTGAGCCGGAGCGGCGGCGGGATCACGAGGCTGGAGAGTCAAAGCCGGCGGTAAGCCGTTAGTCGAAGAAAGATCACACACGCCAGGCGAGTGCGCGAACGAGAAGGAAGGAATCCGGTGACATTTTTTCGGGATTATCTGCGGCAAAACAAAGTTTTGCACGACCCAAGATTCGACGAGACAGACGAGGATTTCCTGGTGCAGGCCTTGTTGCAGGCGCGGATGAACCGGTCGACGAAGAATATCGTCATCAAGGCCGGGTTCTTCGGCAAGATGGATTTGGAGCGCGAGCTGAAAACGCCGAAGGCTCAGGAAGCGTTGCACTTTGTGGCGGGATTTCTTGGTTACACAGCCAAAGCGCCGATCACTTATGGTCGAGACATCGAAGGATTCAAGGCGTACTTTACGCCGGGGTTTGCCAGCAGCAATTCGAAACATGAGCAACTGCGGCGGGGTTTGCGCGAGAGCTTTTTTGACGCAACCGTGGAGAGCCTGGAAACGATGGAAAAGGTGGACGCGTTGTTCGATATGGCGGAGCTGAAAAAGACGCAGGGATGAGCGGCTGGCATGTGCGGGCGAGGACGCCCGCACGACAGCCGGCGGAACGCCAGCGGTACAGGCGAGCGATTGGGCGAAGGGCAAATACAGGTCCGTCAACTCGCTTAGGACGATCTGCTATTTTATGCGGATCAGAGCTTGCGCAGGTTGGCGAATTTTTCCATCAGCTTTTTCATGCCGTGGTGGACGAAGAGCACGGTGAGCTTGGCGTCTTCGCCGTCACCTTCGCGCTGAAGCACGGTTCCTTCACCATATTTTGAGTGCATGACGCGCTGGCCTTTTCTGAGGCCGGATGCACCGTTGGTGGCGGGGATGTCCATGGTGGGACGGGCGAAGGAGCCGGGTCGGGCCGCGCCGGATTTTCCAGCAAAGAAGCGGGCGATGTTGTCGACGCTGCGCTCGGGTGCTTGCGGCGTTCGCACGCTCTTATCTTTTGGAGCAGAGCTGAGGCGGGATGGCGCGGCGGCGTGGGGGATCTCCTGGCTTTCATCTTCATAGTTGAAGTGCGCGGGTTCGGAGCCGGCGCGCTGAAAGCTTCGGCCTGAGCTGTATGCGGGAGTGGACCAGCCGGGATTTCGGTTGCCGAGATTTTCGATGAGCTGCGGAGGAACTTCCTCAAGGAAGCGCGAAGGGACGCTGGCCTCGGGCACGTCGGCGCCGTAGCGGCGGCGATAGTGCGCGCGGGTGAGAATGAGCGTGTTCATGGCGCGGGTCATGCCGACGTAGCAGAGGCGGCGTTCCTCTTCAAGTTCTTCAGGGCTGGAGAGCGTGCGCGAGTGCGGGAAGAGACCCTCCTCGAGGCCGGCGAGAAAGACCAGGGGGAATTCGAGGCCCTTGGCGGCGTGGAGTGTCATGAGCGTGACGCGGGCGTTGGGATCGAATTTGTCGGTGTCAGAAGCGAGAGCCGCGTGGTCGAGGAATTCGGCAAGAGTTTCTCCGCGCTCCTCGGCGTCGTGCGCGGCGTTGGCCAGTTCCTTCAGATTCTCAATGCGGCTGAAGGCCTCGGGCGTGCCCTCGGTTTCGAGCGCTTTGATGTAGCCCGAGCGATCGATGATGAAGCGGATGAGCTCGGGGAGGGTAGCAGAGTCGCCGGGAGAGCGGAATGGCCCTTCGGGCTGTTCTGGTTTTGGACCGGATTCGTGGGTAGAGTTCTGTCCCTCAGGGGCTAAAGCCCCTGAATCAAGTTGAGGACTTCTTTCGGCACGACTGAAGTCGTGCCCTGACACTTCTTGCCTTTTTGATTCGGAATTACTGAAGTTGTGCCCTGACACTTCTTGCCCGTTTGAAGTTTCGGTGTTCTTGCCGGGAGTGGGAGAGAAGTGGCTGGCGTCGAGAAGTGGCATCTGATTCTCATTGCCGGAGGGGTGGGTCTCAGAAGTGTCTGACTGGGTCGTATCGGAATCTGTGGCGGCAGCGCCGAATCCGAAGCCGGTGTCAGAATCGGCGGCGCGAGACTCGGCAACATCGGTGGCGAGCTTGCCGGCGAAGTCGGGATCCATCATGGCCTGCGCGTCGAGAATCAGTTGACGGAAGGATTCGAGAGCCATGAGCGCGCGCGTGGGTATGAGGCGATTGGCGATGGCCGCGGCGGATGCGTCCCATGTGGAGCGGCTGGTTTCAAGCGCGAGGCGTTCCAGAGTTTCGAGGGTTGTTTTGCCGATGCCGCGAGCCGGCGTGTTGATGACGCGCTGGAGGGCCATGGAGTCGTGAGGATTGCGGATGAGGCGGAGGTAGCCGAGCAGGTCCTTGATCTCGGCGCGCTCGTAAAAGCTGAATCCGCCGACCATGGTGTAGCTGATGTTGTAGCGGCGGAGGGCTTCTTCAACGAGACGCGACTGCGAGTTGGTGCGATAGAGCACGGCGGCCGCTCCGCGGTCTTGTGCTTCGGAGGAGCTCATTGATCGGAGGAATGCCTGAATCTTGTCGGCGATGAAGAGGGCTTCGTTTTCGCCGTCGGGCGCTTCGTAGTAGCCGATGAGCGAGCCGCCCTGGCGCTCGGTCCAGAGCTTCTTGCCCTTGCGGCGAATATTGTTGGCGACGACGGCGCCGGCGGCTTCCAAAATAATCTGTGTCGACCGGTAGTTCTGCTCGAGCCGTACGATGCGGGCGTTGGGAAAGTCTTTCTCGAACTCGAGGATGTTGCGAATGTCGGCGCCGCGCCAGGAATAGATGCTCTGATCCTCGTCGCCGACAGCGCAGACGTTTTTGTGCTCGCCGGCGAGGAGCTTCATGAGCTCGTATTGCGGACGGTTGGTGTCCTGGTACTCGTCGACCAACACATATTGATAGCGGCGCTGGTAGCGCTCGCGGACTTCGGCGGAAGATTTAAGCAGGCGGACGGCTTCGAGGAGCAGGTCGTCGAAGTCGACGGCGTTGTTTTTGCGGAGCTCGTCCTGATAGGCGCGGAAGATGTGGGCGACGCGTTCGCTGGTGGGGTCTTTGGAGCCGAGGAAAAAGTCCTGCGGATCGACCATGTGATTTTTGGCCCAGGAGATGCGGCTCTGCACGGTGCGTGGGGTGAGCTGCTTGGTGTCGAGGCCCATGCGTTTCATGATCTGCTTGACCAGCGCCGACTGATCGTTCTCATCGAAGATGGTGAACGAGCGGGTGAGGCCCTGGCCGTTAATTCTCAGGGCTTCGACGTCGCGGCGAAGGATGCGCACGCAGAAGGAATGGAAGGTTGCGATGAGAGGTTTGGTGAGCGAGGAGTGACCGAGCAGCTCGTTGACGCGCTCGCCCATTTCGCCGGCGGCTTTATTGGTGAAGGTGACGGCGAGGATGGAGTCGGGAGCGATGTTTTTCTCCTGGATGAGCCAGGCGATGCGATGGGTGATGACGCGAGTTTTACCGGAGCCGGCGCCGGCGAGGATGAGCAGGGGGCCTTCGGCGGCCTCGACAGCGGCGCGTTGTTCGGGATTGAGATGATCGAGGAGAGGATGCAAAGTTTGTAATCCGATGGGGACAGGGTCCTGAGTCTAGTTTACTTGTGAAGGGTGATCGGTGCAGCGTGAACGCTGGGCGACTGCCGTCTCTACGGCGCCCCCAGGTTCGAGGTTGGTTTGGAGCAGGGCACCAGAGCCACTCGATAGGTCAGCTCTTCCTTGAGAACTTTTCGAGGGTTGTTACCGATTTCTTGAGAATTAGTATTTCCATACGCGCATGCTCGTTTACGAAGGCCCTTGAGGCATCCTCACTTAGAACACTTCCTTCCTTGAGCCCCCTCCGAGCCGAGAAGACTTTGAGCCGTGAATGCAGTCGGCTAATGGTCTTTAGCAACAGAAAGAACCAAATGCGCAGATACCAACCCCTGAGATGCCAGATCGCCTGTCTCGCAATGTTGCCTCTGAGGATTGACCAACGGATCCTCATGCTCGCTCGCGATAGGTCGAAAGCCCGGAGGCACTTTACGGCACCCTCGGGAAAACTCTGAAGGTCGGCGGACCACTCCTCCAAGCATCTTTCGCGCTCCGCCTCGGGCAGGCTTTTCACAGCAAAGTTGAGAAGCCATTCGGTGATGGTCGGCAACCAGGCCTTGATTTCGTCAGCGATCAATATTCCGACGACGGCAAGAGCGAGGGGAACTAGGATTGCCATGCAATCCTCCCGTTACTCGGCATCAGGGAGTCGAACACCGATTTACTCTCTCTATGACCTAGTGGAGTGAGCATATAGAGGCGTTTCCGTGGTCGCCCAGCTTCGGAGGGGTCAATGTTTTCCCATTCGCTCGTAGTCCATTTCGTTTGCTCGAGTCGGAAGAGGATCGGATAGAGCGTGCCCGATGCGATACCTGTCTCCTTCGAAATGTCGGCACCGGCGATTCCCATTGCGGGGGCAGTCATCAGTTGTGCAATGACCTTTAGAGTTGGGCCTGTAATTCTCGGAGGCTTGGCAATCGTTCCCATACTCTTGAAGTCTACATAGGGTTGGGGCGTTCTGTCAATGCCCGTATACTGTGTTGAGAATCTGGGCCATAGTTTGCAATTCCAGGGCAGATTCGCTACCATTAGTGGATACGCGTAGGGGAAGCCCTGCGCTGTCAACTGCACCACGGTTCTTAGACCCCTGCGGGGTGGCAGAGTTTTGGAAGGCTGCCGCGACTGGATGAAGGGGTTCCCGCCAAAGGCGGGCTGGTAAGGGCGGTGGGAGACGAGGGAACGATGGCAACTGGCAAGAATATTGTGAAGGCGCGCGCCGCTGTGAACAAGCCGGCGTATCCGCTGCCTGAAGCAGTGAATCTCCTGAAGCAAGTGAAATATGCGAAGTTCGACGAGACCGTCGATCTGACGATGCGTCTTGGCGTGGATACACGCCATGCAGACCAGATGGTTCGCGGAACAGTTGTGCTGCCTCATGGATTGGGCAAGACCAAGACGGTGGCCGTGATCGCTACGGGCGACCGGCAGAAGGAAGCGCAGGAAGCGGGCGCGGACTTTGTGGGCGGCGAGGAGATGGTGGAGAAGATCCAGAAAGAAAACTGGACTGCCTTCGACGCGCTGATTGCGACTCCGGACATGATGAAGGTTGTGGGCCGGCTGGGCAAGGTGCTAGGACCGAAGGGCCTGATGCCGAATCCCAAGACCGGGACCGTGACCGTAGATGTGGGCGCGGCGGTGAAGGAGATCAAGGCCGGCAAGGTGGAGTTTCGCGCAGACAAGACCAGCCTGGTCCACGTGCCGGTGGGCAAGCTGAGCTTCGAGCCGCAAAAACTGATCGACAATGCGACGACGGTGATTACATCGATCGTGCGGGCGAAGCCTTCTGCGGCGAAGGGCAAGTACATCAAGAGCGTGACGCTGAGCTCGACCATGGGACCTGGCGTTCCGTTGGATTCGGCTGTGGCGGATGCAGCGGTGAAGAAGTAAGCAGGGAACGCGGAGTGCGGGCGAGGACGCCCGCACGACAGCCGGCGAGGACGCCGGCGCTACAGGGAGTGGAACGATGGCGATTTCGAAGGCAAAAAAAGCGGAGAAGGTAAAGGTGCTGGCCACGGAGCTGGCCGGCTCAACCACCGCGATTGTGGGCACGTTCAGCAAGTTGACGGTGGCCAAAGATTACGAGCTGCGCAAAGTGATTCGCGAAGCGGGTGGCAAGTACCGCGTGGTGAAGAACAAGCTGGCCGCGATTTCTGGAACGGGGACCGAGGTTGAAGCCGCGCTGAAGGGTTTGAAGGGCGTGAACTCGGTGGCGTTTACCGCGGGCGATCCGGTTGCGCTGGCCAAGGTGTTTGCCAAGTGGGCGGGCGAAAACGCGACGGAGTTCCACTTCAAGCTGGGGATCGTTGACGGGAAGCTCTTGAGCGTGGACGACGTGAAGGCACTGGCGACCATGCCGGGCAAGGAAGAGATCTTCTCGAAGCTGCTCTTCCTGATGAATGCGCCGGCGCAGCGGCTGGCGACGGTCATCAACGCTACTGGCCGGGATTTGGCGGTGGTGATTGGCCAGGGAGTGGAGAAAGAAAAGTTTGCAGCTGCCTAAAGGCAGCAGTTCTTAGTTCAGAGTTCGCAGTTCACAGTTGGCGCCGGTCCGAGGGCAACTACGAACTACGACCTTTGAACTGAAAAAAGGTTTGGGCCGAGGTAAGCAAGAGAGTGCGCAAGTCTGGCGCAGCGGAAACTTTCGAGTTTGCAGGACGGCCGGGGAAACACGAATTCAAACGGATTTCGATTGGAGAGAGAACATGGCGGATATCGCGCAATTGGAAGAGCAAATCGTAAGCCTGAGCCTGCTGGAAGCGGCGGCTTTGGTGAAGAAGCTGGAAGAGCGGCTTGGCGTTTCGGCTGCGGCAGCGGCCCCGGTGATGGTTGCCGGCGGCGCGGCGGCGGGCGGAGCAGCTCCGGCGGCTGAGGAAAAGACCGAATTTCAGGTCATTCTGAAGGATGCCGGCGCCAATAAGATCAACACCATCAAGGCGGTACGCGAAGTGACTTCGCTCGGCCTGAAGGAAGCCAAGGACCTGGTTGACGGCGCTCCGAAGGCCATCAAGGAAAACGCGACCAAGGACGAGGCCGAGGCCATCAAGAAGAAGTTTGAAGGCGTCGCGACGGTCGAAATCAAGTAACGGGCCAGGGAAACTGGCCCGAAGTCAATGGAACGGCATGGGACTTGCATGCGCCGCCGGGACGCGCTAAGATAGAGGGTGCGCGTCTTGGCGGTTCCGCCTAGTGAAGCTATAGGCAAAGCGGCTAGACGGCGTGAAATGCGGGGCGTGGTGGTCACGCAGGCATCCGCGGATCAGAACAGCGATCGATGAGAGCGGGTGTTTCGAGTCAAGTTCTTTTGAGTCAGCGGTTTTCCCAGGGTCAGGCGGGCAGCCGTTGACGGTGGTCGGGCAGCGGGACATTCGCGGCGGATGCGGATTTTGCGATCGGCGAGGGCAATGGAAGAAAATTCGATTGGGGGCACTGGCGTTGAGCCGCGCTCGTGAGGCATTGCGTCCTTACGGGCTTTTCGTGTCTCCCGGGGTGCTGCAGAGGAAAGTTTCTGAACTCTGCCAGGCCTACGCGCACAACTTCCCTTTACGGTTTCTCCCGTAATTCCGGGTTCAGCCGTTGTGCTCGCATCTTCCAATTGTGCGCAGTCTAGCGCACCCGCCCGAAGCACGCAACATCGACCACGCGTTTTTGACCGAGCTCTCACAGAACCCGCCTGATCCGGGTTCTTTCCGGTAAACGGATTCGATTTCCGTGCTGCCGGCAACCAAAGGGCGGGCAATCAATGCCCGCTCCCACGCACTTTCGGCTTTTTACGGATTCACGGAACCAAACGGGCGCCCACGAGACTCAGGCGCCCGGCCGGCCGAGCCACGAACCGAGTGGCGGCGCCGGAACGACGAGGCTCAGGAGTGAACATGCCCAACGAGAAGCGCGCGATTCGCAGCCGGCTCGATTTTTCAAAGATTCCAACCGCCACCCAGATTCCCAACCTGATCGAAGTGCAGCGCCGCAGCTACGAGCGGTTCCTGCAGATGGACAAACTACCGAACGAGCGCGACGACAGCGGCTTGCAGTCGGTGTTTGTGTCGGTTTTTCCGATCATGGATTTCCGCGGCATCTCGCAACTGGATTTCGTGGACTTTTCGATCGGCAACTGGGAGTGCAAGTGCGGCCACCTGAAGGGACTGCATCACCTGAGAACGGCCTGCGTGCATTGCGGCGCGATGGTGATTACGGATCCTTTCATGTCGAGCGACGTGCTTTGCCAGAAGTGCGGCACCTATAACAAGAACACGCCGGACTTCTGCAACAAGTGCGGCGACCCGGTAAGCCTGCAGCTGAAATACGACCAGCAGGAGTGCGAAGAGCGGGGCATGACGTTCTCAGCGCCGTTGAAGGTGACGGTGCGCCTGACCATTTACGACAAGGACGCGGAGACGGGCAACAAGACCATCCGCGACATCAAGGAACAGGAAGTGTTCTTCGGCGACATTCCGCTGATGACGCCGAATGGAACTTTTATCGTGAACGGCACGGAGCGCGTGATTGTTTCGCAGCTGCACCGTTCGCCGGGCGTGTTTTTCGAGACCGCCAACAACCGGACGTATTTCCTGGGCAAGATCATTCCCTACCGCGGATCGTGGGTGGAGTTCGAATACGACCAGAAGAACACGCTGTATGTGCGCATCGATCGCAAGCGCAAGTTCCTGGGAACGATTTTCCTGCGCGCGCTGGGTCTGCGCTCGAACGAAGAAATTCTGAAGACGTTCTACACAGTGGACCGGCTGCACAAGGACGACGGGAAGCTGATGTGGGAAGTGCAGCAGGATGCGACCAAGGGCACGCACCTGGTGGGCGCCAAGCCGGCACATGCCATCAAGCATGGCGGCGAGGAGATTGCGCACGCAGGCCGTAAGATCACTGCGCATGCGCTAAAGGCTCTGCGCGCGGGGAACATCCAGAAGGTGGAAGTGGAAGCGGCGGAACTGGACGGCGCGCTGACGGCTTCCGACGTGGTGGATACGAATACCGGCGAAGTGATTGTGGAGGCCAACGTTGAGTTGACGGCCGACCGTTTGCACAAGGTGATGGCGTCGGGCGCTGCGAGCTTCGAAGTGTTCTTCCCGGACCGCGACGACGTGGGCAACATTATTTCGAATACTTTGAAGCGCGACTCGGTACACAAGCCGGAAGAGGCGCTGATCGAGATCTACCGGAAATTGCGGCCGGGCGACCCGCCGACGCTGGACACGGCGACGGCGCTGTTCGAAGGCATGTTCTTCGATCCGCGCAAGTACGATTTCTCGCGCGTGGGCCGGCTGAAGTTCAACATCAAGTTGTATGAAAACCAGGACGCGACGCATCTGGATCACCGGACGCTGACGGCGGAGGATTTCTACGCGACGATCCGCTACCTGCTCAAGCTGCGCAAGAACATCGGCATGGTGGACGACATCGATCACCTGGGCAACCGCCGCGTGCGCGCGGTGGGCGAGCTGATGGAGAACCAGTTCCGCATCGGGCTGGTGCGCATGGAGCGCGCCATCAAGGAAAAGATGAGCGTGTATCAGGAACTGAATACGGCGATGCCGCACGACCTGATCAACGCCAAGCCGGTGATGGCCGCGATCCGCGAGTTCTTCGGCTCGTCGCAGCTCTCGCAGTTCATGGACCAGACCAATCCGCTGTCGGAAATCACGCACAAGCGGCGTCTTTCGGCGCTTGGGCCGGGCGGGTTGAGCCGCGAGCGCGCGGGATTCGAAGTGCGCGACGTGCACCCGACGCACTACGGACGCATTTGCCCGATCGAGACGCCGGAAGGCCCGAACATCGGACTGATCAGCTCGCTGAGCTGCTTTGCGCGCATCAACGAATACGGATTTATCGAATCGCCTTACCGCAAGGTGAAGGACTCGAAGATTCTGGATTTCGTGGAGATTGTGAACGCGGGCGAAAGCGGCTTGCGCGTGGGCGACCACATTGAGAAGGACGAAGCGCACAAGCTGAACGCGAAGTTGAAGAAGGAAGGCAAGCGAGCGATTGATTCGATTCCCTTCAGCTTCTATTTTTCGGCGTGGGAAGAGGACAAGCACACCATTGCGCAGGCCAACATCGAGTTCAACGACAAGGGCGAGATC
>Ga0181535_10001229_pt1 | contig 34309 bp, 26 predicted proteins | sample PEATcosm2014_Bin_44_FD_119774 | JGI IMG/M metagenome (GOLD analysis project Ga0181535, IMG submission 119774) | Peatland microbial communities from MTU Mesocosm Facility, Houghton, MI, USA - PEATcosm2014_Bin17_30_metaG | ecosystem: Environmental > Terrestrial > Soil > Wetlands > Peat | place... | reverse complement strand
GCCGCCCGGCTACCTGCCCGCCGCCAAGCCCATGAGCTTGTCCGACATCAAGGCAATGGCCAAAGCCGGCGTGGGCGACGACACGATCATCAATCAGATCCAAGTCTCGCGCACGGTCTTTCACCTGACCGCCTCGGACATCATCTCCCTGCGCAAGGCCGGCGTGAGTGAGCAGGTGGTTGATTTCATGATCAACAGTCCCGGCATCATGGCGGCGGCGCCGGTCATGCCCGCCCCCCCGGCTTATGTCCAAGCCGCGCCCCCGGCGGCCCCGGCGGCGGTCAGTCCCGGGCCCGGTTACGTCTGGGTGGGCGGCGAATGGGTGTGGAATGGCGGCTGGATCTGGGTGGCCGGTCACTGGGCTTATCCGCCTTATCCCCAGGCCGTCTGGGTGACCGGCCGTTGCTGGCACGACGCCGCCGGCTGGCATAGCATCCCCGGCCATTGGGGCTGATTCACCCGCAGTATCCTCGAAACGTTCCGTGGGAAACGCGCCGGCCTCCACGCATTTCCTCCCACGGCTTCCGGGCTGGCAGGGAACTTTGACCAACGGGGCAAGGCGCCCCTGCCGGGCGCACCTCAAAAAAAATGCCCCGGAGATTTCCGGGGCACGGGTGAGAGGGGCAAAATCAATGACGGCGGCGCACGGCCAGCAGCGTGACCAAACCGGCCGCGCCCAGCGCTATGGTGGACGGTTCGGGCACGGTCGTATAAGTGACGAAGCTGGTCTGGGTGAACGGATTCCAGCCCTGGGTGCCGGAATCGTTGCCCGCGATGGCTTCATCGGACCGGTAGCCGGATTCGGAGACCAGGGTGCCGAACACTTCGAAACTCTGGCCCGCGTCGGCCGTCAGTCCCAAATCCACCAGCGGGACCGTGAGCGAATACGGAGACCCGGTCTGGCCGGTGCCCGTGATATAATTCAAGCTGCTGGCACCGCCATTGGCCAGACCGAACAAGCTGGCGTAGGTGGGGCCGATGTCCACCGCATAATTCGGGGCAAACCCGGAGGCAAAAGTCAAAATGCTCTGCTGGGTGGCGCTGCTGTAACCGGACACGGCGCTACGGCCGCCGTCCGCGTTGTCATTAAACCCGGCCGTGCTGGAAAAACCGCCGGCAACGGAATCAATGTACAGCACGAGGTCGTTGCCCAGCGAGCCCGCGCCACTGTTGAGGGTGAACGTAACGCTGGTGCCATTGTCCGTGATGCCCAGCGTGCCATTCCCCACCGACCCGCCAAAGCCGGTGTTGCCGTTGCCGGAAAGGGTGGCCGGGTTGGAGTATTGGGCTTGGGCAGAAATCGCCATTACCACGAGAACCGCGCTAATGACGCCCGTTTTTTGGAGTTTCATAGATCCTTTTTTGTGGTTTCAGGTTTGCTGTTCTTTTTAACAAAAAAAACGAATGGAAGCTACCGCATGTTTGTGCGGTGGCCAGGTCATTCACGAAAACACACCGGGCAAGTTGAGACCGCGCTATTGCACCATCAAAACCTGATAGAACTTTTGCGGCGCCGGGTTGGAGTCGTAGAACGACGTGGTGGAACCCTGGCTGGGGATCGTGCCGCTGATCGGCGCAAACGGCTGCAGGAGGTTGGTGGTGGCCAGCACCTCGTAATTCACGCCGGAGAGGCTGCCCCAAAGCACGAGTTGGTTGTCCACGCCGCCGAGCCCCGAAATCAGGAGTGGCGGCACCACGGTAAGGTAGCGGACGTCGCTGATGGGCGGGATCGAGTTGGTATAGATCACCTGTATGACGTTGGTGCCCACCGGGGGATTATGCCAGTAATAGTACAGCGCCCGCTGGCCCGAGCACGGTCCGTTGGGCAGCAGCACATAGGACGTTTGCGGCTGAAGCACGCCGTTGATCAGCACGTTGAAATTGTTGGTCAGCGGAGTCAGCGACGAACTGAAGCAGGCGGTCACGAGGTAAGTCATGTTGGTCGTGTACGGGAGGATCGTGCCGTTGGTGGCGGGGCTCGAGATCTCGACCACCTGCGTGGGCGCCAGGGTGTTGACGGCGACGGAAAGCGGCGTGAAGCGGTTGGCATAAACGCTGGTGGCGTATTCGTTGAGCCGGATGTTGATGGTGGCGGTGCCGCTGTTGGGCACATTGGTGTAAACGAACCGGAACTCCTGCGGATAATTCGTGTAGGTGGCGCTCAACGCGGGATTGGGGGTGACCGCCGTGGCCGGGACAAAGATGGGATTGCCGCTGGCATCATTGCCGTTGCCGTTGGCCTGGCCGGTGACGATGTCGTCGTTGTTGGGATTGCTGTCCTGGATGTTGAACTGCACACCGGTGGTCGTGCTGTCGGCGCGGACGACGACCGTGTAGGTGCTGCTGCCGATGGTGCCGCCGGCGGCCGGATACGCAATCGCCCCCGTCGGCAGGGCAGCGTCATAATAGAAGGTCTGCAGGAAGGTGTTGTAAACGCTCGCCTGGCCCGGGCGCGGCAGGAATGTGCGGGCGCGGACAATGTGAAAACCGCCCGGCAAACCGGTGGCCGTATTCGCGGGGTTCAAATCGTCGTGGATCCAGACGGTGGCGGTGGCGGGATTGAAATTGGTGATGGCCGCCTGCGTGAGGCCGTAATACTTGGAGCCCTGGGGCTCGGCATCCGAGATGGGCGCGATGCTCGTGTTGCCGGCGCTGCCGCCGGAGAACAGCGCGACCTTGTAGCGTATCTGCGTGCCAGCCGCCAGGCCGGGAATCGTGGCTTTCCACCAGTCAATATTGCTCTGGACGCTGTCGTGATTAACCCAATTTCCCGGAACCACCTGGGTGGTGCCCGTGCCGACACCGAAGGCGCCTTCGGGATTCGAGCCGTCGGTGGTGTAATAAAGATAACAGGTGTTGGCCTGGAACTGATAACCCACCTTCACCCAGATATCCACGGACTGGCCCGCGGCGGGATTGGTGGGGTTCATCTGCGTGAGCGGGGCGACGGGCAGGCTGGCGTTGGTCAGGACGGTCGGGGCGGCATTGGGATCGTGATATACCCAATCCGGCGTCTGATTGGTGACGCCGGCGCCGAAGCCGGTGCCGGAGATAACGAGGTTGGCGCCGCCGATGGTGTAGTAGTAGGTTTCGGCGCCGAGGGAGACGACGTTGTTGCTGGCGATGTTGCGGGCGGCGAATTTCTCGGGGCCGTTGCGGAATTGGAGCGCGGTTTGTTCATAGCCCAGGAAGACGTCGCTGGCATACCCCGGCTTGTTATCGCGCAGATCCAGGAAATTGGTGGGCGCGATGCCGGGTTGAAACGTGAGGGGACCCAGCCCCATCTGGCTGTTCAGGTCAATGCCGCCGTCCAACTTGACGAGGGTGTTGGAACAGGAGGCGTCGCTGCGGACAAGGATGTCGAAGTTGGCGTTGGTGACGACGGGAATGTTGATGGCGTAGGTGAGGTTGGAGACGGCGCCTTCGCCGGGCGCCCGGACGACGTTGCCGTATTGGTCCACGCCGCCGCGCATCTTGAAGGGGAAGAGCGGGCTGTAATTGGTGGGGGCGTCGGGGCCGTCCTGGCGATAGACGGTGATTTGCGGAACGGGATTCCCGCCCTGGCGGAAGAGGATGGCGTTGGTGGCGATATTGGCGCGGCTGGCCTGCGGCCATTGATAGCCGTAAATGACCCAGGCATCGCTGGGAATGGTCAATTCGATCGCGCCGCCGCCGGAGGAGAGGGTCTGGCCGCCGACGTAAATCAGGCGCTGGGTGGGGTCGGTGGCGCTGGCGGAATTGGAGGCGGCCGTCCAGCTTTGGGTGGCGGCATGGACCAGCAATTTTTGATAGGCGCGCCCGCCCGTGGGCGAGGAACTGGAGAGCTGGACGAGCACGGAGCCCGGCGCGAAATCCACGACGAGGCCGAGGCCGCGGGAATTGGAGACAGCCGTGGAAGTGGTGTTGGTGGGATTCAGATAATATCCGTCGCTGACGCGCGCCACGCCGTCATCAAAAGTGATGTCGCCGGGGTAACTGGTTTTGTCGTTCATGCCGAACAGGCTGACGGCCTGGGTTGGGGGCTGGGTGTTGGTGCCTTCGCGATAGTCGTAGCGCTCGAACATGACGAGGTTCTGGTCGCTCCAGCGGGACCAGGTGCCGCCGCGGGCGAGCTGATTATGCAGGTACATCGTGTCCGGCAGGGTGTTGTCGCCAAATTCGCCGAGGCAATGGTTGGTGGTGACGATGGGCGTGCCGCTGTTGGGGTTGTGATTGAAACCGTCGGAATAAACCATGGGCAGGCCCTCGTGCATGAAGAAGTAGGCGTCCTCCAGGGCCATGTTGGCGTAGGTGTAGCCGTAGGCGGTGGCGTCCTGGTCCTGCATCATGTTGGCGCCCTGGGCGAGGCTGTAATTGCCGTTGCTGTCGCAATTGCCCTGCTCGCTGGTGGAGGGCGCGTAATCGCGGCTGTCGAAGCCGTAGAGGCCGGGGCTGCCGCCGGCGTTGTTGAGCACGCTGTTGAACTCGTTGAAGAGCGGGAAATTCAAGAGCCGCATGCCGGAGTTGAGGTATTCCCAGTAATCCTCGGTGGACGGCAGGGCGGAGGCTTCGTATTCGCCGAAGATCATGGCGTCATTGCGGACGGCTTCGGTGTTGAAGAGGCTGTTGCGGCAGCCGTCGGTCTCGATATAGCCGTTGGCGGTGACGTTGCTGCCGTAGCCGTGGACATAATCGTACATGGCCTGGATGGCGCCGGTGTAGCCGACGAACGCGGGGTCATCGGTCTGGCCGGAGGCGTTGCCGAAGAAGGCGACGGGGACGTGCTTCACGGCGTCCAGGCGGAAACCGTCACAGCCGGTCATGTAGAGCGTCCAGGCGACGGCGCGGCAAAGATAGGTGGAGACGTCCTCGGGCACGGGCTGGCCGTGGCCGTCGAAGGGGCGCCAGCCGTTCAGGGGGCCGTTGCCGTTGGCGGGCGCGGGCCAGGTGCCACCGATCCCGGCGCCCAGCAACGGGCCGTTGGTATCCATGTACAAATCGGGCCGGCCGGGAAAGCGGATGAAGATGGGCTTGTTGGTGACGTTGCCGTAGCCGGGGCCGAAGTTCCAATTGACCGAGCCGGGTTCCTGCGCGAGGTCGCACAGGCCGAGCAGCGGATTGTTCTCGACGTTCTCGATGGTGCACCAATCGCTGACGTCGGACCAGTTTTCATAACCGCCGGAGACCACTTGCAGGTGGAAGTCCTGCGGGATGAGGCCGGGATAGTAGTTGGTGGCCGTGCCGGAACCGGGATAGCCCGGGACCGTGCCGGAGCGATGGTTCATGACGTTGTCGAAATAAACGCGGATGCCAAAGCGGTGGGCGGTCTGGACCATCTGGATCAACTGCGCCTGCGTGCCGTACATGGTGGCGACGGTGCCCTGCTGGTTGGTGCCGCCGAGGTCAAAAGGGTCGAAGACGTCGTAGCCGGTGGAGTAAGCGCCGCTGTTGCCCTTGGCGGGGTTGGGCAGCCACAAGCTGTCATAACCGGCCTCGGCTATTTCCGGCAGGCGTTGTGTCACCTGCGGCCAGGTTTGTTGGAACAACTCGAGCATGGCGTCGCCGGCGGCGGGGCGCGCGGCCAGGACGAGGGAGGCGGCGACCAGCGGGAGAGTGAGATGGCGCCCCAAGAGGTTGCGGAAGCAAGACATTGATTTCACAATTAGGTTTTACTGGTTGCCAGCACTCCAACCCAGCCGTTGCGTCGCCGCTGAACCGGCGCATTTGCGAAAGACAATGCCGGAGTTGGAAGCGTAGGGAAGATACCGCAGGCGGCGAAGGGCGGCCACCGCATCTTTGTGCGGAGTCGCCGGAACATAGAGAGCCATTGGGGATGCGAAAGCGGCGTGGCGCCTCCCGCCGCAGTCCATTGGCCCGGACCGCGGCTGTGTCGCAAACCAGCCGCAGCGGCTTCGCAGGAATGGGCGTGCCGGAAATGCTCATCACGGCTTGCGGGCCGACACGCTGCGGCTGATCCCGCGCCGCGCGGGACACAGCCGCGGTCCATGACGCCCCGCGCAATGCCGACGCGCCCGGCGAATCCGTTCCCTGTAGCGCAGACTTCCAAGTCTGCTGTATCGCGGGTTTCCAAACCCGCAGGCCACCTCTATTCCCAACGCCCTCGACCTTGCGACGCCCTGCCGATTTGGAAATCGGCGATACGGCAGGTTTGGAAACCTGCGCTACGCCGGTTTGTTTCCGCCCGTCAAAGCAGCTATCCGGGTTAGAGGCCGCATAGCGGCACTCAGCCCAGCGCCGCGAGCGAGGCTTGGCCGTGGGCCAGGCGGGCCTGCCAGTCGGCCAGGCGCTGCTTGTGCTCGGCAAGGACGGCGGGCGGAACCTTTTGCGTGAAGTTCGGATTGGCGAGCTTCTGCTGAACCTTGACAATTTCGGCCTGGAATTTTTCGACTTCCTTGGCGAGGCGGACTCTCTCGGCGGCGGCGTCAATCAATCCCTCCAAGGGCAGGAATAACTCGCCCAACTTGGATTGGACGGCGGGCGTGCCTTTGGGGGCCTGGTAGCCGGCGGCGACTTCGAGGGCTTCGGCGTTGAGCAGGAGCTTGACGACCTCGGCGTCGTGCGGCGCGAGGGGTTGCGCGGGTTTGAAGACGTACTTCACCTTTTTCGCGGCCTGAATGTTGCCGGCGCGGCGGAGGTTGCGGCCCTGGGTGACGAGCTCGTACTTGAGGTCGGTGGCTTCGCGGTCGCCGTCCGCCAAGCCGTAGTGCGCCTTGAAATCGTCGTCGAGGGGCATGGGCCAGGGGGCATTCATGATGGTTTTGCCGCCCTGGTTGTCGGGCATGTCGGTGGCATAGCCCATGCCGTGCCAGAGTTCCTCGGTGATGAAGGGCAGGAACGGGTGGAACAGGCGCACCGTGTGGCTGAGGACGAAGTCAATCACGGCAAGCGTGCTCGCCTTTTGGGCGGCGTCGGTGCCGAAGAACACGGCCTTGCTGGCCTCGACGTACCAGTCGCAATACTCGCTCCAGAAGAAGCGGTAAAGGGCGGCGGTGGCTTCGCTGAATTTGTAGTCGTTCAGGGCGATGGTAACCTCGCGGATGGCGGCATCCAGCTTGAGCAGGATCCATTTGTCATCGGAGTTGAGCAAGCGGGGCTCGATTTCGCCCTGCACTTCGCCGCCCTGCATCTGGCGGAAGCGGCAGGCGTTCCAGAGCTTGTTGCAGAAGTTGCGGCCCAGCTCCACGTCCTTTTCGTCGAACAGCACGTCTTGGCCGAGGGGCGCGCTGCGCATGGTGCCGAAGCGGAGGGCGTCGGCGCCGTATTGGGCGATGAGGACGAGCGGGTCGGGGGAATTGCCCAAAGTCTTGGACATTTTGCGGCCCTGCTTGTCGCGGATGATGCCGGTGAAATAGACGTTCCGGAAGGGCAGATCGCCCATGAATTCATGGCCGGCCATGATCATGCGGGCCACCCAGAAGAAGATGATGTCCGGACCGGTGACGAGGTCGGTAGTGGGGTAAAACTTTTTCAACGTATCGGTCTTTTCCGGCCAGCCCATCGTGGCGAACGGCCAGAGCCAGGAACTGAACCAGGTGTCGAGGACATCGGGGTCTTGCTTAAAGCCAAAACTCTCCATTGTTCCACTTCCTGCTTCAAACTCAGCGCAATAGAAAATATCATATTCGCCCTCTGTTTCCTTTGTGACAGGCATCAACGGATCCACTTTTGGATCTACTATTTTACCGTCGCTCACGCGGGTGATTCGTATGCAATAGGTGATTTGTTCGCCATGAGCTTTTGCGTGACTATCCCAGTTTCCCGAGACGTAAGAATCCCAGCCCCATTCAAGCAGCTCTTTTGTCCAATTCTGCTCTGTGAGCTTTACGCGTTTTGTCCACACCGGAATCCGGTGTCCCCACCAGAGCTGGCGGCTGATGCACCAGTCCTGGATGTTGGCGAGCCAGTGGTCATAGACTTTGGCCCAGCGTTCGGGATGAAATTTCATGTGGCCCTGGGCGACGCAGGCCTGGGACTGTTCGACGGCGGGGTATTTCAGGAACCATTGCTCGCTCAGGCGTGGCTCGATGGGCACGTCGGCGCGCTGGCTGAAACCCACGTTGTTTTCGTAGGGCTTGTCTTCCACGAAGGCGCCTTGTTCCTTGAGGAGTTCCACGGAGAGCTTGCGGGCCTTGAAACGGTCCAAGCCGGCCAACTGCGCGCCGGCGAGGGCGTTCATGGTGGCGTCGGGGTTCATGATATCTATGAGCGGCAGGTGGTGGCGCTGGCCGATCTCGAAGTCCGCCTTGTCGTGGGCCGGGGTGACTTTGAGCACGCCGGTGCCGAATTCGAAGTCCACGTGTTCATCGCCGATGATGGGAATGAGCTTCTGCTCGCGGGGCAGTTCGGCGGGTAGCGGGCGGAGGATGTGTTTGCCAATGAGGTGCGCGTAGCGGGCGTCCTTGGGGTTCACGGCCACTGCCGTATCGCCGGGAATGGTTTCGGGGCGGGTGGTGGCGATGGTGAGCCAGGTGGCGGGCTCCTCGGCCACCTGGACCTTGAAGTAATACATGGAGCCTTTTTGGGGCTTCATCTCCACCTCTTCGTCCGAGAGGGCGGTCTGGGAAACGGGGCACCAGTTGACCATGCGTTTGCCGCGGTAAATCAGGCCTTTTTTGTACAGCTCCACGAAGACCTTTTGCACGCACCGCGAATACTCCGGGTCCATGGTGAAACGCTCGCGAGTCCAATCGCACGAGCAGCCGAGCTTCTTGAGCTGGCTGATGATGATGCTCCCGTGTTTTTCCTTCCAGGCCCAGACGCGCTTGAGGAATTCCTCGCGGCCGAGGTCGTGGCGGGATTTTTTCTCGGTTTTTTTGAGCTGCTTTTCGACCATCACCTGGGTGGCGATGCCGGCGTGGTCGGTGCCGGGGAGCCAGAGGACTTCCTTGCCGTCCATGCGGGCCTTGCGGCTGAGGATGTCCTGGATGGTGTTGTTGAGGACGTGGCCCATGTGGAGGACGCCGGTGACGTTGGGCGGGGGGATGACAATGGAGTAGGCAGGCTTGGCAGACTTGGCATCGGCGGTGAAACACGCGTTGGCCAGCCAGAACTGATACCACTTATCTTCGACCGCTTGCGGTTCGTAGGCTTTGGGAATCTCAGACATAAAAGTTTTTGACGCGAATTACGCGAATTAACGCGAATTTTTAGAGACGGAAATTTTGGGGCAACGGCTCTGGCTTGTTCTTTCGGCTCAACACGACGCGTTTCCATTCCAAGGAATCAGCACCAAAGTTGACCAACAAACCGACTTCAATTTTTGATGCCGCCAAATAATTCAAAACCTGTTTTACGTGGGGTTCGGCTAATTGCTCCAATGCCTTGGCCTCGAGAAGGATTTTATCCCAGACTACAAAGTCGGAAAAATAGAGGTGTGGCAAAACAACTCCTTTGTAAGTGATTTCGTATTTCTGCTCGCGGGTAAACGGAATCCGGGCGCGCTGCAACTCGACCACCAAAGCATCTTTGTAAACGACTTCGGTGTGGCCTTTGCCCAGCTCGCGATGAATCTCCATGCACAGGCCAACAAGATTGAACACCTCAGCCTTGTAAAGTAATTCGCTCATGTTTTGAAAATTCGCGCCAATTCGTGTAATTCGCGTCAAGTCTTCACTTCTTTAACAGGGCGTATTCCATGGAGTCCACCAGGGCTTCGAGGCTGGCTTCGATGATGTTCTGGCTGACGCCGACGGTGCCCCACTCGCGTTTGGCGTCCGCGGAGGTGATGAGGACGCGGGTCTTGGCGGCGGTGCCGGTGATGCCGTTGATGATGCGGACCTTGTAATCGGTGAGCTCCACGACCTTGAGGGGCGGGAAGAATTTGACGAGAGCGCGGCGGAGGGCGGCGTCCAGCGCGTTGACGGGGCCGTCGCCCTCGGCGACGGTGTGGGCGATCTGATCGCCGACGCGGACGCGGATGGTGGCTTCGCAGAGGGAATGGTGATCATCACGGCGCATGGAGACGTGATAGCTCTCGATGTGGAAGCTGGGGTCGCGATGTTTGAGAGTGCGGCTGATCAGCAGGGCGAGGGAGCCTTCGGCGGCCTCGTATTCGTAGCCGCGGGCTTCGAGTTCCTTGACCTTGGAGGTAATGGCGCGGGTTTCCGGGGCGTCGGAGGCGAGCTTATAGCCGAACTCGGCAGCCTTGAGGAGGATGTTGGTGCGGCCGGACATGTCGCTGACGAGGACGCGGCGGAAGTTGCCGACGGCTTCGGGGTTGACGTGTTCGTAGCTGCGGGCGATGCGCTCGATGGCGTGGACGTGCATGCCGCCCTTGTGGGCGAAGGCGGTCTGGCCGACCCAGGGGGCGCGGAGATCGTGGCGGACGTTGGCGACCTCGTTCACGAATTCGGAAAGCTCCTTCAATTTGGGCAGGGAGGCGCGGGGCACGACGTCGAGGCCCATTTTCAACTGGAGGATGGGAATGACGGTGATGAGGTTGCAGTTGCCGGTGCGTTCGCCGAAACCATTGATGGTGCCCTGGACCTGCATGGCGCCGGCTTCGATGGCGGCGAGGGCGTTGGCCACGGCGAGACCGCAATCGTTGTGGGTATGAATGCCGATGGGGCAGGTCAGGCGGGACTTGGCAAAGGCGGTGGTGGCGGCGATTTCGCGGGGCAGGCGGCCGCCGTTGGTGTCGCACAGCACGATGCAATCGGCGCCGGCCTTTTCGGCGGCCTGCCAGGTGGCGAGGGCGTATTCAGGCTCGTCGGCATAGCCGTCGAAGGTGTGTTCGGCGTCGTAAATGACCTTTTTGCCGTGGTCCTTGAGGAAGCGGATGGTGTCGCCGATCATGCCGAGGTTTTCATCGGGTTTGGCGCGGAGGACCTCGGTGACGTGGAGGAGCCAGGTTTTGCCGACGATGGTGACGACGGGGGTTTTAGCCTCGAGGACGAGGCGCATGAGCTCGTCATTTTCCACGGCGACGCCCTTGCGGCGGGTCATGCTGAAGGCGGCGATCTGGGCGTGCTTCCATTTGCGGCGGGCGGCCTGGCTGAAGAACTCAATGTCCTTGGGATTGCTGCCGGGCCAGCCGCCTTCAATGTACTGGACCCCAAACGAATCGAGCTTCTCGGCGATGCGGAGTTTGTCCGCCGCGGAGAAATTGATGCCTTCGGCCTGCGCGCCGTCGCGCAGGGTCGTATCGTAGATTTCCACCTGGGGTGTCATAAAAGTGCCGCCAAAAGCGGATAGATACTATCTCTAAATCGGGCCCGGGTGGCAAAGCAATTTGGAGGGGCCGCAAAAGGACAAAAGGACGGAAGGGTTCAAGTGCGGCCCGGGAGGGAGGACGGGGGAAGACAATCGCCGGCCGGGGCGGTGGCACCGACAATCAAGATCGGATCCCGGCCCGGCCCGGCCCGTTGCGGCGACTCGGTGGAATTCTCCCATCCGGTTGGCACCATGCCGGCAAATCCGCAACGCACCGCTTGGCCGCTGGGGTCACGCGCCTTGGTCGGCGGACCAGAGGGTGCGGATGGTTTCTTCCTGGCCGTAGCCGGCCGGGGTGGCGACGCTGGGTTGGTTCACGTCGTACCAACTGCTGCCGTCGGCGGCGCCGGAGAGGCAGCGGAAGCCGGGCATTTCCAGATAGCCGGCGGCATCGTGTTCGCGCACCCACTGCCAGGCGTAGCGCAGCCATTCGTTGCGGGCGGCCGCCGGTTGCTGCGAGAACCAGGTGATCTCATCCCAGCCCCAGACCCAAAACGGTCCCATGCCGGGCTGGCCAGGCTGGGGGCTGTGGCCGTAGTTGTCGAACTCCACCAGATACGGCAGATGCTCGCAGCGCCAACCGCTGGGCGTGAGGCCGCCGCGGCTGCGGCCGTAGATCGCATCCGTGTGGCCCACGCGCAGGCGCGCCTGCCGGGGCTGGCCGGCCACTTCCTCGATCCGTAGCGGAAAGGAATGGAAGTCGAACAGCAATTTTCCCTGCCGCACCAGGCCGCCGTCCGGCACGTGGGCGTCGCACAACACGAAATGGCGGCGGGCATTGGTCCGGGCATGGCGGCGGACGGCGTCCAGCAGCTCCGCCCAATGATCGGAGCCGGGATCGTTGCGGTTCATCAATTCGGCCTGGCCGAAATGAATCGCCTCGCAGCCGGCGTCGAGATAGGACGCGGCGAGGTAATAGAAAAAACGCCGGGTCTCGGGGCGGCTCACATCGGGCACCGACGCGTCACGGCCCCATTGATCGCGGCCGTGGCCGTCGGCGTAAATGATGTCGTCGTAACGAAAGTTGCGGGGCTCGACCGGCTCGCCGAGGTCCGTGAAGACCCAGGCGGGCACGGCGAGGTGGTCCACGTCGCGCGAGACGATCTCGAAGACACAGGCTTGCAGGATGAGCTCGGAGTCGGCCGCGTGAACTTTGGCCGCCGCCAGCCGGGCGCGTTCCAAGCGGGCGGGCAGCGTGGATTCGCCGCCGCCTTCGCGGCCCCAATTATAGACCGCCCGGCCGGCGAATTTCACGCCGCAGTTGGTGAGCATGCGGAGGTTGTCGTCGAGATTGCCGTGGCCGGTGAGCAGGTACATGGTGGTCATGGACCGGGAGAGATAATTCCGCAGGACCGCCTCGGACATGGTGCCGTCGAAATGGTAGTCGCGCGCCAGGCCCGCGCCGGAAGTGAGAAACAGCAGGATGACGCTGTAGCCAATGGAGCAGCAGGCAAACGGCCAGCGGCGCTGTTGACGGTACAAGGCAATTTTAGGGGAAGGTTCTTTGACCATGGGTAATTTAGAGTTGAGCCAGAATGAATGGGGGCGGTGGTTTGCGCCACCCCCGATTTCGGGGAATGACGTTTTCAGCGTTCCCACCTTTTCTTTGCGTTGGCCCTCTCCACTGTCAGAATTGCCCCGCTGTACCGGGTTCCCATGAGCGTGAATTCATACCGTTTGTGTCTGATTTTTAGGCGGAATTACCCCCAAAAAAAACCCGCGATTTCCTTCGCCAAAATCTGCGAAAACCCCAGCAAAACCCCACATCGTCAAGCCCCGTCAACCCTGAAATTTTTTTGCCGGGTCCCCTGGGGACTTCACCCGCATCTTCAAGCCCATTACCACCACCCTATCCGTCGCGTTTTACTGGGCGCGTGCCTGTGCACATTTCTGGATTTGCCCCCCTTCCGCCCTTGCGATAGCGTGAGCCATGCATTTTCGACCCCAGTTCCGCCGCCTGTGTTTCCCGCCCAGCGCGGTCCCAACCGTCGCGCTTTGCCTCGGCCTGAGCCTCTTTTCCGCCGCCGGCGCCCCTCCCCGTTTCGCCACCGCTGCCGCCGCCAAGGCCGGCTTGACCCAGGTTTTCCAGGATGACTTCCAGCGCCCCGACGGAACCAATCTCGGCCCCGGCTGGTCCGCGACGCAGCATTACGGCGTCGTCAACAAGCAAATCGTCCAACACCGCCTGCGCTTCGACATCCCCAACGGCCACGACATCCCGTGGGGCTCCGCCACCTTGGACTTGGACGATCACGCCGTCCTCGGTCACGGACTCCGCGTGGGCGATTATTTTGAAGTCACTCTCCACCGCCTGGGCAGCGCGGGCAGTCTCGGCGTGGAACTGTTCGATTCCGACCAGTTGCGCGTCGGCAGCGACATCACCGCGGGCGCTTCCCCCCTGCTGGCGTGGAACGGCACCACCTGGGTCCCGATCTCCTCCGGACCCGGCCAACCCGTGGCGTTCGACTGGAATACACCCCACACGCTGGGCGTCCGCTTCGATTCTGCGGACGGCCACCACACAGCCTTCAGCTACTATCTCGATGGCCAATACGCCGGTTCCTGGCTCATCAACACCCCCAACACGGCCCTCGGCAAGATCGGCGTCTTTGCCCAGACCAAGACCGGCGGCGCCGCCTTTGAGTTCTCCGACCTGAAGGTCTTTGCCCACCTGCTCATCGATTCTCCTGCGCTGCCGGGCTCTCCTTGAACCTCGTCCCGGCCTCGTGGCGTTCAACGGCAGCCATATGAAAACCGACCCAAGCATTGAACTCACCCGCACCGACATCACCCGCCTGGAGGTTGATGCCATCGTCAATGCCGCCAACACCACGTTGCTCGGCGGCGGCGGCGTGGATGGCGCCATCCACCGCGCGGCCGGCCCCGAATTGCTGGCCGAATGCCGCACGCTGGGCGGTTGTGCCACCGGCCAGGCCAAGCTCACCCAGGGCTACCGCCTGCCGGCCAAATTCGTCATCCATACCGTGGCCCCGTCTGGCATGGCGGACACGCTGGCGAGCCCGACCTGCTCGCCTCCTGTTACCGTTCCTGTTTTGAGCTGGCGCACCTGGCTGGGGTGAAATCCATCGCTTTCCCCGCCATCAGTTGCGGCGTTTACGGCTTTCCCATTCCCCAAGCCGCCCGCATCGCCGTCCGCGAAGCCCGCGCCGCCCTCAGCCGCGCCGACGACGGCCACCGCGTTCTCTTCGTCTGCTTCACTGACGAAGTCGCGGCTGCTTACGAAGCCGCCCTCGCGTAACTCACTCGCCATCCATTTGCCCCATGAAGACAACGCTGCTGGCCTCCCAATTCCTCGCCCTCATCCGTGAGGGCCACTGGGAATACGTTGACCGCGTCAACGCCACCGGCGCCGCGCTCATCCTGGCCGTGACGCCGGAGGGGAGACTTCTGCTTGTGGAACAGTATCGCATCCCCGTCCACAGCCGCACCATCGAGCTGCCCGCCGGCATCATCGGCGACGAGCCAGGCGGCGGCAACGAATCCCAAGCCGAAGCCGCCCGCCGTGAATTGCTGGAGGAAACCGGCTACCGCGCCGATCGCATGGAAGCCTTGACCACCGGTCCGGCCTGCAGCGGCCTCACCTCCGAACGCGTTACGCTGTTTCGCGCCACCGGCTTGCACCGCACCGGCATGGGCGGCGGCGTGGCGCACGAAAATATCACCGTCCACGAAGTGCCCGTGGCCGAAGTGGTTCCCTGGCTGGAACGGACAGCCCAATCCGGCGTCCTGATTGATCCCAAGCTCTACGCCGGCCTCTTCTTCCTTAATCGGCAGAGGTGACAGAACCCTGCGGACTGGTTTTGCCCGAGTCTCCCCCCGATGGCCTGACGCGAATGGGGATGAGCCAAGATAAAGGCACGGCAAACTGGACGTCTATGTTGGTTCCCTGGAAGGAAACGCCCGGTTTGCCTGGTGAATGCGGGAGACCCGGTTCGGTGGGCCCCCGGGGGCATTCGTGATTCGGCGGCTGGCGGCCCGCAAGATTGGCCCCATTCATCATGGCTCCTTCCTCTCCGCCTCCGCTGAATTCGAGGGCACATAGCTGAAAGCCGCCGACCGGCCCGCCGACCGGGCTAACCGCACCTCGTCCGGCTCTGCCAACAGATCGTGGATCGTCTGGAAGAGTTTCGCGAAATCCAGCGGCTTTTCCAGCAGGGCGCCCACTCCCGCCGCCAACGCCGGGAAAAACTGGTTCGGCCGGGCCGTGATCAGGATGACTGGCAGCAGCGGATTCCTGGCCGACAACTGTTCAAAGGTTTCCCACCCGCCCTTCACCGGCATGTTCAGGTCCAGCAGAGCCAAGTCAATCTTCGCCGTCCCGGTCACCGTCAGCGCCTCGACGCCATTCGCGGCCGTCAGCACCAGGTAATTCTCCTCCGAAAGCAGCCGCACCAGGATTTGGCGAATGCCCGGGTCATCGTCCGCCAGCAGGATTTTCGGCTTCGACGTATTTGCGGTCGCGGCAGCGGCCATCTCAAGTGCGGTACTCATACACAAAAACTTCAACGCTCTCCAACTCGTTTGGATCCAAATCCAAACGCTGGTTGGTTCCAGCGCAAAGCATGCCAGCAGCCACACCCCGCCCGGCCCCGTCTTTTGAGCGGCCCGGCCCGTTTTTTCATTGATTTCCGGTTCCCACCCCCGGAAGAGTGTTAAGTTGATTTCCCGTATCCTGATAATCGTTTGACCACGGCCACAATTTGCGGCGTATGCAAAACGCATGGATGTTTTGCAGACCGCAAGAGCTTTTTGCACATTTTCCGCTCCGGTGTATGCTTGGTCTGGGTGGGGAGGCGCGCCGATGCGGGGACACTGGCATGAATTTAAGCATCCTGATCAGGCTGATAATCTACTTCGCAACCATCACGCTCTTGGTGGCGTTGATTGGGTGGACCGCGCACGCATCGTGGCGGCGAACGGGGGAGCTGCAAAACCAGCTCTCGGCCAAGCAATGGCAAAGCTTTCAGCTTGCCGACCGTCTGCAAACGGGCGTCCTCGGGTTGAACACTTTGATCCTGCGATATGCGGCCTATCGCGATAATGATGACTGGACGAATTTCCTGGCCACCAGCGCCGAGCTCGGCAAATGGATGGACAAGCAGCAGCCCATCCTGGCGTCCCGCAACGAACGCCCGTTTCTGGACCGGATCAATGCCGCCTTCGAGGAGTATTTGACCGCCGCCGCCGCCATTCACGGAAAAATCTACACCTCCCGCCAATCCGTGACGCGTCTGGTCGAATTCACGAGCCTGGAAAAATGTTCGCGGCGCATCCTGGATCTGGGCCTGCAGTTGTCGGAGGCGCATCAGCAGTCCATTGACTCGATTCAGGAGCAAAACCTGCACGAGTTGAACATCCTGCGCTTTGAATCCCTGAGTTCCCTGGCCGTATTGCTGCTGGCGGTCTTTTGGCTGGCCGGAGCGGTGTATCGGGATCTGATCGCTCCGTTGCAGGTGCAACTGGTCGAAAGCCGGCAATTGGTTGAGCGGCAGGAGAAACTTGCTTCGCTGGGCATGTTGGCCGCCGGCGTGGCCCATGAAATCCGCAATCCGCTGACCGCCATCAAGGCCTGGCTTTACCTTCAGCAAAAGCGCCTCACGCCCGGCACCCCCGAGTTTGGCGATGCCGAATTGATCGCCCGCGAAATCAGCCGCCTGGAGCGTATCGTCAAGGACTTTCTCCAATTCGCGCGCCCCTCCGAGCCGCAATTCACCGCCATTGACGTCGCGCAACCCTTGCGCGAGGTCCAGACCTTGATGCAGCCCGAGCTGGATAAATCCGCCATCAAGCTCCTGGTGGCAGACGCGCCGGCCGCACGAATTCGGGTGGATCCGCAGCAAATCAAACAGGTGCTCATCAACCTCGTGCAAAACGGGGCCGATAGCATCGGTCATGACGGCACGGTCACCCTCCGGGCGCGCCGCGATGAAAAACGGCTCAACCACCGGCAAATGGATGTGGTCATCCTGGAAGTCAGCGACACCGGTGCGGGCATAACTCCCGAGGCCGAGAAGCGTTTGTTTGACCCGTTCTTTACCACCAAAGAATTCGGCACCGGCCTCGGTCTGCCGATTGCCGCCCGCATCGTGGAGAAAAATCACGGGGTCCTCCAGTATCAGACCCAGGTCCAACGCGGCACCACCTTCGGCATCATCCTTCCCCTGTGCAAAGCATGACCAATCCCCCCGCCAAAATCCTGCTGGTTGAAGATGACCTCGCCATCGCCACCACCCTGCGCCGGGTGCTGGCGGATGAAGGTTACGAGACCGTGACTGAAACGACCGGCGACCGCGGATTGGTCATCGCCACGAGAGGCGCCTTCGATATCGTCATCACGGATTTGAAGCTGCCGGGCTTGAGCGGGTTGCAACTGGTGCGCGAATTGCATTCCAGCCATCCACGGCTGCCCATCCTGATGATGACGGCCCATGGCACCACCGAAACCGCCATCGAAGCCATTCAAGGCGGGGCCTTCGACTACATCGTGAAACCATTTGAGATCTCCGAGTTGTTGCGCCTGGTCAAACAAGCCGTGACCGCCAGCCGGCTGATGTCCGAACCGGTGCAACTCGGCGACGCGCGGGCCACGGGCGATGCCATCGTGGGATCCAGCCGCGCCATGCAAGCCATCTACAAGGAAATCGGACGCATTGCCGCCAAGCCGGTCACCGTGCTCATCCGCGGTGAAACCGGCACGGGCAAGGAACTGATTGCCCGCGCCATTTACCAATACAGCGACCGGGCCGGTTCGCCGTTTGTGGCCATCAACTGCGCCGCCATTCCGGAAACCTTGTTGGAAAGCGAATTGTTTGGCCACGAGCGCGGCGCCTTCACGGGCGCCGAAGCCCGGCGCATCGGCCGGTTCGAGCAGGCCAGCCACGGCACCATTTTCCTGGACGAAATCGGCGACATGACGCCGGGCACCCAGGTGAAGCTGGTGCGCGTGCTTCAGGAAAGAACTCTCCAGCGCCTCGGCGGCAAGGAGACCATTCCCGTGGATGTGCGCGTGATTGCCGCGACCCACCGGGATTTGGAGGCGGCCATCCAGCAGAACCAGTTTCGCGAAGATCTCTATTACCGGATCAGCGTGGTGGTGCTCACCCTGCCCCCCTTGCGCGAGCGCCCGGAGGACATCCCGGCCCTGGCCCGCTTTTTCCTGGGCAAATATGCCGCCGAATTCAAGATCCCCAAGCCGGCCATCCATGCCGACGCCTTGAGTTTTCTGCAGGCGCAGCCCTGGCCGGGCAATGTGCGCGAATTGGAAAACGTCATTCGCAAGGTGTTGCTCCAGGCGCGGGGCTATACGATTAGCGCGGATTTCGTAAAGGCGGCGCTGGCCAAGGCCGGCCACCTGCCGGTCACCGCGGAAAAATCGCTGGACACTTACGCCGAGGAATTGCTCGGCGCCGCCCAGCGCGGTGAGATTTCGGATGCCTACGCCCAGTTGCACGAAACCGCCGAACGGATTCTCATCGGCCAAGCCATTGAGAAAGCCCATGGCAACCAGGCCCAAGCCGCCCGTTGGCTCGGAATCTCGCGCCTCACGCTCCGCGAAAAACTCATCCATTTCGGGCTGCACCCCGGCCGCGAATCCGATTGAGCCCCTGCCCGGCAACCGGGCAACCCGGCTCCCGCCGCTGTCAATTGCCGGCCGGGTTCCGTTTCGGCTCGGCCCCCGGCAGATAGATGGTGAAGTTGGTACCCTCCCCCAAGGAGGTATGGACATGCAGGGCCCCGTTGCCTTCCTTGACGAGCCGCTGGACAATATTGAGTCCCAGCCCCGTGCCCTGGCGGGGACCCTTGGTGGTAAAATACGGCTGGAAAATCTTCGGCAGCACTTCCGGCGGGATGCCTCCGCCATTGTCCGTCACCCAGAATTTTATCAGCGGTGCCGTGTTGGCCATGCCCTCGACGTTCAGGAAACGATCGTTCGGCCCATCCTTGAAGACCGTCAGGTCCACCGGAGCCTGCAAAATCTCCGCCCCGATTGCAACCCGGTGCGGGAGCGGCACGCACTGAAATCCATTCACCGCCAGGTTCAACAAGATTTGAATCACGTCCGTACCGTTGATTTTGACGCAGATGTCTGAGGCCGGCGGAGTCACGGTGAATTCATTTTCCTGGATTGCCGGATGCACCCGCACCAGTTGCTCCAGGTCGTTCATCAACTGGCGAACCCCCGTGGGGTGGGAGTCATCGGTCTGGTGCCGCAGGAAGCCGAGGTAGCGCCGCGAAATCTCAATGCAATTGCCAATCTGGCGCTCAATGATGTGCAACCGTTCGCGGATGAATTGCAGGTCTTCCACCTCCAAGCGCGAAACCCGGTTCAATCTCTTGTTCAACAATTGGATGAAGCCCGACACCACGGTCAGCGGCCCGTTGATGTCGTGAATGATGCTGGCGTAAATCTCGCCCCGCGTCTTGGCGATTTGCTCCTCCACCTTCTGGTTCTCTAATTCCCCCAGCAGCTCGTGGACTTTTTCGGCGCTGGTGTGGATTTCGCCCTCCAGCAACCGGCGCTGCATCGCCGCGTTCACCGCATTGCGAATGGTGGCGATGTCGAACGGCTTGTTGATGTAATCGGCCGCCCGCAGCCGCAATGCCTGGCGAATGGTGTCCGTCGTCTCGAACGCCGTGATCATCACCGCCTCGATGTCCGGTTGCACGAACCGCAGCCGTTCCAAGACTTCAATACCGGACATCCCGGCCATGCGGATATCCAGAATCGCCACATCAATCAGGTTGTTTTGGGCCAGCTCAATCGCCGTCGGCCCATCCTCCGCCATGAGCAAATCATAATTGTCCTTGAAAATCACCCGCAAGGACATGCGCGGCCCCTCCTCATCATCCACCACCAAGAGAGTTCCCCGCCGCTTCGGCTCTGTGGCTGTCAGCGCCATCAGTTCGGTCATTGCAGCGTTAGCCTGGGTCAGGGGGTCGGCTGGAGCGAACATACAAGTTGTAGAGTACTCCAAATGCCGCCGGTTTCAAGCCTAATCAACCAACCAGCTTTCGCCGCAACAGCTCTAATGCCTGCGTGCCGGTCACATCCTTGAAAGTCACGCGATCCCAGGGATTTAACCGCTGCTCCACGGTCACACCCCCGGCCGACGCCAGCGCAATAAACACGGTTCCGACCGGTTTTTCCATGGTGCCGCCAGCCGGCCCCGCAATGCCCGTGACCGCCAGCGCAAAATCCGAACCGAACCGCGCCCGCGCCCCGGCCGCCATTTCCCGCGCCACCGCTTCACTCACCGCACCGTGTTGTCGCAGCGATTCAGCCCGCACCCCCAGCAGCGTTTCCTTGGCCGAATTGGCGTAGCTGACCGCGCCGCCCAAGAATACCACCGATGCCCCGGGCACATTTGTCAGCCGGTGCGCGATGTTTCCGCCGGTGCAAGATTCCGCCAGCGCCAGCGTCCGCTTTCGCCGGGTCAACAGGCGCACCACCACCGCTTCCATTTCATCGTCATCAAATCCAAAAATGTGCCCCCGCAAAATCTCCTGCACCACCGCCGCGCCGGCCTGCACGAGCCGGGCCGCTGGCGCGCCGCCGGCGGCCAACCGCACGTCCACCGCGCCCGGCCGCGCACAATAGCCCACTTGCAGGCCCGCCTGCACGAAGGGCTGCACGCCGGCCTCAATCATTTCCTGCACGCGCGATTCGCCAATGCCCGTCGAGCGTAGCGTGCGGCACACAAAAGTCTCCGCCGGAAATTCCCGCCCCAGCCACGGCACGACGGCATCATCGAACATGGGCCGCAACTCGCGCGGCGGCCCCGGCAACATCACCAGCCATTTCGTCCCGTCCGGATTCACGCGCAACGCCAGACCCGGCGCCGTACCGTATTGATTCAGGAAAAACTTCGCCCCCTCGGGAATGAGCGTTTCCGCCGCTGTACTCGCTGGACGGGGCCGGCCGCGCTGGGCGAAAAAAGCCTCGATGTGCGCCAGCACCTCCGGGCTTGGCACCAGCTTTCGGCCGAGCAACTGCGCAATCAGCTCCCGCGTGAGGTCGTCGGACGTCGGCCCCAAGCCGCCGGTGGTGACCACCAGGTCGGCGCGCCCCAGAGCCTCGCGGACGGCCTGCTGAATATCCCGGCCGCTATCCGCCACCGCGACCTGGCGCGTCACCACATGGCCCAAGTCCGCCAACCGGCGGCAGAGCCATTGCTGATGGGTGTTCAAAACCCGGCCCAGCATCAGTTCGCTGCCGGTATTGATGAGTTCAACAATCATTGAAAAGAGACAATCCCGGGGAAGCTATGACTTCGGCGGCGCATCCGGTTTGGGCTTGGGTTTGCTGACGGCCGCAGTAAAGGATCCGAGCACATAACTTTTCTCGGCGTCCGGCAGGCAGAGATAGATTTTCCCCGGCAACCGGTTGTTCGCAAGCTCGCCGAACTCCAATCTCAGGGCATAACCGGTGTCAAAGCCCGGCTTTTGCACCGTGCCGTTAGCATCCTTCCACCGCAGCGTCACCCGTGCGGCTTTCTCCGCATTGGTAGTCACATTGATGCTCTTGCCCGACAGCGACTCCGCCTGCGCGCCGCTGAAATTGATCACCAGACCGAACTCCATGGGCCCGTGCGCCCCGGCCCGGAACGCCAGCGAACCGCCCTGAAACGAGGCCCGCTCCATCAAGAAGTCCAGACCGTGAATGCGCCCCGCCACCGGCGAACCCGGGATGGCGTTGGTCAATTCGAGCATCCAGTTTGTATCGCTGGCGGGCGACAAAGCCAATCCGGGCGCAGCCGCAGATGACGAGATCCCGGAAAGCGGGCCGGCTCTGGGCACGGGGTTGGCCGCGGAATTCGGCGGCGGGTTTCGCGCGCCCGCGCCGGTGATGCGCACCTGATCAAAGACGGCCCGGCACAGCGCGGGGTGATTGTGCGATGTCACCGCCAACCCGGCATACACCGTCTTTTGCATGGCGACTATGGTCGAACCCTGAGGTGTCCAGTCGGTTCCGTCCGCCGATGATTCCGCCGTGAAAGTGTCACCCTTCCGCGTCAACCGGAGCCAGTAGGGCGCCTGCAATTGGGGAACAATGCGCACGGCGGTCGCCTGCCCGCCAGCCGTTGCGCGTATTTGAAACTCCACCCCCGAACTGGGCGTCACGAACAGGGCCGCGTGCGCCGAATCCGGTGCCAAGGTCTCGCGAACCATCAGTCCCGCCTTGGCCCACGGATCAGTTTTGGGGACCAGCAACACCCGCGCCGTCAGGCCGACATCCCCATTCATGGGCTGGTAAACATAGCGGAAGCCATCGGCTTGGAACCAGATGTCCGCCCCTGAACCGGCAATCTGGTACCGCTCCCCGTCCCGGCTATACGATCCCGCCGGCCCCACTGCGCCCACATCGGCGGTCTGCCAGTGGCCATGCGAAAACCCAATCTGGCCGCGAAGAAAATAAACCCCGGCGCCGGCCGCGAGCACCAAGGCCACGACAAACGCCACCGCCGCCACGGGAAATGCCTTGGCCGGTTGGCGGTTGACAGCCACGTTGGACCACGTATCCGGTCTTTTCTCCCCCACCTTGGAGCCGGTGAGGATGAATTTCTGATCTTCTTCGCCGGACGGTGCCTGCGGCACCGTGATCTTTTGAAAGCAGGTCGGGCAGTCCATTACCGTCCCCGCCTGCGACGAATCGCACTTGATGTGCTGGCCGCACACCGGACAGGCGTATTTGAACTCGCTCATGACTTGATAAGAACATTTCACATCCCCGTCGAGGCGGCAATGCCGATTTTTAAATCTGACTTGCTCCATGACGCCCCGCGCAATTCCGACGCGCCCGGCAAATCCGTTCGCGTCTTGGACTGCGCCGGCAAAGCGCCAGCGGCGACGGCGCTTTCGCACGCACGCACCAGCCGCGAACTTTTGCGGACCGTCGCCCGCGCGAAGGCGGCGTGGTGCTTCCCGCCACAGTCCATGACGCCCCGCGCAATTCCGACGCGCCGCCGCTGTTCCCCATTGCCGGGAGGGTTTGGTGGCGGGCTCGAGAGGGGCGGATGGGCGACAAAGAAAATTGGCGTTGACGGGGCTTGACGATGGGGGATTTTGCAGGGGTTTTCGCAAATTTTGGCGAACGAAATTGAGGGCTTTTGGGGTGTGGCGGCAGGGTGGAAAGGGATGAGCCCGATGCGACCAATGCGACTAACCGCCGAGGCGCGGAGACGCAGAGGGCGAATTGTGGGACGGGATGAGACCCATGCGACGAATGGATGCGCGGTGGCGAGACAAACAGTTCTGGCGGGCGGGCGCCGAGGGGGCGAACCGTCCGTATCCTGGCTCGATTATGAGCATAATGGCTCATCGTGGCGGGGGCGGTTTCCCAGCCAGAGCGATTTTAGCAGGGTTGCCGAAACCACAAAGTTAGCCGCTAACGGGAAATGCGTAAATGGTTGAGCTGGAGGTGAATTTAATTCAAAGAAAACGAGGGATTGACACGAATTACAAATTATTGGAGAGGGGCCAACGCAAAGAAAAGGTATCTCCCATGAAAGGCGGTAGTCTGGGGATAACCGCGGTTGACAGGAGTCTGGGCGACCGTAAGTATTCTCTTCCATGAGCAACTCAATACGCACTGGATTGTCCGTCATGATTGCCGCACTGACGATCCCCTTGCTGCTCGCCGGCTGTGCCGGCGGTTATTTGAATCGAGAGCAGGCGGTTTCCCAAAAACCGGCGAAAAATACGGAATCGAGTGAAGGGTTCGAGATTCCGAACACTTGGACGCGGCGGGGCTTGATCCTTCAACGTCAGCGGCCTGACCAAGGAGTCAGCGGCGACCCGTGCATTGTCTGGGACGAAACCATCCCCGGCTGGCGAATGGTCCTGTTCTGCAATCCTTGGGGACACGCCCAAGCCATCTGCACCAATCGCGATAATCCCGGGCCCGGACAATGGAAATTTGAAGGCCCCTTGCCCGTCGCAAACGCCCAGGCGGTGGGGGACTTCCACAAGCCTTTCATCGTGATGGATCCGGACCATCCAAATCAGGCGGCGAAGATTGATGGCCGCTATTGCCTGCTCGTGGTGAGCTTCAAGAGCGGCCACAAGCAAATCCAGCGCGCGTGGGCGGAAAGACTCGCCGGGCCGTGGACGTTCGAGCCGCAGGCGATTATTCCGGTCGGCGCAGCGGACGATTTCGACGCCAAGCACACGGACGCGGTTACCGGCTACTATTTCCCGGAGCGCAAGGAGTTCCTGTATTTCTACATGGGCTATCCGCTCAAAGCGCAACCACGGACGATCAGCCCGTTTGGTTCCGCGCAGGCCGTTGCGACTCAGAAGCTGGACGAAAAAGTGGCGACCAAGCGGGGCGTAATTCTGGAGCCGGCACAGCAAGCCGGGCACTGGGCTTCCGGCTGGGTCGGCGGCCTGCAACTCCTGCGCGGCGGGCGGCACCGTTGGGTGGCCGTGATAAACGCCTCTCCCACCGCGCCGGATCCCGGCAAAAAAGCGGTCTGGACCGAGGAGCCGCCGCCAAGTCTGGGGGGCTTTGCCTGGTGCGATGAGGAATGGCCGGTGAAGAACTGGCATTTCGCGCCGGAGCCCATTGAGTGGGTCAGGGACATTCCGCAGTCCGCACTGGATGCGGGCGAAGGCTGCAACCTATGGCGGCAGTTCATCCACATTTTGCCCGACGGGCGTGCCGCGCTTTATTACAACAGCGGCTATTACGGCCGGGAGCAATTGTATTTGAAGGTGAGTGACCAACCGTGAACGTAAACGGATCCGTGGACTTTCACCAGATCAAGCCGAAGTGCGCGGCTGTGAAGTGCCGCCTCGCCTTGCGGCCAGGCGATTCGTGCGCGGCCAAAAGCAGGGTTTGCCACAGCACACTTTTGAAGCTGATAATGGACCATGCTCTGGCCCGCTTGATCGTTTGAGGAAAGTAGTGACCGGCATTGGGCTGATGTGTGCGCCGGTGATTGCCTGGGTTTTCTTCCGGCATATCGGCATCATCTCGTTAAAGCTCATGGCAATTGCGGTTATGATCGGATTGTGGGGCTGCTGGCAGGCCTTGACCGGCACCGTCACGCTGCTGGCGCCGAAGATGGAGTCCGGTGACGTGGCGGAATAGCGGCTTTTCTCCTTCAGCCACTCTCCACCCCGCTTCAAGCGCCTTTTTATCAGGTTCCCAGGACTGACTTTCACTATTCACCGTGAGTGACCGCATTCCCCTCTTTCGACGTCAGCATCATCTTTTCGAATCATAATTCTCGTTTTAATCCTTGCATCACCCCTCTATTTTTGACAGCCATGCCAATGTGAAAACCGCAGTTTGTGATTCCGATGCTTTTTACCCGTTACGAGACCTCGTACTTGGCCCATTAAACACACTGGATGATTTACCAGCAATCGAACGATTCATTCGTACGGTTGTTCTCCACGATGAGATGGTGATGGAATTGACGCCTTGGGCATACGATGAAGAGGGTGATGCTGAAAGAAAAAGACAGGGCGAGCGAATGGTGATCACCGCAATTGGGCCAGTCCTTTCCGGCTTTGAATTCATTCAAGAGAATGGCCGTCTGCCAGACGCAACCGGTATCACGCTCTCGGATTCACAGATAGCAATAGCATCGAGATTTGCAAATGCTGGTCCTGGCAACCTTTGGTATGATTCCCATATTGAATTTCTTCAACGAGTTCTGGGACACGTAAAAATCGGTGCCGGGAGCGCGTTGTTGGTAAGTGATTTTGGCAACGAAGCGATCAAGGCCGCGGAAAAATATCCTGTTTCGTTGTTTAACGAAATGGATAAAGACTGGCAACAATTTGCACAGAACGCACAGCACCATCGTCTCGGCTTGCGAGTTCCACCAGTGCTCGGAATCGTCTTATCACGGTGCGCCAGTCGTGATGCAATTCCAATTGTGATCAAAGACCTTCGCGACGAATGGACGTATGCGCGAAAGAAGGTTTGGTCTTTAATTGATGAACTCAAAAATTGTAGAGACATTGGGGATGCGCGAACGATCGAACGCCAGTTTGCAGAAGCTTCTCAATTATTTGCGCCCAAGAAGAACGAAGATATTGATTCTGCGCCCGTTAGGATTTTATGGGAAATTCTTGCAGCTGGTGCGGCTGGCGGATTCCTCGCACAAGCATCTGGGACACCTAAGGGCATCGGAGTGCTGGCTGGTGCGTTGGGACGCGGCACAGGTTTGGTGGGCCATGTCCATGATTTCGGTGCAAAGCTATTTGGTCTAGGCGCCTTTGACCTCGCTAACAAAATTCGCCGTGAAACCGCTAAAGTTGAAATTGATGCATTGCCAAAACTTTTGACCAAAGCTGAACGCGCTTCATTAAATTTAGATTAACGCGAATTTGTACAGCTATCAGGAAGTGGCCAGCCCATAGCACGGTTCAGTTTTCTTTACGCGAGGGCAGTCTCTTCTCTTTTATTCCCCTGCCCGGCGGGCGCATTATTCGTGGAGGCGGGCGTTGGTTTTCGCAGATTTGGGAAATGCATTTGCATTAACCCACTGACAATAATCAGGTTGACGCCCACCCGCGCCCAATCCCAAAGGGAGAGTGGCGCTTACTTAGATGCAACCTGTTACTTGAAAGCTAGTGCTCTGTACCGGCCCTTCAGGCCTGAAGATTTCATTGGTGGGGCCGGTTCCTGGGCCTCCAGCCCAGGCTTTAACATTGCGGGCTTTCAGCCCTGTATTTCCAGGTTGTTTCCTTCCAGGTTGTTCCCCGTCAGCGTATTATGCATAACATTCAGCCCGCCCCCGGCACTAAGCCGTCTGCGCGATGGCCTCACGCACCTGTTTCAGAAACGGCGGGACCACGGCAAACGGATCATAGGCCTGGTTCTGCCCTGCCAGCGTCTCAATCGGCAGATAGCCGCGATAGCCGGACCCGCGCACGATGCGCAGGAGTTTTACGAGGTCGGTCGGGACGGTACTGTCGGCGCCGGACGGGCTCTGTTTGATCTGCCAGTTCACGGCGTAAGGGGCCACCAGCGCGATGTCCTGGTAGGGATCTTTGGAAACGAACTTGCCGGTATCCACAATCGCGCCGCACCAGTCGGAATTGACCGCGTTGAGGAGCGATAGCAACTGTTCCCCGGTCTGGAGAAAATCCCCGTGGTTCTGGACGCCGATGATGACGCCGTATTTTTTGCCCTGCTCCACGCATTCGCCGAGCGCGTCCACCATCCACGCCTGCACCTGCTCGCGGGTGCAGCCCTTGGCCACGTCCTGCCAGCCCTGGCCGCGCGATTGCGTGTCGCAAAACACGCGGAGGACCGGCGCGCCGAGTTTCGCGGCCACCACCACCCAATCCTTGATGAGCCGCACGCCCGCCGCGCGCTCGGCCGGGTCCGACGGCGTGAAGTTGTTGCGCACGCCCGTGCCGCTGATGCCCAGGCCATATTCAAACGCCGTGCGCTTGAACGTGTTGAGGTAATCATCGGCGGGCACCTGGGGATAGCCGGGAAAGAAATAGCCGGTCGGGTCGATCGCATCAAAATCATTCCGCGCGCAAAAATCGAGCAAGGTCATCAGGCTGACGCCCTGGCCGCGGTTCTGATTGTGATCATTGAGCAGTTTGCTGAAGGAATAGGCGTTGAGCGAAACTTTCAGCGCGGCGCCGCCGGCGCGCTTGACCGGCGGACGCGCCTCGGCGTTGAAACCGTTGAACGCCGCGGCGGCGCAAAATGGCAGGAGGGCGGCGCGTTTGACAAAGGCCCGGCGGGAATGGGTGTTGGCTTGCATGGAAACAGCATTGCCGGATGGCGGTTGGTGTCAAACCATTTGAAAGCAAAGGAGCGCGGGGGCAACTCGCCGGCGGGTTGCAAATAAACACCACGACCTTTTACAGGAGGAAACGAAAGCCTGGAGTTTGGACATCAGCCCGCTTGGGCCGCCGGTCGTTGAAGCCCCATCTTCTTCATCCGGGAAAGCAGCGTCGTGGGATTGATTCCCATCAGTTCCGCCGCCCCGTTCATCCCCTTGATCTTCCAATCCGCCGTTTCCAGCACCGCCCGCAGGTTTTCGCGTTCCCTTTCCAGCATCTCCGCCTCGGTCAGGAACACCGGCCCGGCTTTGGGCGCCACCGCCGATTTCTGCGGCGCCGCCACCGGGGCCGCGCCGGTCACCGGCAGATCGAATCGCAGCACCCCTCCGCGCGCCAGGATGACCGCCCGCTCGATGACGTTCCGCAGTTCGCGGATGTTTCCCGGCCAGTCGTAGCCTTGCAACCGCGCCACCGCCGCCCGCGTCAGCCGCGGCGTGGGACACCGCAGTTCCTTCACCGACAACTTCACAAAATAATTCGCCAGCAGCGGAATGTCATCCTTGCGCGCCTTCAGCGAGGCCACATGAATCGGGAACACGTGCAGCCGGTAGTATAAATCTTCCCGGAACCGCCCCGCCGCCACCATTTTCTTCAAATCGCGGTTCGTCGCGGCCACGATCCGCACGTCCGCCTGCCTCGTGGCATCCTCGCCCACCCGTTCGTAGCTCTTTTCCTGCAACACCCGCAGCAGTTTCCCCTGCATTTCCATCGGCACTTCGCCGATTTCATCCAAAAACAGCGTGCCGCCGTCCGCCGTCTCAAACCGTCCCGCCCGGTCCTTCAGCGCCCCCGTGAACGCCCCCTTCACGTGCCCAAAAAACTCGCTCTCGAACAATTCCTTCGGAATGCTCGCGCAATTCACCCGCACCAGCGGACGGTCCTTCCGCCGGCTCCGCCGGTGAATTTCATGCGCCACCAGTTCCTTGCCCGTCCCCGTTTCCCCCAGGATCAGGACCGACGCTTCCGTCGGCGCCACGAGGTCGATCTGGCTTACGATCTGCCGCAACGCGCTGCTCTGTCCCACCAGGTCGCCAAAGGCCTTGGCCTCCACCACCTCTTCCTGCAAATATGTGTTTTCCAGTTCCAGTTGCGCCTTCAGCCGCTGGATTTCCTCAAACGCCCGCGCATTGGCAATCGCCGCCCCCAGATGGTCCGCAAAAATCCGGCTCCACAGCCGCGACTCGTCCGGCATGTCCTCCCGCGTGAATCCCACCGACACCCCCAGCACCTCGTCCTTGAACATGATCGGCGTCACGATGAACCCCCGGATTCGTTCGGCCTTCAGCCAGTCGTAACCGATGAACTCCACCGGATGCCGGTCCACCCCCTTGATTTCATATTGCTGCCCCGTTACCGCCACCTGCCCGAGGAGCCCCAACCCCAATGGCATCCGGGCGCTCAAGTCCCCAAATACCGGTGCCGCCGCCCCCGGCCCGGCCACCGAAACCCCTTGCCCGGCCACCAAGTGCAAGCACCGTGTCCGGTCGGCGCATTCCTGCCGCCGCGCGCACCGGGAACACAGATCGCCGCGGTCAATCAGCCACGTCTGCACACAGGCCACATTCGGCCGCGTCACGACTTGGGTGATCAATTTGTGCAGCAGTTGCGTCACCGATTGTTCGTGCGCAATATCCAGCAGCAACTGCGCCGCGTAGTTCGGATCAAACCGGTTGTCGCTCGTCGCTTCCATGCCCGCCCAGCTTGCTCCTGTCCGGACCGTTTTTCAATCCTACAGTATGAAAAATCGTACGTTCAAAATATCAACCCTGTGCCACCGACCGGTTCTTTGATGTTTCCCTGAAATTCCGGCGGTTTGCCCGCCCTCTAAAAAATTGGCACCCGGATTGCGTTTCTCTCATTCGACGGTTGAAAAATGAACTCCATTTAAACGCGGGCCGCCGGTGCGCCCGCCTGCATGGCCAACGCGTGAATCACGTCCCCGGCGCCGTTCTCGTTGGGGGCCCCGCCCAACATCGGCCGGCCCTCCCGGCCACCCCCCGCGGATCTGCCGCCGCCGGCAACCGGAACTCGTTGTCATGAGCGCTTCCAGAAAAACCCGTCCCGCCAAATGTCTCGAGGTGCTTGAAGCCGATTTCGAACAGGCGGTGCTGAAGTCCCCGGTCCCGGTCGCGGTCGCCTTTTGGTCCCCTTGGAGCCGGCCCTGCCAGATCATGCGCGCCGCCGTGGAGGCCGTCGCCGCCGCGTGCGGAACCGCCGCCAAAGTGGTGAAGATCAATGCCGACAACAACCCCGGCATGAGTTTGCTGTACGATATCCAAGCCGTTCCCACCGTGCTGTTCTTCGTCCGTGGCGCTGCCCAGGCGCGCATCGTTGGCACCGCCAGCAAAGACGCCATCCTTTCCCAATTCCAATTGCTCGTGCCGGGCGGCCGCTTTCGCCCGTCCAGCCCCGCACAAAAACATAAACCATGAATCACCCCGCTTTGCCCGCCCACCCCGGACCAGCTGACGCTTCGATCGGCGAACGCAATGTCGTTGAATTCGCCTGCCAAGCCCCCGACGCCCTCGCCGTCTGTCTCGTCGGCGACTTCAATAACTGGCAGCCTTCCGCCCATCCCATGCAGCGCCAGCGCAACGGTCTCTGGTCCGTCCGCCTGGAATTGTCCCCGGGCTTCCACCAATACATCTTCCTCGTGGATGGCCGGCCCAGTCTGATTCAGACCTGCGGCAGTGACTCTTTGGCAGGTGCCAATGCCGACAAACCCGCCGATCGTTCCTTGGCCATGACCGGCCGGCGTTAACCGCCCTTTATCACCCACCCATCAAAAGCGATCTCTCCCATGTCATTTCCACATCCCTCGTCTGTCTCTGTTCGTTGCTGGAAAACCCTTCTGGCCGCGCTGCTGTGCGCCCCCGTGCTGACCGGTTGCGGCCGTCGCGCCGCGGCGCCCCCGGCCGTCGTGCCGGAAGTTGCCACCATTGTCGTTTCCACCAAAGCCGTCCAACTGACCACCGAATTGCCCGGCCGCACCTGCCCTTATCGCATTGCCGAAATCCGGCCTCAAGTCAGCGGACTCATCCAAAAGCGCCTCTTTACCGAAGGCTCCCAAGTGCAGGCTGGCGAACAACTGTATCAGATTGATTCCGCACCCTTCCAAGCCGCGTTCGACAACGCCCAAGCCGCCCTGGCCCGCGCCCAGGCCAACCTCCCCGCCCTTCAGTCCCGCGCCTCCCGCTATAAAGAGGCCCTCGCCGACAAATCCGTCAGCCAGCAGGATTTCGACGACGCGGATGCGGCCCTCAAACAAGCCCAGGCCGATCTCCAGTACTACACCGCCTTGGTGGAAACCGCCCGCATCAATTTGGAATATACCCGCGTCGGTTCCCCCATCACCGGCCGCATCGGCACTTCCGCCGTCACCGAAGGCGCCATCGTGACCGCCTACCAGGCCTTGGCCCTCGCCACGATCCAGCAACTCAACCCCATCTATGTCAACGTCACCCAATCCACCACCGAACTGTTGCATTTGCAGCAGCACCTGCGCGACGGCCAGGTGGACGGCGACGGCACCAACTCCGGACAGGTGGACCTCATCCTCGAGGACGGCACGAAATATCCCGTCAAAGGCGTGCTTCAATTCCGCGATGTCACCGTAGATCCCACCACCGCTTCCGTCATCCTGCGGCTGGTCTTCCCCAATCCCAACACCGTCCTCCTGCCCGGCATGTTCGTTCGCGCCGTCGTCGAGGAGGGCGTTGATGAGCACGCCATCCTCGTTCCCCAGCAGGCCGTCTCCCGCGATCCCAAAGGCAATCCCCTCGCCATGATCGTCAACGCTTCCGGCCAGGCGGAGCAGCGCCTGCTGGTCTTGGATCGCGCCCTCGGCGATCAATGGCTCGTCGAGTCAGGGTTGGCGCCCGGCGACCATTTGATCGTCGAGGGTATGCAAAACGCAAAGCCCGCGCTGCCCGTCCATGAAGTCCCCTTCAACGACGTCCAGAAGCCCGCGCCCAAAACCGTCGCCCAACTCAATTCCGCCAACTAAGGGATCCCCGCAATGTTGTCTCGCTTCTTTCTTCAGCGCCCGGTTTTTGCCTGGGTCATCGCCATCGTCCTGATGGTTGCCGGCGTGTTGTCCATCCACAACATGCCCGTCTCCCAGTACCCGCCCATCGCGCCGCCCTCCATCGCGGTGACCGCCTTCTATCCCGGCGCCTCGGCCGAAACCGTTGAAAACAGCGTCACGCAGATCATCGAGCAGAAAATGACCGGTTTCGATTCGCTGTTGTATCTCTCCGCCACGAGCGACTCGGACGGCAACGCCCGCGTCGAGCTCACCTTCGCCGCCGGCACCGATCCCGACATGGCCTGGTCGCAGGTCCAGAACAAACTCCAGCTCGCCATGGCCAGCCTCCCCACCGTCGTCCAGCAGCAGGGCGTCCAGGTGAGCAAATCCACCAAGAATTATCTCCTCGTTCTCGGCCTCATTTCCGAAGACGGCAGCATGGATGGCAATGACCTGCGCGACTACGCCCAGTCCACCTTGGAAAAAGTCATTTCCCGCGTGCCCGGTGTCGGCGAGGTGCAGGAATTCGGTTCCCAATATTCCATGCGCGTCTGGCTGAACCCCGACAAGCTCACCGAGTACTCCCTGACCGTCGAGGATGTCCTCGCCGCCCTCCGGGCCTACAACGTCGAGGTCTCCGCCGGCCAGTTCGGCGGCGCCCCCGCCGAGAAAGGCCAGCGCCTCAACGCCTCCATCATCGTCCAAAGCCTGCTTAAAACCCCCGATGAATTCGCCGCCATCCCCGTCCGCACCAACCCGGACGGTTCGGTCGTCCACATCAAGGATATCGGCCGCACCGAGCTCGGCACCGAGGATTACAGCATCGAGGCCTTCTTCAACGGCAAGCCCTCTTCCGCCATGGCCATCCGCCAGGCCGCCGGCGCCAACGCCCTCGCCACCGCCGACGCCATCAAGGCCAAGATCAACGAAATGAGCCAGTTCTTCCCCCCCGGCATGAAGGCCGTCTATCCCTACGACACCACCCCCTTCATCCGCGTCGCCATTGGCGAAGTCGTCAAAACCCTGTGCGAAGCCGTTCTGCTCGTCTTCCTCGTCATGTACCTCTTCATGGGCACCATGCGCGCCACCCTCATCCCCACCATCGCCGTCCCGGTCGTCCTCCTGGGGACCTTCGCCCTGCTCGGCATCTTCGGCTATTCCATTAACATGCTCACCATGTTCGGCATGGTTCTCGCCATTGGCCTGCTGGTGGACGACGCCATCGTGGTCGTCGAAAACGTCGAGCGGATCATGAGCGAGGAAGGACTGTCTCCCCTCGCCGCCACCCGCAAATCAATGGACCAGATCACTCCCGCCTTGATCGGCATTGGGCTCGTGTTGTCGGCTGTCTTCGGCCCCATGGCCTTCTTCGGCGGTTCCACGGGGGTCATTTACCGCCAGTTCTCCGTCACCGTCATCACCGCCATGCTCCTGTCGGTGGTCGTGGCCTTGGTCCTCACGCCGGTCCTTTGCGCTTCCATCCTGAAACCCGTTTCCCAAGGCCACGAAGCGGCCGAAGGCGCCGTCTGGTTCTTGCGGCCCTTTTTTGAAGGGTTCGACCGCTACTTCCTGCACGCCCGGCAGCGGTACCTCAAGCTCGTCGGCCATTCGCTGACCCGCAAGTTTCGCTACGTCGCCGTCTTTGTCGTCATCGTCGCGGCTCTCGCCTTTCTGTTCAAACGCATGCCCACCAGTTATCTCCCGGATGAAGACCAGGGGATGCTGTTCGTCCAAGCCCTCCTGCCCGCCAACTCCACCATGGAGCAGACCAAGGAAGTCATGGCCCGCGTCCATTCCTATTTCTTGACCCAGGAAAGCAATTCCGTCGAATCCTGCGCCACCATCTCCGGCGCCAACCTCTCCGGCCGCGGCCAGAACGCCGGCCTCGCCTTCGTCATGTTGAAGGATTGGAAGCTCCGCCAGCGCCCGGACTTGAAAGTTGACGCCGTGGCCGCCCGTGCTTCCCGCGAATTCGCCCGGTATCGCGACGCCATGGTCTTCGCCTTTCCCCCGCCTTCCGTCGTCGAGCTTGGCCAGGCCAAGGGCTTCGATTTCCAACTCCTTGACCGCGGCGGCGTCGGGCACGGCCAGCTCATGGCCATCCGGAATCAGCTCCTGGGCATGGCCGCCCGGGACAAGATTCTCACCAAGGTCCGCCCCAACGGCTTCGAGGACGTCCCCGAATACCGCGTTGACGTGGATTGGGGCAAGGCCGGCGCCCTCGGCATC
>Ga0181535_10001228_pt1 | contig 34313 bp, 21 predicted proteins | sample PEATcosm2014_Bin_44_FD_119774 | JGI IMG/M metagenome (GOLD analysis project Ga0181535, IMG submission 119774) | Peatland microbial communities from MTU Mesocosm Facility, Houghton, MI, USA - PEATcosm2014_Bin17_30_metaG | ecosystem: Environmental > Terrestrial > Soil > Wetlands > Peat | place... | reverse complement strand
CTCGCCCTCGACAGTGGGGCCGCCACAGCCTTCGGGCTCGGCTTCGTCTGGCCCGATTTTCTCTCGCAACGCTGCACCCTGGGAATTAGATGACAGGCCCTAGTGTCATGTCTCAGATATTCGCACAAAACACAGGTTGTCCTCCTGAACTCCCCCGAGAAGCTGTCATCCTGAGCGAACGGGGCCCCAAACGCTTTCCGGGGTCCCCAAAGAGCGCTTTTGCTCTTTGGGGTGGAGCGTGGGGGGTGGTGAGTCGAAGGATCTGCTGTCGTTTTTCAATCAACTTCGGAGACAGGACGCTAGTTACGGAGGTTACGCCTCAAAAACTTCTTTTTCCTGTGTTGAAAATTTGCATGCCAAGCGCTGTTAGAATTGTTATTATTGAGGGGTGGACAGTACGGGAGACTGAAATCGACGTCACTTCAACTCATTCAGAATCAATAGGATACATCCTTGTTGCCCCGCAGGGTGGCTTGCTTGGATTCAGTGGATAATGCCCGTCCATTCATAGCCTGAACGAATGCAACCGGGCCGGAAAAGCGTGCTATCCAGCTTGTCGCCGAGTACAATCGGCTGTCACTTGATCTGAACCGCCAAAGGTGACCTGCCCCCGCCCCATAGAGCTGATGACCTTAATGGGAATTGACTCGATGCGAGCGCAGGGCGCTTTTCGACCTGCTTGCGCCCTTCTTTTGTCCTGGGACCTTGCATCATCAGTACTCTGAAGTTTGTTACCATCGTGGCACCAACGTAGCACGAAACTGGGATTTGCATCACCACAACTTATTCAGGATCATAAGGATAGATTGTCGCTGCCCTGCAAGTAGCTCGCTTGGTCGCAGTGAGAAAGCTCGCCCATTCATGATCGAGAAGAATGCAGCCAATTCGGAAAAGGTCGTAATCCAGTTCGGGACCAAGACCATCAAGGGCTATCTCGAATCCGCCAGTTGGAACACGATCGAAGAGTTGCTGAACAATGCTCCGCAGAGCTCGCCTGAGTCCTTCCGGGTTCGCCTTCTCGATACGGATGTTGTTGAAGAAATCTCAATCAAGGACGTTAAGGCCGTCTTCTACGTAAACAGCTTCGACGGAAATCCAGTCCGAAATCATCTCAACTTTCATACACGCGCGCCGATCGTCCATGGCATTTGGATGCGGTTCCAGTTCCTCGACGGCGAAGTCATGGAAGGAATCGTATATAACTCCATTCGCTATCTGGTTGATCCTGGGTTCTTTGTGCTGCCGACCGACCCCGGCAGTAACAATAAGCTTGTCTACGTGGTGAAGAGCTGGCTGGTTGACCATCGCGTTCTAGGATTGCGCAAACTCTAAACTACGGTTAGAACCTCTCTCAAAATCGAATAATCTAATATCTCTGCGGCTACCCCTGCTCCTGTAAGGTTTTTCGATGTTACTTCCTTTCGAACCAGACGGCCACGGCATCGAATCCTACAACTGGCTGAAAGCGTAATTTCAGAAGGCATGTCTATCAGGAACTCGAAATCGCGATCGATCAAAGCGCTATCGGCAAGAGCTAGATAGAAGTACACTCCCCGGTTGCTAAGGTCCCGGGTATACGCTGGAATCTCACGGTCTCCTGCGATCACAGTGAGGGGAGCACTAATTCTGAATCGTTGGCTTCCTCGCTGCTCGTTTGCCGATGTTATCTCTCGCGTCATGCACACCGCTTCATTCAAAATGCCCTTGTCTACTATCAAAAAAGACCCTTGGCGCAATTGCCGAATCCGCGAAGTCTGGACAGCCTTGTGAGCCGTTGCGCCGGAGTTTCGTTGATGCTTCCCTGCAGAGCTTTGGCTAATTGGCACGTAAATTCTATTGCAATTTCAATGCCAAAACACGTACGCAAAAATGCTGAGCTAACAAGCTAGTTCGGATGCTAACATGCAATTCCTTGCATACAACCTGGGTACTTATTGGATAACTTATCCAGAGTACCTTCATTGCAACCTCTTCCATTTGCACGGGACCATTCTCGTCCCAAAATCTAAATGACGCCCGCTCCGCGGCTTTGGCAACTGCCCTACCTTCATTCCATTGCTTCACTCGATGCACCGTGGCACTTGCTTGCCGAAAGATGGCGATCGTTTCAAAAGCTGATTGCCGCACGACGCCGAATGCCCATACAAAAAAACCATAGCAGAGCTAAAAGCGACGAACGCTTCGCAGTTATCCATACTCCCGGCTGCTGCTAGTAATCCACCGTGTTCGCCGGGAGAATCCAATAACTCCACGCATACCAGAAAACCGGCAAAATACATTGCGAAAAAACAATGTCACCGTACAGTCAAGATTCAGTTGTGTGCTTGCCCGACTTACGAAACAGGAACAATGCGAGGCACAGAAGTCCGGTGCCGAGCAATACGAGCGAACCGGGTTCCGGCGTCGCGGCCAATGTTGCGGTAGCAGCGTCCAGTTTACTGTTGCCTTTTGAGTTTTCGTTGCTGACGCGATAACTCCCCCCGTCAGCAAAATAGAAATGCTCGTTCCCTCTTCCCCCGGTTTTGTAACCGTCAAAGTGGCCCGAGAGGAGGTTCAGCTCATGGCCGCCCGTATCGACAAGCACATCAGCTGTAGTCGAAGTCCCAATCCCCAAATTGCCCGGATAGAACAGATTCTCGAACAGAAATCCACCATCTCCCGACAGAGCAGAGGTACCGGTGGCAACACCGGCGTTGACCGCCTCACGTGCCGAGTAGCCGAACGCGGCAAATGCCCCACGCCTTGCTCCCAAAGACCCGGGTTCACCGCTGGGAACAAACGCGCTGCTTTCAGCGCCCCCCTTGGCAAGACCCGTTGGGCTGGCACCAAAGGCGGAATTGGCGGCAACGATAGAACCACTGGCTTGGAAACCAAAAGAGTCCGCCCATGCGAATGGTGTCAACGCAAAGGCCACCCCCAGCGCGAGTGAAACTGCTATGAACTTTTTCATCGTTCCCCCGATTCAGCGATCCCCAGACAGCACACTGCAGAAACCTCAAACGAAGCCCCACCCCCAGGCAGGGACTTCGTCTTCGACGGTTTACATTCTCTATTAGCAAATCGGGAGCCAAACTCATGAGATTTTAATTCAACAGGTTACAGCCGTTACAAATAGAAAATATGCAATGTTTTGCGCATATGAATACCAGAAAGGTTCTCTAACTGACCGGATTCATAGAAGGGGTTTCAATTGGGGATTGGAATTGTGACTGAAACACGGCGGGTACCCACCTCCCGCTATATATTGGGAGCAAGCCGGCGGGAAGACCAGTTTTTGGGGAACACATATGGCCATCGTATGCCAAGCTGAAGTAATTGCCAGCAAGAACAAAGGGACACATCGTCGGCGTGCCTAGGAAACGACCCCCTTGAAGCACTCCCGGGCATAGCGCCTCTTCACGCCCCCGTCGCTGTCGGGAGCCTAAGTTGACGCCGGCTCGCTCCACCCAGACCGAGTATGTGCGCTCTGCAGAGGACGATCTATTCCACTGCGATTACTGAGCTGGCCGGAAGCAGATATTTTCGCCATCCAAGCTGTATTCGGCCGAGCAGATGTCGCCTCCGCAGATCATCGTTTCGCCTGCGTAGAGCTGGCGGCGCGTGATCAAGCCCAGGGTGCCGCAGCGCGGACAGGACATCACTGCGACAAACGGATTCTGTGCATGGCCCAGCTTGGCCTGGTTTTCCAGAACGAAAACCGTTCCGGGGTCCATTCTTTCGGGGATCCATTCTTCCATGAACTGCAAGTCGGCTGACATCGTTCCCTCCATTGGGTTGATGTAACCGAACCGAATCCGGTGTTTTGGAGCCGGCCCCTTAGCGAACAAGTGCAGACTGCGAATGGCGTCCCGAAGCCGGCGAGGCCTCGGGCTGTATCGATATTTCAAACAGTGTTGCCGGGGATGACGATTGAAGTCAAATGGAATCGAGTCGAGGGAGTGGCGAGAGGGGTTCCCCAGCTCAGATCGAATCGCTCTGCCTTACTTGGCTGCAGCCGATTTTGCCTCGACCTGGGAACGAGCTAATTCGTCGATCGCCCGGTAGGTCTCCACGTTGCGCAGGATCGCCTCGACGTACTCGCGCGTCTGCGTGAATGGGATGGACTCTACAAACTCATCCATGCCCTGGTAGGGGCCTGCGGCCTCCCAGTCCACTACGCGGCTGTCACCAGCATTGTAGGCAGCCAGAGCATACTCCGGCACGCCGCCAAACCGCTCAATCCGCTGGCGCAGATAGCGGGTTCCCAGGCGGATGTTCGTCTCTGGATCGAGCAGTTGAAAGGTCTGGAAGTGGCTCATTCCCTCTTCCTTGGCCAAGGCCTTGCCGACCGGAGGCAGCAACTGCATCAGTCCCCAGGCGTTGGCGTATGAGACCACCGAGGGATTGAACTCGGATTCCTGGCGGATGAGCGATGCGACCAGATAGGGGTCGAGGTTGTTCTTCGCCGATTCGGCTTTGATGATGTCCCACCAGGGTTCGGGGAACAAAATCCGCCAGTAGGCCAGCGGGACAGCCTTGATGGGGGCTGAAGCCGCAGTGGGCAGAGCACGCTTCATGGCCCGCATGGCGCGGAAGGTCTCTCCATAGGACGAATAGATTTGCGCCTCGGCCAGCGCGCTCCACGACGAAGAGTCAGGATCGGCGGCAATCTCACGCGCAATGTACTCGTTCAGGCCTGCATTCGCCAGCAGGCGCGCCCCGGCCAGTTGCGGGCTCTCGGCTGGAAAGCTATCGACCAGCACAGGCGGCGTCACGGGTTGCAGGATATCCAGTTGCGGCACAGGGGCCGGCTGCATGTCGCCGAGCGCCACCAGCCGTGCGCGCGACATCTGCGCATAGAAATAGTGCTGATAGACGCGGACGATGGCTCGATAGTTGGCCGCCGCTCTGGCTGGAGCATGGTCCTGCGCCTCGTAGAGCCGTCCCCGCCAATAGAGAGCGCCCACCGTCTCCGGCGCCGTGGGGTAAAGCTTGATCTGCTCGTCGAACAGGCGCGCGGCATCGGCGTAGAGGCCCTGCCGGTAGCTGAGCCAGCCCGCCTTCCAATGGGCCGCCGAAGCGTTCTTGCTGGAGGGGAAATGCACCGCTAGATAGCCGTAGTACTCGACCGCCCGAGGGTAATCCCGCTTGAGCAGGTACATGTTGCCGCTCGAGTAGAGAGCCTCAGCCAGCCATGGACTGGCGGGGAATCTGGACTCCATGTCGGTGACGATGCTCTGCTGAGTCGCCATGTCGTCGCGGTCTCTGGCCAGTTCCATCAGCAGATAAAGCCGCCGCGCACCGTTCTCGTCGGGCGTGTCGGCAAGGGCTTGTGCCGCGGCCGTAGTCAGCCGCTTCAGCTTGAGATCGCAGGCCGCGGCAGCTACGGCAAAGCCGCTAAAGTCCGCGTCGTTGAGCCCCGGCATGCGCAGTAGGGCACGGTACTGCTCGGCCGCCTCCCCGTAGCGGCCACCCTTGTAGTAGGCATCGGCCAGGCCGCGCAACTCGGATGGTGTCAGCGTTGCCTCGACACCCATCTGCGTCAGTCTGGCGCGCGCAACTTGCGCATCCTGGGCGAGTGGATGAGTCAACAACAACTGTTTGAAGGCGCGCGCCGCCGCCTCTTTCTGGCCCAGCGCGTACTCCACCTGTCCCTGGGCAAGCTGAAATCCGGTGCGGTCTTCGGCGGCCAGGCCGGCGGCTTTGGCCAACACTTGCTGCGCTCCGGCGGCGTCGTTCGTAGCCAACAGGACATTTGCCTCAAGCTCGGGCGCTTCCACGTTGAAGATGCTGTCTGGATAACGATCGGAGAAGCCGCGCAATAAGGTCTCCGCCGCCGCGTCGTCGCCAGAACTATGAAGAGCCTGGGCATTCAGGAAATCCGCATAGTCGGCCAGTTCCTGTCCGGTCTGCCGCGCCAGGCGCAGGCTCGCCTCGGCCTCCGTATACCGCCTGTCGAGCAAGTAGGCATGGCCTAACGCGAGGTATGCCGTTGCGGCCGCCTCACCGCTATGCCTGCGCGCATAAGCCGTGACGCCGGCGTAAGCCTCAGGAGTGCGCATGCTGGCAAGTTGCTGCGCCATCGGCCGTAGTTCGGTGGAGGCGACAAAAGCCTGCTTGATCCGTGCTGTCCGCGCTGCGTTGGCCGCGCGGCTGGCCCTGCGTGCGCGGCTGGCCGGCTTCCGGCTTTTGGCTGCTGCTGACTTACCCTTGCTCGCTGTTGCATGGGCATCGCTCGTCGCCGAGTCGTCCGCGCTGCTGGCCTTGCTTGCCCGACTGACATGCTTGCGACTTTTGGCCGTGGGCTTGTTTGCGGATGTCTTGGCCCGGCTAGATTTCCTGGCGGTATTGCCCGCAGCCGTCTTTCCTTTCGCTACTGCTGTCTTGCCTTTGCTCGCCGAGGCGTGGGGATGCATCGCTGCCGGCTCGTCGGAGGTTTGCCCAGCGACAGGCGGCACGGCCATCAGAATCGAAAGCAGAAGGGCCATGGACCGGCCAACGATTGGAAATGGGGAAGACGGAGCCCTCATATCTCCACTTTATGCCTGATGGGCACGACCGTGGCGCCTGCGAACCACTCGCGTTACCGCAGATGCTCCGCATTCAGAACGCCGAAGCCCCTTTCGTTCCACAATTGGCAACGCCCGGTTTGGTTCCCTGCCCTGCTGTCCGTTACACTCTTCTTTTACAGGCATCGTTCGCCGGTTCTGTGTGAGCACCTTCGTCCGGCCTCTCGATTTCTCAAAACGATTTTGCAACCAACCCCCATGACGACCATCCAACCGGTAGTAGGACAAGACGAGCCGCATCCCGACGTCGCCCTGGTAGCTCAGGTCCGCGGCGGCGACATTGCGGCATACGATACGCTTGTCCGCAAGTATGAGCGGCAGATTTTCAGGATTGCGCAGCACATTACGCAAAACCGCGAAGATGCCGAGGATGTGATGCAGGACGCGTTTCTCAAGGCATATGAGAAACTCGACCAGTTTCAGGGGAACTCAAAATTCTACACATGGCTAGTTCGAATCGCGGTCAACGAGAGTCTGATGCGGCTGCGGAAGCGGCGCACGGGCAGGATGGTTTCGATCGACGAGGATCTGGAAACCGAAGAGGGCACCGTACCGCGCGACCTGGCCGACTGGGCTCCCGATCCGGAGCAGAACTATACGCAAACCGAACTGGGCAAAATCCTGGAGAAGACGATCAAGGGTCTTCCGCCGGGATTCAAGGTCGTCTTCGAGTTGCGCGATGTGCAAGGACTTTCGACCGAAGATACAGCCGAGGCGCTTGGCTTGAGCGTTCCGGCGGTCAAATCGCGGCTGCTGCGCGCACGGCTGCAACTGCGCGAGCGTTTGAGCCGCTACTTCCGCAAAAAACGAGGGTCGAGAGAGATGGTGCCTGCGAAATGAGACCCTGCGCAAGGAAGATCGACAGTTTGGGGGCGACCAAGTGACCTGCACTGAGTTCATCGCCCTTCTCGACGACCTGATCGACGACTCGATCACCGCTGAAACGCGAGCCGAGCTGGAAAAGCACCTGCACAAGTGCGGACATTGCGAAGTGGTCTTCAACACCACGCGCAAGACGATTGAAATCTACCGCTCGCACGAACTCTATGACCTGCCGAACGATCTTCGGGACCGATTGCACACGGCCATCATGGCGCGCTGCAAGAAAGGCTGCTAAAGGGCGGTTGAGGGTCATTTTTCGGCCATAAATCTGCGAAAACCCGTAGTTGGCGGTGAAGGCTTATCTATTGATAAGCCTTTTTATTTCTGTCGGTTAGGCCTTAAATTGGCGCAGAGCCTATTGACTAGATGGTAATGGGCCCTTGGCGCGTAAGCGGTTTATTTTCTGTTGGTTGGTTGAAATCTCACAGTTTCACGGGATATAGGGGGGAGGGGGTCCTCCCTTTTTGCGGTCCAATATCGCCTCTGAGAGGGCCATTTGGGGCCAGTAAGCGGGTTGGTCTTGAGGGATCGCATGTACACAGTATGCGCCGGGTGTGGGTAATTCTCTGCAAGTTGGCCGGGCACTCCGATCTAGTTTTCGAAAAGGGTGCTAGAATTCTGCCTCAATGATCCGCAGCAAGATTTGGATAGCTTTTGCGCTCGTGTCGTTCACGGCTGTGTTCGCCCAGCAGCCAGCCAAAACCCGTCTCACGGTTCAGGTTACGGACGTGACGGGGGCGGCGGTTCCGAAGGCTCTGGTAGAAGTTGGCACCGCGACGAATCGCCCTTCGATGACGGCTGAAGCGGACCGGGAAGGCAGAGCGGAATTCAATCTGCCGGTGGGCAACTACCAACTGCTTGTGAAAAGTCAGGGGTTCTGCCCACATAAAAAGGCTCTCGAAGTCCTGAACCAGTCGAGCCAGATCGTCGAAGCCAAGTTGCAGATTGATAGCTGTCCAGGTTCCTGCGCTGGGCCATGCTTGACTGTTTATCCAAACCCAGGTCCGACCCCGGGAATTCTGGTTACAGAACCTCGGTTTGGACACCTTACGATCAAAGTTAAGGATCAAGCCCAGGGGGTCATCCCCGGCACACAAATTGGGACCATCACCCCGCCCAGTACGGTTGTGAGGGTATGGGCAACCACCGATAGTTTCGGGGAAGTTGCAATCGATCTCGATCCGGGGCATTACGCTCTCTCAGGAACCGCCCCTGGTTTTCAGCGGTGGATCAGGCCTGTTGATATTGTTGCAGGATCGAACCAATCCATTGATATCATTGCTGTCTTGTCGGTGAACCCCTGTGGCGTTTGCGTGCAGCCAGACATGCAAAACATCCCGACCGAACCTGATGACTTGCCGGTATTCATTCCCCTTCTGCCCACGCACAATCTGGTTCTTTCCGCAGCTTCAACCCGCAAAAGACATTGATAGCTCGCTGATGGGGTTCCAGGAATGGTGTAGAGGAATGATAATTCCCTCGGGGGCTAAAGCCCGCACTTCTATTGCTTAATTAGATGTACGGGCTGAAGCCCGTACCCTTCGAAACTGTTCTACACCCATAGTGCAAATGCGCTGACCGCAACTTTCGCCATGGAACGGAGTCTGACCTAACAATAGGTTCGTGCCGTGCGTGCGATCAGCGGCCATCCTTCCCTTGGAGCGTATGAGATGGAATCGTTGAGAAGCCCACTGGCCGTGATTTTGTGCTGTACGCTGTGCTTCCCTGCTTCGCTGGGCTTCGCACAACAGATTCCCTCCTCCAAAGACCCGGCTGCCGGCAAGACAAAGGCGCGGCCGGAGTATCGATCGACACAGTTGCGCGGCGACGAGCGAATTCTTCATGCGCTGAACCGGTTCACCTTCGGGCCACGACCGGGAGATCTGGAGGCGGTGCGGGCCGAGGGACTGGACCGATGGTTCGACCGGCAACTGAAGCCAGCGTCGATTGACGAGGCGGACCTGAAGGCGCGGCTCGCCGAGTTCCCCGAGATGCAGTGGAACACCGTGGACCTGCTTTACCGGTTGCCGAGCAACGGGGAGATTCGGCAGGCGATGAATACGGGGAAGATACCGATTCCGGCGGAGGGGACGCTGCACGCTATTTACGAGAACCAGATCTATCGCTTGCAGGCGAAGAAGGCGGAACAGGCCGGCGGTCAGGGGAACAACGGACAGGGCAAGCTGCAATTGGCCTCCGACGGCAGCATGGTGAAGACGGACGCGCAGGTGGGAGCGGCGATGGGGCAAGACCCCGCCGGTACTGGCAGCTCAGCGAGCATGGGAGGGGGCAGTAGGCCTGCCGGGATGCCACAGCAGCCTGTGGTGAAAGTCCAAATCGCTGAAAAACTTCCCTCGGGGGCTAAAGCCCGCCCTTTATTTTCCGCGCCTTGCGGCACGACTAAAGTCGTGCCCTTTCAAAACCCGACTGTTGCCACAGGCTGTCAGACTGCGACGAGTGAGGCTGGGTCGGCGATGAGCGGGGCTGGGTCGATGATGAACGGGTCCGGGTCCGGGGCCGGTTCGATGGAGATGAATGCAGCGGCCGACACGCAGCCGCAGTTTGACCAGGCGGCGATTGCCGATCTGCTTGCGCTGGGGCCGGAACAGCGCGTGGCGCAGCTGGCGGCGATGCAGCCGGCGAAGTTTGAGGGGTTTGTGAAAGCGCTGCGGCCTGTCGAGCGGGTGAAACTGAATGCGGGACTGAGTCCGGAGCTGAAGCTGACAGTGAGGGCGCTGGAAAACCCGGAGCGCACTGTGGGCGAGGACCTGCTGGCCGAGCGGCTGACGCGGGACATCTACTCGAATGCGCAGCTCGATGAAGTGATGACGGATTTCTGGCTGAACCACTTCAACGTGTATCTGCGGAAGAACGAACAGACGCCCTACTACCTGGTGAGCTATGCGCGGGACACGATCCGTCCGCGCGCGCTGGGCAAGTTCGAGGACCTGCTGGAAGCCGTAGCGCACAGCCCGGCGATGCTGGCGTACCTGGACAACGCGGAGAGCATCGGCCCCGAGTCGCAGGCGGCAGAACGCGCGCAGATAGCCGCGGCGAAGAGGCCGGATGCGAAGAAGAAGCCGCACCAGGGCCTGAACGAAAACTACGCGCGCGAGCTGATGGAACTGCACACGCTGGGCGTGAATGGCGGCTATACGCAGGCGGATGTGACCGAGGTGGCGCGGGTGCTGACGGGCTGGGGCATCGATAAGCCGCAGGTCGAGGCCGCGTTCATCTTCAATCCCAACCGGCATGAACCGGGGACGAAGAAGGTGCTGGGCAAGAAGATCAAAGAGAACGGCGAGATGGAAGGGCGCGAACTGCTGCACATGCTGGCCGAGAATCCGGCGACAGCGCGGTTCATCAGCCGCAAGCTGGCGGTGCGGTTTGTTGCGGACGATCCGCCGCAAACGCTCGTGGATCGAATGGCGAAGTCGTACATGTCTAGTGGCGGCGACATAGCGGTGGTGCTGAGAACGCTGTTCCACTCGCCGGAGTTCTGGTCGACTGCAACGTATCGCGCGAAGGTGAAGACGCCGCTGGAGTTTGTGGTTTCTGCGGCGCGGGCATCGAATGCGAGTATCGATAACTTGCTGCCCCTTGAGAACAATCTGCGGCAGATGGGAATGCCGGTGTACGGGGCGATTCCGCCGACCGGGTACGACTGGAAGTCGCCGGCGTGGGTGAGTACGGGAGCACTGGTGGACCGGATGAACTTTGCGCTGACGCTGGCCGCGAATCGGCTGCCGGGCGTTACAGTGAACTGGGCGCAGGCGGCAGGTTCGACGGACGCGACGAGTGCAGAGACCGAAGAAATGCGGCTGGAGCCGCTGATTGTGGCGGGCGGGGTGAGCGTATCTACCAGGAGCGCGGCTTTGCAGCAGTTCGCGGCACAGACGGCGCAGAACTCCGCGATGGCGCGGCCGGTGGCGGCGATGCGGAATAAACGCGCACCGAATGCGACGGCGATTGAGAAGCAGGATCAGGTGCTGGCGGGATTGCTGATCGGGTCGCCGGAGTTTCAGCGGCGGTAGTGGTGTGAATGGATACGGATTACATCCCAGGTCTCAAAATCGAGACCTGGGGCACCCAATCAATCAGCGCGAACAGTCGGTAACTGTTCTGGTATCAAGAGAACAGTTCGCACGGACGAAGGAGTTTTTGCGATGCAGATGAACCGGCGATTCTTTCTTCACAAGGGCGCGCTCGCGGTTGCGGGGACGGCGGCGATTCCGAGTTTTCTGGTGCGGTCGGCGATGGCGGAGACTGCGGCGAACCCGCGTCGGCGGCTGGTGGTGGTGTTTCAACGCGGGGCGGCCGATGGGCTGAATATCGTGGTGCCCTATCGCGAGAAGAATTACTACGCGATGCGGCCTTCGATCGCTATTCCAGAAAACCAGGTTCTGGATCTGGATGGTTTCTTCGGGCTGCATCCGTCGCTGGGGGCGCTGAAGCCGCTCTACGATCAGGGCCAGCTTGCGATTGTGCACGCGGCCGGATCTCCCGATACGACACGCTCGCACTTCGACGCGCAGGACTACATGGAGTCTGGCACTCCGGGCGTAAAGAGTACGCAGGACGGCTGGCTGAACCGTACACTGCAGGCCGAGGACGTGCATCGGCGCTGCGCGCGGACGTGCGAGAATACGGCGTTTCGCGCACTCGCGCTAGGCAGCGAAGTACCGCGGACGCTGGCGGGAAAGATTCCCGCGATTGCGCTTACGAATGTGAACGGGTTTACTGTTGCGGGGCGCGGCGCGACGCCGTCACCGGCAGCAAGCGCGTTTGAGGCGATGTATGCCGACAGCGGCGACCACATCTTTCATGCGGCGGGCGATGAGACCTTCGACGCGGTGAAGATGCTGCGCGCCGCGAATCCGGCGCAGTACACACCGGGGGCTGGGGTCAATTATCCGGCTGGCGAGTTCGGCAATAACATGAAGCAGATTGCGCAACTGCTGAAGGCGAACCTTGGCGTAGAGGCGGCGTTTACCGATGTGAGCGGATGGGACACGCATCAGAACCAGGGCGGCGTGAATGGGCAGCTTGCGAATCGGCTCAGCGATTTTGCCGCGAGCATTGCGGCGTTCTGGCGCGACATGGGCGACGAGGCGGAGAATGTGACGCTGGTGACGATGTCGGAGTTTGGCCGGACGGCTCACGAGAACGGCACGGGCGGCACGGATCATGGACACGCAAATGCGATGTTTGTGCTGGGCGGTACTGTGAAGGGCGGGAAGGTTTATGGGCGCTGGCCGGGGCTGGATAAAGACCAGTTGAACGAAGGGCGCGACCTGGTGCTGACGACGGATTTCCGGCAGGTGCTGGGCGAGGTGGTTTCGGAGAAGTTGGGTGCGAGCAATCTGGAGATGGTGTTTCCGGGGGCTGGCTTGACGGCGAATCGGTTTCTGCGGCTGGTGTAGTGGGGGTGGCGGAAATTTGGCGCGGAATTTGGCGAGTTTTTCTAGTGTCCTGTCTCCGAAGTTGTTTGAAAAACAACAGCAGATCCTTCGACTCACCACCCCCACGCTCCACCCCAAAGGGCAAAAGCGCTCTTTGGGGACCCCGGAAAGCGCTTGGGGCCCCGTTCGCTCAGGATGACAGCCGCAATTATGTTGTGAACTTCGGAGACAGCACACTAGGGGAACCCTGATTAAGTTTTATTTCAAACCAACAATCCCTCAGGGGCTAAAGCCCTCATTCATTTTGCGACATTTGCGGCACGGCTGAAGCCGTGCCCTTTCAAAACATCCACTTATGCAGAGGTTCCCTAGATAAAAGCAGCAAGTTAGCCGCCGCTTCGCGGCGATGAGCGAGTCAGCAAGTCAGCGAGATTGTGCTACGGAGTGCGATGGTATCCCAGGTCCGAAAATCCGGACCTGGGGCACCCGAGTTTCTACGAAAATAAGCGATAAAAAACTTAGTGCTTGCTGTACATCTCCATCACGTCTTTGCGCAGTTCCAGGCGGCTGGCCTCGCGCGTGTAGAACATGTGGCCGCCGGGATATTCGCGCACGGCTACGCGGGTGGGATCGCCCATGACGGGCATTTGATCGACGCTGAGAATGGAGCCCATGAAGGGGCAGGAGAGATCATTCCAGCCGTGGACGATGAGCACGCGCAGCTTGGGGTCGGCGGCGACGGCCTGGCGCAGCTCCGGCACAGAACCTTTGCGCAGATCCTCTCCGCGATCCCACATGCGGTTCACGTCGTAGGAGAGCGCGTTGTAGCGAGCGTCGACCTTCCAGCCGACGGTGCGGGTGACAAAGTCCACCATAGCCGTGGTGACAGGAGCGATCATGCTGGCGAGGATGGGATCGTTGGAGCGCTGCTCGGGAGCGAAGGGGAAGGGATCGAAGGAGGTCACGTTGGAGTCGTAGATGGAGCCGAGCTTGCCTTCTTCGCGATGCACTTCTTTGAGATAGGCGCCGGTTTCAATGCGGCCGCCGGAGACCTTGACGAACTCGGGTGCGAGACCGGTCATCTCGGTAACGCGTGCAATCATTTTCTGCGTGGCTTCGGGATCGGCGCGGCCTTTGAGCAGTGTGGTTGCGTACTCGCCCTCGGTGTAGGCGATGACGTCGGCCATGGCCTGCGGCGTGAGCTTATTCTGGCGCTCGAGATGGGCGGCAGTGATAGGCGGCAGCGTCATGAGCCAGGGGATGGGCGACAGGTCGCCGTCGTTCTCGATGGTGGGGTTGAGATAGGGCGAGACGAGGACAACGCCATTCATGGCGACGCCGAGCTGCGACTGAAGATAGTAGGTGATGCGCGGACCGCGGAAGCCGCCGTAGCTCTCGCCGACCAGATACTTGCGTGAACCGAGACGGCTGTTCCTGACCAGCCAGTCGTAGATGATGCGGGAAAGATACTCGATGTCGGGCGTGGTGCTGTAGAAGAGCTTCTTGGCCTGGTCCTCGGGGACCGAGGCGCGGCTGAAGCCAGTGCCGATGGGATCGATGAAGACCAGATCGGTGAAATCGAGCCAGGTGCCGGAGTTGTCCTTGAGTACAGGCGCGTCGGATGGGCTGTCGCCTTCGTTGCCCGCGTCGAGATGCTTGGGGCCGAAGGCGCCGAAGTTCAGATAGACGCTGGACGCGCCGGGTCCGCCGTTGAGGGCGAAGGTCACAGGGCGGTTGTCGCCTTCGACCGTGTAGGCGGTGACGACGATGTCGCCAGCAACTTTGCCATCCTTGTCGCGCGAGGGCAAGGAGCCGACGGTCACGGTGTACTTCAGCGTCTTTCCGCTGAGTTGGATGGACTGCTGCGCGTGGGCTTCGGACGGCAAGGGAGGCAATGCAGTTTTGTCGGGCGTGGCACTCTTGTCGCCGAGAGAGGGTTTGTCAGCCGCGGGGGCAGCCTTGTCGGTTTGCGCGACGACGCGGACAGCGGGACAAGCAAGACAAAAGAGCGCGGACGCAAGGATCGCGAGGCGCTTGGAGACAGGTTGCATACGGAAAACGCTCATTTGAATAAGATACAAGGCCCGCAACGGACTGGCAGCCACGCCGCCGGGTGATTTACCCTGAAACTCGGCATGAAACTCAAGTTACCGCTTTTCGTTCCTATACTGGCCGCGGCCTTTCTGGCCGTTACGCCCTGCGCGGTTTTGGCTCAGCAATCTACACCGCCGACCACACCAGCCGCTGAAGAACTTCCCGATGCGCCGACGGCCAACGTGGCGGTCACGATTGTACCTAATGGACCGATGGTTGTGATGGACACGTCGATGGGGCGCATTACCTGCCAGTTCTACCAGAAGCAGGCGCCAATGGCGACAGCCAACTTTATCGCGCTGGCCCAGGGCACCAAGGAGTGGACAGACCCTGCCACCAAGAAGGTGCAGCGCCACAAGCCGCTCTACAACGGGACGACCTTCCATCGCGTGATTCCCGAGTTCATGATTCAGGGCGGCGACCCAATAGGCACGGGCATGGGCGACCCAGGGTACGCGTTCGAGGACGAGATCGATCCGAACCTGAGCTTTGACCGGCCCGGTCGCCTGGCGATGGCGAACTCTGGCCCCAACACCAACGGCAGCCAGTTCTTTATCACCGAGCAGGGGTACGACACGCTCAACGGGCACTACACGCTGTTTGGCCAGTGCGACGATGCCAGCGTACAAGTGGTGAAAGCGATTGCCAGGGTTCCACGCGACAGCGACGACAAGCCTCAGACGCCGGTAATTCTCAACAAGGTGACGATTGTGCCTGAAGGCCAGCCGCTTCCGCCGGACCCAAGCGCCGCGACCGCGCCTGCTCTAAAGCCACCGCCCGCACCCCAACCTTAACCCCACAGACCGGGCGCCCCGGAGCCTGCTCTCAAGCGAAGCAGCAGGGTCTGGACTTTGACACCTGGGATTCTCAAAGAACCAAGGAGTATTCATGGCACTCGCAACAGGAACCTACGCCGTCTTCACAACCACCGAAGGCAAGATCACCGTCCGCCTCTTCGAGGGCGACGCACCCATCACCGTCAAGAACTTTGTTGAGCTGGCCGAGGGCGCCAAGGAGTGGACCCACCCGACGACACACACCAAGTCAACAGATAAGCTGTTCGACGGGACCATTTTTCACCGCGTCATTCCCGACTTCATGATCCAGGGGGGCGACCCGACCGGCACGGGCATGGGCGGACCGGGCTACCGCTTCCAGGATGAGACCAAGGGCGCTCCGCACAAGTTCGACAAGGCCGGCAAGCTGGCGATGGCGAACAGCGGCCCCGGCACCAACGGCTGCCAGTTCTTTATCACCGTGGCGGCGACGCCCTGGCTGACCGGCAACCACACGATCTTCGGCGAAGTTGTGGAAGGACAGGAGATCGTCACCAAGATTTCTCTGGTTCCCCGCAATGGCCAGGACAAGCCGCACAAGCCGGTAGTTTTGGAGTCGGTCGTAATTGAACGCGTGGCGTAACCAGCGCGCTGAGTGACTCAAACAACGCCGAGCCCCCAATGCAGATTGGGGGTTCGGCGTTTGGTGCGCTATGATTCTTAGTCGGATCAGCTTGTGTTTCCGGTCCTTCCGTGGTCCGGTTGTTCCATCGGTCGGACTTTTGCACTCAAGAGAATCTCCGGTAATGAGTCAGCTTGAAAGAGCATTCCCTCAGGGGCTAAAGCCCGCTGTGACTTGCTGAAGTTATGTACGGGCTGAAGCCCGTACCCTTCAAACTAATCCACTACCGAATCTCCGACCCAATTGGAGTTTTTGAAATGCCCGACTTCACTGTTTTGCGCCGCTTCGCAATTCTTACAGCACTGTTTGCCGCCATCGTGTTTGCGCCATCGCTTATGGCCGCGGACGCCGCGCCGCTTCATCGCGGCTACTACTCTGACCCGGCGCTTCATGGCGACACGATTGTCTTTACGTCGGAAGGGGATCTTTGGTCAGTCGACATTCACGGCGGCGCCGCGCACAGGCTGACCTCTGGCACAGGGACCGAGAATCAGGCCACCATTTCGCCAGACGGAAAGACCGTTGCCTTCCGCGCCGGTTACGAAGGGCCCGCCGAAGTCTACACAATTCCGATTGGCGGGGGGCTGCCTGAGCGGCGCACGTGGGACGGCGACTCGCGGCCCGCGGGCTGGGCGCCGGACGGACGGCTGCTGGTGACCACGACGCGCTACTCCACGCTGCCTGGGGCCAAGCTTGCACTGATCGACGATCATGGTGGGCGCGAGATCGTTCCGCTGGCGCAGGCCGCGGAGGGTGTCTACTCATCGGACGGAAAGATGCTGTTTTTTACTCGGTGGTTCGCGCAGCCGAGCCAGACGAAGCGCTACAAGGGCGGGTCGGCGGAAAACATCTGGAGCTTCGACGGGAAGAACGAGGCGGTTCCTCTCACGGCAGATTGGGCGGGGACATCCGCGCATCCGATGTTCTGGAACGGGCGGGTGTATTTCCTGAGCGATCGCGACGGCGTGATGAACGTCTACTCGATGGACGCGCAGGGCAACGGCGTGAAGCAGGAGAGCCATCAGCACATCTTCGACGTGCAGTCGGCGTCTCTGTTTGAAGGGCGCATTGTTTACGTGTCCGGCTCCGACTTGTGGCTGCTCGACCTGAGCAATGGGCACGAGGGACTGATTCCCATCACCCTGGTTTCAGACTTCGACCAGATGCGCGAGCACTGGGTGAAGAAGCCGGTCGACTATCTGACCTCTGTGCATCTCTCGCCGGATGGCAGCAATGCAGTGTTTACCGCGCGCGGCGCGATCTTTGTGCTTCCCGCCAAGAGCGGACGCATTATTAAAGTGGCCGGCGACTCGGCGGTGCGGTATCGCGAGGCGCGCTTTTTGCCCGACGGCAAGAGCATTGTGGCGCTATCGACAACGAGCGGCGAGACGGAGTTCTGGAAGTTTGCGGCGAACAGCCAATCCGCGCCGGAGCAATGGACGCACGATGCGAAGGTGCTGCGCTGGGATGGCGTTCCATCCCCCGACGGGCACTGGCTGGCCCATCGCGACAAGGACCAGCAGCTCTGGATCTACGACATCAAGAACAAGCAGGACAAGCGCATTGCGCAATCGATGAACGGCGATTTCGACGATCTGAGCTGGTCGCCGGACAGCCGCTGGCTGGTGTATTCCGAGACAGCGGACAATGAGTTCCGGCTGGTCAAGGTGCTGAATGCGGAGTCGGGCAAGATTGAGGCGATTACATCAGATCGCTACAACAGCGGGAATGCGATCTGGAGTACGGACGGCAAGTGGCTCTACTTTCTCTCCGACCGAAATTTGAAGACTACCATCTCATCACCGTGGGGGCCACGCCAGCCGGAGCCGCACTTCGACCGATCAATGAAGATTTACGAACTGGCGCTCACCACGGGAGTGCGTTCGCCGTTTCTGCTTCCGGATGAGCTTCATCCTGACACTGCGAAGAAAGACGACGAGAAGAAGGACGACGACAAGAGCAAGGATGTGAAGTCAGACGGCGCAGACAGCAAGGCCGCATCCGAAAAGAAAGACAGCAAGACTGCTGATAAAAAAGACGGAAAGAAAGAGGGCAAGGACGAGAAGAAGCCTGCCGAAGTGAAGATCGACTTTACCGATGTCGACGCGCGGCTGGACGAAGTTCCTGTTCCGGCAGGTAACTACGACTCGCTGCAGGCTACTGACAAACGGCTGTGCTGGCTGAGCCGAGGCGACGACCCGGAGCAGCAGGCTCTGCAATGCCTGGACATCGCAAACAAGGGCGCCGAAGTGGACACGGTGCTTGCCAAGGTGAAGGGCTTCGAAATCTCCGCGGACCGCAAGAAGCTGATGGTGGCCAGGGACGATGACTTTTACGTTGTCGACTCAGACGTGAAGGGCTCCGCACTTACCGATGCCAAGGTTCTGAGCAAGGCGAAGATCGATCTGGCGCACTGGACGTTCTCGACGAATCCGCGCGAGGAATATCGCGGTCTGTTTCTGGATGCGTGGAGGCTGGAGCGCGACTACTTCTACGACCGCCACACGCAGGGCGTGGATTGGACAGCGATGCGCGACCGCTATCTTCCGCTTGTGGATCGAGTGGCCAACCGGGACGAGTTGAACAACGTGATTGCGCAGATGGTCAGCGAACTCTCAGCGCTGCACACCTTCGTACGGGGCGGCGATACGCGCAAGCCATCCGATCAGATCGATACGGCCTCGCTGGGTGCGGTTCTGCGGCGCGACGAAAAGGCGGGCGGCTATGTGGTCGAGCACGTCTATCGGCATGATCCGGACTTGCCCAACCTGGCCCCGCCACTAGCGCGACCAGAGTCGCAGGTGAAGGAGGGCGAAACGATTATCAGCATCGATGGCCAGAGCTTGCTGAGCGTTCCGGATGAACGGGAGTTGCTGCGCGGCAAAGCGGGCCAGCAGGTGATGCTGCACGTGAAGCCCGCTACGGGCGATGCGCAGGACGTTCTGGTGAAGCCGATCAGCGAGCAACAGGACGCCACCATGCGCTATGCGGAGTGGGAGTACACGCGGCGGGTTCAGGTGGATTCGGCTGCGGGTGGTTCGATCGGCTACGTACACCTGCAAGCCATGGGTTCGAGCGATATTGACCAGTGGGCCCGCGAATACTATCCGGTCTTCAACCGTCAGGGGCTCATCATCGATGTGCGCCACAACCGCGGAGGCAACATTGACTCGTGGCTGCTGAGCGACCTGCTGCGCAAGGCCTGGTTCTACTGGCAACCGCGCGTCGGCAATCCTAGTTGGAATATGCAGTATGCCTTCCGCGGACATATCGTCGTGCTTTGCGACCAGGACACCGCCTCGGACGGCGAAGCCTTCAGCGAAGGCTTCAAGCGTCTGCACATGGGCACAGTGATCGGCACGCGTACGTGGGGCGGCGAGATCTGGCTATCGAGCGGCAACATACAGGCAGATAACGGCGTGGCCACGGCCGGCGAAACCGGCGTGTACGGGCCGGACGGCATGTGGCTGATCGAAGGGCACGGCGTGGATCCTGACACTGTGGTCGACAATCTGCCTCATGCTAGCTTTGCGGGGGAAGATGCACAGCTCCAGGCAGCGATCGATCTGCTGAAGCAACAGATCAAGGAGGATCCGCGGCCGGTGCCGGCGCACCCGCCTTATCCGGACAAGTCGTTCAAGTATCAGCAGTGATTGCGAGACAAGCGAAAGGCCCGGGACGAAAACACTTCGCACCGGGCCTTTTCTATTGCGTTGGATTAGAGCATCTTCGGAATCAGTGTAGACATTTTGAGTGCATTGAGAGGTGGATTTTTCTTGATGAAAAAGCCACTTGAGTGCATGTCTTCGGTTTACGGCGATTCCGAAAATGCTATAGCGGCTGGTCACTTATTTCCGCACAAACCCAGAATCGCCTCGCCAAATTTTTCCACTTTGGCCGGACCCATTCCATCGATCTCCAGGAGTTGTCGCGGGTTCGCGGGCCGTGCATGGGCCAGCGCGGTCAACGTGCGGTCGTGCAACACAACATAGGCTGGGACGCGGAGGCGCTTCGCTTCTGTTGCGCGCCACTCCCGCAGTTGCGCGGCCAGAGCCTCGCCGTCTGCCGACAACTGCACCGGCACCGACTCGGCTTTGTTCGCGATCTTTCCCGATGCAGCTTTCGTCTTCTTCGTGCGCGCCGGAGCCGTAACCCGTCCGCCGAGGCCCTCGACGATTCCGTCACTGATGAGCAGAGCGAGCGGAGTTGTCCGGCGCACCTCCAGCCCTGCTTCCGTCAGACGCACCTTGCGAAAACGGATGACTTCTCCGTCTTTCTCGAACTCGGCTTCCTCAATCTCGACGAGCGCGGAGCGAACCATTGCGTCAAGCAGCGCTTCGAACTCGTTGCGGCTCAGCCGGCCCACTGCTTCTATGCTTCGTTGCAGGGTTCCGGTGGCTTTGTAGTCGACAGCACGCAGGTCGTCGACGATCTGCTGCGCCATCTCGCGCTCGGATGCGGTGGCGTGACGGAACTGCCGCAACTGCGCTCCAGCCGGATCGCAGATATCGCACTGGCCGCATGTGCGGCTCGCATCCGCAACATCGCCAAAGTGGCGCACCAGCGCGGCCATGCGGCACTCGGCCGAAGCGGTGAAGCGCAGCACTTTTTCAAACTGCTCAGCGCGGTACTGCGCTTGGATGTTGTAGGCCTTCTTCCAGCCCGTGCCGCCCTTTGTCACGCTGCCGCCAAAGTCGACGCGCGCGCCGCCGTGAATTTCAAGCTTCTCGAGCGCTTTGTCGAACTCTTCTTCGCTGAGTTTCGACGCGGCGCGCAGATCTTCCACTAGTTGCGGCTCATCGCCGAGCGCACGAAAGATCTGGTTGAGGTTATCGACGGGCGGATAGTCGCGATTGAGGAAAAAGTCGTGGGTTCGCTGATCGGCATAGCTGTGCATCAGGTAAGTGCGGCTCTGCGCGCCATCGCGGCCGGCGCGGCCGATCTCCTGGTAGTAGCCTTCAAGCGTGGCAGGCAGACCAGCGTGAATCACTGTGCGTATGTCGGCTTTGTCGATGCCCATTCCGAAAGCGATGGTCGCGACGACTACTTCGAGTTTGCCTGCCTGAAAAGCAGTCTGCACGCGCTCGCGCGTCGCGGCATCGAGGCCGGCGTGATAGGCAGCGGCGGGAATCTTTCGCGATAGCTCTTCTGCCAGGCTTTCGGCTTGTTTGCGCGAGGTGGCGTACACAATTGCAGGGCGCCGCGCAGGATCGGCCAGCAAACTCGCAATCGTGCCTGCGCGGTCAGGGACGGGCAGCTCGACGACTTCAATGGCGAGATTGTCGCGGCGGAATCCATGAATGAACTTGGCCGGCTTTACCATGCCGAGTTGCGCGAGAATATCGGCTTGCACGGAGGGCGTGGCGGTTGCGGTGAGAGCCACCACGGGCGCAGGATTGTCCTCGCTGCGAAGCCGCGGCAGATGCTCGCCCAACATGCGGTAGTCTGGGCGGAAGTCGTGACCCCATTGCGAGATGCAATGCGCCTCGTCGATTGCGATGAGTGCCAGTTTGCGCTTGGCGAGCATCTCGGGAAAGCCCGGCACCCGCAGCCGCTCAGGTGCGATGAACAGGAACTGAAGAGTGCCCTCGAGATAATCGACGCATGCTTGACGCGCGACGCTGCGATCGAGGCCGGAGTGAATGCGGGCGACCTTCAAGCCGAGCGCGGAGAGCTTCGCTGCCTGGTCTTCCATGAGCGCAATCAGCGGAGAGATCACCAGCGCCGTGCCACCGCGCGCGATGGCGGGCAACTGGTAGCAGAGCGACTTCCCTGCCCCGGTCGGCATGACGAGGAGCAGGTCGCGGCCTTCGATGGCAGCGCGGCACACTGCCTCCTGGCCGGCCCTGAAGCGGGGAAAGCCAAAGACCGATTGCAAGAGATCATTCAGATTTGCTTGTTCCCCGTCCGTCGCCAAAACTACCCCATCCCGCATATAGGAAACGCAGCGCGCTTGGCGCGAATTCCCAACTTCAACTTTACAGGACGAGCTTGTGGCAGCGGGCGCACATGAGACGCACCACGACGGATTGAATGTTTCTGGACGGCAGAAGATGGCGCCTTCTATCTCAAAAGCGAGATGTGGCCACTCGTCACGGATTCGTGGTTTGATGGCGGTTTGAGGGCGATGAGGCTCATATTTCGGGCATAAATCCTGCAAAATCCGTAGTTGGCGCGGGGGCTTGATTTGCTTGCAAGCCTTTTTTTTTGTGTTGGTTAAGGCGTGAATCGAGGAAAACGCTCATGACTAGATGGTAACGAGTTTTATGGGCGTAAAGGGTTTATTTTCTGTTTGTTGGCTGGAATGTCACAGTTTCACGGGAAAAGAGGGGGTGGGGGAGGGGCGGTTCCGGGAGTGGGATTGACCTGCATTTTGGCCAGAAGACAGGCCTGACAGATCTTTCTCTGGTAGGGAGCGTGGGTGGTGGAATGGCGGGCTTCGCCGTCGATGCCGAGGGTGATGTTTTTCATGGGTTTGGTGGTGGAGATTGCGTGGATTCGCGCTCTCACTCTTTTAGTGTGCGCTTGGGAAGGGTAATTCTGTGCAAAGGCAGGGACTGAGGGACCAGGGACGTAGGGACTAGAAAAGACTGTTGGGTTGAGGGTTGTTCTGTCCCACCCTTCGCCAGGAAAATCAAAAGACGATTCAAGGATGGGGCACCTGGCGGCCCGGATATGATCCGAAGACCCGCTCATCGCGATGAGGCCGCGATGAACGGGGCACAGCTTCTATAGGCTCATGGTGACTCTTCGGGGTTGATGAGCGGGCCACCTGCCCACCTGCCATACATACAGCGAACCTACTTCGCATCCGCCTGCATCGTCGCAGACCCATCGATTCTCACTGTTACTGGACCCAACAGGCCGGAGGGGAGCAAGGGCGTGTTGGCGGTGAACTTGGTGATGTTGGTGTGGGTGAAGCGCTTGTTTGCGGGGAGGCTCTGGTCGCCGATGATGCGATTGGGCCATAGGTTTGTGACTTGAATCTTGAGGTCGTTCGCGCCGGGCTTGGCGGCGGTGGTGATATCGATGGTGAAGGGACGCTTCCAGGCTACGCCGATCTCTTTGCCGTTTACGGTTACTCTTGCGGTCTCGCGGACTTCGCCGAGGTCGAGGACTATGCGGGCGTGTTCGGGCAGCTGCGACGGGAGATTGAAGGTGGTGGTGTAGGCTGCGGTACCGGAGTAGTGGCGGACGCCTTCGTCGGCGGAGTCGGTCCAGGAGGCTAGCTTGTCCATGCGGACTTCTGCGGGCGCGCCCCAGCCGGGGGTGAAGGCTAGCGTCCACTGGTTGTTGAGTTTCAACTCTGTTGGCTCGGCGATTGTGACGGCGTGGCGGTGGCCGGTTGCGTCGACGGCAACATAGCGTCCGCTCTGCGCGGTGCGCAGCGTGATGCGGCTGTTGCGCAGATCGACTTCAAAGGGCACGGCATCGGCGGCGAGAGTTGGAAAAATTTGCTGGCCGTCGCGTTCCAACTTCTCCATATGCGGGCCGGCGGCTTTGCGGAAGACGACGACGACTGTGCCGTAAGGATCGAACCATGCGGGGACGTTGGTGCGGCCGTCTTTGGTTTGCTGGTAGACGCCGAGCGGGGAGACTGCGCCTGTCTCGGCATCCCACAACTCGGGGGCGAGGTCGCGGACGCGGAAGCTCAAAACTGTTGCGACGGCGCTCGGTTTGGTGTTGCGAACGAAGTAGATTTCCTCTCCGTGTGTGCGGCGATGGACAAAGTCGAACTGGCCGCTGGGCGCGGGGCCGGCGCTGGTGAGGTCGGGTGCGATGCCGTCGTTTTCGAGCGCCTGGCGGGGCGATGCGCCGCAAACGATTTTTCCGGCGCCGACTTTGCTGACGCCTTTGCCGTCGGGGCCGCATCCGGCCCAGAGACGGTCGGCGATCTTCTGGACATCGGCATCCGTCTGGTGCGCGGTGGGAAGGCCGGTGAGGCGCGTGGGCTTGCTGCCTACGACGGTTGCTCCGGCGTTGACGAGGCGGTCGAGAGATTGAAGGGCGGGCAGGGAGATGTTGGTGAGCGGGGGCAGGACGAGTTCGCGATACTCTGTGCCGTTGGCGAGACGGATGCGATGGTTGGCGACGGTGAGGCCTTTGGTGAGGATGTTCTCGTCGACCACGTCGTAGTCGTAGCCGGGCATGACGTGCGCGGGATCGCTAGCCTTGAACTGGACGAAGTTGGGCACCTGGTCGCCGTAGTAATAGAGAACATCCGACACGGGCAGGCCCTGCTGCATGAGGAACTGGACGCGGCCGATGTAGTCGAAGAAGGATTTGCCGTCTTTGAACCAGGTGACCTTGGGATTGAAGTGGGTTCCGGCAAAATACTCCTGGCCCGGATAGCCCGTGGATGCGGGCGACGAGGTGAAGGTGTGCCAGACGAGCAGGTTGAGGCCAGCGCACACGGCCTGGTCGAAGGTGGGCTTGAGGTCCATGCCCGGCGACTCTTCCCATTGGGGTCCGATGCTGGTGAGTCCCTCGCCGGCTACGAGCGTCTTGCCGTAGATGTGCGCGGCGCTCGATGCCTCCTTCACAAAAAAGCGGTCGAGCTGCGTGGCGCGATGGGGCGAAGGCGCCCAGAACTCAGTTTGGGGAAAAGTGCCCGCGCCGAGCAGACGCAACGAGTCGACGGGGGCACCGTGCGGGCCGCCCGACTCGGGATGAAAGCCGAGATGGTTCTTCGCCGCAAGCTGGCCGAAGATTTGGTAGTGGTCGGTGAGGGCCAAGTCGCCAACGGTGCGGCGCAGGTCGTTGAGGAAGCGGTTGCTCAAATCGCGGCTGTTGACGATGCGGCCGGTAACGACGGGCAGATAGGGCACCGGATCGTAGCCGCGGCCGGCGATGAAGGCCTGGCGGAAACGGCCAGTCCAGTTGACTCCGCCGACCTCCCAACTGTCGGTGTAGACGTAGCGGAGCGAGTCGCCGAGGTAAGGCTTGGCCGCGGTCAGCATGGGCTGGACGTTGGTATTCCAGTAGCTGATGAGGGCGTCGCGGTCGAGGTAGTCGATGACAAGGCCCTGCCATTTTTCGCTGCTGGTAGAGACGCGGGCATCGGAACTGGTGTAGCCAATGCGCAGGATCTCCCAGTCGCCGGGCGGCACATCCCACTCGAGTTTTCCGGTGTAGGACATCTTCTTTGTGGTCAGGTCGATTTCGCGGGTCAGGTCCAGATCTTCCTCGCCGGGGACAGGGGGATAATCGGCGAGCAGGGGCTTGGAGTCGGGAACAGAGAAGCCCGCTTCGACGAAGACAGCCTTCTTTTTCAGATCGCGAATGGGCTTGCGGGTGTCGCCGGCGCTTCGATTGCCGGGGAGTGGGGCTCCGTGCTTGAGCGGATAGGCCATGACCGCAATGTCTTTGTAGAAGCCGTTTTTGCTGGGGGGCAGGTCGATTTGAAGCGGGCCGGTGATGGGGCCATGCACGACCTTGCGTGTCCAGGTGAGCAGCTTTGCCGACTGCTCTGCGGTGACGGTGGGGCCGCCGACATTCCATCCGCTTTGGATGGTGAGGCTGATGCGCAGGTTGAGGCGCTTGGCTTCCTTGAGCGTGTGCAGGAACAGCGCTTGCCAGGCTGGACTGGCAAACATTGGCCCTTCTGCCACGTCGATATTGTCGTACTGATTGGAGCCGTTGGCATCCATCAGGATGGCGCCACCGTAGCCCTCGCGATGCATTGCCTCGAGGTCGCTGGTGATGGTTGCCTTGTCGGTGTTGCCGTTGAGCCACCACCAGTAGGCGAGGGGCTTTGCCGAGTCCGGCGGCGTCTGAAATCCTGCGGCGAGCGTGTCTACATGGCTGGCCGGCGCGACCTGAGCGGTAGAATACAGACCGCAAAACGCCAGCGTGGCCAGGACGAGCAACATGCTGCCTCGGGTGCTTTTCTTGCCTCTTCGGATCGACCCCATCTTGGCTTGCATGTGCTCCTTTTATTTTTATGATTAGGCAAGAATTATATAGTGAGGCGCATCTCCGGTGTGGCGAGTCGGAAGTCCGTTGAAGAACAAAAGCGGATTCTTCGCTCACCACCCCCAAGCTGAAAAGCGCTTGGGGCTCCGTTCGCTCAGAATGACAGCCTCTCGGGGGAACGAAGGATGACAACCTGTGTCTTGCTGCATGACAGCCTTTGTTTTGTTCGGAATTCTGGACTCAGGACACCAGGGACAATTCCAATAGGGCAACTGAGGGGACCGCGCAGACGGTTGACGGCATATGACGCATCGGCCAGTGCCAACGGCACTGCAGCCGCGAGGCACTGCCAATTAAAGTAATAGGAGACCTGCAAGACTTCACGTAAGGACTCCCCCACGCTTGAGCCCCTCAGAAGAGACAACCCGTATAGTTGCGCACGAACCGGAAGCAGTAAAGCCGCGCGGCTTCGATGGCGCTTCGCACGCGTGGCGGGCACTGCGGCACAGAAACTTCAGGCTGTTCTTTGGCGGGCAGAGCATCTCGCTGATCGGCACGTGGATGACGCGCATCGCCACCTCATGGCTGGTTTACCGGCTTACGGGATCGGCGCTGCTGCTGGGCACGGTGAGCTTTGCTGGCCAGATTCCGACGTTTCTGTTTGCGCCTTTCGCCGGGGTTTGGATTGACCGGCTGGACCGCCGCAAGGTGCTGGTGTGGACGCAGACATTCTCGATGGTGGAATCGCTGGCGCTGGCCGCGCTCACGCTTTCCGGGCATATCACCATTCCCTGGATCGTGATTCTGAGCGTGACGCAGGGCATCATCAACGGCTTCGACATGCCTGGCCGCCAGTCGTTCATGGTGCAGATGGTGGAGGACCGGCGCGACCTGGGCAACGCGATCGCGATCAACTCGTCGATGGTGAACCTGGCGCGGCTGATCGGTCCGTCGCTGGCCGGCATGTTGATTGCGGCGACCAGCGAGGGCTGGTGCTTCCTGGTGGACGGCATCAGTTACCTGGCGGTGATTGCTTCACTGCTGGCCATGCGGCTGCCGGCTTCGCCAGCCAAGCGGCCGGCGACCTCGATGGGGCACGAGTTGAAAGAGGGATGGACGTATGTCGCGGGGTTCCTGCCCATTCGCACCATCTTGTTGCTGTTCGCGGTTGTGAGCCTGATGGGGATGCCGTTTGTGGTGCTGATGCCGATTTTTGCGGCGCGCGTGCTGCACGGGGGGCCACATACGCTTGGCTTTCTGATGGGCGCGATGGGAGTGGGCGCACTGGCATCGGCGCTTTCGCTGGCCGCGCGCAAAAGTGTTCGCGGGTTGATCCGCATGATTCCAGTGGCAGCCGCGGTCTTTGGAGTGGGGCTGATCGGGTTTGGATTGTCGCGCTGGTTCTGGCTTTCGATGGTGATGGCGTTGGTGGCGGGTATGGGCATGATGCAGGGCATGGCCGCGAGCAATACGATTATCCAGACGCTGGTGAGCGAAGACAAGCGCGGACGGGTGATGAGCTACTACACCATGGCCTTCATGGGCATGGCGCCCTTTGGAAGCCTTCTGGCTGGAACCATGGCCAGTGCGGTCGGCGCGCCGCTTACCGTGATTGTGAACGGGGCGGTTGTGGTGCTGGGCGCGGCGTGGTTCTTTACGCGGCTACCTTCCATCAGGAGAGTCATCCGGCCGATCTATCGCGAGATGGGAATTTTGCCCTTTGAAGGAGGCGTGCAATCATGAGCGAAATTGAAATCAAGCTCGACCCCAAACGCACAGCCGTTGTGGTGATCGATCTGCAAAAGGGCATCCTGGCATTGCCTGGGTCGCCACTGCCAACGGGAACGGTGGTTGCCAACATCGTGCGCCTGCTGGTTGCGGCGCGCAAGGCGGGAGCGCAGCCGGTGCTGGTCCATGTGGGCGGATCGGCGGATGGCGCGGACCGCCTAAGACCACCGACCGATGTGGCTCCGCGGATGCCGGCGCTGCCGCCTGGATGGATGGATCTGATTCCCGAACTCGACCAGCAGACGGGGGACGTTGTGATCTTTAAGCGCCAGTGGGGCGCGTTCTACGGGACAGACCTCGAGCTGCAACTGCGGCGGCGGGGATTGAGGTCGATTGTGCTGTGCGGGATCGCCACGGAAGCGGGCGTGGAAAGCACGGCGCGCGACGCGTATGAGCGCGGGTACGAGCTGGTGTTTGCCTCAGACGCGATGACCGGGATGAGCGCGGAATGCCACGTCAACTCCATTGAGCGCATCTTTCCCCGCATTGGGCGGGTGCGCACGACGGAGGAGATTGTGGCTGCCCTGCAACCGTAAGAGGCGCAGGGCAGCCGGGTTGCTAGGCCTGGGCTACGCCGCAGAGATGCACGGCGATGCCCAGATCAGCGAGCATGGCGGCCTTGGTTGCCAGCGCCTGATCGGCCATCTCCGCCGTCGGAGCATAGGCAACGTTTACGTGGTTGGCCCGGTGGCGCGCCATGAACTGGTTCTGGCTGACGCCTTGCAACACGGCGTGCACGATGGGCCACTGCGGAGTGGTTTCTTTCCAGCGACGCTCGGTTTCCGCGGCAGGCAGGCTCACCACGGCGCCCCGGCCCAGGTCGGCATGCAGTGCACCGCCCTCGACAAAAACGCGGCTCCAGACGATCTCGCCCGGTTTGCCGACTCCCTTCAGCGATCCGCCGCCGAGCGGGAAATACATGGCCGGCTGCCGTTCGCTTGTGGCGCCCGCGTAACCGCCTGCAATGTGGCTGGCCGGTACTGCGCCGGAGATCTGAAGAAGCCAGACGAAATCATCGATGCCCTCGCCCTTGTAGTACTCACCCCAGCGGACATCGTGGAGCGTGGTCGCCGGATCGAGACCGAGCGCCTTCCAGCAGCGATTGGTGATGAGCGCGTCGGCTCCGGCACATTCGTCCACTTCGTTGAAGTGCGGCACGGGCACGCCGGCAAACAGCTCGTCGTGCGTGCCCTCGGCGTAAACGGGAGGCCGGTCGGCGTTGTTCAGCAGTCCCTCGACCAGGTCGGACGCGGGGACCATGTCCTTCAAGCCTTGCTGATACTGGATGCCGATCACGTCGCAGCCAAAGTCCTTGGCGATGCGGACAGCGGCGATGTACATCTTGCACTGATCGAGAACCTGTTCGAGGGTGAGCTCGGTGGCGGAGTCCTTGCCGAAGACGAATTTCAATCCCTTGGCAAGCAGCCAATCGTAAACGCCGCGCGCTTCGGCATCGGAGACAGTGCGCATTTTCGCGACCAGCGCGGACTGGCTGAGACGCTCCTTGAAGATGCCGGCGGAATTGAGCAGTTCGTCGTCGATGATGGCGTTGTACATGCCCATGCAGCCTTCGTCGAAGATGCCCATGATGGCCTTGCGATGCTTGAGGTCGGCGGCCAACTGAGCGCCTAATGCGGCGCAGCCGGCGGGCAGCTTGCTTTTGTCGAGCGCGCGCACGTGCGAGAGATCGTGGGTGATCTTGCCGTCGCGGAGCCATTCGTCGAGACCTTTAAGGAAAAACTCGTCTGTGAAGTCCTTGCTCCATATCGAGGAGAAATTGTGACCGGCCTTGATGAGCGAACCGTTCAGGTTGAGCAGGCCCACGAGACCCGGCCATTGTCCGGACCAGTTGGCGACGGTCAGGATTGGTCCCTTGTGGCTGCGGAGTCCGGGCAATACGTGATGGGTGTACTGCCAGGCGGCGGTGGCAAAGACCAGCTTGGCCTCGGGATGGATATTCATGAAGACATCCATGCCCTGGCGCTGGGAGGAGATGAAGCCGTGCTTTTCTTCCTCGTTGTACGCATGGGCGCGAACCAGCTTGAATCCCTTCTGCGCGAAGGCCGCGGTCAATTTCGCTTCCATGTCTCTTTGCGCGGGCCAGCACTCCTGATTGGCGGCCAAGCGCAAGTCGCCACTTGTGATGAGCAGAATTTCATTTGCCGCGGGCTTTGAAATTTCGTGTATTTTTCCTGCCATGTCCCGTTCTCCTCGTTTACGTTTACGTTAACGTTTACTATGCACAAAAAATATACACCTTCAGGGCCGCTTCTGGCTTGTTTTTGATGTGCGGCGGCAGACGGTCATATTTCAGAACCAGGAATGGCAGAGAGGAATGACCATTCCCTCGGGGGCTGAAGCCCGTGTTGACATTGCGAGGGTTATGCACGGGCTAAAGCCCGTACCCTTCACCCGAGCGAGTTTATCCGCAGATTGCAAGGCCACTTGAGCGCGATGCTTTTCCAGGTCTCAAAAACGAGGCCTAGGTGAATTAGAAGTTCGTGTTATAAATTGGGGGAATTCAAAAGCAGATTCTTCGCTCACCACCCCCAAACTGAGAAACGTTTGGGGCCCCGTTCGCTCAGAATGACAGGCCTCTTATATATCAAGTATTTACACGGCATCTACATGTGGATACAGCCTAGCGTGGTGAGTCAGAAGTTGTTGACATGAATTTTTGGTTTCTGCGGAGGGAGGAGGTAAGGACAAAAGCAGATCCTTCACTCCGCTTACCCCACGTCCAAAAAGCGAACGCGGGGCCCCAGACGCGCTCCGTTCAGGATGACAGGCTCTCGAGGGTGAGAAGAATGGCCGCATTTATGGAATGAACTTTGGAGACAGGACACTAGCGGACGATGTCGCGGTGCAGCGCCTTCACTTGATAGCCGGCTTTCTCCAGACGCTTGCTTACCTCTTCAGCCATCATTACACTGCGGTGCTGGCCGCCTGTGCAGCCGAATGCCACGGTGAGGTAGCTCTTGCCTTCTTTCACGTAATGCGGCAGCAGGTAGAGCATCAGCTTGGTGACCTTGTCGAGGAACTCGCCGGTCTGCGGAAAACTGTTGACGTAGCCCGCAACTTTGGGGTCGAGGCCGGTCTTCTTGCGAAACTCGGGGACAAAGTGGGGGTTGGGCAGGAAGCGCACATCGAAGACCATGTCCGCATCCAGCGGGACACCGTTCTTGAAGCCAAAGCTGAGGCACGAGACCAGCAGACGATTGGCCTTGTCTTCGTGGCCATAGCGGGCCTGGATGTGGGCGCGCAACTCGTGCACGTTGAATTTGGAGGTGTCGATGAGCGTGTCGGCCACGTTGCGGATGGGATCGAGCAGTTGCCGCTCCTCGACGATCGAGCGCCAAACCGTTTCGGATTTGCCTAGTGGATGCGGACGCCGGGTCTCAGAGTAGCGCTGCACCAGCGACGCGTCCTGGGCATCGAGAAAAACGACACGCGTATGCAGCAGTGTCTTTACGGATTTGAGGATCTGCGGCAGGCGGTCGATCGTGGCGCCCTCGCGCACATCGACGACGATGGCGGCCTTTTCGATTTCAGCGGATTTGCTGACCAGTGCGGCAAAACCGGGCAGAAGCTCCAACGGCAGGTTATCGACGCAATGAAATCCGAGATCTTCAAAGGCTTTCAGCGCGGAGGCCTTGCCCGCGCCGGAAATGCCGGTCACGATCACCAGTTCCTTGGCTGACTTCTTCAATCGCCTGGAGGGTTTGGCAGCCACGCGCGGCGAGGCCGCCCGGGGCACAGGTTTACGTGGTGTCATGCGCTCATGCTACACCGAAAAGCGGCCTTCGTGCGTGAGGCTTTGACTGCGGTGCTGCATCAGGCTCCGGGCGTGAGGGTGAGGTAGCCCAGCTCGGCCAGTTTTGCGGCTTGCGCGGCTTCCAGCGGTGGCGACAGGAGCGGGCCCTGGCCCAGTTGGCACCCCATGCGGCCGAGCGCCCTGAGCTGTTCGGGAGTCTCTATTCCCTGCGCGACTACCTGCATGCCCAGCGTTTGGCCAAGGCGAAGCAGGGACTCCAGCATCATCTGCTGGCGGCCGGTGGAGGTTGCGGCCACAGTCAACTTGGGATCGAGCTTCACCTGATCGATGGGCAGCCGGACAAGGTGGTTGAGTGGCGCCAGGCTGGAACCGAAGTCGTCCATTGCCACCCGGACATTGCAATCGACCATGCGCTGCAAAATCGCAATGGCCGCATCGGGGCTTTCGTTCAGCGCGGCCTCGGGCACTTCAAACAACAGCCGCGACGGGTCGGCGCCGCTGGCGGCCAATGTTTTCTGTAGTTGCAAAACCATGTCAGGGCTATAGAACTGACGCTGGGTGAGATTAATGGCGAGAGAAATGTCCACTTGCGGCAATGCACTGCGCCAGTTCCGCAACTGCCAACAAACGGCCTCCATGGTCTCTCGGCCCAGCGTAATGGAAAGGCCGATCTCCTCGGCCACGGCGAGCAGGTCGCTGAAGTTGTCGATCGAGCCGTCTGGCCGGCGCCAGCGCAACAGGCACTCGAAACCTTCGAGCCTGCCGTCTTGCAGGCGGAGGATGGGCTGATAGAGAAACTCGAGCAGTCGTCTGTCGAGCCGGTAACGCAGTTCGCGCTCCCGTTCCTGCTGGCTGGTGACAACGACTTCAAGGTGCTTGTCGAAGATCTCGTACTGGCCGCCGCCGGTCTGTTTGGCGCGATACATGGCGAAGTCCGCGTCCCGAATGAGCAGGTCGGCGGAGGTATGGTCGGGTCCGGCGATGGCAGCGCCGATGCTTGCGCCCGCCTGAACGAGGTGCCCGAAGATGTCGAACGGCCGCAACATTTCTGCCAGGATTCGCTTTGCCACCGTTTCCAGATCGCCGGGGGTGAGAATGCCCTCGACAAGAACCGCAAATTCGTCCCCGCCGAGCCGCGCCGCCGAGTCATGCGGACGCAGGACACCCTGGAGCCGTTCGGCCACTGCGACCAGCACCACGTCTCCGGCGGCGTGGCCGAGTACGTCGTTGATCTCCTTGAAGCGGTCAAGATCGAGAAAGAGCACTCCGCAACTGTAGTCGGGACGGCGCGTCCGGCGGGCCAGCGACAGGTTAAGCCGGTCAAGGAAAAGCGCACGGTTGGGCAATCCGGTAAGCACGTCGTGCATGGCGTCGTGCGTGAGCTTGTCTTCGGTGTGCCTGCGCTCGCTTATATCGCGATAGGTATAGACGTAACCGACATTTGCGTTGTCGACCTGCAGTGGAGCACATTGCAGGCTGACATCGACCAGCTCGCCGGCCTTGTTGGCGCGCACCGTCTCGACCATCACGCGTCCGTGCTCGTCGACGGCCTTCTCCAGCATGGTGTGTTCGTTAAGGCGCGTCTCCGGCACAATCAGCTGGCGCAGGCTTCCGCCGCCGGCTTCCTCGGCCGTGTATCCGAACATTCGCGTAAACGCGGGATTGGTGTAGAGCACGTGGTGACCGTGCTCGATGGCCACGGCCTCAGGAAGGCTGGCCAGGACGTCTTGCATCAGCTGCGACTTGGGGGCGCGCTCGCGGCCACCTGGATGGGCCACAATGACGGCCTCTCGCCGTTGGGCGTCGAAGATGCTGTAGGTGCCCTCCACCGGCTGAAGCCTGCCGTCTTTGGCGGGCATGGTGGCGTGGAAGGGACTTCCCTTCCGGGTTCCCGTCAACAGAGTCTGCGGTTCGGCGGTGCCGGGAAAAAGTCCCCAGAGGACGTCTTCGACTGGACGCTCCTCCCACTCGCCTTCCGTGAGGCCCAATATCTGCCGCGCTTCTACGTTGGCAAAGACGATTTTGCCGGCCCGCTCCAGAAAGACCAGAACCGGCAATGCGTCTAGAATCTCACGCTGTTTGCTGGAGTCCGCGTTATCCGGCAGATTCAATCCCGTAGCCTCCGAACGCGCCTTCGCCGTTCTCACTCGCGCCCGTTTGGATTCCGGAGACGATGCCTGCTTCAGAGTAGAGGGCGACATACCTGAAGATGCTAGAACGCCCGTAGTCCGGCGACCATCCCCTAAACCGGGTACTGAGTGCAACCAAAGTCCAGAGCATGTCTCACTTACATGCATTTGCCCGGTGGTGCTTGTTCCTTGATTTTCAGCACTGATAAGAAACAAAAATGCAAGTTCAACAAAACGCGATGTCGTCATGAAGTTCTACAGACTCCCACCCATCGGACAAAAACAAAGACGTCCGATGGATGGGGCACAGTTTCATTCCCCG
>Ga0181535_10001227_pt1 | contig 34367 bp, 29 predicted proteins | sample PEATcosm2014_Bin_44_FD_119774 | JGI IMG/M metagenome (GOLD analysis project Ga0181535, IMG submission 119774) | Peatland microbial communities from MTU Mesocosm Facility, Houghton, MI, USA - PEATcosm2014_Bin17_30_metaG | ecosystem: Environmental > Terrestrial > Soil > Wetlands > Peat | place... | reverse complement strand
TCGGTCGCTTATGCGATGTGGAAGCTCGAAGACCGCGGCCCGATGATGATCGAGCCGGGCTGCAAGGTCTATCGCGGCATGATCATCGGCGAGCACACGCGCGAAAACGACCTCGAAATCAATGTCCTGAAGGGCAAGCAGCTGACCAATATCCGCGCCGCCGGCAAAGACGAGGCCGTCCGCCTCACCCCGCCGATCAAGATGACACTGGAAAAGGCGCTGGCCTATATCGAGGACGACGAGCTCGTGGAAGTCACGCCGAAGTCAATCAGGCTGCGCAAGGCCCTGCTCGATCCCAATGAGCGCAAGCGCGCGTTCCGGGCCAAGGAAAGCGCCTGAACGGATAACCCCCTTCCGCGCCTCCCTTGTCACATTCCCTGTTTGCTGCAATCCTCCAACATCAGCAGGGAGGAGACCGGGCGATGAGAACAAATGCGTGGACGGCCACTGTCGCATTCATCCTCTTGAGTGCCAGCTTGTTCCTGGGAGCAAATGCCATCGCAGCGGATGGCACGGGTACTGTAAAGCTCCCGCAGGACATCACATTCAAAGCCACGCCGGCGGGTGTTGAGCTTGCCGTCCTCTATGGGGATCCGGCGAAGCCCGGCCTTTACGTCGTGCGTCTTAAACTTCCCGCTGGGGCCAAGGTTTTGCCCCACACCCATCCAGAAGAAGTGCGGACGCTGACCGTATTGTCGGGCACGCTCTATTTTGGCTTCGGCGACACATTCGATGAGAGCAAATTGACGCCCTACCCTGCCGGGACCTTTTTCTCGGAACTTCCAACGGTCCCTCATTTCATCGCGGCGAAGGACGGCGAAGTCATTTTTCAGGCGACCGGCATCGGACCGTCCGAGTTGATTCCGGCGCACCAACCATCGGAGTGACGCGGGCACGGATGATACGCGTTATCCTTCTAGAATCCGCGTCGCGATCACCGCAACAGCATCAAAAGGCCGATCGCCGCGATGAGCCAGAGCGCGATATGGCCGAGGCGGGCGCCGCGCGCTTGCGCCTCGCCGATTTTTTGCATGGCCGCCTCGGAGAGTTCAAAACCGTTTTCGGCCATGCCTTCGAGTTGATTGACGATATTTTCGCCGCGCAGAAGGACCAAGGGCAAGTTGCTCGCGAAGCGCCCGAGCGTCGCCGCGGCGCGGCCGGCGTCCTGCAATTTTCCAACGGGGCCAAGGTTCTGCTCGATCCAGGCGCCGACCACCGGCTCGGACGTGGTCCACACATCGAGTTTTGGATCGAGCGTGCGTGCCACGCCTTCGACGACGACCATGGTCTTTTGCAATAGGACGAGTTCGATCCTCGTCTTCATGTCGAAGAGGCCGGTGATCTCGAATAGCAGCGTCAAGAGCTTGGCCATGGAAATCTGATCGGCGGTGCGGGAATGGATCGGCTCGCCGATCGCCCGGATCGCTTGCGCGAAATCCTCGACCTTGTGCACGCGCGGCACATAGCCCGCCTCGAAATGCACCTCCGCCACGCGCCGGTAATCGCGCTTGATGAAGCCGTAGAGGATTTCCGCGAGAAAGCGCCGCTCGTTGAAACCGAGGCGGCCCATGATGCCGAAATCCACCGCTGTCAGGCGCCCTTGCGCATCAACGAATAAATTACCCTGATGCATGTCGGCATGGAAAAATCCGTCCCGCATCGCGGTGCGCAAAAAGGATTGTACGACATTGCGGCCAAGGTCCTGCAGATCATAGCCCTTGGCAACGAGCGCCTTGATGTCGGACAAGGGCGTTCCATCGATCCATTCGAGCGTCAGCACCTCCTTCGCGGTCCGATCCCAATCGATTCTAGGGATCCGTAAATCCGTATCCTTGGCGACATTCTCGGCGAATTCCGAAGCCGCCGCCGCTTCCAGACGGAAATCCATTTCCATCTTGACGGTGCGAGCAAGCGTATCAACGATCTCGATAAGTTTTAGGCGGCGCGCATCGCCGATCCAGCGCTCGGCCAGGCGGGCCGCGACATACATGTCGCCGAGATCGCGATTGAAACGCCGCTCGACACCCGGACGCAGCACTTTGACAGCGACATCGTGTTCGCCCTCGGCATCTTTCACACGGGCGCGATGGACTTGCGCGATGGACGCAGCGGCGACCGGTTCTCCGAAGCTCAGGAAAATGCGGCCGAGCGATTCGCCGAAGGCCGCCTCGATCGTCGCGATCGCGACCGCCCTCGGAAACGGCTCCATCCGGTCCTGCAAACGTTCAAGCTGGTTGACGACCGCGACGCCGACGACATCCGGCCGCGTTGCGAGGAATTGGCCGAGCTTGACATAGGACGGCCCGAGCCGGCTGATCGCGCCGGGCAGATTGGCAAGACCGCTCGCTTTCTTAACGGTGCCCTTGGCCCTGGCGGTTGTCGCTCCTGGCCCGGCAAGGAGCCGCGCCAAGGCGAGCGGCAGCCGCGCGGCCGGCGGCAGAATCGTGGGGTCGACGTCGCTGAACACGCCGGCCCGCGCCAGCACGAAGCCCGCGCGCGCCAGGCGGATTAAGGAGCCAAAGGATGAACGCACTATCGCCGCCAGTCCTAGATCATGATGACTTTGGATTGAGACAATCCAAAGTCATCATGATCAATTCTTAAGAGTTTTGAGCGGGATGCGGGCGGAAAACCGGTTTCCACTTTTCCTCATCCCGCTCTAGATGTGAGCTTTCAACAGCTTGTCCATCCATTCCGGATCGCGCCGTGAGCCGTGTTTCCTAGAAATTATGGGGCCAAGGCCGCCAGCCCCGCGTCTGATACTCATTCCTAAAGCTTCCAGCCAGAATGAATGGCAACGATCCCCCCCGAGAGACGCGTGAACGAGGCCCGCTCGAACCCCGCACGGGCAACCTTGTCACGAAAACTTTCAGCGTCGGGAAACCGCGCGATCGATTCGACGAGGTATCGATAGGGCTCCGGATCGCCGGCGACGAGACCGCCGATAAGGGGAATGCAGCGAAACGAATAGGCTTCGTAGAGGCGGTCGAGCACCGGCACGTTCACATGCGAGAATTCAAGACAGAGAAATTTGCCGCCACGCCGCAGAACCCTGTACGCCTCAGCGAGCGCCTGATCGATGCGCGGCACGTTGCGGATGCCAAAGGCAATCGTGTAGCAGTCGAAACCATTCGATGCGAAGGGCAGTTCCTCGGCGTTCGCCTCGACAAAGTCGAGCGTCCCGTCGAAACGCCTCTTGGCGGCTCGCCGCCGTCCCTCCTCCAGCATGCCGGCATTGATGTCGAGCACGACGACCTCGGTCGAGGCCGAGCCCGCCGCCGCCACCCGGAAGGCGATGTCGCCGGTGCCGCCGGCCACGTCGAGGTGGCGAAACCGGGCTTTTTTGGACGGCCTGACCCTGGCCGTGAAAATATCCTTCCAAATCCGGTGGAGACCAGCCGACATGAGATCATTCATGAGGTCGTAACGCGAAGCGACCTTGTGAAAAACATCGTCCACGCGCGCCTGCTTGTCATGCAGCGGCACGCTGGAAAAACCGAAATGAGTTTCTTCAACCATGGGTCAGCAAGGCTCAACGTGGGAAGGACGCGGTTGGCGGGTCCGCGTAAGCGAGCGTAATATCTGTGAATCATAGCGCGTGACGCGCGAGATGGCTATGGACGGCGCCTGTGCGATAGGCAGGGCCGGACCACTAACATTTTTCACCACGCGCTCCGGTGCGGAAGGCGCCCACAAACGAGACCGAGATAGACCACAAGCAGCCCCGCGATGGAGAAGAAAAAACCGTTCGGAGACAGGAGATCCATGCCGAGGCCGGCGATGGGCGGCCCGCCGAGCATGCCGAGCGAGTAGAGCATAACAAAGGCCGCATTGGCGCTTGCCAAGTCCGGTCCGCCATAGCGCGAGCCGAGATGCGCGAGCCCGACCGCGTAGAGACTGCCGACAATGCCGCCCCAAAGGACGAGCAGGCTGCAAAAGAGGGGGAAATGCGACGTCCCCGCAACGGCCAGGGCGATGGCCCCGCAAAGGCCAAGAACGGCAAGCGATAATAATAATTTGCTTCTATCCATCTGGTCCGAGGCAAAGCCAACCGGGAATTGAAAGATCACGTTGCCAAGCGCGAACAAGGTCACGAACAAGGCTCCGGTTTCCGGACTAAGTCCGGCGCGGAGGGCATAGACGGGCAGAAGGCCGAGGCTCGCCGCTTCGATCGCGCCATACAGCAATCCGGCGAGGGTTGCGATGGGAAGGCTAGTCAGGAAGCTTAGAACCGGAACCGGCGGCGCGCTTTTGATCTCGTCGGGTACCTTGCCGCTCCAGACGACTATCGGCAAGGCCGCCAGCGCGAAGAGAGCCGTGGCCACGAAGAAAGGCGCCGGACCTGCAGTGCCGACGAAACCCAGAATCCCCGGACCCACGGCAAAGCCTCCGGCAAGACTGGTCATGTAAAATCCCAAGACGAAACCCCGCTGCCGGGGCGGGGCGATGGCATTGATCCAATATTCGCTGGTGACGAAGAGCACGCTGAGGGCAGCGCTGAACACCGCGCGAATGGCGAGCCAGGCCCAGTAATCATCGGTCAAGGTAAAGCTTAGGAGGCTGAGGCCGCTCGTGAGGAGCGCCAGAAAGAGCAAGGGTTTCACGCTCATCCGGCGCACGAGCGCCGGAACGAAGGCGGCCCCGGCGAGGATCGCAAAGCCGCCTGCGGTGGGGTTTAAACCGATCGCCCGGGCGCTAAACCCTTGTTCGCCAAGGCGTAGCGCGATAAGTGTCATGGTCAGCGAAAGGCCGACGCCGACGATCGTTACAGTAGCGATTGCCGAGACGAGGGCCAGGATGATCTGGCGGCCGTCAAGTGCGAGCGCCTGCTCGTTCTGTTCGAAATTGACCGTCAAGCGAACTCTAACCCTCTGGGTTGAAATATTCCGTGATGGCGCCATGAATTGTTATGCTTGTTTATATAGGGTGTCGCGGTGCATAGCTTGGCCGTCCCGCTATCATCTTTAAGCGCCGCGGTCCATCGGTCCCGGATTGCCTTTTTCGTTTGCGTATCATCCCGCATGCCTTGATCTTCGCGTGGCGGGCGGTCCATTCACGCGCGGCAAACGCCGCTCTGAGCCTTCCCCCGCATCGCGCCCCATGCTAGAGCGTTGGCCCGCTTGGCCCGAGGCCCCGTTTTCTTTTTCGCAACCCGAAAATTCTCATGCCGACACGAATCGATCGCCGCTTTGAAGATCTGGCGCGGCACAACCGCGCCGCTCTCGTGACGTTTGTCATGGCTGGCGACCCGGATCTTGCGACTTGCCTTGCCATCTTGAAAGCGCTGCCGGACGCGGGCGCGGATGTGATCGAGCTCGGGATGCCTTTCACCGATCCTATGGCGGACGGGCCGGCGATCCAGGCGGCGGGATTGCGCGCGCTCGCAGCCGGAACGACGCTTGCCAAAACGCTGGCGCTTGCCGCCGATTTCCGTAAAGACGATGCCACGACGCCGATCGTTCTCATGGGCTATTACAACCCCATCTATGTGTATGGCGTCGATGCGTTCCTGCGTGACGCGAAGGCGGCCGGGGTGGATGGCATGATCATCGTCGATCTGCCGCCCGAGGAGGATTCCGAGCTCTGCCTGCCCGCTCTTGCCGCAGGGCTCAATTTCATCCGTCTCGCGACACCGACGACGGACGACGCAAGGCTGCCCGCCGTTCTCGCCCATACTTCGGGTTTCGTCTATTATGTCTCGATCACGGGCATTACCGGAGCCGCCGCCCCCGAACTGACCGGTGTTGCCTCGGCGGTTGCCCGCATCAAGGCGCATACCCGCTTGCCGGTCGCGGTCGGCTTCGGTGTGAAAAACGCCAATAGCGCTGCTGCAATCGCCGCGCATGCCAACGGAGTGGTGGTTGGATCGGCGATCGTCGAAGCCTTGCGCGCCTCGCTCGATAGGCATGGCAAGGCGACCGATAAAAGCGTAGAAGCGGTGGCTGGTCTCGTCGCCGATATCGCCAAGGGCGTGCGGTCGGCGGCGGCCGCTCCGGGCTGATGGCCCGCAATATAAACACAAGGGCAAAACTGGATCGCCGATGAACTGGATCTCAAATGTCGTCCCGCCAAAGGTCAGGTCTCTCCTGCGCCGCGAGACCCCGGAAAACCTCTGGGTCAAATGTCCGGAGTCCGGCGAACTCGTCTTTCACAAGGATCTCGAAGCCAATCTCTTCGTCGTTCCGGGCTCCGGCTATCACATGCGGATTGCCCCAAAGGCGAGACTAGACAATCTCTTCGACGACGCGATCTATGATGAGCTTGCGACGCCGGAGGTGCCGTTGGACCCCTTAAAATTCCGCGATGTAAAACGCTACACCGACCGGCTCAAGGAATACCGCCTGAAAACCGGCGCCTTCGACGCGGTGAAGCTCGCCTTTGGCAAATTGCAGAGCATGGACATCATTGCCGCGGTGCAGGATTTCGATTTTCTGGGCGGTTCGCTCGGCATGGCGGCGGGTGAGGCGATCATCACGGGTATGACGGTGGCGGTCGAGCGCCACACACCTTTCATCATTTTTACCGCCTCAGGTGGCGCGCGGATGCAGGAAGGCATCTTCTCGCTGATGCAAATGCCGCGCACGACGATTGCCGTGCAACGCCTGCGCGAGGCCAAACTTCCCTATATTGTCGTCCTGACCAATCCGACGACGGGCGGCGTCACCGCTTCCTATGCCATGCTCGGGGACATCCATCTTGCCGAACCTGGCGCTGTCATCGGTTTTGCCGGCCCCCGTGTGATCGAACAAACGATACGCGAACGCCTGCCCGAAGGCTTTCAGCGCGCGGAATATCTCGAGGCGCATGGCATGATCGACATGGTGGTAAAACGGCAGGACATGCGCGCGACGCTCGCCCGCCTTTGCGCGCTTATGACCCGGACCCAGCCCATCGAGCAAGCGGCCGCCTGAGGGCCGCCAAACAGGGCAACATGGATTCGCTAAACGCCCTCCTTACCCATCTTTTCACGCTGCATCGCAAGACGATCGAACTCTCGCTGGGCAGGATCGAGCGGCTGCTCGCAGCGTTGGGATCGCCGGAGACACGGCTGCCGCCGATCGTTCATGTCGCAGGAACAAATGGCAAGGGGTCGACGATTGCTTTCATGCGCGCCATTCTGGAAGCGGCGGGAAAGCGTGTCCATGTCTATACCTCACCGCATCTGGTGCGCTTTCATGAACGGATCCGGCTTGGTCAAGAAGGCGGCGGCAAGCTCGTCGGCGACGCCGAGCTTTTTGCGGCCTTGACTGCATGCGAAAAGGCTAATGAGGGCCAGCCGATCACTTTCTTCGAAGTCACCACCGCGGCAGCATTCAAGCTTTTCAGCGAGCATCCCGCTGATTATTTGCTGCTGGAAGTCGGTCTCGGCGGAAGGTTCGATGCAACCAATGTCATCGCGCGGCCCTCTGCCTGCGTCATCACGCCGGTCTCGATCGATCATCCTGAGTTCCTTGGCGCGACGGTCGATAAAATCGCTTACGAGAAGGCTGGAATCCTCAAAGCTGGCGTGCTCGCTATTCTGAGTACGCAGGAAGATGCCGCCCTGGTTGTGCTCGATCGCGAAGCAAGGCGCTTGGGTGCGCCGGTCATTGCCGCGGAGCGGGATTACAATGTTTGGGAAGAACATGGCCGTCTTGTCTTCGAGGACAATCGCGGCCTGCTCGATCTGCCGCCGCCGCGTCTCATCGGCCGTCATCAGCATCAAAACGCCGCGACCGCGATCGCCGCGTTGCGCGCGATCGCGCCCCATCTTGCGGCGTCTGTCTTCGAAGAAGGTTTGACGCGCACGGAGTGGCCCGCCCGCTTGCAAAATCTCGCCAAGGGCCATGTGGGGACGCTCGCCCCGGCAGGCTCAGAGATCTGGCTCGACGGCGGCCATAACGAGGATGCTGGCCGCGCGCTCGCCCAATCGATGGCGGAACTGGAAGACAAGACGCAGCGGCCCCTCGTCATCATCTGCGGTTCGCTCGCATCCAAGGATACGGGCGGGTTTCTCCGCGCCTTCAAAGGCCTCGCCCAAGAAGTTGTGGCGGTGCCGGTGAATGCAGACCAATATGCCAAGCCCGCCGCCGAGGTTGCCACGGCCGCCGCCGCGAATGGGATTCCGGCGGCGGCATGCGGAAGCATAAAGTCAGCGCTCGCATTTCTCGCCGCGCGAGAATGGTCAGCGCCGCCGCGTATACTGATCGCGGGCAGCCTCTATCTTGCCGGAGAAGTATTGGCGCTCAACGGAACGCCGCCGGAATAGCTAATGGGCAGCAGCCTTCACCTCACGCCGGCGCGCGTGGAGGATCCACTCCGTGTAGCCATTTGGCTGCACGCGTCCCTTGAAGATCAGATCCGACGCCGCTTGGAAGGCGTGTCCATCGAAGCCTGGCGCCATCGGCCGGTAGAGCGGATCGCCGGCATTTTGCCGGTCGACAACGGAAGCCATCCTTTGCAGCGTTTCCATCACCTGCTCGCGCGTGACAATCCCATGGTGCAGCCAATTGGCGATATGCTGGCTCGAAATGCGTAAGGTTGCGCGATCTTCCATAAGGCCTATGTCGTGAATATCCGGCACTTTGGAACAGCCGATGCCTTGATCGATCCAACGCACGACATATCCCAAGATCCCCTGGCAATTGTTGTCGAGCTCGGCTTGAATGTCGTCCGGCGCCCAGTTCACCCGGCAGGTTGGGATGGCAAGGAGATCGGAAAGATGCGGCGGGCTGCGCCGGGCAAGTTCTTTCCACCGGCTCGCGACATCGACCTTATGATAATGCACAGCATGCAAGATAGCAGCCGTCGGTGATGGCACCCAGGCCGTGTTCGCCCCGGCGAGCGGATGCACGATCTTTTGCGCGAGCATGTCCGCCATGCGGTCCGGCGCGGCCCACATGCCCTTGCCGATCTGCGCCCGCCCAGGCAAGCCGCAGGCAATGCCAACATCGACGTTGGCGTTCTCGTATGCCGCGATCCAATCCGTGTTCTTCATGTTGTTCTTGCGGACCATAGGTCCGGCTTCCATCGAGGTGTGAATCTCGTCACCGGTGCGATCGAGGAAGCCGGTATTGATGAAAAACACCCGGTCGGCCGCCGCTGCTATGCACGCCTTAAGATTGACGGAAGTCCGCCTTTCCTCGTCCATGATGCCGATCTTGATTGTGTGCCGGGTGAGCCCCAGCATGTCCTCGACAGCGCCAAAAAGCGCGTCGGCGAGGGCGACTTCGTGCGGCCCGTGCATTTTTGGCTTGACGATGTAGATCGAACCGTAACGGCTGTTGCGTGGACCGCTGACGCGCTTGAGATCGTGGATCGCGATCAGCGTGGTGACTGCTGCATCCAAAATGGTTTCAGGAATTTGGTTGCCGGCTTGATCGAGCACCGCATCGGTTTCGATGTGATGACCGACATTGCGCACCAGCAGAAGGCTGCGCCCATGCAAGGTCATGTCGGCACCGTCCCGGCCCGCATAAGTGCGATCCTCAGCAAGATGCCGCTCGACGAGCAGCCCTTTCTTTTCGAGGGTCGCCGTCAAGCTTCCCTTCATCAGCCCAAGCCAATTGCGGTAAACGGCAACCTTATCCTGCGCATCGACCGCCGCGACGCTGTCCTCAAGGTCGATGATGGTGCTGAGCGCGGCTTCCAGGACGACATCCGCGACGCTTGCCTTGCTCTCGGCACCGACAAGGCTGTTTTGATCAATCTCGACCTCGATATGCAGGCCATGGTGGCGCAACAGGACGACAAAGGAATCGAGCGATGTCTTCCTGTATCCGGCGAACCGGCCGGGATGGCGCAGCCGCGTCTCGAGCCCGTTCTCAAGGGTCGCGATGAGCTCGCCGCCAAAGACTTTATAGGCGGTCACCGCCTTGTGGCTTCCCTTCGCGAGCGGAACCACGTCGTCGAGAAACGCGCGGACCCAATCGATGACCTTGGCGCCACGCACTTTGTTATAGCCCTTGCCGCGTTCCGCGCCATCCGCCTCAGGAATTGCGTCTGTGCCATAGAGCGCATCGTAAAGGCTGCCCCAGCGGGCGTTTGCCGCATTGAGGGCGTAGCGCGCATTCGAGGCGGGCACAACGAGCTGCGGTCCGGCGACCCTCGCGACCTCCAGAACATTTTCGGTGCGAATGGTAAAATTGGGCGGCTCCGGGACAAGGTAGCCGATCTCGCGAAGAAAGTGTTCGTAATCAGCCGGATTAAATGGCCGGCTCGCGGTCACGCGATGATATTCGTCGATCTTTTCCTGCAGCTCTCCGCGAAATTGCAATTGCTTGCGAATGCGCGGCGCGAACTCATCGACAAGCCCCGATAACCCGCTCCAAAATTGGTCAGCCGCAATCTCCGTTCCGGGCAAGACTTCGCCGCTGATGAAGTCACGCAGAACATTCGTAACGCTAATCTCGCCAATTTTCTCGTAAACTATCATGTTCAAGCCATCATTTTCAGGTCTTGCCGGGAATGACCAACACCGGCACGGCATAGCGACGCCCTGCCCGGTCCTCTTTACTGCCAGCTCCGTCAGCACACATCAACCGCGAGCAAACGCGGATGAGTGGCGGCTGCCACTGTACAAAAACGCAACGCCATTTAACACCGGTGACCATCACGATCAGGATTTCCGATTGGCCGTGCTTGCCAGCGGCGAGTCACAACGCCACCAAAGCTGCCAAGCAGGAACAATATCAGACCGGTACCGCATTTCAGCGCCGGCACATACGCGCGTCTGATTGGGTCCCGACATAAGTGCGTATCACGCGAAGCTGCCAAGCTTTGTTGGACTATGGTCCAACATACCGGCCGTAAGCAAAAGCGCCGCCATATCAACTCATCCGATTGGCTTGGCCAGTCGAGGCGGCTGTGCAGTCGCCCGGGACGCTTGCAATCGATGGTTTCTGCGAACCCCGAGGAGCCAGGCGGGGGATTTCCCGCCCGCGCTAATCTCAATGGCCGCCCCTTCGTCCCCAGATCAATCCTCTCCGGGCCAATGCGGCCGGCAAGTCACATCGCCTTAACCAGCACGTTGCCTACGTCTTGAAAACCACAGGGATGCGACCAATCCACGCGCGTGAGCATCGAATATCATGGCACTCGCACCAATTCCCGCGGCCAAAACGGCAGCCGCGAAAAACGCATTGATAAGCGCCGGAGTCCAAATACAAACATAGAGATAACCAGCAAGCATGAATACCAGAACTGGAACAAGTCGAAGCAACCGGGATGGCTGCAACCGCACGGCGATGAATAAAACAATCGCCTCGATTGTGACCATGAGGTTCCATGCAGCTGCGGCACCCAAAACGCCAAAATGGCTCATAAGGAACCAAAGTACGATCATGTAAGGCACGATTTCGATTGTATGAAGTTTGGCGACGATGTCCGGCCGCCCTTGCCCTTCCAGAAAAGCAAATAGGACGAACGCCATTCCGTTAGGCCATGCTCCAATCAAAAGGAGTTCGGCAATCGGCCCCCCAATCGAGCCGAAACCTTTCCCCATCCAAAGTTCGAGAAACGGCCCCGCCAGCACGATCGCTGGCGCACAGACGGCACCATACGCATAGGCAATAGTCACAAAAGCCTTCTCCGCCAGTTGCGTCGCCTCGTCCCGAGAGGAACGCGACAAGCGTGGAAAAATCGTCCGTGCCAGGGCTGCTGCGAACAGTTGGCTGCGCACGACTAGGCTCATCGGAACCGAATAATGGGCGACGGCCGCGACACCGAGAATTGAGCCGATCATCAATTGATCGACCGACGCAAGAAGCGGACCAATGGTATTGGAGATGCTTATCCATCCGCCAAAACTAAGAAGCGCCTTGCACCGTTTCAAATCGAAGTTTCGCGGGCTCAAAGGCCTTTCACTTTGCAAAGCGAAGCCAAGCAAAAACAAAACCGACAGGGCACGCGCGATGACGGCCGCGGGAACGACGACCGATAAACTCGGCGAGATGAACACGGCGCAGATAACCGGCACCACCATCCCCAATGTCCCCCCCGCAACCGCCAGCACATTGGAGGCGAGGAACCGCTCACGCGATTCGAGAGCGCCTGATCCCACGCCGCCAATAAGCGCGAGAGGCAGCACGGCAGCGACCCAAGGAAGCGACGATTCGATCTCAGGCCTCAGATCGGCGGGCACGGTAAGCAGACGTTCGATAAAAAAGATTCCGGTTAAATAAAAGACGATCCCGCCGAAGCAGCCCAAACACAAATTGAGCCAGAAAGTCGTCACCAAAACCTTCGCCCGCTCTCCCTTTAATGAGGGATCTCCGAGCTTGGCAAGCGCATTCGCGGACGCTCGCGACAAGCCGAGATCGAGAAAGCCGAAATAACCGAGCAGCTTCCAAACAATCGCAAGGATCCCGTATCGTGCGACGCCTACATATGACACATAGAGCGGGACTGTGATAAGCGCGACAATGAGCGTAAGAACCGGCCCAATTACGTTGAAGACGAAGTTAATCTTGATCCCACGCGACTTCATTGCGGGTCCTTTTCCGGCGCGAACAATGATCGTTGATGATCGGCTCTCTTCACGGCGCGGCTCGCAATTAGAATACAAAGTTCGTAATATGCAGATAACATACACATCACTCTAAGGCGGATTTACGAATGGGCATGATACATTCCTTGGAACCCTTCCATGAAACAAAAATTCGCCTCAACAAGGATGGGGTTCATGGGATGCTACGACCCTGTACTTTACTACTGCTTGGGGCGTCCGTGGATACCATATCGTCTCAGCCGGCATAAACTCATTTGCTAAGAATGAGTGTTAGGGATCAGCGGCGGCCTGGGGCCACTTTGTCATCAATGACATGGCTAGGTCATCGATCGTTAGAGCAAGCGTTCTTCATTCTGTTTCCTTTATGGAAAATCACAGGCGCTCGTGCGCTTGCCCACCAGATGGAACCATCTGATTGAAAAGGAATCGCTCCTAATCAATGAGTTGGACCACGTTCCGATCGAAAAAGCCGAGCAATTTTTTCGGAACATGCTTTCCTGATCCCGCATTCCTTTCAAGACTCTCGTTTCGTCGAATGAGGCGATCATTTTCTAGCCGCGCATGAGTATGGCAACGAAAAAACCGTCGGTGCCACTCGTCAGCGGCGTCAGACGCAGGCCAAACCCGAAGCGCGACGCAAACCGCTCGATCTCCGGCAGCCGTGCCATTTCGACCATTTCCCGCAGAGGAAGGATTTTATAATCCATGTGAGTGTCAAGAAAAGTTGCGATCCTGTCTTCGTTTTCCTCGCGCAATAGAGAACATGTGACATAGACAATGCGTCCGCGTGGCTTCACGAATCGCGCGGCTTCCTCGAGTGCCTGGCTCTGCTCGGCAATCCGGATCGCCAGAGCCCCGGGCCGCATCCGCCATTTCGCGTCCGGATTGCGCCGCCAGGTGCCCGTGCCAGTGCATGGCGCATCGACGAAAACGAGATCGCAGCGCCCTTCAAGAGCGGCGAGCACATCGCTATCCCCGCGCGGCGCATGCAGTTGGACGTTGCGGACACCGGCGCGCTCGAGTCTCGCGAAGCTCCGCATAAGCCTTGCCCCATCGCGGTCGGCCGCATGGATCTGGCCCTTGTTCTGCATTGATGCGGCGAGCGCCAAGGTTTTGCCGCCCGCGCCCGCGCAAAGATCGAGCACTTGCTCACCGGGCCTTGCCAGGGCAAGTGTTGCGCAAAGCTGCGAGCCTTCATCCTGGATTTCGACGAGGCCCTTGATATAGGCGGGCTCGGCCGCGAGCGGCGGCCCGCGCCCATCTGGTGTCAAAGGCAAACGTAATCCGACAGAGGAATAAGGCGTTTGCGTAGCGTGCAGATGAGCGAGACCAGCAAGCACCTTCTCACGCGTCGCCTTCAGCGTATTGACGCGCAGATCGACCGGCGCACGCGTGGCAAGCGCGCTCATCTCGGCGATGGTGTTTTCCCCGAAGACGGCGGCAAGGGAAGGCTCCAGCCATTGCGGAAAATCGCCCGCGACAAAGCTTGGCGCGCCGCTCAGATCGGCGTGGGCGAGACGTTCGCTCTCTCTCTCGTCGAGCGGAGGCGGCGCATGCGCCTCGCCCGAGCAGAGCCCCGCCAGCATGCCAGCATCCATGCCACGGGCCCGACGCAGAGAGCCAAGAATGATCGCGCGAGGCGCCTCATTGCCCATGATGAACGCGCTCGACGCCCGGTTGCGCTCCGCGTCGAAGACGAGCGACGCGATCGCCGCGCGATCCTTGGAACCAGCGAAACGATGCGACAAACCCCAATCCTTCAGCGCATCGGCGGCCGGTCTTTTGCGCGTTTCGATGTCATCGAAAACTTCAATTGCCGCCGATATGCGGGCCCCAGGCGTCATAGAAAACCTGCTCTCATAACGAACCCATGGAGCGGCCGGCAAAAATTTGAACCGCGAAGATCACCCACATAAGAAACAAGAGAGTGGTTCCAACAATAAAGACCTTGCCGCGCAGCGGCACATAGTTCGAAGTCGTGAGGACATAGGCATGCGCAACGCGCGTGGCGACGAAAAGCCATTCCATGCCGACAAACAGAAGACCGGCTTGTTTGGTCGTGATCGCCAACACGGCGAGGACATAGAATAGAATCGGTATCTCGAACTGATTCTGGAAGCAATTGCCGATTTGCTGAACGCGGTCCGGCCATGGGGTCTGGCGCAGGGCGATATCCTGCCACTTTACCTCGCGGCTTTTAAGGACGGCGGTGCGTTCCCATGCCGACCAGATACTAAGAAAGCAAGTCAGCGCAATCTGAACGAAAAGCGGCAACAGGATCGATTGAACGGACATGCGGCGGGGTCTCCAGAACGTCATTTAAGGCATGTCCTCATCGAAAAAGCCGAGCAACTTTTTCGGGACAAGCGCGAGCGATGGGTTCACTCGCCGGTCGGGTAATTCGGGCTCTCGCGGGTGATCGCGACATCGTGAACATGGCTTTCGCGCAGGCCGGCCGCCGAAATCCGGACAAACCGCGCGCGCGCCTGAAATTCCGCTATGTCGGGAGCGCCGACATAGCCCATGGCGGCGCGCAATCCACCAACCAATTGGTGCAGGATCACCGAGGCCGGACCGCGATAAGGCACCTGTCCCTCGACACCCTCGGGCACGAGCTTCAATTGATCGGTGATGTCCTGCTGGAAATAGCGGTCTGCAGATCCGCGCGCCATCGCGCCGACCGACCCCATGCCGCGATAGGTTTTGAACGAACGGCCCTGATAAAGATAGACCTCGCCCGGGCTTTCGTCGGTTCCAGCCAGAAGCGAACCGATCATGACGCAATCCGCGCCTGCCGCGATCGCCTTGGCGACATCGCCGGAATATTTGATGCCGCCATCCGCGATAATTGGGACATTGGCGGCCCGCGCGGCTTCAGCGCAATCCATGATCGCCGAGAGCTGCGGCACGCCGACCCCGGCGACGATCCGCGTCGTGCAGATTGAGCCAGGGCCAATACCGACCTTGATCGCATCGGCGCCGGCATCGATCAGCGCCTTGGTGCCCTCGGCGGTCGCCACATTGCCGGCGACGAGTCCTACCTTGTTGGAGGCACGCTTCAAGCGGGAGACTTGATCGAGCACGGCCTGGGAATGACCATGCGCTGTGTCGATCACGATGCAATCTGCCCCCGCATCGATCAGCATGAGGGCGCGCTCATAACCCTGGTCGCCCACGGTCGAGGCGGCGGCGACCCTGAGCCTTCCCTCGGCGTCCTTGCAGGCGGCCGGGTGCAAGGTCGCTTTTTCCATATCCTTGACCGTCACCAGACCGACACAGCGGAAATCATCGTCGACGACAATTAGCTTTTCAAGGCGATGCTGATGCAAAAGGCGGCGCGCCTCGTTCTCGCTCACGCCTTCCCGGACGGTAATAAGATTTTTGGTCATCAATTCGCTGACCGGCTCCAAGGGATTGTCGGCGAAGCGGACATCGCGGTTGGTCAATATGCCGCATAGCCGCGCCGGCTTGCCGCCCGGCCCGCGCTCAACCACGGGAATCCCCGAGATCCCGTGCCGGCGCATCAGCGCGAGCGCATCGGCGAGCGTTGCATCCGGAAAAATCGTGATCGGATCGACGACCATGCCGCTTTCGTAGCGCTTGACCTTGCGAACCTCCTCGGCCTGTTCGGCGGGCGTGAAATTGCGATGAATGACGCCAATCCCCCCAGCCTCGGCGAGCGCAATGGCTAGCCTTGCCTCGGTGACCGTATCCATGGCCGAAGACACAATCGGAACGTTCAAACCGAGCGTCGACGTGAGTTTGGTTTTCAGTTCGGCCCCACTGGGCAGGACTGCCGAATGGCCCGGCAGAAGGAGCACATCATCGAAAGTCAGCGCTTCGTTCAGCGAGGATCGGGTAATAAGGGTCAATGCCAACTCCGTGATTTGCCTCCCGGCAAAAGAATAGGCTTCCCGGCGCCGCGAGAGTTCGAGCGGGAAGCGTTTGTGTCAATTCGCGCCGGTCTAGAGTTGCCTGCGGCTCATAGCACGCCCGGAGCGGAGCGCAAAGACAGCCTGGCTGTATCTTTGTGCCACGCCCTGAAACCCGCCCCTTCCCCGCTTCGAGCCAGGGATTGCCGCCAAACACTCGGCCGTGGGTGCAAAAGCGCCTGCGTTTCCACCTGGGCGGGAGGGGGACTTGCTCTTCGCGCCGCCGGATTGAATTGGCAGGGCGTTTACCCCATTACGTCTATATCCGCTTCCGCAGTGAAAATCCTTCAGGAGCCGCGCATTTGCCTCCCTACCTCATCTCGGCGCTGACCGTTGCTTGCGCCATGTTCATGGAAAATCTCGACTCGACCGTCATCTCGACATCGCTGCCCGCAATCGCCAAGGATCTGCATGAAGACCCGATTTCCCTAAAGCTTGCGCTCACCTCCTACCTCGTTTCGCTCGCGATTTTCATTCCGGCGAGCGGCTGGGCGGCCGATCGTTTCGGCGCCCGCAAAATCTTCCGGATTGCCCTTCTTGTGTTCACCTTGGGCTCCATCCTATGCGGCATGGCGGCGACCTTGCCGGGATTTGTCGGGGCCCGCTTCCTCCAAGGTCTCGGCGGCGCGATGATGGTTCCGGTGGGGCGGCTTTTGCTCTTGCGTTCGGTCGAACGCACCGAACTCGTGAACGCTTTGTCCTATCTGACGGTCCCTGCCCTTCTCGGGCCGATCATGGGGCCCCTCCTCGGCGGGTTTATCACCACCTATTTTCACTGGCGCTGGATTTTCTGGATCAATGTGCCGATCTGCGTCATCGGCTTGATTCTCGCCACCCTCTTCATCAAGGACGTTACCGGCGAAGCCGCTTGGCCGCTCGACGTGAGGGGCTTCCTTCTCAGCGGGCTTGGTCTTGCCTGTCTCTTGTTCGGGCTTGGCGGCGCCGGGCGCGGCCTCATGCCCTGGGAGGCCGCGGTTTTTCTGGCGGGCTTGGGCTTTGTCTGCTTGGCCGCCTATGTCTTCCATGCGCGCCGCGCCGCGTTTCCGCTGCTCGATCTCAAGCTTCTGTCGATCAAAACGTTTCGCGCAAGTGTGATGGGCGGCTCGCTGTTCCGCATCGGGATCGGATCGATCCCTTTTTTGCTCCCGCTGATGCTGCAAGCAGGCTTTGGGATGAGCGCGTTTCAATCCGGCTCGGTCACCTTCATCGCATCGGTGGGGGCCATGGCAATGAAAACCACGGTGACGCCAATCCTGCGCATCTTCGGCTTTCGCCGGGTCCTCGTATACGATGTGATATTGAGCGCCGCTTTCCTTGGCTGCTACGGCTTCTTTACGCCCGCGACGCCGATGCTGTTGATGATGAGCTTGCTTCTGGTTGGCGGCTTTGTGCGTTCGCTCGGATTTACCAGCCTCAATGCGATCGTCTTCGCCGAAATCGAACCCGCGAGAATGAGCAGGGCCGTCAGTTTCTCCGCCGCCGCCCAGCAATTGTCCTTGAGTGTGGGCATCGCGATGGGCGCCGGCGCGCTGCAAGGCTTTGCTTACCTAAACCCTGGCATGGATGTGTTCGCCCTCGAAAATTTCAAATGGGCGTTTGTTACAATGGCGCTTATCTCGTTGAGCGCCGTCGCCGTATTTCTGCGCCTGCCGCCGGATGCGGGCTCCAACCTCATCGCGAGCCGGGCGGAGCCATCCGAGGTCATCGCGCAAACCGGGCAATAAACAGGAATTCGGTTACCGCTTGCCTCGAAAGCCGGTTGCCAGCACATAAAGCTCGGCCGAACCGGCACGGCTGGCTTGCGGCTTCACATGGCGGACCGTCGCGAATTCGCGTTTCAGCCGGGCCAGCAGCTCATGCTCGGTGCCGCCCTGGATGACCTTGGCGAGAAAGGCGCCGCCCTCGGCCAAAACCTCGCAGGCGAAATCACCGGCAAGCTCGACAAGGCCGACAATCCGCAGCTGATCGGTTTTCTTATGCCCGGTCGCATTCGCCGCCATGTCGGAGAGGACAACATCGGCCTTGCCGCCGAGCCATGCGATGAGCTGCGGCGGCGCCTCCTCGGAGAGGAAATCCATAACCTTGAATTCGACACCGGGGAGCTGCTCCATGTCGAGCAGGTCGATGCCGATGACCCTGCCGTGGCCCCGCTCCGCGCCAACCTTGCCCGCCGCCACCTGCGACCAGCCGCCGGGCGCCGCGCCAAGATCGACGACCCTCTGCCCGGGTTTCAAAAAATGATAGCGCTCGTCGATCTCGATCAGCTTATAGGCGGCGCGCGACCGGAAACCCTCCCGCTTGGCCTTCGCCACATAGGGATCGTTGAGCTGGCGCTCAAGCCACAGGGTCGAGGAGAGCTTGCGCTTACGCGCCGTCTTGACCCGCGTCTTCAGCGAGCGCCCGCCTTCGCGTCCGGAGGAAGATTTTGTTTCAGTCAAGGTGAGACCCGAGTGAAGCGCTGAATGTCAGCTTTATTACGCTGGGCGGCGCAAGTCCCGCAAAGTTTTGGTGGAGGGGCAATTAAAATCTTTTCCGGTCCAAAGCTTAACTAGTTCTCATTAAGAAGCGTAGACCTCAACACCGATTACACGGCGCGGTCAACGGAACTGAGGCTCGGGTAGTCAACCCGCCACTTCTATGGCCTCTTCTCGGGAGCGACGGGCGGCGCGGCGACGTTTGGTGGCGTTGAAGTCCGCGTCATCTCATACTTAATCAGCCGTGATTCCAGGTTTTCAATCTGTGCACGGATGCTGTGTAAATCTTCGCTCCCTACGCCTGAAGGACTGGCGCGCAGATAGTTCGAAACCAGCTGGATCGTGCCAAAGAGCAAGCTAAAGGTTATGGCAATTACCGCAATCCATGCCAAGGCCTCAGTCGTATGCGTTTAAGGACAGCATCCCCCGCATTGTTTGCGATTTCTTCCTTGTTCAAAAATGTCTGAGGAAAACGTGTCATCGCAGTCTTGCGGACGCTCAGCAAGTAATCGTTAACGGACTCACATGACTCAAGGCATTCATGCGGCACGGCCGCATGCTCAAAGAAGGTAACGCGGAGGAATTTATCTCCTTGCGCAACAGCGTGATCGACTCTGCTGAAATTCAGAAGTGTCGTCGCGATAGGGCCATTCCATCCAGGGTCAATAATTCCTACCGTAAGCGCCCAAATCCCATTTTTCGTGAGCTCGGTCTTGTATGTCACATGACCAGTTATCGTGTCGGGCAGCTTGAAGACTTCGGCAGAGACCACCTGAACCATCTGCCCAGGCTCCAGATTAAAGGGCTCATCGATCTTTTTTCCGGTATGATCAAAGATGCTGCCGATCGTGAGGTCAAAGCTGGTTCCCCGTGCTGTCGGCGTCCCTGACGAAAAGAAGTGGCTATGGACAAGTCTGTCGCCCGCGATCAATGTCATTCTCGAACTCCCATGAATGTGATACTATTTTAAGGTTTCATATTTGGTGCTGGATGCGCGATGCCACTCTCGTCGATTGATCGCTTCTTCCTAGTGCAGTGTGAAGCTGTAAAAAAAGAAAGTCACGACCCCGATCGGCAAGTTGGTGTCGTCATCGCAAGTCCTACCGGACACCTTTTGGCAACTGGATCGAACCGGCCACCAGAGTCCGTCGAACTTTCCCTTCGGGAAAGCCATCGTGCAATCGCGAAGGACCCCAACTGGAAGTACTTTATGCTTGAACACGCCGAGCGCAACGCTATCAACAACGCTCGGGGACTAGGCCACTCGTTAACAGGGGCGACGATGTACGGGACCATGTTCCCGTGTGCGGATTGCGCCCGGGCAATTGTGGCGGCTGGCATCAGACGACTGGTCGTACCGCACCCGGAAGCCAATCCGCAGCGCGACGAAAAATGGCAGAGCCACTTCCAATACGCGCACCAGATTTTGGACTTGTCCGGGGTCGAGCTGGACTTTATCGCACCAGCAGATCTCGCAGATCCGGAGTAGAGGTCCCGAAACGTCAGACGCCGCTAGTTCGATAGATGGCCATACATTTCTGCTGGCTTCTCACTGCATCACACGCGGGAGTCGTGGATGCTGCTAGCGGTCGCGGGCATGTAAGTGAACCACACAAAACCCAAAAACAGCGCGAGCGCCCGATTGACCCGCAAGAGCAAAGCGTCGCTGGCTTCACCGATCACGCCGCCGATTTTGGCAGCGGGAACGACCGTGATTTTGTCGATGGCGATCTGCGAAAATTCCCGCAGTCCATTGCGCTTCGAGGGATCGACTTCGAGCAACCTTACATCTCTAACCGCCTCTGGCAACGCGGCTGGCCATCGCGGCAACACCAAGCTTGCTGTAGCGTTGCGGTTGAAATTTTGGCCGGTCTTACATGATCGCAGACGAGACCGCTGTCTGTGGCCTTGTAAGGTTTTGCCCTCCAATCGGACAAAAGTGTTTCACGTGAAACATTTTGGTACGATTGGCACCGCCGTCTTCCGCCACTGCCTAGAAGGCGCGCCTATTCAACCAATACAATCGGCGGGAGAGGAAAGGCGTCAGGCTCCGACTGCGCCCGGATCAAAGCCTCGCCCGGCGCATAGGCGCGTAAAATCAAATAATAGCCGCCATCGGGCGCGGGCAGCCAATTGCCTTCACGCCCGTCGCCGGGGCTGTTTTTCTGAAGGTAGATCGTCAAGGATCCGTCCGCATTACGCTTGAGGGTCTTGCTATCGCTGCCAAGCGAATAGCGGCCGAGCGGATTGGGGACGGTGTAATTGTTCGCCGAATCATACAAGGTCAGCGACCAGAAACCCGGCTCGACAAAAGGCGGCGTCACCTTGAAGGTCACGCTGTACCGGTTAGCGCCCGATAGGCGATTGCCATCGCTGCTGGTGACGCCGCCGATATAGATGGCTTCTTTCGGCGTGTTCGCCGTCAGCCCATTCCGCGCAACGATCGCCCGCGTATAATAATCCGTCCCGAAATTGCCGATCGTTGGCGGTTGCACAACCCAGCCATTGCGGAAACTGCCATTCGGGAGAAGCGCAAATTCCTTGCCGATCCGCGCCGCAACCTTGCCCATGGACGCTACAACGACGGGCGGGAGCATGCCACGATCCCAAGGCTTGCCGGGCTCGATCCCGAGCGGCTTGAAGAGCGGCAAGAGCGCCGTCACCTGATCGGCTGGCGGCGGGTTCTCGGCGAGCGCATCGGCGAGGATGTCCCAGAACTGCAACGGGTCCTTGAAGGCCAAAGCGCTGACCGGCAGCTTCGGATCCGAAAATTCCGGCGCCGCATAGTGGTAGGCTGGCGCCACAGGCGATGGCTTGCCTGTCGCTTGGGCGAGCCCTTCAACGGTGATCGCATCGAGGACGGCTTTGGCGGCCGGCAGATCGTTCCCGTCGAGGACATGAACTCTCGGCTGAATCAGGACCCAGCGGGTCGGCGCATCGATACGCTTGACATGCGGCGGTAGCTTGCCCTTCCAGCCGGGACCAACCAAGGCAAACTTGCCGCCCTTGTAGCCTGTCGCGACGCCGCCCGCATAAGCAAAAGCGTTGGTCCAAAAATCCACGATCTCGACCATGTAGTAACGGCCGTGCGAATCCGGCACGCTCAAGATAACGGGCTCGGCGGCAAGGTCGAGAAAACCGAAGCCGTAGAGCGTATTGACGTTTGGCGTGACATAGCCCGCCTCTTGCGAAAGTGCGGGCGTCGAGATGTCCTCCATCCGCCAGATCGCGTTCACGGCGGCCTTCGGCTGCGGCCCAACCGAATCATTGTAGCGCAGGCAATACATGGTAACGAGCGGCGACCCCCAGGCGGCCGCGGTCACGGCGAGCGCCTCGGAATAGGCGCCGAGCGCCTTGGCTCGCTCCGCGGCCGCCTCCGAAAGGGGGGACTCATGCGGAGGTTTGGCCTCGAGCGCAGGCTCTGGGCTGGACGTTTGCGCGAAGGCAGGCGCCGCCATGATCAAGGCGGCAATGACCAGCCTCCCGCGCATGATGTTGCAGCGTCTCACCGCTGAGCCTGTGCGCCCTTTTGTCCGGGTTTCCGCCGCCATGAAATCCTACATTTCACAATGATCGCGCGCCTTGACGGTCCTATTGGTCATCAAGGCGCTCTGGGCGATTCAAAAATTAATCGATGCCAATACTTCATAAATAGTTTGCTTGGCTTAATCCTGCCTATTGGACCGGATGCAAGGGAAGACGCGCTTGGTTCAAAGCCTATCCTCACTCATGAGCTGGATTAAGATGCCGTCGCGCAAACCGCGGTCCGCGATACGGACGCGTTCGGCGGGGAACACCCGCCGGATCGCTTCAAGAATGGCGCAGCCGGCTAGGACGAGATCGGCGCGCGCCTGGCCGATGCATCCATTGGCGGCACGCTCCGCGTAAGTCATCTTGCGCAAAATTGCGACCGTGTGATCCACCTGGCAGCTCGACATCCACAAGCCGTCGACGCGGCGGCGTTCATAGCGGGCGAGGCCCAGAAAGACCCCGGCGATGGTCGTCACCGTTCCGGAGGTGCCAAGCAAATGGAAATGGCGGCCGCGCCGCTCGCCATCGACCTTCGCGACGAAACTCTCGAGTTCCGGTACCACGTGCGCGACCATCGCCTCGAATGTCGCGCTGGACACTTCGTTGCCGCCGAATTCTTCCGCCAAGGTGACGACACCGAGTTTTAGGGAAACCCAAAAACGGATGCGCTCATCAAGCGCCATATCGGCCGGTTGAGAACAGGCGGAAGCAGCCCGGCCTAGCCAGACCAGCTCCGAGGAGCCGCCGCCGATATCGAACAAAACCACGCTTTCGGCGGCGGCATCGACAAGCGAGGCGGAGCCGGCGGCAGCCAGCCGCGCTTCAGTTTCACGATCCACGATCTCAAGTTCGAGCCCTGTCGCCTCGCGCACCTTGGCCAGAAATTCGGCGCTGTTGCTGGCGGAGCGGCAAGCCTCCGTCGCAATCAATCGCGCCCGGGTCACGCCGCGCGCCCGCATCTTGTCGCGGCATATTTCGAGCGCCCGTAAAGTGCGGTCGATCGCCACCGCGCTCAGCGCGCCGGTTCGCGAGAGACCCTCGCCCAGCCTGACAATCCGGGAAAAGGAGTCGATGACGCGAAATCCATCTTGACCGCCGCCCGCTGGCGCCGCCCGGGCGATCAAGAGACGGCAATTGTTGGTGCCGAGATCCAGGGCTGCGTAGGTGTGCTTATGTCCGGAGCACCGCCCCTGTCTATCGACGGACATCTCGGCGCGGGCAGCCGCCTCGCCACCCCCGCATTCGTGCAAACTTGCCCGAGGCGTGCAAATCTCGAGACCGCCGGTTCCGGCGCCATCCGCTGGCCTCACGTTACACCCCCGGAGCCTCTAGCAGGCATTCCTCTTCTTTACTTACCCTTAAATGGTGAAAATAAGTGTAGCAAGACCGGACCTAAACACCAAGCGGCCCGCAAACATGGCGGCCCTCGCCTTAAAAAGGCGTGGGCTTTTGAGCGAAAGGCCTGCTGCACCTGCTGGCACAAAAGCCAAACCCGGAACGCGAAGCCAGCGTCCGATTCCGGGCCCGGAAACGGACAAAACTGTTTCACATGAAACAGTTTGGTCCGATTGAGAAGCGCCTGAAAATGGTCTGCCGTGAGGCGGCTGCCCGGTGCGGCGCGCGGATTGGGGGCAAGCGAAAGAGTGTAGATTTTTTCTTTCCAGCCAAACCAGAAGCGATCAAGCTTAAAGTAATCTTCGTCTGGGATTCCTGTACGCTACGCTTTAAAAGAGTGCACGCGTGACTTCGTTTCGCAACATCGGCAGGACCTCCTGCTCGAACCAGGGGTTGCGCTTGAGCCAGCCGCTATTGCGCCAAGAGGGATGCGGAAGCGCGATGATGCGTGGCGCCTCGCCCAGGAATTCGCGCCATCGGCGAACGGTTTCGTCAACCTTGAGGCCTTTCGGCAACGGTCTTCCCGTTCGGGCAAAATGGTAATCCTGGGCGAAGCGCCCGATCGCTAAAATACATTCGATATGAGGCAAAGCCGAAAATAATGCGTCATGCCAAGTCTCGCGGCACTCGCGGCGCGGCGGCAGGTCGCCCTTGTTGGCATCATGGCCGGGAAAACAAAAGCCCATCGGAACGATCGCCACCCTCGTCTCATCATAGAAAACCTCCCGCGAGACATCCATCCATTGCCGCAAACGATCGCCCGAGGCGTCGTTGAAGGGCAGTCCCGTGAGATGCACCCTGATTCCCGGCGCCTGGCTTGCGACAAGCAGCCTTGCGGTTGAACTCACCCGGAATACCGGACGCGGCTCGTGCGGCAGCGGCGTATTGCGCGGTTTCTCGATACAAAGCCGGCAGGCTTTTATGCGCCCGGCGAGAGCCGGAAGATCCGCGATCGAATCCCCGCTTGTCATGGGCAATCGCCGGTCCAGCCAGAACGGCGTGCCTGTCCTGGGCATGCGCTAACCGGCATTGCGTTTATTCTTTCACATTCATACCGCGGGACCCTATGGAAAGCGCCAGGCTTCCGCCGGGACTCCCGGCACCAGGTCCAGACCAGCCTTTGTTGCAAACAAATCTTAGGATTGCTTGAGGGGGTCATTAATCTTTTTCCAGCATCGTCTCCGCAATCTTTCAAGTGCTGCGAAAATTGAGCGGGTCTTTCAAAGCAGGTCTTGCATAGAATGACGAATGTAACCGCAGACGGCATCGCGCTCGGATACGCTGGCAAGCCAGTGGCCGCCATGCCGCGCGGACGCCTAGCCACAGAGGTGCGCGATGCGTGCGAAAAGCTGACATCGTCGGCGCCATCTCACTATGGCTTCGAGCTTGAACTGCTCCGTCTTTTCGCGAAAGGGCGCCGGTCTTCGGGCCCGGCGATGGCTGCGCTGGGCATGCTGGCCGCCGCCGCCGCCACCACATGGGTCGCCGCCGATACTGTCTTGCTTTGGCTCGCACTTGATATCGCGGCACTCCTCTTGGCCTCCCATATAGCCGGTAAAATGCTGGCTAAGGAAGACTCCGCGCTTGACAGCCGCCGCTGGCGGTTGACCTTCAGCTTTGCCGAGACGGTCCAGGGAGCCACATGGGCGGTGCTCGTTTGGCTCGTCAGCAAGTCCGGGGACCCCGACGCGCGCAGCTTCGCCCTGGTTTTGCTTTTGCTCGTCGCGGCAATGAACGCGACGGTCTCCGCCTCGATTCCCGTCGCCGTGACCTGCGCCTTGACACCGATGACCTTGGCCATTCTTGGCTTTCTATGCCCGGCCAGCCCATCCGATGCGAGTTTCGTCTTGATCGCGCTGGCGTGCGGCGCGCAGCTTTATTTCATGTTGCTGGCGAGGCGGCTCCATGCCGCCGCGCTCGAAACGCTCTCGTTTCAAGCCGAGAAAGACGAGCTCATCGCCGAGCTAGAACAAGCCAAGGCAAACAGCGATCTCGCCCGCCACCGCGCCGAGGCCGCAAATCTCGCCAAATCCCGCTTCCTTGCCACGATGAGCCATGAGTTGCGGACACCGCTCAACGCCATTCTCGGCTTTTCCGAAGTCATGAAAGGCGAATTGTTCGGATCGCACCAGATTGCGTCCTACAAGGACTATTCCAATGATATCCACGCGAGCGGCCAGCATCTTTTAATGCTGATCAACGAAATTCTCGACCTGTCCAGAATCGAGGCCGGGCGCTTCGACCTGAAGGAGGAAGCGGTCGCGCTCGCTCATATCGTCGAGGAATGCCGGCGTCTTCTCGGCTTGCGGGCGAAAAAGCGGCATCTCACCATCGAGAAGGCCATCGAGCCAGACTTGCCGCAGATTTTGGCCGACGCGCGAGCACTTCGCCAGGTCATTTTGAATCTTCTGTCGAACGCGATCAAATTTACCCCGAAAGGCGGATTGATAAGGATCAGGATCGGCTGGACCACTAAGGGTGGTCAATATGTGGCGGTGCGGGACAGCGGCCCCGGAATTCCCGAGGATGAGATCCCGACCGTCATGTCCCCATTCGGCCGCGGGACCCTCGCGCAAAACAATGCCGAGGAAGGCTCGGGCCTTGGTCTGCCGATCGTAAAAGGCCTTGTCGAGCTCCACGGCGGAACCTTCACATTGAAATCCAAACTCCGCGAAGGGACAGAAGTCATCGTGATTTTCCCGCCCGAACGGGTTCTGGACAGCTTACCCGCAACGGCCGAGAAAAATGGGGCGGCGAGAAACGGACGCTGGTACCAGCAGGAAAGCAATCCGGCGGCGTAATGCTCCGGCCGCTTAGAGCTCGCTGCGCAATTGCCACCGCTACCCAACTTCGACTATGTCGTGGGCCAGGCAAGCTAGGCGCGCCCGGCCACGAATCGACTCGCCCGAGCGGTCACCGGCTTTGTCCGGCGGCTACCGGCGCCTTTCCAGTCATGCGAAGAGGATAAGCCGGAGTGCTGTCGCGACCAAGACTCCTACGCCGCCATCTGCAAATCCGCGCCCTTGCGGCGGCCATTATGGGGTCCGTTGCCTTTCTTCCAGCGCGCGCCGAAGAGCCGCCGGCACTCGCCGCACCGGCAAAAACCGAATCCGGCACGGAGCAAAATACGGCGCAACCAGGTCACGCGGCCGAGCATGCCCAAGCGCCAGCGGCGCAAAACCCTTTGCCCGCCCCTGCGACCACCTCCCATACGATCGAGCTTCCCGGACGCAAACTGCGATTCAAGGCGATCGCCTCGGCGATCCGTTTAAGTGACGCCGAAAGCCTCACACCAAAGGCCGATATCGCCACCCTCGCCTTCCTTCTCGAAGGCGCCGACCCTGCCAAGCGCCCGGTTACTTTCGCGATCAATGGCGGTCCTGGCGCCGCCTCCGCCTGGCTCGATCTCGGCAGCCTGGGACCTTGGCGGCTGCCTTTCGATCGCACGTCGCTCGCGCCATCGGCGCCTCCGGTCACAGTCGACAACGCCGATACCTGGCTCGATTTCACCGATCTTGTTTTCATCGATCCGCCGGGCACCGGCTATAGCCGCATCTTGGCGAAGGGCGATGAGACACGCCGCCATTTTTATTCGGTCAAGGGCGACATCGAGGCCCTGGCCGTCACGATCCGGAAATGGCTCACGGCCAACAAAAGGCTTGTCAGTCCGAAATTCATCGTTGGCGAGAGCTACGGCGGGTTTCGCGCGCCAAAACTTGCGCGGCAGCTGCAAGACGAGGAAGGGATTGGCGTCGAAGGCCTTGTGCTGATTTCACCGGTCCTCGATTTCGGCTGGTTCGAGGGCACCAATAATCCGCTGACCTTCGTGACGCGGCTGCCCTCGCAGGCCGCAGCCGCGAAGGGGATTTCGGGTCAAGATGGGCGCGCGGCGCTTGCCGAGGTGGAAGCCTATGCGGCAGGCCCTTATCTTACCGATTTGCTGCGCGGCGAACGCGACCCCCAAGCGCTGTCCCGCATCGCCGACAAAGTCGCGGGTTTCACGGGCCTCGATCCGGCCCTTGTCCGCAAGCTTGGCGGGCGTATCGACATCACGACATTCGCACGCGAAAGGGAACGCGCTGGCGCCAAGATCACAAGCCTTTATGACGCGCGCGTCAGCGGTTTCGATCCTTTCCCGCACGGCGCCTCGAGCGATTATTCCGATCCCATTCTCGACTCGATCAAGACGCCGCTTGCGAGCGCGATGGCCGATATCACCGGCAATCGTCTTGGCTGGCCTGTCGATGCCCGCTATGAAATCCTCAATGAAGACGTCAATCATGCCTGGGACTGGGGCAACAACGGACGCGGCAAAGCGGAGGCGCTTTCCGATCTGAAGCGCGCGATGGCGCTTGATCCCGCTCTGCGTGTGCTCGTCGCGCATGGCGTGACCGATCAAGTGACGCCTTATTTTGCCTCGCAGCTTTTGATCGACCAAGTTCCCCCGATGGGCAATCCCGGCCGGTTGCGCCTAAAAGTTTATGGCGGCGGCCATATGCTCTATCTTGACGAAAAATCCCGCGCCGAGCTGCGCGAAGACGCGCGGAAATTGATCGAGGGTAAATGAGGCGGGGCGCTTAAGCTGGCGGCGGTCTGTAAGCCCCTACTTCACTATTCTGCCCGACACCTTGGCTTCCTCAAAGGTCGCCATGCCAGTGTGGCAAGCCATTGCCGCCTTGATCAGTCCGAATGCCAAAGCGGCGCCGGAACCTTCGCCAAGCCGCAAGCCAAGATCGAGCAAGGGGTCCTTGCCGAGCCGCCGCAGCACCTCTTTATGAGCGCCTTCCGCCGAGACATGGCCAGCGATGCAATGGTCGAGTGCCGTCCGGTCCAATGCATGGAGAAGGGCAGCCGCGGCACAGACCACATAGCCATCGAGGATCACCGGAATGCGTTCCATGCGCGCCGCCAGGATCGCGCCGGCCATCGCCGCGATCTCGCGGCCGCCAAGCCGCCGCATCACCTCGAGCGGATCGGAAAGCTGCCCCTTGTGATGGGCGGCGGCCGCCTCCACCGCCGCGATTTTCCGCGCCAATCCCAGATCATCGACCCCCGTGCCCCGGCCGCACCAATCGGCCGCCGCGCCGCCATAAAGCGCATGGTAGATGGCGGCCGCGATGGTCGTATTGCCTATGCCCATTTCGCCAAGGCACAAGAGATCGACATCGCCGGCGATGGCCTCCATCCCAAAAGCGAAGGTCGCGGCGGCCTCCTTTTCCTCCAGGGCCGGGGCCTTGGTGATATCCTTCGCCGGAACATCGAGCGCCAGATCGAAAACCTTCAAACCTAGTCCATAGGCCGCGCAAATCTGGTTGATCGCGGCACCCCCCGCCGTGAAATTGTCCATCATGGCGCGCGTGACCGAGGACGGATAGGCCGACACGCCGTTTTCCGCGACGCCATGATTACCCGCGAAGACCGCGACAAGAGGCCGGTCAATCGATGGCTCAGCCTTCGCCTGCCAAGCGGCCAGAAACGCGACGGTGTCCTCGAGCCGGCCGAGCGAGCCCGGCGGTTTGGTCAGTGCCGCCTGGCGGGCTCGGACGGCCTGGCGCGACTCCTCCGACGCCCCGGGCATAAGCGCGATCAGGGCGCGGATCGAGTCGAATGGCTGTTTCTGGACGGACATTGAGCCCTGAAGCGGGAGAAATTCTTTCTCTCTTAACTTAGTGCGGCTGCCACCGGAACGGGCCTGCGGCAACACGCCTCGTCTTTTGCTGCATTTGCGATATTGCAATGCAGCATGATCTTTCCTATGTAACTCCCCAACCGCTAGCTAGGGAGGAAAATCTAAGGTTATCAATACGGAATGGAGTCCTAAACTATGAAAAGCCAAATTTTCTTCATCGCCATGGGGATCGTTGTCTCGACAACGGCACTCGGTTTTGCAACTGTCGGCCAACCGCCCGCCCCTCAGCCTTACAAGACGACTCCGGTCCTCATAACCGATTCGGCCGCCGCGAATAAGCCGCGCCGCATCTATTGCTACAACGGCACCAAAGGCGAGCCAGGCAGCCTCTACCGGGGCTGGGTCTGCGAACTCGAGCAGGCAGCACCCGCATTGTCGAACTGAGATCGCGGTCACAGGGCCGGACTCACATTGCTGCAAACTGGTTGCGGCCGTCAAAAACACAACAAAACCGGCCGATCGATGGCGTAGGTCTCGTTTGCCAAGCAGGCAGGACTGCTCTGGCGATTTCTCGACCATCGATCCAGCCGGCACCGGAATTGGCGTGTGGCAAGACGCCACGTTCTTGCTGCAGTTGCGATATTGCAATGCACCATTAACTTTCCTATGTGAGGATCACTCGGAGGCCTTGGGATGATCTCTAATGTTATCAATATGTTATGGAGTCAAAGATGCTAAAGATCGAGATCATGAAAACTCAGCTGTCCTTCACCTTTGCGGGATGTGTACTCGCGATTTTGGCGCTTGGCTTCACCGCAGTCAGTCAGCTGTCCGCCGTTCCGTTTCGTGAGATCGTCCAGGTCCGTATCGCCGAGGCGGCCGGGATCCCCTCAAATCGATACTATTGCGGTGCTGGGAAGAACGGCCAGTATAGCGCCGTGCATGGAGCCTGGGTCTGCCCGACCGAGCTTTTGCCCATGGAGACAAATTGAGATCGCGGCCGTAGAGCGTGGCCCCCGGAATGCCGCGGACTTTCGCAGCAAACACTGGCCCGCGTGATCGCACCAATAACGAAGACACAGAACGGGCCTCGACAAACCCCGCCTGATCAAGGATGAGAAGCGATGCGCCCAGGCTCGTCGCTACTCGCCGATTTTTGGCTTTGTCTCGGATTTTTCACGCGGCTGCCAATTCGCCTGGCGATGCGCGAAGCAGCGCACCCCCCTTCGCTCGCACATTTTTCGCACGCGGTGCGGGCCTTGCCGCTTGCCGGCGCGGTCCTTGGCGCGATCGCCGCACTCGTTCTCGGCGTGGCCCATGGAGTAGGCTTGCCTCCCATCCTCGCAGCACCGCTCGCGCTATGCTGTTTGATCATGCTCAGCGGGGCACTGCATGAAGACGGTCTTGCCGATTGCGCCGACGGCTTTTTTGGCGGCACGACACGCGAGCGCAAGCTCGAAATCATGCAAGACAGCAGAATAGGCACATATGGGGCGGTGGCGCTCGCTCTCAGCCTCTACATACGGGCGGGAAGCCTTGCGTCGATCGCCGGCGAAAGCCTAAGCCTAGCAGGCACTGTGCTGATCGGCGCAGCGGCTTTGTCGCGCACCGCGGCCTTGATCCCCTTGGCGTTGCTCCCACCGGCGCGGGAAAAAGGCGCCGGTTTTGCCGCCGGAAAGCCGGAGCCTGCGGCGCTCAAAGCCGCTGCTTGCCTTGCCATTGCTGTTGCACTGGCTCCCGTCCTGGCAGGAGCGGGACCATTCCGCTCCATCGCCTCCATTGCCGTGGCAATAGGCGCGGCGTATGCCATCGTGCCGCTCGCCAGAAAAAACATCGGCGGCCAGACCGGGGACGTCGCAGGCGCCGCGCAGCAGCTGAGTGAAATCGCGTTTTATCTCGCCTTCGCGGCACGCTTATGAAATGAGCTGCGCGGGCCAGCCGGCGCAGCTCTTAACGTATCGCATGATCTTATCCGGAAAGCCTGCAACTTTCCGGGATCATGCTTTAAACCCCAGCGAGATATTGGGTCGGATCGACAGGCGTCGTACCTTTGCGCAATTCGAAATGAAGCTGCGGCGAGGCGACATTCCCGGTTTGCCCGGATTTGGCGATGGTTTGGCCGCGCTTGACTGTCTCGCCAGGCTTGACTTCGATATCGCTCGTATTCGCGTAGGCGGAAACGAAGCCATTGGGATGCCGGATCAAGATTAGATTGCCGTAGCCTTTCAACTCGTTCCCGGCATAAGCGACGACGCCGCTTTCGGCCGCCTTCACCGAGGTTCCCTCGGGAACAGCGATATTGATCCCGTCGTTGCCGCCGGATTTAAACGATTGGATGATGCGCCCGCGCGCGGGCCACCGAAATTCCGGATTGGCTGCTTCGGACACCACTGCGCCCGTTTTCGCCTGCTGTGGGGCCGCCGCCGGTGCCGCATCGCGCGGCCCTTTGGTCTCGCCCGCTGCCTCGGCTTTTGCCATCCGCACGGGTTCTTGCTTCGCGGTTACGGCCGCTGATTTGGGTGCGCTTGTCGCTGCGGGCTGTTTTTGGGCCGGGGTCTTCACTGTTGTATTTTGCGCGAGCTTTTGGGCTTGCTTTGCGGCCTTCTCTTTGGCGGCCTTTTCCTCGGCGGCGGTCTTGGTTGCGAGCGCACGGGCCTTGGTGGATTTCAAATCCTCCGCCTGGCTCGCCAAACTGCGCGGCGGCGCACCAGCGGTCTTGGCCGTTGCTGCCGTCTTACTGCCCGCCGCCGCTCCGCTCGAGGCGGCCAGCGCGGCATTATACACGGGGATGACAATATGGCTTCCCGGCTGAATTTGCGCCGCCGAGGATAAACCATTGGTCCGGACAAGCGCGTCGACTGGGATTCCGTAACGATTGGCGAGAACTGTGGCCGTCTCGCCTTGCGCGACAACGACCGGCGAGCCGCCTTGCGCGGACCATCCGGCGACGCTTTGCCCGCCGCGCGGCGGCGAGATGGCGGCAACCGGTGAACTTGGCTGCTGCGGCGGAGGGTTGTAGCTTGCCGAAGGCGCGCTGAGCGGGCGCGATTGCACCGGAGACACCGGCATCGACGCCGCGACGCCGGACGACGGCGACGGTTGCGAGACATTCGCCGACGTCTGGAAAGGATTGGACAAGGGATCGCCCAGGCGCTCGGAATTGGCACAACCGGCGAGTAAACCGGCGACAGCACCGGTCAGGGCGAGACGAAGCGCGAAACGCGTGCAAGAAACACAAACAAAATCAGTCATGACCAACCCACCGACGCAGTGTCTATGAAGGCATTAAGTGCCGACTAAGTTAAGGGACGGTTTAAGATGAACGGATATTCACGAAAAAACGGACAAAATTACGATTTCTGTAAAATCCCGTGAACCGTTCAGAGCGCCCGCGCCTCGCCCGGCATAAGCGCTTGCAGCCGGGACGCGCAAATCAGTGTCTCTTCGAGGTGTCCGGCCTCATCGCGCGTGATCCGCGCGATCTGTTGGCGCGAGGCGCTTTTGGGGTCCGGCCGCGCCGCCACTAACAGGCCGCCCACGCCAAGCGCCGCAATGAGATTTTCGGGAATCTCAATAAGCAGGCCCTGGACAATGATCCGGTCAAAAGGGCCAATCCCTGGCGCGATCGCTAGGCCATCGCCAAAGGCGACCGCGGCATTGCCGATCGCCAGCCGGGCAAGCCTTGTCCCGGCCTCGATCGCGAGGCTCTGAAACCGCTCGATCGAAAGCACTTCGCGCGCGAGCCTGGCAAGCAGCGCTGTCGCATAGCCTGATCCGGTTCCGATTTCGAGCACCCGGTGATCGCGGGCCGGCGCCAACGCCTCGATCATCCGGGCGGCGAGCCAGGGCTCCGGAAGGGTCTGACCGCAGCGCAGCGGCAGCGCGATCGGCCGGCCCGCAAGGTCGGCAAAACGGTGCGGCACGAAAATCTCGCGCGGCACATTTTCGAGCGCCCGCAAAAGATTGAGATCCTGGATACCGCGCGCCCGCAAATCCATGAGAAACGCCGCCTTGTTTTGCGCGTCCGGCGATTCCCCAATTTCCCGCAATGGCTCGTCGAAGGGCAGCAAGGCGCTCAACCGAAGATCCGCGCAAAGCTTGCGAGCGCGCGTTCGTCGGTCAACTCAAGATTGAGCGGCGTCACCGAAATGAGGTTTTGCTCCAAGGCCGCGAGATCGGTGCCATGCCCCGGGGTCGAATGCCCGCGCGCAACGGAAATCCAATAATAGGGTTTGCCGCGCCCATCGGCGCGTTCCTCGACGGTGACCGTTTGCGCATCGCGCCGGCCTTGCGCGGTAACCGCCACCCCCCGCACCGCCTCCGGCGGGCAAGCCGGAAAATTCACATTGATGACGATCCCTTGCGGGATGCCCTCGGCAATGATTTTGCGGATCACCCCGGGCGCATGGGTTTCGGCGCACCCCCAAAAGGCTTCGTCGTGCCCAACCGGTCCATAGGCCTGGGAGAGGGCAATCGAAGGCAGGCCGAGGCTCGCCCCCTCCAGCGCGCCCGCGACCGTGCCCGAATAGGTCAGGTCCTCGGCGACATTCTGGCCGTTATTGACGCCGGACAAAACGAGATCCGGCTTGACGCCGTCAAGCAGCCTCCGCACGCCCATGATGACGCAATCCGTCGGCGTGCCCTTCACCGCGAAGTGGCGGCCGGAGATTTTTCGCAGGCGCAGCGGATCATTGATCGTCAGGGAATGCGAAACCCCCGACCGATCGGATTCCGGGGCAACAACAAAAATGTCGTCCGAGAGAGTCTGGGCGATGCGCTCGAGAACGGCAAGGCCGGGGGCGTGGATACCGTCGTCATTGGTGATCAGAATGCGCATCGGCGCGGCCTCAAGCTTTCCCGATTTTATCGATGCCGCCCATATAGCAGCGCAATGCTTCCGGCACGGTGACGGAACCGTC
>Ga0181535_10001226_pt1 | contig 34382 bp, 34 predicted proteins | sample PEATcosm2014_Bin_44_FD_119774 | JGI IMG/M metagenome (GOLD analysis project Ga0181535, IMG submission 119774) | Peatland microbial communities from MTU Mesocosm Facility, Houghton, MI, USA - PEATcosm2014_Bin17_30_metaG | ecosystem: Environmental > Terrestrial > Soil > Wetlands > Peat | place... | reverse complement strand
CGGCTCCACCGCGAACACCTGGAGCCCGCTCCAGCGCGGCTTGAGCACCTCGGCGATGGCGGTGATGTGGCCGCCGGTGCCGACCCCGGTGATGACGTAGTCGAGCCCGTCGGGGAAGTCAGCAGCGATCTCCTCGGCGGTGGTGCGCTTGTGGGCCTCGACATTGGCAGGATTGTCGAACTGCATCGGGATCCAGGATTTCGGGGTCTCCTTCTGCAGCTCGTTGGCACGGGCGATGGCGCCCTTCATCCCCAGCTCGCGGGGGGTGAGGTCCAGCTCGGCCCCGTACGCCTTCATGAGCCGGCGGCGCTCGATCGAGAACGACTCCGGCATGACCAGGATGATGCGATACCCCTTGACCGCCGCGACCAGGGCCAGGCCGATGCCGGTGTTGCCCGAGGTGGGCTCGATGAGCACCGAGCCGGGGCCGATGGTCCCCGCCTTCTCGGCGTCCTCGATCATCCCCAGCGCGATCCGGTCCTTGATGCTGCCGCCGGGGTTGACCCGCTCCTGCTTCGCCCAGACCGTTACCCGGGGGCCGAAGAGGCGATTGATGCGCACGTGAGGCGTCTTGCCGATGGTCTCGAGAACGCTGTCGTAGGGCATGGGGTGGGTCTCCCTTCTCAGATCGAGTAGTCCGAGTTGCCGAGCGCGTCGGTCACGCTCCGCACCCGGATCTGGCTGGTGTGATAGACGAAAGAACGGGGCCCGACACTGGTGGTGAGCCAGACGTTGCCCCCGATGACGCTGTCGTGGCCGACGACGGTGTCGCCGCCGAGCACGGTCGCGTTGGCGTAGATCACCACCCGGTCCTCGATGGTCGGGTGGCGCTTGGTACCGGCGGCGGCCTTCGCGACGCTGAGAGCTCCCAGGGTCACGCCCTGGTAGAGCTTGACCTCGTCACCGATGACCGCGGTCTCGCCGATGACGATGCCGGTGCCGTGGTCGATGCAGAAGGCGCGCCCGATGACGGCGCCGGGATGGATGTCGATCCCCGTGCGGGCGTGGGCCGCCTCGGTGAGGAGGCGGGGCAGAGTGGGCACCCCGAGCCGGGAGAGCTCGTGGGCGATGCGGTGGACGGCGATGGCGAGGAATCCGGGGTAGGCGGCGATCACCTCGTCCAGGCTCTCGGCGGCGGGGTCGCCCTCGACGATGGCGGCCGCGTCCGCCCGGAGGCGATCGTAGATCCCGGGCAGCGCCCGGACGAGCTGGTCGGCGATGTGGTCGGCACGCTCCCGGGGCATCCCCGCGTGCAGCATGCTCGCCAGCTCGGCGCGGAGCAGATTGACCCTGTCGAAGAGCTGCTCCTCGCTGCCCCGGCTGTCGCTCCCGTGCTGGGGAAAGAGCAGGTCCACCGCGGTCTCGACGAAGGTCTCGACCCGCTTGCGCGAGGGCAGCTTCGACGCACGGGTCCCCCGGTGCTCGATGAGGGAGCGCACCAGAGCGCGTTCCGGGCTGCCCGGTTCGCCGGCTGCGCTCACGCTCCAGTGCCCGCCGGCGTCGGTCGTCGGGTCATGGCGCCCTCGCCGCGACGTGGCGGATGTCCCGCGCGCCGTCGTGCCCGCGCCGCCGCCGTCGCTCTGTGTCAACGCGTCCATGGATGCTCCTGCTGAAGAGGGAGGTGCCCGCCGGGCGCGACGGGGCACCGTGATGGGGTGCGCCAAGCCTGGTGGGGCCGCGACGCGGCCGGGCCAGGCTCAGATACAGGCGCAGGTGTTGCGCGCCCCGAAGTCGAGGAAGAGCCGCCGGGTGAGCAGGATGCGGCTCGGCTGCGCAGACATTTGCCTTCGATGATACACACCGCCTTCATCCGGCCAAACCCGCGACGCGAGCGCCATCGCCGCGCTCACCGCCCGGTCTCAAGGCTCGGCCCCCGCCGGTCCGCGCACCCGCCGAGGAGAGCCGGCCACGGACGGTCGTCGGGGTCGGGGACCACGCTGCCGTCCGGCCCCGCCCGGTAGGTCCAGCGCGGGCCGTGCAGAGCGATCTCGCGAAGCGCGCCGGCGAGCCGGTCGACGTCCTCCTCCCGGCTGCCCAGGCCAAGGCTTGCCCGGATGGCCCCGGGCACCTCCTCCGCGCAGCCCGGGCGCCAGCCATCGGCGCCGCCGGCGATGTGGGCGAGCAGGGGGTGGGCGCAGAAGGAGCCGCCGCGCACACCGATGCCGTGCTCGGCGGAGAGCACGGTGGCAACCTCGGCATGGTCCCGCGTCCCGAGACGGAAGGCGCCGATCCCGACGCGGTCGCGATGCCCCGGCCAGGTCTCATAGGAGAGGAGGCCCGGGACCTCGCCGAGCCGGGCCCGGAGCCGGTCGCCGAGGCGCCCCTCCTCCACCGCGATCACGTCCATCCCGATCCGCAGCAGCTCACGGCACGCGGCCGCCAGGGCGAAGGCGCCGATCACATTGGGAGTGCCGCCCTCATGGCGGTCGGGGAGCCCGGTCCAGGCCGCCCCCTCGGCGGTGACCCAGGCGACCGAACCGCCGCCCGCGAGGTAGGGATCGGCGCCGGCCAGCCAGTCGGGGCGGCCGACCAGCGCGCCGCTGCCGAAGGGCGCGTAGAGCTTGTGGCCCGAGAGCGCCACCCAGTCAAGGTCGAGAGCGGCGACGTCGACGGCGCGGTGGGGCGCGAGCTGGGCGCAGTCGACCAGGATGCGCGCGCCGCGCCGATGGGCGAGCGCCGCCAGCTCGGCGATCGGCCAGACCTCGCCGGTCACGTTGGAGGCGCCGGTCACGGCCAGGAGGGATGGCTGCCCGGCGGGGATGCGGGCGAGGGTGTCGTCGAAGCGGCTGAGCAGCTCGTCAGGGTCAGCGGGCACGGGCAGCTCGATGGCGGTGTGGTAGCGGCGCCAGGGGAGCAGGTTGGCGTGGTGCTCGACCAGGGTGGTGACCACCGTCGTCCGGTGGGGCAGGCAGCGGGCGAGCAGGTTGATGGCGTCGGTGGTGTTGCGGGTGAAGATGACCGTGTCGTCCGGGCGCCCGCCGAGGAAGTCGCGCACGATGTCGCGCGCGTCCTCGTAGGCGGCGGTGGCCACCTGGGAGCGGAAGCCGGCGCCCCGGTGGACGCTGCTGTACCAGGGGAGGAAGCCCTGCACCGCGGCCCAGACCCCGGTCAGCGCGGGGGCGCTCGCCGCGTAGTCGAGGTTCACGTAGCGAGCGGTCCCGCCGCCGACCAGAGGCACCCGGAGGTCGGCACCGACCACCTCCGCCAGGCGGGACCCGGCGGCGAGCGGGTCGGTGACCGGCAGCTCGCCTCCGACCGCCTCCGCGGCGTCCACGCGGGTCACCATGCCGATCGCCCTCCGGTCTGAGCGGAGGACACCCTCACCCCGATCGGGTCTGTGATCGCTGGCCGAGCCGGGCGGTCCACCCCGGTGGATCGCGGAGGCCCCGCGCCGGACACTTGGTTGCCTCTCGCGAGGCCACATCCCCGAAACGAAGTGGCACCTTGGATGTCCATCCAGGTTGCCGGGCCCGGAGTGACCGGGCCGCTCCTGATGCGGGACGGAGTGTACCCCAGAGCCGGTCTCCATTGCCAGAGGAGGATCGAGAAGGCTCAATTGATTCTGTCAAGAGATGGGAGCGACCCGCTCGGGGATCGGGAATCCGTGGACGGGTCCGGCCGGGACCGGGGTCCGCGTGGCCACGCTCTGCCGGCCTCGGGACCTTCTCCCGCGGCACCTTTGTCCCCGCCTCGTACCATCTCCGCGGTGACCCGGGGACGGACCCAGCCGTCACGGTCACCGATGCAGGAGGTGAGCCGAGCCATGACCGACGACACCGTGCGCTGGGGGGTGCTCTCGACGGCGGGGATCAGCGAGTCGCTGATCCCGGGGCTGCTCGCCGCGACGGGCTCGGAGCTGGCCGGGATCGCCTCGCGCTCCGCCGGGCGGGCCGAGGCCGCCGCGGCCCGCTGGGGCTGCCGGGCGTACCCCTCCTATGAGCAGCTTCTCGACGACCCCTCGATCGAGGCCGTCTACATCCCGCTGCCCAACCATCTCCACGCCGAATGGACGGTCCGCGCCCTCGAGGCCGGCAAGCACGTCCTCTGCGAGAAGCCGCTGGCGCTGACGGTCGGAGAGGTCGACCTCATCGCCGAGGCGGCGAAGCGCACCGGCCGGCACGTGCTCGAGGCCTTCATGTACCGCCACGCCCCCCGCTGGCGGCGGGCGGTGTCCCTGGTGGCGAGCGGCGCGATCGGAGAGCCGCGGGTGGTGCGGATCGGCTTCGCCTTCTGGGTTCCCCTCGACCTGGCCAACATCCGGTTCATCCCCGAGGTGGGCGGCGGGATCATCTGGGACATGGGCTGCTACGCGGCCAACATGGCGCGCGGCGTGCTGGGCCGGGAGCCCGTCGAGGTCTTCGGCTTCCCCGACGTGCGCGAGGGGCAGCCCGCCGAGACCACCTTCACCGGCGTGATGCGCTTCGGCCCGATGGTCAACGCGCCCTTCTGGGTCAGCTTCGACTTCCACAACCCCTTTGCCCAGGTGGAGGTGGTGGGGAGCGACGGCTGGCTGATCATGCCGGGGACGGGGTTCCGGCAGGAGCCGTTCACCCGCCTGCTCCTCCACCGGGGCGACGAGGAGATGTACGTGGACGGCGGGGAGCCGGAGGTCGAGACGTTCCCCTTCATCGACCCCTACCGGTTGGAGGTCGAGCACCTGGCCGCCGCCATCCGGGGCCGCGCCCCGCTCGCCCACAGCCTGGACGACGCGCGGGCCAACACCGCGGTGCTGCTCGCCATGCACGCGTCGAGGGTGAGCGGGGCGCCGGCCAAGGTGGGGTAGACGCGGGAGCCGGCCCGGGCGGCCGTCCGGGCGAACTACCGGCGCCTCCGCCCTCCCCCGGACGGTGCATGTCCCGCCATGCCGGCCAGCGCGTAGAAGGCCGCGAAACCGAGGAGGTCGGAGCCCGCGCCGATGGCAGTTATCGACGTGCTGGTCAGGTCGCTCTGGCTGATGACCTGAGGAAGGACCGGCGTCACGAAGATGACCTGCACCGCGATGCACCGTCGCCACGGCCTGCGCGATGATCAGTTGATGCCCGACCGGGCGCTGACCTCAGCCGAGATCTCCTTGCCCGCGCACCCCGCCACGGCCCGCGTCACCGAGCGGATCGCCCAGCTGGCGCAGGACGTCGAGCTGGTGGTGCTCACCGACAATCACGCGGGGCAGGCGCGGATGTCGCCGCTGGCGGCGGTGGCCCTGGCGCGGGAGCAGGGGGTCCGCACCGTGATCCATGTCTCGGCGCGGGACCGCAACCGGCTGGCGCTCCAGAGTCAGGTGATCGGCGCTGCCGCCCTGGGCTGCGACGGGATCGTCTGCCTCCACGGCGACGACGTTCCCGGGATCGCCCGGGTCGGCGACATGACCGGGACGCAGCTGCTCGCTGCCGCCGGGGAATGGCTGGCCCCGCTGCCCATCGCCCGAGGCTGCGTGGTCAACCCGTTCGCTACCGATCCGGACAGAGAGCTGCGGCTGCTGCGGCGCAAGCTCGCGTGCGGCGCAACCTTCGCTCATACCCAGATGTGCTTCAGCATCCCCGCGCTGACCCGGTTCCTGGACCGCGCTGACGAGGCGGGGCTGTTGAAGCGACTGCGCATCTACGTGACCGTGGGAGTCCTGCGGACTCGCGCCATGGCTGATCGTGCCCGCTCCCTGCCCGGCTGCGACCTGCCTGACTCCGCCCATGCACAGGTGTGCGCCGGGGGAGGACGCGAGCTGGCCCTCGAGATGGCGCAGCGCCTCGCCGATCTTCCGGTCGTGGACGCGCTTCATGTCATGCCCCTGGGCGACGAGCCCACCGCCGCCCGAGTGGCGGCCTCCTTTCGCCGTGCCCGACTGGCCGCCGCGACGTCCCGGGTCGCGGGTTCCTGACCTCTCCAACCGGAGGCGGCGGAGGTGATCGCGTGGCCCGTCTCACCAGGGTCGTCCGGCATGGCGCTCGTGAAGACATTGGATCTTTGACAGCGCTTGACGCGTGCTGTTGCGTCCCCTCTCCATGGCGCAGCCGCCCCACCGGACCCGCTGTGGACCAACACCGCGGTGCTGCTCGCCATGCACGCGTCACGGATGAGCGGGGCGCCGACGAAGGTGGCCGAAGGCTGACCACCCGGGGGTACTCAGGCGTACCAACCGAATCGTTCGCGTGTGGGATGCTCTTCGTGCTGTCTGCGGCGCCCTCCGGCACCGAGAGCGTTCAGTCGGCAGCCAGGCTGGCCGGTGCTTCGGTGAGGTGATCTCAGATGGCGACCAGGGCGTCGGTCCGAAAGGAGTCGCGCCGGCTGTCGGACCGCTTCGCGGCCCTGATCTTCTCGCCGACGGACGCGCTCGCCGTCACCGACGATGCCGGGGTCTTCACCTCCATGTCGCCCACCTCGCTGCCGATTCTCGGGTACACGTCGACGGAGCTCATCGGCAGGCGAATGAGCGGGCTGATCCACCGCGAGGACCGGGCTCTCGCGGGCGCGGCTCGGCTGCGGATGGCGCGCACGGGGGAGATCGCGAACGTCAGCCTCCGGTTCCGCCGGAAGGATGGCACCTACGCGTGGCTCGAATGCCGGAGCCGCCCCGTCATGAACTCCACGACCGGCGCCGTGGAGGAGACGCAACTGTCGCTCCACGACATAGGCGACCGGGTCGAGGCCCAGCAGGAGCTGGAGCGGAGTGCCCTCACCGACACCGTCACCGGCCTGGCCAACCGCACTCTCCTCATCGACCGCATCAACCAGGCATTGAAGCGGCTCAAGCGCACCCCGGGCTTGGTCGGCGTGCTCATGCTCGATCTCGACCATTTCAAGGTGATCAACGACACCCTGGGCCACCAGGCCGGTGACGCGGTGCTGGTCAGCACGGCGCGACGTCTGCAGGCCGGCGCCCGGCTTGACGACACCATCGCCAGATTCGGCGGGGACGAGTTCGTCGTGGTGGTGCAAGGCCTGAGCACCCTGGCCGATCTCTCCGCGTGTGCCGACCGCATGGTGACGGCGCTGCGCGAGCCCCACCTGGTGGGCAGCGAGGAGGTCGTCGCCACGGTGAGCATCGGCATCGCCGCCACCTCGCGACCGGACCACCTGCCCGAGGACCTGCTGCGCGAGGCCGACCTGGCCATGTACCGAGCGAAGGACAGCGGGCGGGACCGCCACGAGGTCTACGGGGAGGCGCTCCAGGCGCGGGCCGCCCAGCGCCTCGTGATCGAGCGGGTGCTCCGAAACGCGATATCCGGGGGCCGGCTGAGGGTCACCTACCAGCCCGTCGTCGATCTCGAGGCCGGCTTCGCCGTCGGGGCCGAGGCACTGCTGCGGTGCGGTTCTATCAACCGAGGTCATTCGATGCCAGGGCCATACCTGGCCGTCGCCGAGGAGTCCGGGCTGCTGCCCATCATCGACGAGTGGGTGCGCGCGACCGCATTTGCTCAGGTGGCCGGCCTGCGTTCCAGTCTCGGCGACCGTGGCCTGAAGCGGATCGCGGTCAACGTGACCGCCCGCGAGCTGGTCGCCGCCGACTTCACCTCGCGCCTCGCGGCGAGCCTGGAGACGGCGGGGCTCTCCGGGGATGACCTCTCCGTCGAGGTGACTGATCAGGTCATCCTGCAAACCTCGAACTCCGCGATCGGGTCGCTGGTCGAGCTTCGTGGCATGGGCGTGCACGTCGGGCTGGACGACTTCGGCACCGGCTTCTCATCCTTGACCCACCTGCAGGCGCTGCCTCTCGACTTCATCAAGATCGACCGCAGCTTCGTGAAGCGCATCGCCTCTGAAGTCCGCAGCCACGCGATCGTGGCCGCGATCATCGGCCTCGCCCATGCGCTTGACCTCAGGGTGGTGGCCGAGGGCGTCGAGACCCAGGCCCAGCTCCGCCTCCTCCGTGACTTCGGGTGCGACCAGGGCCAGGGATACCTCTTCGCCCGCTCCCTGACCCCGTCCGGCCTGGTCACGTTCCTCGAGGAGGACGCCGCAGCTCGCGAGGTGGTTGGCGGGGATCATCGCTGGTCCATCGATTCAGCTCGGCTGGTGTCAGCAGTCGACCTGGCCCACGACGCGCACGACGAGCGCCCAGCCATGACGCCGGGGCGGGGCTGAGGTCCGTCCACCTCCTGCGGTCGCACCACCTGGAAGCGCGGGTTGGCGATATACGGATGTGATCGGGTGGACGTCCCACCAGGGTCGTCCGGCATGGCGCTCGTGAAGACATTGGACCTTTGACAGCGCTTGACGCGTGCTGTTAGTGTCCCCCCCCAATAGCTGGCCGACTATCTATGGCGTGGGGAGACGAGATGAGCGAACTCGCTGGTGGATCAGGCGCACCTGCCGTCGGGCTGAGAAGGGGAGCGATCGGACTCCGCGAGGTCCTCTTCCAGAGCATCACGGACATGGCACCCGGGGCGGCGATCGCGGCCTCAATCCCAGCGGGCGTCTACTTCGCGGGCGGTTCGCTTCCCCTCTCAGTCGTCGTCGCCATGGTCGCCTGCCTGCTCTGCGCCTCGTGCGTCGGAGAGCTGGCCCGCGAGCTCCCCTCCGCCGGCAGCCTGGGCACCTACACCGCCCGCGGCCTGCACCCCTCGCTCGGCTTCCTGGTCAACTGGGCCTACGTGGCCGCGGCCGGGCTGATCCCCTCCCTGGTCCTCCTGCAGCTCGGATCGACGACCGCCGCCACCGTGCACGAGTACGCCGCCTGGTTCTCGCTCAACCTCTGGTGGATCTTCAGCGTCATCGGCGCCCTGATCGTCCTGGCCGCCGGCTACTACGGGATCCGCACCTCGGCCCGGATGGGCACCATCCTGGGAACGTTCGAGATCGTCGTCTTCGTGGTGCTGGCCGCCCTCTTCGTCATCAAGGCGGGCGACCACAACACCCTGAGCGTCTTCACCGCCAAGTACACGCCAAGCGGCTTCCGTGGCATCAGCGGGATCTTCGCCGGGTCGGTCTTCACCATCCTCGCCTTCGGGGGCTTCGAGGGAGCGGCACCGCTCGGTGAGGAGGCGAAGGATCCGCGCAAGACCGTGCGCCGTGCCGTGCTCGGCGCGACCCTGGGCGTCGGGGCCATCTACATCTTCACCACCTACGCGGTCGACGTGGTCTTCGGCCCCGGCCGGTTCGCGACCTTCACCAGCTCCGGGCCCAGCTCCTGGGAGGGCATCGCCACCGCCTCGTACGGGATCTTCTGGCTGCTGGTCTTCCTCGCCATCGTCAACTCCACGATCGCCAACTCGAACGCGGGGGTCACCGTCTCCAGCCGGACCGCCTTTGCCATGGGCCGGGTCGGGGCCTTCCCCCACTTCCTCGCCAAGGTGCACCCGCGCCACCGGACCCCCCAGTGGGCACTGCTCGCCGCCTTCGTCATCACCATCGGGGTGACCCTGGGCCTGGGCCTGCACTTCAACCCCTTCACGGCCTTCAACATGGTCGGGACCGGGATCGTGGTGCTGCTGGTCGCCATCTACCTGGTGGTCAACGCCGCCTGCATCGGCTACTTCTGGAAGAAGAACGGGCGCCAGATCAACTGGGTGCTGCACGTCGTCGTGCCCGTGCTCGGCATCGTCGTCTTCCTCCCCGCCTGGTTCAGCGGGGCCGGCATCCCGGTCTTCTCGTTCATCACGCCGCTGCCCGCGCCGCTCTCCTACATGGGACCGGCGATGGGCATCTGGATGGTCCTGGGCGTCGCCTACATGATCTACCTCTACCGCACCCAGCCCCGCTGCGTCGAGGAGGTGGGTAGGATCCACCTCGACCTCGAGCTCGAGGCCGACGAGGAGGAGGCGGTCGCATGAGCGCACTGGAAGTCCTCTCGTTCACCCCGACGCCGGAGCAGTACGCCTGGACCTTCGGGGGCGCGGCACCGCTCGCCCGCATCAAGCCGGGAACCGTTCTCCGCGTCTTCACCGAGGACTGCTACGCGGGCCGGGTGCGCAGCGAGCAGGACCTGGTCTCCGAGGTCTGCGACTTCCCCTTCCTCAACCCCCAGACCGGCCCCTTCTACATCGAGGGCGCCGAGGTCGGGGACACGGTGGCCGTGCACTTCATCGACATCGAGCCGGCCCGGGACTGGGCGGCGTCCACCACCGTGCCGCTCTTCGGCGCGCTGACCGCCACCCACGCGACCGCGCTCCTGCACGAGGCGCTCCCCGAGATCGTCTGGATCTGGGAGCTGGACCGGAAGGCACGAACCTGCATCTTCCGGGCCCACTCCGGCGACTTCACGACCGCATTCCCCCTGGAGCCGATGCACGGGACGGTCGGGGTGGCACCGGCCAGCCTGGAGGTGCGCTCCGCCCTGGTCCCGGATGCCTTCGGCGGCAACATGGACACCCCGGAGATGAGGGCGGGGGTCACCTGCTACCTCGGTGTCAACGTCGAGGGGGCCCTGCTCTCCCTCGGCGACGGCCACGCCCGCCAGGGTGAGGGCGAGACCTGCGGGGTGGCGGTCGAGTGCGCCATGAACAGCGTCGTCGCGGTCGACCTGATCAAGGGGCGCCCCTGCCCCTGGCCCCGGATCGAGTCCGAGACCCACATCATCTCGACCGGCTCGGCGCGACCCCTGGAGGACGCCTTCCGGATCGCCCAGGCGGACCTGGTCCACTGGCTGGCCGAGGACTACGGGCTGGAGACCATGGACGCGTACCAGCTGGTGACCCAGGGGGTTCTCTCCCCCCTCGCCAACGTCTGCGATACCAACTACACGTCGGTCGCCAAGTTCCCCAAGAGGCACCTCCCTCGGGCCGACGCCATGAATGGTGCCGATGCGAAGCTGCGCAGCCTCGCCGCCGAGTACCGGCGGATGCATCCCTGAGATCATCTGACTCGCGCCAAACCACCGGGCCGCGGGCCCGGGGTGGGGCCAGGAGGACGCCGTGAACGAGCCGACGGACGCGCCGGACGCGGCGGCGCCCTCCCGCCCCCTGGCGGTGGTCACCGGGGCCAGCGCCGGTATCGGTGAGGCGATCGCCACCCGGCTGGCGGCGGAGGGATTCCGGCTGCTGCTGGGTGCCCGCCGTGAGGATCGGATCCGCGCGCTGGCGGACCGGCTGGGCGCCGAGGCACGGGTCCTCGACGTCGCCGACGAGGGCAGCGTGGCCGCGTTCTGCGCCGGCCTGGAACGGGTGGAGGTGCTGATCAACAACGCCGGCGGAGCCCGCGGCCTCGACCCGTTGGCGGCGGCCCGCAGCGACCAGTGGCGCTGGATGTGGGAGGTCAACGTCCTCGGCCTGATGCAGATGACCAGGGCGCTGCTGCCGGCGCTCGAGGCCTCGGGGCGCGGCCACATCGTCAACGTCTCCTCCACCGCCGGCCTCGAGGTGTACGAGGGCGGCAGCGGCTACACCAGCGCCAAGCACGGCGTCCACGCCATCAGCCGGACCCTGCGTCTGGAGCTGGTCGGGCGGCCGATCCGGGTCACCGAGGTCTCCCCGGGGATGGTGGAGAGCGACTTCTCGCTCAACCGCTTCGGGGGCGACGCCAGCCGGGCCGCGGGCGTGTACCGGGGGGTGACCCCGCTGACCGCCGCCGACATCGCCGACGTGGTCGCCTTCGCGGTGACCCGGCCGGCCCACGTCAACATCGACGAGATCGTGGTCCGGCCGGTGCAGCAGGCCTCGGCGCAGAAGGTGGTCCGGCGGGGCTAGCTGCCCGGGCCGATCAGGGGACCGGCCGCTCCGACCTCAGGGGAAGATGCCGCGGTCGGTGGTGGCGTCGGCCACCCGCTGGACCGCGACCGCGTAGGCGCCGAGGCGAAGCGGCACCCCGAGCCGCTCCGAGGCCTCCCAGGATGAGTCGAAGGCCTTGGTGAGGATGCGCCCCAGGCGTTTGTTGATCTCGCTCTCCGACCAGAAGAAGGACTGCAGGTCCTGGACCCATTCGAAGTACGAGACGATCACCCCTCCGGCGTTGGTGACGATGTCGGGGACGACGGTGACCCCGCGCCGGATCAGGATCTCCTCGGCGTCCGGGGTGGTGGGGCCATTGGCCCCCTCGAGGACCAGCTTCGCCTGGACCCGTCCGGCGTTGGCGGCGGTGATCTGGTTCTCCAGGGCGGCGGGGACCAGCACGTCGACGGGGAGCTCCAGCAGCTCGGCGTTGGTGACGGCCCGGGTGCCGGGAAAGCCCACCACCGAGCCCGACTTCCGGGTGTGCTCGACGAGGGCCGGGATGTCCAGCGGCCGGTCGCTGTGGATCCCGCCGAAGGCGTCGGAGGCCGCCCGGATGCTGAAGCCGTCCTCGGCCATCAGGGTGGCGGCGATGCTGCCGACGTTGCCGAAACCCTGCACCGCCACGGTCAGCCGGCGGGGGTCGAGGCCCAGCCGGCCGCAGACCTGGTGGGCCACCATGGCGCAGCCGCGGCCGGTGGCGGCGTTGCGCCCCTCGCTCCCGCCCACGGAGAGCGGCTTGCCGGTGACCACCGCGGGGATCGAATACCCCTCGCTCATCGAAACCGTGTCCATGATCCAGGCCATCACCTGGGGCGTGGTGTTGACGTCGGGGGCGGGGATGTCCCGGTCTGCGCCGATCAGCAGCGAGATCTCGGTGGCGTAGCGGCGGGTGAGCCGCTCCAGCTCGTCGCGGCTGAGCCGGGAGGGGTCGACGATCACCCCGCCCTTGGCGCCGCCGAAGGGGATCCCCGCCACCGCGCACTTCCAGGTCATCCACATCGACAGGGCCCGAACCTCGTTGAGGGTCACCTGGGGGTGGAAGCGGATCCCCCCCTTGGCCGGGCCCCGGGTCACGTTGTGCTGGACCCGGTAGCCGCGGAAGACCTCGATCGATCCGTCGTCCATCCGGACCGGGAAGTTGACGCTCAGCTCGCGCTGGGGCTCTCGAAGGATCGCCCGTATGCCCGGCTCGAGGTGGAGGACGTCGGCCGCGGCGTCGAACTGGCGCTGCGCGTTGATCCAGGGATCGTTGACCTCCGGCGTTGCCACCACTGTCTCCACGGCCATGCTGCTTCCTCCGCGCAGCGTCGACCGCCATCAGGCCGCCGCTGCAGGCTTGTGCGCGCCAACGAACCCCCTCCACCTTCGTGGGTGGGCCCGCCGGCGACGCGCCGGAGCCCATGCGGGGGAGACTGCCTGTCCGGTCTAAGTCTCTCATCCCAAGGCCTCGTTCGCCGCTATCCCGGCACGCGGCGACCGCGACGTCGAAGCTCCGTGACCGGCCCGGCCCAGGTGACCCCGGCGAGCGACGAGGGCAGCCGCTGCGCGGCGACTCTCCCGAGGCCGGCGGGGTGCAGCCAGCCGCCACTCCCACCGGTGAGGCGCGATCAGGTCGGGACGCCCTGGGGCATCGGTGCTCGGCCCGTCTCCCCCGCTGCGCCGATCAGCGGGATGAGGACCGCGTCGAGGACCTCGGGGGAGAGCAGGATGGTCCAGCCCTCGATCGCAGTGGTCGTGAGCATGCCGCTCCGCTGCCAGGGGTCCTCGGCGAGGCGGTCGCGCACCTCCGCCTCGGAGCCCGCGGCGACGATGAGCAGAACGTCGCGGTCACCCTCGAGCGGACCTCCGAGCAGGACGAACCCCTGGTCGGCGAGCCCGTTCATGAAGCCGGCGTGCTCCTTCCAGTCCTCCTGCTCGCGCATGGGTCGGCTCCAATCCCACGGGCCTCCCCTCCGGTTGCGGACGGCGAAGAGGTGGAGCGGGGTGCCGGCGACATCGCTCATGGGGTGGCCCTCCCGACGTCGTGGATCGCGTCGTCACCTCGAGTCTCGCCTCCGGCTGGACCGGCGTAAAGTGCCAGACAGATGGCGAGCGATGAGGCCAGATGGATCGCCCTCGAGCCCCGCGCCCGGGAGACCCTCCGATCCGCGCTGGAGCGGACCCTCCGCGAGGCCATCCACGCCGGCACCCTGCGCCCGGGCGTGACGCTCCCCTCCTCCCGCACCCTGGCGGCGAGCATCGGCGTCTCCCGGGGCGTGGTCACCGACGCGTACGACCAACTGTCGGCACAGGGATTCCTGGTCCCGCGGGTCAAGGCGACGCCGCTGGTGGGCGCGGTCGCGCGGCCGGCGGCGCCGGCGAGAGCCCGACCTCCCGCCCATCCGCCGCGGTTCGACCTCTCCCCGAGCACGCCGGAGATCGCCCTCTTCCCCACCGGCCGCTGGACCGAGGCGCTGGTCGGTGCGATCCGCTCGGCACCGGTCTCCGCGCTCGGCTACGGCAGCCCGCGGGGAGAGCTCGCCCTCCGGGAGGCGCTCGCCGATCACCTGGGCCGCACCCGGGGGGTGGTCGCCGACCCGGAGCGGATCGTGATCCTGACCGGAGCCGCCCAGGGCGTCATCCTGCTGGCCCACGCCCTGCGCAGCGCGGGCGCCGGGCGGGTCGCCGTGGAGGACCCCTCGCTGGAGACCCAGCCGCTCCGGCTGCGGATGGGCGGGCTGGAGGTGACCGGCCAGCCCGTCGACGCCGACGGCCTGACCCTGGACGGGCTGGCGGCCGACGCCGTCCTGGTCACTCCCGCGCACCAGTTCCCGACCGGGGCGGTGCTCAGCGGTCCGCGCCGCCGGGACCTGCTGGCCTGGGCACGCCGCCACGACGCGCTGATCGTCGAGGACGACTACGACGCCGAGTTCCGCTACGACCGGGAGCCGGTGCCGGCCCTCCAGGGTCTGGATCCCGACCGGGTCGCCTACCTGGGCACGGCCTCCAAGACCCTCGCCCCAGCCCTCCGGCTGGGCTGGCTGCTGCTGCCGGCGCAGCTCGCCGATCCGGCGGAGGCCGTCAAGCACCTCCTCGACGTCTGCTCACCGGCCCTCGAGCAGCTCGCCCTCGCCCGCCTGCTGACCACCGGCGCCTACGACCGGCACATCCGGCAGATGCGCGCCGTCTACCGGCGGCGCCGCGATGCGCTGCTCCAGGCGGTGGAGCGGCACCTCCCCGGTCTGACCGTCGCCGGGGTGGCGGCGGGGATCCACGCGGTGGTCTGGCTGCCGGCGGGCGTCGACGACCGGAAGGTCGCCGCGGAGGCGGAACGGGAGGGGGTCCGGGTCGCACCCCTCTCCCAGTACCGCATCGATCGCGCGGTCGCTCCGGGCCTGGCGCTGGGCTACGGTCGGGTCACCGAGGCCGCCCTCGACGACGCCGTCGCCGCCCTGGCGCGGGCCGTCCGCCGCGCCAGGAGCCGTCCATGAACCTGCCCCCGTTTCGGATCGAGAGGTACTACGAGCGGTACGAGTTCACGACCCGGTACATGCTTTCCAGCAGCGACTGCGAGTCGCGATCCATCGCCGAGCTGCTGAGCCTGGAGCCGGACGCCGGGGCCCGGCTGCTGGCGCACCACCTCGGTTACACCGAGTCGGCCGGGGCTCCGGGGCTGCGCCGGGCGATCGCCGACATCTACGAGACCATCGACCCCGAGGAGGTGGTGGTCGCCACCTGCGCCGAGGAGGCGATCTTCCTCGTGTACCACGCTCTCCTCGGTCCGGGTGACCGCGCGGTCGTCGAGACCCCCTGCTACGAGTCGGCCCTGGAGCTGGCCCGGAGCACCGGCGCGGAGGTGGCCGGCTGGCACCGCGCCTTCGCGGACCGGTGGGCATACGACCTCGACGCCCTCGGCCGGCGGCTGACGCCCGACACCGGCCTCCTCTACGTCAACCAGCCCCACAACCCGACCGGCACCCTGATGGACGCCGCCACCTTCGACCGGCTGATCGGGATGGTGCAGGAGCGGGGCGTCCGGCTCTTCTCCGACGAGGTGTATCGCGGCCTCGAGTACGCCCCGGGCGACCGCCTGCCCGCCGCCTGCGACCGCGACCGGCGCGCGGTCTCGCTGGGGAGCGTCTCCAAGAGCTACGGGCTTCCGGGCCTGCGCATCGGCTGGATCGCCACCCACGACCAGGCGTTGCGGCGCAGGGTCATCGACCTCAAGCACTACACGACGATCTGCGCCAGCGCTCCCAGCGAGGAGCTCGCCGCGCTCGCCCTGCGCCACGGGCCGGAGCTGCTCGACCGCAACCGGGGGCTCGTCCGCGCCAACCTGGATCTCCTCGACGGTTTCCTCGCCCGCCACCCGGCCACCTTCCGATGGGTGCGCCCGAAGGCGGGCCCGATCGGCTTCCCGCGGGTGCACGGAACCGGCGACGTCGACACGCTCTGCGCGCGGCTCGCGGCGGCCGGGGTGCTCCTCCTCCCCGGGTCGGTGTACGACGAACCCGAGCACGTCCGGCTCGGCTTCGGCCGGGCCGACCTCCCCGAGGCGATGGCGGTGCTCGAGGCGGCGCTGGCCGAGGTCGGCTCAGGGGGTGCGGCCGGCGGCTGAGGAGCCGGCCTCGCGCGCCACCCTCTCCAGCCGCTCGCGGTACTCCTCCCACCACCGGGCGTCGGAGGTCGCCATGTTGTCCGCGTCGGCCCGCATCCCGACCGCCCCGTCGATGAGCTCACGGAGGATGTCCGCGTGCCCGGCGTGCCGGCTGGTCTCGGCGATCATGTGGACCAGGATCAGCTGCAGGGTGACCTCGCTCCGTTCCTCCGGCCACCAGGGCACATGCCCGATCGCCTCCAGTCCGAGCGCGTCGATGGTGGCGTCGGCGTGCGCCCACACCCGGCGGTACAGACCGACGATCATCTCGCGCGATTCGCCGGCGGTGGCCCACATGTCCGCGTTCAGCGGCGCATCCGCCGCGCTCCATGGCAACGGCTCGCCGAAGGGCCGTCCGAAGGTGGCGCCGAAGTACCCGGCCTCGACGCCGGCGAGGTGCTTGACCATCCCCAGAAGGTTGGTTCCGGTCGGCACCAGGGGGCGGCGGACGTCGTACTCGGAGACGCCGTCGAGCTTCCAGAGCATCACCTCACGGGCCCGGCGGAGATAGCGGTGGAGGGTCGCCTTCGGATCGAGATCAGGCATGGGGACCAGTCTGCCATCAGGGGACGCGCCCGGGAAGACGGGTCCCGCCAGCCGGCGGGGTGATCGGTGGACGGCGCTCAGCCGTCCCCGGCGCCGGAGGTCCGGATGAGGTTCACGGCGAGCACAGCCAGCCACAGCTGGCAGACGGCCACCAGCGCCCTCTCGACCAGGCCCGCCCAGACGCCGGTCAGCAGCGCCAGGGCCAGCAGGCCGTACCCGGCGAGGGCCACGACCCCGGCCACCCGCAGCGGCCGGGCCAGGGCCCTCCATTGCGGCAGCGGGATCAACAGCCGCGCCAACTGGAGGGGGGTGATGGCGAGCAGCCAGAGGGCGGCTCCGCTCAGGATGGCGTCGGTCAGACCGCCCGCGCTCAGCAGCTGGCCGGTCGCCGTGCATCCCGAGGCCGACAGCTGGCAGGGGATCTGCGGGAAGGAGTTGCCGAGGGCGAGGCCGGAGAGGCCGATCGCCCACGGGGCGATCCGGACGGCCCCGCGCCACGCCGGGCGCAGGCCGAACACGGCGAAGCCGAAGGTGCCGAGCCCCCCGGCGGCGAAGCAGGCGATCGGGAACCACGCGTGCGGCGCCGTGGCCGCCTGCAGGTCGCTGATGGTGTCGGTGAGCGGGCTGTACCGGGGCCCCTGCCAGGTCTCGGCGATCATCCAGCCGGCGGCGAAGGCCACCTGCGCCAGCAGACCGATCACCCCCCAGACGGCTGGGCCACGCCGGCGCGGCCGCTCACGCGCGGCGACATTCGCGGTCATCGGGTCACCCGGTGTCGCCGCATGCCGCGGGCTCAGATCCAGCGCCGCACCCGGGCGCGGTACGCCTGGTACGCGGGCCCGAAGGCGCCCAGGGTGTCCTCCTCGATCGGGATCACGAACCAGTTGAGGTAGCCGACGGTGAGCACGAAGAAGAGCAGCGGCCAGGCGAGGGCCAGCATCCCCTGCTCGCCGAGATAGGCGAGGACCAGGCCGAGGTACATCGGATTGCGGGTGAAGCGGTACGGGCCGGAGGTGACCAGGCGATTCGGGGCCTCGCCGGGGGTGGTGGTGGTCTTCAGGCGGTGGAAGAGGACCAGCCCCCACCCCGCGATCACGACGCCCCCCGCGAAGAGGACCAGGCCGGCGAACCAGGCCAGCCCGGAGAGGGTCGAGGAGGGCGGCCTCAGCGGAAGCAGGAGTTGGACTCCAAGGCCGAGAAGGAAGGCGAGGAGGAAGACCCACGGCACCGGCATGTGGAGGAAGGGGCGACGCGTGGTCGGCGAGCGGCGAGCGATGGTCTCGTTCACAGCGCCCTCTCCTCGACCGGCGCCCCCCGGTCACCTGACCCGCCCGAGCGACGTGACGGCTCGCCATCCGCCCAGCGGGGCCGGCGCGACCGGCGCCGCTCCTGCTCGGCGGCCGCGTGCTTGTCGATCTCCAGCCTCTCGAGGAGCCGGGTGAAGGCCACGACGTCGGCGGCGTCCCAGCCGGCCACGAAGGCCTCGAAGCGGGCCACCCCCACCTCCTGGAGCCGTCGCAGCTCACCGTGCCCGCGAGCGGTCAGGGAGACCCGGCACGAGCGGTGATCGGCGGGGTCCTGAGCCACCTCGACCAACCCCTCTCCCTCCAGAGCCTGCACGTGCCGGGTGACCAGCGAGGGGCTGACCTGGAGCGCCTCAGCGAGATCGGAGGGGTGGGCACCCTCGCGTCCGAGCAGGGCCTGCAGGACCGACAGCCTGCCCGCGCCCGGGCTCTGGCGCCGGGCCCGGTCGAGCCCCGCGTTGACGGTGAAGAGGGCCACCACCATCTGCTCGACGTCGGCCCGGGTCGGCTTCATGCTCGGAGGGTACCATATTTGCTTTACAGAATCAAATAATTGACCATCGACCCCCGCCAGACCCATGCCCAGGCGAAGTCCCCAGGTCGCGCCGGCAACTCAGGCGGCGAATCTCGCCCTTCGATGCCAGCTCAATGCGTCGGGATCAGGCCGGTCAGCGGGGCGGTCCGGGAGTGCCACGGGTGCGCCGTCGAGTGCGTAGTACTCGTGCCCGTTCTCCCAATCCTGCTTCAGCCGACCGCTGATCCGCACCCGCAGCTCCGGGGTGACGGTCAGGTACCCCCGGTCGAAGAGCGTGTGCAGGTCGCTTCGCATCAGCAGGCCATTGCTGATCTCATGCCTACCGCCCTCGGCGTACGGAATGATGTGGGCCGCCTCCAGCACGGGGAGGACTCGCTCGCCGGTGATGGCACACCGCCGCCGGTAGGCATCCGTGACCATGATCCGGAAGCTCCCCTGCCCGAGTCTCGGTTTGACGAGGAGCGGTTCTCCGTACCGAGGCGCGGGCGCTGCCACCATGCCAACCTCGCCGGGCTCGGCGAGACGCTCCTGCACCTGTCGAAGGAGCTCATGACCCTCGGCGGAGGCGAGCAGATAACCCTTTCCACTCACGATGTTGGGGCGCCACCCCGGAGCCTCGAACCAGTCGCGCTCCTCAAAGAAGAAGGGCTGCTCGATGAGGATGCACCCGATCGGGTAGGTTTGCTGAGCCACCGGGTCAAGAGATCGGAGCGCCGGTTGGTACCGGGCGAGGCGGGCGATCATCTCCTCGCGGTCAGCCACGCCGTTGAGAGTTCCGAACGTGTCCCAGGCCAGCCCGAGGGGGAGGATCGTGTGGTGGGCGTATACCCCCCCACCGGCGATGCGGTTGTCCGGATAGTGAAGCTTGAAGAGGAAGAGCCCACCGGCGGCCAGAGAGCGGAATGGTCCGGCGCTGGGCCGCCAGAAGTTCACCTCGTCGGGTGCCGACAACGCCCGAAGACGCTCATACCAACCGCGGTCGGTCACCCCGACGTACAGGTCGGCCATCGAAGGTCAGCTCGCCTTGCGAAAGAGGTCGTAGCGCTCTTCGAGGAACGCCACGGAGGGGCGCAGCGGGACCGAGCGAGGAACGACGATCCGTTGGTTGTGGACACCCTGGAGGCCGTGGCGGAGCATCGGGCCGTCGATCTCGATGAGCACGTCTGGTCGGATGTCGATCGAGTAGTCGGGACGGATGCCCATGATGTCGGCGTCAAAGGCGGCGTGGTGGATCTTGCAGAGGGCGAGGCCGTTCGGTACCACGGGTTTCCCTCGAGGATGCCCATCCGGCAGGATGTGTGCCGCATCCAACAGTTCGACGTGATGGAGGCGGCAGACGGCGCAGGTCATCTGGTACGCGCGAAGCACCCGTTGACGGAATGCCTGCTGATGGATCCGCTGGCGCACGGTGCGCAGTGCGTAGAGGCGGCGAAGCTCGTCACTCGAGTCGAGGAGGACGTCCCCCTGCAGCACCCCGGGCTCGTCGGGCTGGACGGTGAAGGCGTGACGTGCAGGGTCGTCGGCCACGACGTACACCGGCCAGACGGCCAGGTACTGTCCGGGCACCAGCCCGTGAAGGTAGACCAGGGGGATCTGGCGCTCCATGGCCCGCCGGAGCCCGACATTGTCCGGGTGGTTGGGGTCGGTGCCTCGATATCGGTAGACGACGCCGTCCGCGGTGAATCCGTCGTCGTAGGGTCTCTCCCTCCCCTCGACCGTTGGTGCTGGGAATCGATGGTGGGTGCGTACGATGGCGTGCCGACAGTCGGTGTTGTCTGTCCTTAGCATTCGGGCCTCACGCTGGCGCACCCGGTCGTGACCGACCAAACCTAAGGCGGTGAACCGTGACCCTGGCACCCACGGCGGTCAGGAAGCTGGGGAAGGAAGTGGGGGACCAGAGAGAACCCAAGGAGCTCACCCACTGCCCAGGGGCGGGGGCGAGGCGGGCAGGTCTCGGGGGGCCGTCCTGCGTCGTCGTCGCCCAGATTGGTGGGGAGGAGCGCCAGGTTCTGGAGGCCACGCTGGAGCAGGGTGGTTTCAACGTGGTGCCGGCGGATGACGGCGTGGCAGCGCTCGAGTTGGTCTGCGCGGTCGGACCCGACGCGATCATCGCTGACCTCGACGGGTGCGACCTCGACGGCCTGGTGCTGTGCCAGGTGCTCCGGGGTCTGCGCGCCCATGCAAAACTACCAGTCCTGGTGTTGACCACAGCTCATGTCAACACCGCTCGTTCTCAGAAGATGCGCGACCTGGGCGCGGTGCGGGTGATGCACAAGCCGGTGCGGTTCGCGGCGGTCGCGGGGGCACTCTCCGAGATGGTCAACATGGTGGGGGCTCCCGCGATGCGACCACCGCTTCGGCGGGCAGCCTTCCGGTAGCCGGCGCCGGCCGTCCGCGGTCGGTGCTGAGATGCAAGCGGCACCGCTCCGGCCGACCCTGTTGCTGCCGTTGTTTCGGGCTCTCACCCAGAGTGAGCAGCACCCGGGTCTCCCTAAGGGCGACCCCGGGCTCGACTGACCCTTGGAGGGGCGAAGAACCATGCTCATCGGTTCCGTGACACTCACCCTGGACCCCGGGACCATCCTGATCTGGGCCGCCATCGGCCTGGTGGCGGGCTTCCTCGCCAGCAAGGTCGTGACCGGCCGGGGTAAGGGGATCCTGGCCGATATCGTCGTCGGCATCATCGGCGCGCTCGGCGGCGGCTTCCTCGCCCAGCTGCTCGGCATCAACTTCAGCATCCCCGGTCACGCCACCATCACCGAGATCATCATCGCCTTCGTGGGCGCCGTCATCCTCCTGGCAATCGTCCGGCTGCTCACCGGCAACGGGCGGAAATGGGCGCACTCGCGGTGACCCTGTTCCGCGTGGGAACGGCTCACCGCCCCCCTCCCCTCGCTCTGCGGGGGAGCCCGGGGAGGAGAACATGATGCCACCCGTCTCGGGCGCGGACAGTCTGCCGGTTCGCCGGGCATACCTCCGCAAGGACCGCTCGCGGCAGGGCCACGATCGCCGGCTGGCCGCCAGATGGGTCGTGCTGGCATTGGTGGTCCTCTGGCTCCTGGTCGCCACCGTGGTCCTGGTCGCCGCCGGCTGAGCCGGCGTTCTCGCGGGTCGCCGGCGTGTTGGAGCGGCGACATCGGTTCAGCAGCCTGGCTCTTCTGTTTCAAGGTGCGGCGACAGATAATGTCAACCGGGGTCGGCGCGTGCCCTGAGATTCCAGCCTGGCCGGGTCGGCAGCGCCCCTCCGCAGGCTGTGCTTCTACGCGACCAGGAGGCCAATATGACCGAGGGTGAGAATCACGCCACGTGGAATGTCGCCGAATGGCACGGAAAGATGCTGGTCGATCACGACGGCGAGAACATCGGCAAACTGGAGGACGTCTACGTTGATGTCGAAACGGACGAGCCCCAGTTCGGCACCGTCAAGGAGGGCTTCATCGGCCACCATCTGACGTTTGTACCGCTGCGCGGGGTTCAGGTCGGTCCGGATGGCCTGCAGGTCACGGTCAGCCGGGAGCAGGTCCGATCAGCGCCCGACCTCGAGATGCATGGCGAGGAGCTTTCCCAGGCGGATGAGGCAACCCTCTATCACCACTTCGGGCAGAATTACACGCCGATCAGCACCCCCAGCGGCCGCCGGCTCGCTCGCCGCTGAGGATGGCGGGGCCGCCGGATGGCGCGTGTGCCGATCCGGCGACGTCCGTCAGGTGGCCGTGCCCCGAAGCCTGACGAGGTTGACGATCTCCGTATCGCCGACAAACTCGTCAATCACGCGACTGGCACGGCTGATCTGGTCGAGCGATCTAACCTCGCCGCGGATGGTGACCACGCCACCATTGGCGAGCACGCTGAGCGCGGCGGAGTCCGGGCTGAGAGCTTCGCTCAAGGCATCCTGAAGCCGCGCGCCAAGATCCCTGATCGCGCCGCGACGCCGTCGCGGGGCGCGCCCCACCAGCATCACGATGTCGCGCGCGCTCATCGCTCTCCTCGCATCCGCAGCCGAGTCCCCCGGGGATACCCGGGTGGAATGCGGCCTACAGGGCCTGTGACCCCGTTTGGCGTCATGCTGCGTCAGCACACGGGCGTCCGTCTGTCCGCTGGCGGACCCTGACCGCGATTCATCGATCCCGGGTTCGGGTTGGGCCGGAGAACCCTGAAGGGGTCGCCCTGTGGCCATGGCCAGGAGATCTCCGGTCTTCAGGACCGCAGAAACCGCGCCTCGCAGCTCGGCCTCCACTCATCCATAGCCCCAGCCGGCACGACCCGCACGCCTCCGCGGGCTAGCGATAACCCAGGCTTCGCGACACCGAGGAGTCCACTCGCCGACGGAGATATCGCCTAACGGGCTCTCGCAAAGGCATGCAGCTGCTCGGCCATCCGGTCGAGTTCGGCGGCCTCCACGGGCGAGGCGTTGCCGAGACCGCTGTGTGCAACCGTCGGGCTGCGCAGGAACCGGCGGAAGAGGGCCACGAGCACCCCTTCGGGCACGGTCCGCAACGCGCTGAAGAGACGCGGGACCGGCGGCGTCGGCAGGGCCTCCAGGTTCTGCCTCATGAGCCGGATCATGCCGCGGATCGCGTCCGGGTCGTCGGCCAGGGCCTTGGGGCCGCCCGCAGCGTACGCCGCCTGCCCGAGTGGCACCGCGAACGCGGCGTGCGTCTTGAGCCAGGCGTCCATCTTGGGTTCGGCCTTGGCGTTGAGTCCCGCGGAGCGGAACGTCCGCACAATCCGTTCCAGTCGCGGAGTGGTACGGCCATCAGGTTCGCCGATCGGCATGGTCACCAGGCGGGTCATCAGCGAGGCCGCCCGGTAGCGGACCACCTCCCCGTCCATCGTGCCGGCCTCCGTGGGGAAGCCGAGCAGCACGCGCTCGCGGCCGATTGCCGCCCCCAGTGGCTCCGGACCAGCCGCCCAGTTCAATAGGAAGAGTACGTCGCCGTCGAGCCCGGCGATCGACTCGAGCACGGCGTCCACCTGATGGGCGCGGACCAAGACGGCGATCAGGTCGTACCGGCCGGCCGGGCGCTCGACCACGGGGACCGGGACCTGCCTGATGGCCGGACCGTCGCCCTCGGCAAGCCGCAAGCCGTGCTCTCGCAGGGCGGTCAGGCGCTCGCCTCGGGCGAGGAGAGCGACGTCGTGCCCGGCCTCACACAGGCGGGCGGAGAACAGGCTCCCGGTAACCCCGGCACCGTACACGAGGACTTTCATGGCGACCCTTCATTCAGTCATACGTTCGTTTGATTCAAACTCGACGAGATGCCCGACGACGACGCGAGCCGTGCCCGGACGTCCCGGCTGATCGTGACCATCTTCGGCGACCCAGCCGAGGAGATGCGCAACTGGATTGGCCCGGCCGAGGACGCGGTCCGCGATCGCTATCTGGCGGCCTTCCGGCGCGCGCTGCCCGACCTCTCCGCGGAGGAGCTGTGGTTCCGGATGCGGGGGATCCTCACCGTGGTGGCCGTGGACCGTGTCGATGTCTACAACCAGCCCGCTTCCGCCAGCCCGTCGCCGGCAGCGGGCGAGGCCGCCCGGCGCTGGGCGATCACGTTCCTGGCGGCGGCGATGAGTGCGCCACCGACCGCGACTTGACGACTCGGTGGCGACAGAGCACTTGCTTCGACGATCGTGGCCCAGAGCAGCACTTGCCTCTGATGGCAGAACCCCCCTAGCGCCCGGTCACAGTCCGAACGCTGCGCCGCATCACAACCGCATTCCTCACCCAGCCTCCCCAGAGGGTCACTGCAGACTTGATCGCCTAGCCGGACGCCTAGGCATCAGCCCCGTCCAACTTGCCCGGGAAAGCGGGCAGCAACTTGGCAGTGGGCCGGCCCCGCTTACCGTGGACCCGCATTCCTCCGAACCGGCGCGCCCATGGAGCGTCTACTCGATTCGATGGGTACCAAATTGGCAGCTTGTGCTTGAGGGCGGTCGAGTTCAAGCAGACGCTGCTACTGAACTCGGAACCGGCCGTTTGGTCGGGGCGCCCAGACTCGAACTGGGGACCTCTTGCTCCCAAAGCCAACTCCTTCGACTTTCGTCGTTCGCATAGGCCTTCTTGAATTCGCTTGGTCCACTTGCTTCGCCATCCGTACTTCCCGTCAGGACTTGCAGCAGGGGTCAGGAGTAGTTCCGGAAGCAATAGGACGGGCGGTGCGCGTGCCGCGGAGTCGAAGCAGGGAAACCCCGCGCCGGCGGGTCCTCACCCGACGACGTCGACCGAAGGGGCGAGGCCACGCCACCTGATATCCCCAGTGAGGATGCTTCCGGCCTTGAGAGAGATGCCGGTGGCAATCACCAAGGCGTCAGGCAGCCTCAGGCTTTGATGGCGCGCTCTCATCATCGCGGCCGCCTCGGCGATGGGCGGGCTGAGAGGAACGACCTCCATGAGAAGGGCTCCCACCACCGCCTTGGCCTCCTCCAGCCGGCCGGCACGCGCCGGCCGGACGAGCACCTCGGAATACGCGGAGGCCGGGATCGTCAGCTCGTCGCCCGCATGGGCCAGCAGCGCCGCGGTGGCGGCCGCGTGCAGCCCGTCGTCCGAGTCGAGCAACGCGATCAGAATGCTCGCGTCGACGACAGTCAGCGCCACTCGTCGCGGAGGTGATCGAGGTACCCGGGCTCGTAGAGACCGGTGAGAGTTCCCGCTGCCAGCTGGATCGCCCGTCGCCGTCGCTCGGTGAGGCCTTCCTCCCGAGTGAGAATGATCTGCCCACCCACCGCGTCCACTCGAAGCTCATCGCCTGGCCCGAGGCCCATGGCCTCCACGGCGGCGATTGGTAGGGTGATCTGTCGCTTGCCGGAGAGGCGGGTGTATCCGCGTCGCCGCTTGAGCTTGGTTCGCGTGGCCACGACTCAAGCTTAGCACCGAGTGGAGAAGGGGACGGCAGTATTGACGTATAGGCGACAAGTCGTCAAAATGGCGTCATGGCGATCGCTCGACGCAAGACCACCGTATATCTCGATGAGGACGTCATCCGGGCCTCAAGGGTGCTCGCAGCCCGCACCGGTCAGCATGAGTACGAGATCGTGAACGCCGCCCTGCGCAGCTTCCTCGGTCTGGCCGCAGTGGAAAGAGTCTGGGCGCGAAGCCAGCTCACGGACGAGGAGGCGGGAGGGCTCGCCTACAGTGAGCTGCGGGCGATGCGGCGGGAGGCGGGAGGCGGCACCCCCCGCTAGGGCTCTCAGGGTCGTCCTCGACCCCGGCGTGCTCGTTTCCGCCCTCCTCTCCCCCCGCGGCGCGCCGGCTCGCCTCTACCTTCTCTGGCTTGGAGGCGAATTCGAGATGGTGGTCTGCCCCCATCTGCTCGAGGAACTGGAAGGTGTCCTCCGCCGCCCAAAGCTCAGTGACCGGGTAACGCCGGACGAGGTCGAGGAGTTCGTCGAAGTCATCCGCCGGAGTGCCATCACGGTTGAGAATCCGGTGATCGCCGAGGCAGTCAGCCGCGATCCTGGCGACGACTACCTGGTCGCGGTGGCCCAAGCGGCCAATGTCGCCTATCTCGTGTCCGGGGACAAGGACCTGACCAGCCTCGCCGCGGTGGTGCCGCCAGTGCTCTCGCCGGCCGCGTTCCTGGATTGTCTCTGATCGCTACCGCGCCCCCTGAGGACGGCTCCAGGGAAGCGATGGGATCTCTGGCCTGCCGGCCGCGGTGGTGATAGAGAGCTTGCTTCAACAACCGTGTTGCAGGCCAGCACTTGCTTCGCCCCTCCGCGGGCCCGGCTGGGCCCGGACAACTCCGAAGCAAGCGCTCCTGCCGAATTCAAAACTGACCGCCAGCTGGCCCGCTGGTCGGGGCGCCCAGACTCGAACTGGGGACCTCTTGCTCCCAAAGCAAGTGCTTTCGACTTTCGTCGCTCGCATAGGCCTTCGCGAATTCGCTTGGGACACTTGCTTCGCCAACCGTGCTTATGGCCGGCACTTGCTTCGAGGGTAACGCCCCGGTCCGGAAGCAATTACGACCGTCGAGATGGGCATTCGTGCTGCCCGCAGAAGTGCGGCTAGAGAGGAGCATTCCAGACACCTGCCTGTGGCCTGTTCGGCGAGCGTCCACGCGCCGCTGATCGTCGCCGGCCTCAGGCTCGCCGCTGATCGCCAGCAAGGCGAGAAGTGGGGCAAGGCTCTCCTGACGGTGGGCGGCAGCCTTCTCGTTGGGGCGGTCCTCAGGGAGATCGGCAAGGCCGCGCGACCCTCTGATCACTTCCTCTGGTGCAGCTACTACCCCTTACCCCCCCCCCTCCGCTGGCTGCCCCGCTTCATCGAGACCCGCCGCGAGGAGCGCACTCCCGACCCCGTCTTCCTCACCGAGCGCTTGCCGGGGCGGGGTCCTCGAGCCCCTGACGGTGATCGGCGTCTACCGGACGGTCAAGGACGCCCTCCGCCGGGCGGGGATCACCCAGCCCGTCCACCCCCACCTGCAGCACCACTCCTGGATGACCGAGATGCGCCGGTCGGGGAAGAACCCGATCCAGCTCTCCTTCATCGCCAGGACGTCGCCAGACCTGATAGCCCAGCACTATGCTCATCTGACGAAGGATGATGCGTATGAGGCGATGGTCAGGGCGCTGTCCGGGGAGGGGCGCCAGCCAGTGTAGCTTGATGTACTCCCACACTGTCTACCCCGATAATGTCCTGGGCTCGGCGCCTGTGGGTCCATTCGGAGGTAGCGTGTAGTGAAGCCGGTTTTGGTAGGACGTCAGCCGCATGCCGACTGAGGCCGATACCTGCCGCACCTACGTTCTCCCAGCGCTCTACGCTGCTGGATGGAGCAACGATCAAATCCAGGAACAGCTGAGCTTCACGCCGGGTCGCATCATCGTCACTGGCGGCAGCGTTCGGCGTGGCCGTCGGAAACGAGTCGACTACTTGCTGTCTTACACGCGTGACCGGCCGCTCGCCGTAGTTGAAGCGAAGGCTGAGTATCGCCTGCCCGGCGATGGTCTCCAGCAAGCCAGGGACTATGCAGAAATCTTGGACCTCAAGTTCGCTTACAGTACCAACGGACCAGGAATCGTGGAGCACGACTACGTCACAGGTCTCGATAGCCACCTGGACGCGTACCCATCACCCGACGAACTGTGGCGCCGAGATTGCGCGAGCCGAGGGGTTGATCCCCACGGCGTGCAGGTCCTGGCCCCTTACTATCACGAACCTGGCCACCCCCCACGCTACTACCAGGACATCTCCATCCACCGTGCTACTGAGGCTATCCTCAAAGGCCAGCACCGAGTTCTCTTGACGCTTGCCACCGGGACTGGTAAGACTGTCGTCGCTTTCCAAATCTGCTGGCGCCTTTGGTCAACCGGCTGGAACCGGACGGGTGAGTATCGCAAGCCACGGATTCTCTACCTGGCAGACCGAAACGTCCTCGTAGATGACCCCAAAGACAAGATATTTGCGCCCTTCGGCGACGCTCGTCACAAGATTATCGCCGGCGATGTCCGCAAGAGCCGCGAGATGTACTTCTCAACTTACCAAGCGATCGCACACGACGAGGTCCGGCCAGGTCTGTATCGGGACTTCACTCGGGACTTCTTCGACCTTGTGATTGTTGATGAATGTCACCGCGGCAGCGCCAAGGACGAGGGCAACTGGCGAGAGATCCTTGAGTACTTTAGCCCCGCGGTGCAGATCGGGATGACGGCCACTCCACTCCGCGCCGACAACAAGGACACGTATCGCTACTTTGGTAATCCAGTGTACCAGTACAGCCTGCGCACGGGCATCGGTGATGGCTTCCTGGCACCGTATCGCGTGCATCGCGTCGTAACCACCGTCGACGCAGCCGGTTGGCGCCCCTCGAAAGGCGACCTGGATCGTTATGGTCGGGACATACCGGATCAGCAGTACGGAACGAAGGACTTCGAGCGGGCCGTCGCGCTCAAGGCCAGGACGGAAACCATCGCCAGACATCTGAGAGATTTCATGCACCGCACAGATCCCTTCGCCAAGACGATCGCGTTCTGTGTTGACCAAGAGCATGCGGAAGTCATGCGCGAAGCGCTCAATAACCTCAACGCGGACCGGGTGCGGCAGTACCCGGACTACGTTTGCCGCGTGACCTCCGACGAAGGCGATATCGGCGCCGGCCACTTGAGCAGATTCCAAGAACTCGAAACGGTCGCCCCGGTCATCCTTACCACGTCGCAGCTTCTGACCACGGGAGTCGATGTTCCGACGTGCAAGAATATCGTCATCGCCAGAGTAATCAGCTCAATGACCGATTTCAAGCAGATCATCGGGCGTGGTACCCGCGTTCGCGAAGATTATGGGAAGCTCTTCTTCAACATTTTGGATTACACTGGCAGCGCCACTCAGCTCTTCGCCGATCCCGAGTTTGACGGCGAACCGGCGCTCATCGAGGAGGAACTGGTCGATGAGACTGGGGCGACCGTCGAGCAGAGGGCGGTCGAAGGCGAGAACCAGGGCGACGAGGACGGTCCATTCGAGCTTACTCTCCTGGAGTTCAAAGACGAAGGGCCAGTAGAGCCGCGGAAGCTCTACTTTGACGGCGGTAGCGTCCAGATCGCTGCGGAAGTAGTGTACGAGCTTGACGGCGAAGGAAAGCAACTGCGCGTCGTGAGCTACACCGATTACGCTCGCGATAAAGTCAGGGCGTTGTACGGGTCTCCAAAGGAGCTCGAACGAGGCTGGCGCAGAGCCGAGGAGCGACAAGCGATCCTGGACGCCTTGGCAGAGCGCGGGATCGACTTGCGCCGCCTGGGTGACGTCGCCGGAGCGCCTGAGGCAGATCCGCTAGATCTGCTCTGCCACCTGGCATTCAACGGGCCGTTGCGGACGCGTAGGGAGCGCGCCCAACGTCTCGCCTCGACGCAGCAGGCGTTTTTCGATCGCTACGGCCCTGAGGCACGAGCGATCCTAGACGAGCTCCTAGACAAGTACGCCGACTATGGCTTAGAGCAGTTGAGGCTGCCGGATGCGCTCAAAGTCCCGCCTCTGTCGGCTCATGGCAATCCGAGCGAGATTGCCCAGCTCTTCGGAGGCCCAGAAGCGCTCCGGAAGACAGTGGATGAATTGCAGACCCTACTGTACGCGGCATAAGGGAGACGACTAGCCATGACACCACGGGGGACCCCGAAGGCCCCAGAACAGGTCACTACGGCGCAGCGACTACGCGCGGTTGTGAAGTCGTGTCGAGACCTCATGCGTAAGGATAAGGGGCTCAACGGCGATCTAGATCGTTTGCCGATGCTGACCTGGATCATGTTCCTGAAGTTCCTTGATGACCATGAGCGACTTCGCCAGGACGAGGCTGCGCTGCAAGGCAGGCCTTACCGGTCCACAATCGAGGCCCCGTATCGGTGGCGAGATTGGAATCCGCCTAACTCCCAAGGGCCGACTTCTGACGGCCTCCACAATGCGATGACCGGCGACGTTCTGACGTCCTTCATTAACCAAGACGAAGCAGTGCGCCCAGACGGCAAACGTGGTCCAGGCCTGTTTGCATACCTTCGTGCTCTGCAAGGAGCGCGTGACACCCTGGAGCGGCGCGACGTCATCGCATCGGTCTTCCGCGGCACAGTCAACCGCGTCCAGTCCGGTTACATTCTTCGTGACGTGCTGGACAAGGTGAACGAGATTCACTTTTCGTCGTCTGACGAGATACACACCCTCTCCCATCTCTATGAGTCCATGCTCAAGGAGATGCGCGATGCGGCAGGTGACTCGGGCGAATTCTACACCCCCCGCCCGCTGGTGCGACTGATCGTAACTGGCATCGACCCGCGACCCGGGGAGGTCATTCTCGATCCGGCGGCAGGTACCGGAGGATTCCTCGTCGAGACCTACGAGCACCTCCGCCCCCTATGCGAGACGGTCCAGGACTTCGAGCGCCTTCAGCTAGGCACGCTCTTTGGTATTGAGGCAAAGACTCTCCCGTACCTCCTCTGCGAGATGAATCTCCTTCTTCACGGAGTTGAATCCCCGCAGATTGATCCGCTAAATGCGCTTCGCTTTCGCATGAGCGAGATAGGAGACCGTGACCGGGTGGACATCGTGATGACGAACCCCCCTTTTGGAGGCGAGGAGGAGAAGGGGATTCAGGGCAACTTCCCCGAGGACCGGCAGACGTCGGAGACGGCGCTGCTGTTCTTGCAACTAATCATGCGCAAACTTCGGCGTCCGGGCCATGGCGCTCCGAGCGGTGGCCGCGCGGGTGTTGTCGTACCCAACGGCACGCTTTCAGGCGACGGAGTTGCAGCGCGCATCAAGCAGGATCTAGTAGACGGTTTCAACCTACATACGATCGTCCGCCTGCCGAACGGGGTCTTCTCCCCTTATACACCGATCCCCACAAACGTGCTGTTCTTCGACCGCTCTGGACCGACCAAGGACGTCTGGTACTACGAGCATCCACTGCCCGAGGACCGCAAGAACTACACGAAGACCAAGCCGCTCCAGTTCGAGGAGTTCGAACCCCTGTTCAGCTGGTGGGCGAACCGTGAAGAGAATGACCAAGCGTGGAAGGTGCCGGTCGCCACAATTCGTGACAACGGCTACAACCTCGACCTGAAGAATCCCCGTACCCCTGAGCGGCTCGAGCACCTTCCACCCAGCGAGCTGGTGACGAGCATCCTCATCAAAGAGGCGCGCATCGCTGAGCTGATCGGTGGTGTGCGCTCCATACTGGATGGAGAGGGCCCGCGGTGAGCCACGCCGAGAATGGGCTTCCCGTCGGATGGCATGTGGCGCGATTCGACAGCTTCATGCGCCGCGTCGAGCGGAAGGTCCTAATTGATAACGAGCATGAGTACTCGACGGTGGGGGTGCGCTGGTATGGCAACGGTGGGTTTATCCGCGAGAAGCTGCTCGGCGCGGACATCTCTCGCAAGCAGCAGTGGTTGATCCACTCAGGAGACATCGTATACAACAAGCTATTCGCGTGGAAGGGATCTTTCGCAGTTGCCGGCACGGAGGTTCACGGCCATCTCGTGAGCGACAAGTTCCCGACCTACACGCTCGACGAGACGAAGGTCGACCCGCTATATCTTGCATACTTCTTCCGAACAACGGATCTCTCTATCCAGGCTGTTCGCCTGTCGAAAGGGGCGGCAGCCATTAGTAAGCTCACGCTCAATCCGCCGCAGTTCTGGGATCTCACCATCCCACTCCCCGAGATCCCGGAGCAGCAGCAGCTCGTCCGAATCTTGAGGGAGGCAGAACAGCGTATCATGGAGGCTAGGCGTCTACGCTCCGACGCGGACGCCGAGGCAGACGCCCTCGTTACCTCCGCCATTGGAGACAGGATGGCGGTCTATGAGGCGACAGGATGCCTTGCCGATGTGCTTTCCGGAAAGCCCCGCAATGGTTGGTCCGCCACGTGCGATAACGCCGAGGATGGAACCCCGGTTCTAAGCCTGGGGGCCGTTACGGGGTTCACCTACCGTCCAGAGGAGTTCAAGCGTACTTCCGAGGTAACGGTTCCAGGCGCCCACTACTGGCTCCGCGAGGGTGACTTACTGATCACCCGCAGCAACACCGAGCGCCTTCTGGGGCACGCCGCGATTTACGATGGTGATCCGTCTCCCTGCATTTATCCTGACCTCATGATGCGTATACCCGTAGACTCGAAGCGGGCCGACACGCGCTTCGTCTACTACTGGTTGAGGACTGCGGGGGTACGCGCGACGATCGAGTCAGCCGGAAGGGGCACGAGCTCAACCATGAAGAAGATTACCCAGGATGATGTCCTGGCTCTTCCGTTCCCAGCCTCAGTAAGCCTTGCCGAACAGCAACGTGCCGTTCGGCGCCTCGATACCATCGTTGAGTCCGTCGCTGAGTTGAGGAGGGTGCAGACACAGACCCGGGAGCATCTGGACGCTCTATTCCCGGCACTCTTGGATCGTGCATGCCACGGTGAACTCCGCGTCTCAACCCCCGTTGCAACTGGGGCGCTCTAGCCACGCCGCCAGAAGGGGGGCCGCGGGTGCCAACGACGCCAGACGGTTCACGATCTTGCCGCCGGGCCCGTCGGTGGTGCGGATAATGATGCCCTCCCGCGCTAGCGCCCGGCGGTCGTCCGCCGCTCCCTGCTTCGGGTCGTCGACTGTCCAGCAGACGAGCGCTCCTTCCCCTGAAGAGTCGCGAGCCCCACGGCGGGGATCCGCACGGATCGCGCACGCGAGCGCAAGGCCGTCTCAGACACTCCGAGTCTCGTATCAAACCCAACCAGAGCCCCTGGGGGACAGCGCTGGTCGCACTGACTCCGATTTGTGTCTATCCTTTGAGGAGTAGTGCCGAGGACCGTCCACTCGATCACCAATCAGCTCGTTGCGCAGTCGCGGGCAGCTGCCTTGACCGCCGTTCAAGTCTTCAACAACCCGCTTGTTGAGTTCAAATCCGAGACGTTCATCGTTCTGATGAATATCGCCTGGACGTATCTGCTCCATGCGCACTATCGCAGAGCCGGCGTCGAGTACAGGTACTTCGAGCCAAGGGGCAAGAGACGCTACTACGCGCGGTCCGCACACGGTGCATTCAGATACTGGAGCCTCAGAGATTGCCTTGCGTATCGAGATTGTCCACTCGACGGCCCTACCGCGAAGAATCTCGGATTTCTGATCGGCCTGCGCGACGAGATCACCCATCACATGAGCCCAGTGCTCGATCATTACGTGAGCGCGCGCTACCAAGCCTGTCTACTGAACTACAACTACTACGTCAAGCAACTCTTCGGAGATCGCCACGGGCTCGACCAGCATCTGAGCTACAGCTTGCAACTTCAGCGTATCTCTCGGGATCAGCTGGTCACTCCGAAGGAGGCGGGCTTGCCCGGCAACGTCCGCTCATACATCGCAGCGTTCGACAGCACCCTAACGACAGAAGACCTGAACAGCGATCGGTTTGCGTACTCGATGCTGTTCATCCCTCGACTCGTCGGCAAGCGCGCCCAAGCAGACGAAGTTATCGAATTCGTGAAGGCCGACTCCGACATGGCTCAGCAGCTGAACGCCCTCATGTTCAAGGAGGTTGAGCGTCCCAAGTTCCTGCCCAAGGATGTCGTCCAGCAGATGCGGGACCAGGGGTATCAGTGGTTCTCCATGCACTCGCATACGCAATTATGGCAATCACTCGGTGCCAAGGATCCGACCCGGGGTTGGGGGGTGCGCGTCGCAGGTCACTGGTATTGGTATCAAAGCTGGGTTGATCTGGTCAGACAGCACTGCCAGAACAACGCCCCGATGTACTCCTAAGTGCAACCCGACTCTCCTCTGCGCATCGCAAGGAACGAGTCAGTGGATCTACTGTCCGGTCAGGTGTGAGTCCAGAAGAGGTCGAGGAGGTCGACCGTCGCGGCCAGGGCGAACACCCCGACGACGACGGCCAGCGCGCAGCTCAGGGCTCGGGCGAGGATCTCCGCGACGAGCCGGAGAAGAAAGGCGACGGGCGTCGCGATCAGGGCCAGTAGGGCGACCAGCACGGGCGGGAGAAAGACGACCCCGCTACCGGTCCGCACGGGACGCCAGCGCCTGCCGTCCCAGGACCAGTAGCTGCCGTCCGGGCCCGTCACCATCGGCGCCGGCCGGGAGGCCTCCTTGGCTGTGTATCTGTTCATGCAGAATTACGGTACGTTAGTCTGTCCTGACCTCAAGATCTGCCGACGGGTCAGGGTCAGCGCGTCCACATCTTCTCCTTGCCGATGACCTGGTCGGGGGTGCGGCCGCGGGTGTAGCGGCCGGTGTGAGCTCGGTCGGTGTTG
>Ga0181535_10001223_pt1 | contig 34428 bp, 36 predicted proteins | sample PEATcosm2014_Bin_44_FD_119774 | JGI IMG/M metagenome (GOLD analysis project Ga0181535, IMG submission 119774) | Peatland microbial communities from MTU Mesocosm Facility, Houghton, MI, USA - PEATcosm2014_Bin17_30_metaG | ecosystem: Environmental > Terrestrial > Soil > Wetlands > Peat | place... | reverse complement strand
GCTGGCAGGGTAAAAGGGCGAGACCCAATTCAAATCGTGGACAGACGAAAATCGCCACAACTCGCGATGGAAGAACGGGTTACAGACGGAGCAATAGGATTTAACCGGACACTACTGAACGGCATTTAGAACTGCAGCAATGGCCTGAAGGGCGCCATCAACGCACAGCCTGCTGGCTGTTTCAAGCGGCTTTGCGCTTTCCTTCAGCGCAAGGCTAAGATCACGATGAGCAATCCTTCGCTTTCGCCAATCAAGGGAAAATGCGCACTTCTCCTGAGCAACTTTAAGCAGAATCTCGATTTTTATCCGGATTGCCGAATTAACCAGTTCCGGCAATCTCAGCAGCGTGACGTTCTCTTTGTTCCTTCCTGAGTTGGGCGGGTCCATCAACCGAGCGACCCGCAGAAGAGCACTTTCCCACTGAGTATTCTGGAGCTGGTAAAAGAACACCGGAGCGGCCCGATTGAGCAGATCGATTCGTTCTGGATTTGTGCCGAAAAGAATTTTGTGCTCGGCCCATTCCAGATGAAGCGCCGTGCACTCATTTGCCAGCAAACCGTAGAAGCGACCCAAATCGGGCCCCATCGCATCGAGATGCTCCTGTTCGACCTCTTCAGCCGTAAGACACCGTCCCATCCGAGGATTTCTCCTTCGGAGAATCTTACTCGATGCACTCGTCGCGAATTGCGCTAACTCTCGCTATCCGCTCATGGCATCGAAGGTCCGTCTTCTACACTGAAGCCAGATCGCCTCGCAGACCAGGGAGCACGCCTTGTCGCACTTCATCAGCTTTGTCCGCATTCCCGCGCTGGCCATCCGCCAGCATATCCGGCCGCTTGCCCCCATGAGCGTTCTGGACGAGGACCGGCTGCGCATGCGCGTCCTGCCCAACGACATCGACATCAATCTGCACATGAACAACGCGCGCTATCTCAACATCATGGATTACGCGCGCACCCATATGCTGGCTCGCTCGCGTCTGCTCGACCACATCATTCACTCCCGCTGGCAGCCGCTGGTGGGCGCGGTCTGGATCACCTATCGCCGCTCCCTGCCGCTGTTTTCGGCCTTTTCGCTCACCTCGCGGCTGGTTTGCTGGGATGAGCGCTGGTTTTACATTGAGCAGACCTTCACCGGAAACAAGGGCCTGGCCGCTGTGGGCTGGGTGAAGGGAATCCTGCGCGACAAGCAGGGCAGCGTGGACCCGCAAAAGGTGATCGACGGCGTGGCGCCCGGCATTCTGAGTCCACCCATGCCGGACGCCATCGCCACCTGGAACGAACTCACCCGCGAAAAGCTGGCCAACGGCAGTTCCTCCTGATCCGGCCCCAAAGGATTGCACCACCGCGAAGTTGTCATCCTGAGCGGAGCGCAGCGAAGTCGAAGGACCTGCGGTTGTTTTTTTGAGTTCTCTGTCGCAACCCAATCGGGCCGGATCAATAACCTCGACGGGCGCCGGCCTCCGCGCAAGCTCCGTCCGCGCAGTTCAGTTCACCGCCCCAGAATGAAAATTACGTTCACCGTCGTCTCCACGGCGACGGGATCGCCGTCGAGCAGGTAAGGCCTGTAGCGCCAGGTCTTCACGGCGTCCAGAGCGGCCTGTTGCAGCATCGCCGGACCGCTGACCACGTGCAGATTCTCGATGGTTCCGGCCTTGGAGATGGAGGCCTCCAGCACCACCGTGCCTTCGATGTGCATGGCTTTCGCCAAAGGCGGATAGGTGGGGATGGTCTTCTGAATCAGCAGTCCTGCTTCCACCGCGGAAGAGACGCGCACCGGAGCCTTCACCTCCGGATGAACGACGCGGGGCATGGTCGTGGTTTGCAGAACGCTCCCTGTGCCTCCGGGAATGCCGGTATCCGGCAGCCCTCCCGGAATGCCCGGCGTGAAGGCCGGTTCGGGGCCGCTGGCGATGAAGATGCCGGGAGGAATCCTGCGCGGCGCAAAAACCTGCCCGCCTACCATTTGGGAGCCACCGTGGACCGCGTGCGCCGGTTGCTGCGGCGGCGCTTGAGGAGCCGGCGGCGGCGGCGCGGTCAGCAGGAAAGCGATGGCCTGGCGCGGCAAAGCCTCGGGGTAGATCAGTGGAATCACGACCATCGCCAGCAGGATCGCCCCGTTAAAGGTAAAGGTTGCGATCATCCAGCCGCGGCTGCGCGTGCGGATCTTGCCCATGCATTCAAAGGTGGAGTCTTCAAACATGGCCTGCCTCCCTAACTCACGATTCAGCCGCGCCGGCCGGAAGTCAGGAAAGCCTTGCACGGGCGCAGGCGGCCTCTCCGCTCTGCGCGCGCTGGGCGCGGGGAGCGGGGTTTAAGGCACTGCACCCCAGCGACAATCACCTGTCGCCGAGGACCCTGCCGGCACTCCGTTCATCCCAATCGGAACCACTGTGCCTGTGTAGACACCGCGCTCGCAAAAACTGTTCCCGGAGCGGGCAAGAGCCACATTCCGTGCGATACACTCCAGAGAATCAGAGCCGTTCACGATGGAGTTCCAGATGAAACTGTTTCCCTTGCTGTTCCTTGCAGTCGCCGCAAGCTCAAGCGCACGGGCGCAGGATGTGGGCGCTCATCCGGCGCCGGCCCGCGACTCCGCTCCCAATCCCGAAGCAACCCTGAGTTACATCCACTCGGCATGGAGTACGCTCACTCGCTCCACGGCCGACTGCCACTCGCTGGCCGATATCAAGATCACCGCCAACCCGGTGCTCTATCTTCCCGCCGAAACTCCCGCGCCCGCTGAAGTTGCCGCCGTCGAGCAGCAGTGCCATGTCAAGGTCGTCTCGCTGCCGCGGCGCATCGAGAAGCTGGGCGACGTGCGCCCCGAGGAGCTGCCCGCGGCCGGGCTGCTCTATCTGCCTAACCCCTATGTCGTTCCCGGAGGCCGTTTCAACGAGATGTATGGCTGGGACAGTTACTTCATCGTTCTCGGCTTGGAATCCGATCGTCGCGAAGCTCTGGCCAAGGGCATGGTGGATAACTTCCTCTTCGAGATCGAGCACTACGGCGCGGTGCTCAACGCCAATCGCACTTACTATCTCACCCGCTCGCAGCCGCCGTTTCTCACTTCAATGATCCGCGCAGTCTATGAGAATCCGGCCAGCTTTCCATCCACTCCCGCGGGCCGCATTGAGGCCAGGGCCTGGCTGGAGCGCGCTTATACGCTGGCGGAGAAAGATTACTCCACCTGGACGCGGCCGGAGCACAAGGCCGGCACGACCGGACTGACGCGCTTCTTCGATTACGGAACTGGACCGGTGCCGGAGATGGCCGACGACAGCACCTATTATCCCGACGTAATCCGCTGGCTGGTAGCGCATCCCAGGGAGGGCGGCGAAGGCTATCTGGTGAAAGGCTCCGAGCACCCCGATGCAGCCGAAGCGGCCCGGCTCAAGCAGACCAGTTGCGACGTGCGTGCCAGCGTGGTCTGCGCACGGGCCTGGGCAGCGGGTTACCGGCTCAGCCGCGAGTTCTATCTCGGCGATCGCGCCATGCGCGAGTCCGGTTTCGACCCCAGCTTTCGCTTCGGTTCCTTTGACGGCGACACGCACCACTACGCGCCGGTGTGCCTGAACAGCCTGCTCTACCGCTATGAGCGCGACTTATCTCACTTCGCCCATCTGCTGGCCAGGCCCGACGACGCTCTGCGCTGGGAGCGGCGCGCCAAGGCACGCGACGCGGCCATCCAGCGCTATCTGTGGCGGCCCAAGGAGAACGTCTTTGCGGACTTCGACTTTGTCCATGCGAAGCCATCGAGTTATGCGTATATCACGTCGCTCTATCCCCTCTGGGCCGGCGTCGCAACCCGCGAACAGGCGGCGGAGATCGTCAAGAAACTCAACCTCTTCGAGCGCCCCGGCGGCTTGTCCATGAGCAATTTCAACTCCGGAATGCAGTGGGATGAGCCTTTCGGCTGGGCGCCGGCAAACTGGATCGCCGTGGCAGGACTCGAGGCCATGGGCCTTCGCGACGACGCACGGCGCATTGCCCGCGTCTTCGACGCCACCGTGGACGCCGGCTTTGCCAAGGACGGCACCATCCGCGAGAAGTACAACGTGGTGTCCGGTAACTCCGACGTTCAGGTAAGCACCGGCTACAAGGTGAATGTCATCGGCTTCGGCTGGACCAATGCCGTCTATCTCAAGATGAGAGAAATGATGCAAGAGCCGGCAAAGTCCACAGCGGAATAAGCGATCGTGCGGATAAAACAAGAGGGGCGCTTCCAAACCATGGAAGCGCCCCTCTTGTTTGTATCGGCGGTGAACTACTCCGGCAGCGTCAGCTTGCCCTTCACCTTGAAGCTCCGCGTCAAGAACGGCACGCCGGTGTGCGGCTGTCCTCCGCCGACCGAGACTGAGTACTCGCCCTCCGCCACGATCGGGACGCCGGCTTCGGTGACCATGCTCAGATCGCGCGGCTGAAGCTCGAAGCGCAGTTTCTCTGAGGACCCAGGCTCAAGATGAACCCGCTGAAAACCGCGCAGAGCCCGCAGCGGCGCGCCAGGCGCATCGGGAAAGGCCAGGTAGAGCTGGGCCACTTCATCGCCCGCACTGCGGCCGGTATTGGTTACGGTAACTTCCACGATCGCCGGGGCGCCCGCCGGCACCGGGTTGGGAGGAACCGTAAGTCCGCTATAGGAGAAGGTCGTGTAACTCAGTCCGTACCCGAAGGGATACAGCGGAGTTCCTTCAAAATAGCGGTAGGTGCGGCCTTTCATCGAGTAATCCTCGAAGGGCGGCAACTGGCTCACATCCTTGTAGAATGTGACCGGCAGCCGGCCGGCGGGATTGTTGTGGCCGCTGAGCGTCTGCGCCACGGCCGTGCCGCCTTCTTCGCCGGGATACCAGGCATCGAGAATGGCATTGGCGTGATCCTTGGCCCAGTTCACGCCCAGGGCGCTGCCGTTGGTGAGCACCACAACCAATGGCTTGTGAACCGCGGCAACGGCTTCGAGGAGATCCTCTTCGGGCCTGGGCAGATCGAGGCTGGTGCGGTCGCCGCCTTTGAAACCCTCTTCGCTCACCTGCATCTCCTCGCCTTCCAGTTCGCTGGTGATTCCCACCACGGCCACCACCACATCGGCGTCCCGGGCCGCGGCAATCGCCTCGGGGCTGGGCTTGAGGTCAGCCCTGCTCCACACCAGCCGGGCCGCTGCGTTCAATTTCTCGCCCTTGCCGTACTCCACCAGCAACTGCGCCGGTTTGCCTTTTTCCAGGTGCACGTGGCCCATCTTGGTTTCGACGCCGTTGGTCTCCCAGGCCGAAGTCACTTCCTTGCCGTCGAGCGAAACACGGAAGAATCCATCGCCCTCGATGCCCAGGTTGTAGTCGCCGGTCTCCTGCGGAGTTAGAATCGCTTCCCAGCGAATGGCCAGCGGCGCAACCCCGGCCACTTCCAGTGGCAGCGGAGCGGCCGATGCGTCGATGCCCGGTTCGGTGCGGATCGCCAGCGGCGTCGGCTTTTTGTCTGGTTCCGTCTGCATGTCCTGGCGGGTGTAGCTCGCCTTGGCGCCCGGCTTGCCGTTCGTAGTCAGCAGGCCCGCCGGTACGGCGGATGCGTCCTTGCGCAAGAACTGCGTGCCGGGGACATACGTGATGGCGGCCGCGGGAAACTCCGCGCGCAGGCCCTCGAGCACGGAGACGGTGTGCGTAGGAATCCCGTTATAGTTGCCCAGCAGCACACGCGTCTGATCGGCCAGTGGACCCACCACGGCGATCTTGATGCCCGAGGTTCTCAGCGGCAATACGCCGTCGTTCTTCAGCAGCACCATCGACTCGTTGGCCAGCCTGCGCGCCAGGGCGCGATGGGCGTCGCTGTCGAGCAAAGCCTCGTCGATCTTGGTGTAGGGCACCATCTCCGGCGGATCGAACATGCCCAGCTTCATCCGCGCGGTGAAGAGCCGCGTCAGCGCAACGTCGATCTCGCTCTCCTTCAGGAAGCCCTGCTTCACGGCGTCGAGATATGGCTTGTAGTCGTTGTCGTTTTTTACCTTGGTGGTAAAGTCGATGCACTCGTTGTCCATGCCGCGCTGCAGGCTGATGGCCGAGGCCTCGGCCTGCGTGGGCTTGTAGTGGTGGCCGTCGAAGATGTTGCGCACCGCGCCGCAGTCGGAAACCACGTAGCCCTTGAAGCCCCATTTGCCGCGCAACTGATCTTGGAGCAGGAACTCGTTGGCGCAGGCCGGCTGTCCGTTGATGCTGTTATAGGCGCACATCACGGAGTCGGCCTTGGCCTCGGTCACCGTGGCGCGAAAGGCGGGCAGATAGGTGTCGAGTTCGTCGTGCTTGCTCACCGTCACATCGGCCGTGTGGCGCGTAGGCTCGGGGCCGCTGTGCACGGCAAAGTGCTTGGGCGTCGAAATCACGCGGTAATAGCGCGGATCGTCGCCTTGCATGCCGGTGACAAAGGCCACGCCCAGCCGCGCGGTCAGGAAGGGGTCTTCGCCATAGGTCTCCTGGCCGCGTCCCCAGCGCGGATCGCGAAAGATGTTGATGTTGGGCGCCCAGAAGTCCAGCCCCTCGAAGATGTTGCTGTGCCCGGCCCGCACGGCCTGCACATGCTTGATGCGCCCCTCGGTGCCAATGACCACCGCCATCTCATGGATGGCCGGCGCGTCGAAGGTGGCTCCCAGGCCGACCGGCTCGGGAAACTCGGTGGTCCCATTCACGGCGACGCCATGCAGCGACTCGCTCCACCAGTCGTAGGCAGGCACGTTGAGCCGCGGAATGGCCCGCGCCTGATTCACCAGTTGCGTGGCCTTCTCTTCCAGCGTCATGCGGCCCACCAGGTCCGCCGCGCGCTGCTCCGCCGGCAGGCTGGGGTTCAGATAGACGGGGTTTGTATCCGCGGGCTTCTGCGCATCCTGCGCTCCCGCCGCCCACGCCACACCGCAGCAAACCAAGGCCGTTACAAATACTCGCAATCCAAAGTTCTTCATCGCATCCCTCGCGGGCGGGCTCAATCGTTCCGCGCTTACTCTCCTCGCGAAATCCTTGCCCGCTCTCCGCCTGCCAACCCTAATGCGCCCGAAGGCCGCTGTCAAGGAGGACAGGAAATCCCAGTTTCATCAATGAAAAATCGCTTTATTTGAGTGGTATCTTCTGCCGGATCGGGTTGCGGGCGGAGTCGTATTCCAGGCGCTCGCCGCCTTCGCCGCCGGCTCCGCGGTCTTTTGGATGTAACCTTTCTCCGTGCCGGACCGTAAGGGTAGATAGAAGGGGAAGGCGGATGGGCAACGGATCGAGCGGCGTTCTGGACCACTTCCGGCGAGGCAGCCCGGAAGCCTTCGAGGCCGCTTTCGAAACGCTCTTCCGCCTCCATCAGCGCGCCGTCTACGGCTGGATTCTGCGCATCGTGCGCAACCCGTCGGCCGCCGAGGATCTGACCGTGGAGACCTTCTGGCACATCCATCAGGCTCACGCACGCTTCGAGCCCGCGCACGGATTCGAGGGCTGGGCCCGGCGCATCGCCACCCGCGCTGCACTCGACTGGCTGCGAGCCCGGCGGCCGGAGAGCGAATTGCCGCCCGACCTGCCCGCTCCGGCCGCTGCCGACCCGGCCATTTCGGCCGAGATCCGGCGCAAGACCGCGCTGGCCTTCGAACGGCTGCCGGCCAAGCTGCGGATTGCCGCCATTCTTGCCGTCGTGGAGGAACTGCCGCAGAAAGATGTGGCCGCTGCGCTTGGCATCTCAGTAACGGCGGTCAAACTGCGCATCTTTCGCGCGCTTCGCCTGCTCAGAAAAGATTTGGCAACCCAGGGGATTACGCCATGAATGAAAACGATCGGAACCGCATGAAAGAACTCTTGCAAAAAGCGCTGCCGCCGATGGAAGGCGAGCCGGAGCGCGACCTGTGGCCCGCGATGCTGCGGCGCCTCGACGCCAGTTCTGCCGCGCCGCGCATCATCAACCGGACCTGGCTCGACTGGGCGCTGCTGGCCGGCCTCGTGGCGTATGCGGCTCTCTTTCCGGCGTCGATCCCCGTGTTTCTCTATTACCTTTAACCGCGCGGACGCTGCCGCCCGCCAACAAGGAGAACTCTATGAATACTCATCCGTATCTTCGCGCCTATCTCGCCGGAGTCTTTCTGCCCACGCTGGTTCTGCCGCTGCTTCTGGCTGTCTTCATCGTGGTGCGGATCGTGCTTCAGGTTCCGGTACCGATCGAGCAGGCCATGATCTTTCCCATGGCCGTGGTGCCCTCGCTCTTTGGCTTGTGGAACATGCTCTACCTGGCTTCGCATGAGTGGACCCACCTGCCCATCGGCCTGCACGGAGCGATTCTTCCGCTGCTCATGGCGCCCGTGGGAGCGACCGTGGCCACTTGCCTTCATGTGCTGGAATTCGGTTCCCATGGCGAGATATGGTTCCAAGCTTGCCCTGTTCCCTATGCGCTGATCGCACCCGGCTTCCTGGCCGCGCTCGTCGTCTATTACCTGGTCTGGAAGTACATCGTGGGCTTTTTGAACCGGGTGCAGGGGATTGCATAAAAGCTCTCGCCCGCGCCGCGAAGACCGGACTACTCCGGATCGATGTTCATCTTGCCGCTGATTTGCTCCACGCAAATCTCCACAACGACGCATCCGGCGGCATGTTTCTCTTCGACAGGCTGAAAGTCCATGCCGCCGGCGTATCGCTCCACCAGCAGATTAAGCAAAGCCGCTTTTTTGGCATCGTCGGGGACGACGCGCGCCAGGCCAAATGCCAGGACAGAAGTGTAGCGGGTGGAACAGCTGCACGGACGACCGTGCGAGACCGTGAGTTTGGCAGTCGCGCTCACCTCGAAACAGACCCGGCTGTTCGCGGCGATATTGTCGAGCTTTCGTCCGTTTAGCCTGGAGTGGAAATAGATCTTCCCCTCGCGATAGAAGTAATTGAGCGGAGTGATGTAAGGCTGTCCGGTTTGGTCGCAGGTCGCCAGGCGGCCTTCGGTTCCCGCGCGAAGAAACTCGCGTGCATCGTCTTCACTCATCCAGCGAATGGGCATGGCGATCGGGCCTCGGAATCTCAAGTATATCCATCCGCCGGATGGGGAATCGCGGCGGACGCGGGTTCTACACGCCGGTTTCGAAGAAGTCGTCGAGGCCCGCGCGGTGGGCATGGGCGGCCATCGACGCCTGAATCTCCAGTGCCAGTTCCAGCGCATTGCGTCCCTGGCGGGCGGTCACCCGCGGCTCGCGGCGCGTGCGCACTGCATCCAAAAAGGAAAGAATCTCCAGCCGCAGGGGTTCTCCCGGCGTAACCTCCGGCTTGACGAACTTGAGTCCCGGCGCAGGTCCGCCGGCTCCAGCAGCGGCCAGCTTGGCCAGCAGCGCCGGATCGGCCTTGCCCGCGGCCAGAGCAGCTTGAATCTCGGGCGGCAAGTCTACCGCAGCGCAGGCGCCCACGCGGATCACCAGCAAATCCTGCCGGGCATAGTCGATGGAGACGTATTGGCGCGGCTCGAAGAAGCGCAGTTTGCGCACCCGCTCGGTGGAGACCCGCGAGGCGGTGAAGTTGGCCACGCAGCCAGATTCGAACTCGACGCGGACGTTGGCGATGTCCACCTTGGGCGACAGAATCGGCAGGCCCACGGCGCGCACCTCGCGCACCGGCGAGTTGGCGAAGGTAAGCACGATATCCAGGTCGTGGATCATCAGGTCCAGCACCACGTCCACGTCCAGCGCGCGCGGCGTGAAGATGGAAAGCCGGTGGGACTCGAAGAACATGGGCCGCCGCAGTTGCGGCTCCACGGCCAGCACCGCGGGATTGAAGCGCTCCAGGTGGCCGGGCTGCAGAATACGCTTGCCTTTGCCGGCTCGATCGAGCAGATCGTCGGCCTCGGCCAGCGTGGCGGCCAGGGGTTTCTCCACCAGCAGATCCAAACCCGCATCCAGCAGAACCGAAGCGACCGCATGATGATGCACCGTGGGGACCGCGACCGTGGCCGCATCCAGCTTGAGGTCGGCGGCCAGAAGCTCATCGGGGCTGGAGAAGACCGGGATCGCGTACTTGGCCGCTGTCTCTGCGGCGCGCGCCGGGTTCGGCTCAACGGCCGCGACCAGCGCAACGCCCAGCCCGGCCGTCTCCAGTTCGCGATAGACGCGAAGATGGTTCTTGCCAAAGGCGCCGGCCCCGGCCACTGCAACGCGTACGATGGGTTCGCCGGCTATTTTGCTGCCTCTGTTTCCGGCTCCTTGCCTTCGACGGCCTTCAGGCAGCGGCTGTAGAGCTCGAGCAGTTGGGTTACATGCTCCTCTGGCTTGGGCACCGCAGCGCCGCTGAAGCCGGTCGAGGGTGCCGCGGGGCGGCCCACGCCGGCCGTGACGGATACAAACTTGAGCAGGTCGAGTGCGATATCTTCATTGCGCCGGGCGCCAAGGCCCGCGCTGCTAAGAGCGTCCATTGGGAAAAGTCTCCAAGAGGGATGCTACCAGAATCGGACCGCCGGATTGTACGGAACTGCGGCAGATTGGAAGAGCCCTGGGCTTCGCTCCTCGTATACTCAACCCAGCGTATGTCGACTCACTTGGACACAATTCTGGTTTCGACGCGGGCCACGGTGGCGGCCAGCAAAACGCGCGTGCCCCTGGCCGAGTTGGAGCGGCGGGCGGCTGGGCGCCAGACGCGCGGCTGGGCGCGGGCTTTAAGGCTGCAGGCGGCAAAAGGGCCTGCCGTCATTGCGGAGATCAAAAAGGCTTCCCCCTCCAAGGGGCTGATTCGCGCCGAGTTCGACCCGGAGTGGCTGGCCCGGCGCTACCGTGAGGGCGGCGCGGCGGCGCTCTCCGTTCTCACCGATGAGCCCTTCTTCCAGGGCAGCCTGCGCAATCTGGAACTGGCCTCGGCCGCCGTCCCTCTGCCCTGCCTGCGCAAGGATTTCATGGTGGACGAGTATCAGATCGTCGAGGCGCGCGCCCACCGCGCCGACGCGATCCTGCTGATCGCCGCCGCGCTCGCCGACGCGGAACTCAAACGCTTCTCGCAGGCGGCTCGCGGACTGGCGCTGGATGTGCTGGTCGAGGTGCATACCGGCGAGGAGCTTGACCGCGTGCTCGGCGCGCTGGGCGAGGCCGGCGCGGACGCCATCGGCGTGAATAACCGCAACCTCAAGAGCTTTGCTGTGAATCTGGAGACCTCGCTCGAACTGGTGGAGCGGATTCCGGCCGGCGTGGTGCGCGTGGCCGAGAGCGGCATCTCGACGGCCGAGGACCTGACGCGCCTGCGCGCGGCGGGCTTTGACGCCTTTCTGATCGGCGAAAGCCTGATGCGCCAGCCCGATCCCGGTGCCGCGCTGGCTGCCCTGCTGGCGGGAGCCGCGGCAAAGCCTGCCGCTCATTGAAACGATTGCAATGATTGCAAAGAGGAGTAGAATGCAATCATTGCAATCGTGGGGAGGCCAGGATGCCGACCAATCTTGTAGTCCGCAATGTTGAAGAAGCAATTGTGCAGTCGCTGAAGGAGCAGGCAGCGCGCAACGGGCGCAGCGCCGCGGCCGAGCATCGGGCGATCTTGAAAGCCGCACTGGCCCAGCCCAGGAAGCGTTCATTCAATGAGGTGCTGGCTTCCATACCCAATGTCGGCCTGGACTCGGATTTTGAACGAAGCCGGGGCTAGCCATGTTCCTCGTCGATACGAATGTGCTCAGTGAGAGACGCAAAGGACCAAAGGCCGATCCGGGTGTTGTGCGCTTTCTGGATCGGACGGAGCATGAACTTTTTCTGCCGGTACAAATGGTTGGCGAACTTCGCAGCGGTATCGAAGGCCTAAGGCAGCGCGGAGATCTGCCTCAAGCTTTGATGCTGGAGACGTGGTTTCAGATCGTTCTGGATGAATTTGCCCCGCGCATTCTTGCTTTCGATTTGGAATGCGCCGAGACGTGGGGAATTTTGATGAGGGTGAACGATCAGCACATCGTAGATCGGCAGATTGCCGCCATCGCCTTGGTCTACGACCTCACCGTGGTCACGCGCAACACGGGCCATTTTGCGGGTACGGGTGTGAGGCTGCTGAATCCGTTCTTCGCCGACGCGCCTCCTTCTCAGTCAACCAACTAGCGTAAGCCGCCTATGAGACTTTGGATCAAAATCTGCGGCAACACCTCGCTGGAGGATGCGCTGCTGGCCGTCGAAGCCGGTGCCGATGCTCTGGGGTTCGTCTTTGCGCCTAGCCCGCGCCGGGTGACGGTGGAGCAGGTCGCCGCCATCGCGCCGCATCTGCCGGCGACGGTCGAAAAGATCGGCGTCTTCGTCGATGCCGCGCTCGACGAGATCGAAGCCACGGTCCGCGCCTGCGGCCTCACCGGCGTGCAACTGCACTTCGAGGCCGCGCCAGATTTGCCAGCCAAGTTGCGCGACCGCCTGGGGCCGGAGCTGCGGATTCTGCGCGTCGTGCACTTTGACGTTCAACAGTCCGCGGAAAGAGGCGGCTTTGTATCGGGGCACGGCTTCAAAGCCTGCCCTGAGCGGAGCCGAACGGGTGCCGCAAGTGGCGCAGAAACAACGAGGGCTTCAGCCCCTGAGGCATGCTTTCAAGACCCTGCCGTAGACGCAATCCTCGTTGATTCCCGCACGGCCACGGCCGTCGGCGGCACGGGGGAGACCTTTGATTGGGAACTCGCCCGGAAAACCCTCTTCCAAAGCACGGGCGCGCGGACGCGCCTCATTGCGGCCGGCGGCCTGCATCCGGAAAACGTCGCCGAAGCCCTCGCCACGCTGCGCCCCTGGGGCGTGGATGTGGCCTCCGGCGTGGAAGCCGCGCCCGGCAAGAAAGACCCGGCCAAGGTGCGGGAGTTTGTGGCGCGGGCAAGAGCGGCCGGCGGAATTGGAGTCGCCGCTCTGAAGAACAGCTTGCTGAATATATAAATGCTTGTATACTTGGTCCTTGAACGACGGCGCCAAGCCCATCGAGTTTCGAGGAAGCGCACTCACCGAACTGCGCCGATTCCCTGCCGCTGCGCGGCGAGAAGCCGGCTATCAGCTTTACCTGGTGCAGGAAGGCCATGATCCGGACGACTGGAAGCCGATGAATACGGTCGGCCAAGGCGTGCAGGAGATACGGATTCGCGAGAGGGACGGGGCATTTCGCGTGATCTACGCCGCCAAGTTCGAAGACGCGATCTATGTTCTGCATTGCTTTCAGAAGAAGACGCAGAAGACCAGCCCCGACGACATCGCACTCGCCTCGCGGCGCTACAAAGATTTGATTAGGGAGTTGGACCAATGAAAAAGAAACGCTACGCCAATGTGTGGGACGCCATTGAGAAGACTCCGGCGCAGGCGGAGAACCTCAAGCTGCGCTCTTCGCTGATGCTGGCCCTCAAGCGGCACATTGAACGCGAAGGATTGAGCCAGACCGAAGCGGCCAAGGTCTTCGGCGTGACCCAGCCGCGCATCTCCAACCTGATGCGGGGCAAGATCGACCTCTTCGGCCTGGACATGCTGGTCAACATGCTCTCCGCCGCCGGGCTGCGCGTGACCTTGCAGGTGAAAAAGGCTGCCTGAAGCGTTTCAATCCTACATCTCAGAAGCGAGATGTGGGACATCCAGCAAAAAGGGGCATTCGCGGCTGAAAGAGTACAGGATGAAAATTGCCATCTTCCGAACTGGCAGCGAGGGAGAACCACGGCCGATCCTCGCGGTAGGTAAAGAGTTGGCGAGCAATAAGCAAATCGAGGCATTGAATTCCAAGGAAAGTTCAATCACTGTACACTGGATAGTTCCCCATTTTCCGGGCAAACACCGCAGGAGACCCTCATGGCATCGGTCATTCTTCCCTCACTCCCATCCGAGTCGCGGCCCGGCCGCTTCGGCGTCTATGGCGGCCGCTACGTGCCGGAGACGCTGGTGGCCGCGCTGGACGAGTTGGAGCGCGAGTACAACCTGGCCAAAGCCGATCCCGCTTTTCAGGCCGAGTTGGCCGATCTGCTCAAGAACTACGCCGGCCGTCCCACGCCGCTCTACTTTTGCAAGCGGCTGACCGAGCAGTTGGGCGGTGCGAAGATCTATCTCAAGCGCGAGGACCTGCTGCACACCGGCGCGCACAAAATCAACAACGCGCTGGGCCAGGGCTTGCTCGCCAAGCGCATGGGCAAGAAGCGCATCATCGCCGAGACCGGCGCGGGCCAGCACGGAGTGGCCACGGCCACGGTCTGCGCCCTGCTGGGCCTGGAGTGCGTGGTTTACATGGGCGATGTGGACATGGCCCGGCAGGAGTTGAACGTGCTTCGTATGCGCCTTCTTGGCGCTGAAGTCCGCGGCGTCTCGTCGGGCTCGCAGACGCTGAAAGACGCTATCAGCGAGGCCATGCGCGATTGGGTCACCAACGTCCGGACCACCTATTATCTGCTCGGCAGCGCATTGGGCGCGCATCCTTATCCCACCATGGTGCGCGACTTCCACCGCTGCATCAGTATCGAGATGAAGCAGCAGATCCTTGAAAAGGAAGGCCGGCTGCCCACTGCCGTCATCGCCTGCGTAGGCGGAGGATCGAACGCCATCGGCGCGTTTTATGAATTCCTGCCGGACAAGCAGGTGCGACTGATCGGCGTCGAGGCCGGCGGTCGCGGCACGGCGCTCGGCGATCACGCGGTCCGCTTCCGCGGCGGCTCGCCGGGAGTCTTGCAGGGCACCTACTCCTACGTGTTGCAGGACGAGAACGGCCAGATCGCCCTCACGCATTCGGTTTCTGCGGGTCTCGATTACGCCTCCATCGGACCGGAGCACGCGGCGCTGCACGATTGCGGGCGCGCGGAGTACGTCTCGCAAGATGATACGGCGACCCTCGATGCGGTGGTGAGGCTGGCGCGCACAGAGGGCATTTTGCCTGCATTGGAAAGCGCGCACGCCGTCGCCGAGGCCCTGCGCATGGCTCCCACGATGGCTGCCCATGACATACTGGTGGTGAACCTTTCTGGACGCGGCGACAAGGACATGGGCATTCTGGCCCACGAGCTGAAGATCCAGGGAGCGTAGATTCCAATGGCGATTCTCTTTGAACACAAACCCGGACTGGTCGTTTATCTGACGGCCGGGGACCCGAGTCTCGAAGCGACGCGAGCCATTGCGCTCGAAGCCATCGACGCGGGCGCGGCGGTCATCGAGCTGGGCGTGCCCTTCAGCGATCCGCTGGCGGACGGGCCGGTGATTCAGAGAGCCATGGAGCGGGCTTTGGCCCATGGAACCCGGCTCAAGGACGTGCTGGCGCTGGCCGGCGAGATTCGCGCGGCGCGGCCGGCGGCAGGTCTGGTCGTCTTCAGCTATCTCAATCCGATCCTGCGCTTCGGCCTGCACAAGTTTGTTGACGATGCCGCCGCGGCCGGAGTGGACGGCGTGCTGGTGACCGATCTGATCGTCGAAGAGGCGGAGGAGTACCTGGCCGAGATGCAGCGCGTAGGGCTTGCGCCGATCTTCCTCGCCGCGCCCACCAGCCCCGACGAGCGCCTCGAGGCCATCGCCACGCATTCAAAGGGTTTCGTTTATGCCATCTCCCGCGTGGGCATTACCGGCACGCAGCAGAACCTGACCTCCGACGCGGCGTCCCTGGTGGCGCGCATCCGGCGATGGACCACGCTGCCGGTAGCCGTAGGGTTCGGCATCTCAAACGCGGAACACGTCGCCCAGGTGGGCCGGTTCGCGGATGCCGCGGTAATCGGCAGCGCAATCGTGGAGTTGATCGAGCGATCGGTTTCCGGAACCTCTGCGGACAGCTCTTCGTCCGCTGGGTGGGAGACGGCGCCCGGCGCGGTGGCTCGATTTATCAAGGGCCTGCATCTGCCTCAGGCGGCGCTGGCCCGGTAAAACCAACCCCACGGGCGGCGCTTGAAGCCGCATGGATTCAACTCTTGCTCCTATGCACCCGGCGCGCTCGATCCTTACCGATCGGGACCGGGACGCAACACGAGGATGGAATGACGCTGGAAGAATTGCGAAATCAGATTGATGCACTGGACCGGCAGCTTGTCGAGTTGCTGAGCGAGCGGGCGCGCGCCGCGCAGCGGATCGGCCACTTGAAGGTTGCCACCTCGTTGCCGGTGTACGAACCGGCGCGCGAAAAGGTGATCTACGCCAACGTGCGCGCGGCCAACAAGGGTCCCCTGCCGGACATCGAACTGACGCATATCTACGAGCGCATTATCGACGTGATGCGTGCCCTGCAGAGAGACGAGTTGGCTTCGCAGAGAAACGCCCAGGCGCATGAGCCGGGCCACGGCACTGGCGCGGATGCGCCCGAGACAGGGAACAAGCAATGATAGTAGCGATGCAGGAGAAGGCCACCGAAGATCAGATCGATGCGGTGATCGACGCCTTGGTGGAATCCGGAGTCAACGTTCATCGAACGACGGGTTCGACGCAGACCATTCTGGCCGCCGTGGGTCCAACCGCCGGCCTTGACTTGAGAAAGTTCGAGCTGCTTTCCGGCGTGCTCTACGTGCACCGGATCACGGCGCCCTACAAGCTGGCCGGCCGCGCCTTTCGCCCGGAAGGCACAATCGTCGAGTTTCCCAATGGCGCCACCATCGGCGGCAAGCAGGTTGCGATCATCGCCGGCCCGTGCGCCATCGAGAACCGCGAGCAGATTTTCACCATCGCCAAATGCGTCAAGGCCGCGGGAGCCGGCTTTCTGCGCGGAGGCGCCTTCAAGCCGCGCAGCTCGCCCTACGCCTTTCAGGGGCTGGGGATTCCGGGCCTGCAACTGATGCACGAGGCCGCCCAGGAATACGGACTGCTCACGGTGACCGAGGTCATGGAGATTTCGCAGATCGAGTCCATGCTGCCTTTCACCGATTGCTTCCAGGTGGGAGCGCGCAACATGCAGAACTTCAACCTGCTGCGCGAGCTGGGCCAGATTCGCAAGCCCGTGCTCCTGAAGCGCGGCATCGCCGCCACCATCGAGGAGTTGTTGCTGTCGAGCGAGTACATCATGGCCGGCGGCAACTACGACGTGATCCTCTGCGAGCGTGGCATCCGCACCTATGAGACCTCCACGCGCAACACCATGGACATCGCGGCCATTCCGGTGATTCACAAGCTCTCGCACCTGCCCATCGTGGGCGATCCCTCGCACGGCACCGGCCGCCGCGACATGGTTCCCGCCATGGCCAAGGCCGCCGTCGCCGCTGGCGCGGACGCAATCCTGGTCGAGATTCACCCCAACGCCGACAAGGCTGCCTCCGATGCGGCGCAGACCCTGTATCTGGATCAGTTTGAGCAGTTGATGGGCGAGCTGCGCGTGATCGCCGCGGCGGTGGGGAGAACACTGTAGCATTGTTAGCGGAGCTGGCTTTTTCTAACTCCGCAAACTCCGCGAACAACGCTAACTCCGCGCCCTTCAAAAAAGTGGGTGCGAGGAAAGAACCAATGATCGAGCGCATCACCATCCTGGGCACGGGCCTGCTGGGCACATCGGTGGGCCTGGCGCTGCGCGCGGCGGGTTTTCGCGGCTCCATCGTGGGCTGGAACCGGAGCCCGGAAGGCGCTCACCTTGCGCTCCAGATGGGCGCCATCGACTCGATCGCGGCAGACGCTTTGCAGGCCGCGCGCGCAAGCCAGGTGACGTTGCTGGCCGTTCCCATCTACGCGACCCTCGACTTCATGGAGAAGCTGGCTCCCGTGCTCGGCTCCGATCACCTGGTCACCGACGTGGGCAGCACCAAGCGCGTGATCTCCGAGGCCGCGGCACGCCTCTTCAACACTCCCGAGCGCGCGGCATTTCTTCCCGGCCATCCCATGGCGGGCAAGGAGCGCGGCGGCTCGGCCCTGGGCGATGCGGATCTCTTTCGCGGCGCGGTGTGGCTGTTTACCGACGATCCGGAGTACAAACGCTCGGCGCATTCGGCGGAGTTGGTGAAGGGCTGGCGGGAGTGGGTCGCCGCCATGGGCTCCAAGACCCTCGATCTCGATCCCGCGCGCCACGATGAGTTGGTGGCCTGGGTCAGCCATCTGCCGCAGTTTGTGGCCACGGCCCTGAGCGCGCTCTTGCAGCATGAAGTGGGCGACGCGCCGGAGTTGAAAGATGTGGGTGGGCGCGCTCTGCGCGAAATGACCCGCCTGGGCTCCAGCCCTTATTCCATGTGGCGCGACATCGCCTACACCAACACCGAAGCCGTCCAGACCGCGCTCCTCGCTCTCGAGCAGCACCTCGCCCACCTGCGCGAAAACCTGCGCACGCCGGAGCTGCGCAACGAGTTCGAGCAGGCCAATCGCTTCCGGCAGGAGTAATTGCCGGCCGTCGATCAGCCCATCTTCAGCATCTGGCAGGCCCGCTCTTCTAAACCGGCGATTTCTCCAAAGAGCCGGGAGGCGGAACGCAACTTCGCCTCGATGTCTTTTGTCCTCTTGGCATTCTTGAACAACAGTGCAATCTCAGTGAATTTGCTGCCGGATTGATGAAAGATCTCAGCGGCACTCGCCAACGCGGGATTGCCGGCGATCTTCGCGCTCTCCTCAAGAAAGCGGGCGTACATGGGCCGGAAACAGCCGCCGCCCGTGCCGCCGATTTCGATGAAGATATACAGATTGAATAAATTCATCCGCAGATCTTTGTCCCCGAAGATCGCCGGCCACTGAAATAACTGGCGGGCCGTATGGCGCACTCCCGCGATGCCAAAATTCTTGATCGGCGGGTGCAGGTGGGCATCGACGGTTTGCGCAATGGACGCGGCGATCTCCTTGCTCCCCGGAGCGCGAAACCCCGTAAAGTCGAACTCCAGGCGCAGGTTTTTCGGCGGAAATGGCTTGAAGGGAGAGTTCCTGGCTTTGCCGAGCTGCTCCAGGGTGGCCGGCGCGTAGAATCCCTTCTTCACTCCGGCCATCTGCGGGTCCATGTCGGAGGCCAAAACCGTCTTGCCGCCGTCGTAGCCGCAAACCACGAAGGTGTGGCCGCCGAAGTGGTAGTCGCCCGGCAGATGAAACCAGGGCAGCAAGCCCATATCGCCGCCTAGCATCGTGGGCCTTTTTTGCGCCAGCTCGCGCAGCAGGTCGGCTTCGGCCTTTTTGGCGCTGGAGGTGCAAACCTCTCGAATCGCGACGCCGGTTCTTGCGCCCAGATCTTGGAAAAACTTCTTGGTGTTGCCCCGGCCGCCAACAAAGATGTAGGTGCCCGCGCCCATCTTCATCTGCCAGTAGATGAATCCCATTCCGGCGCCGAGGCCCAGCAGCATCTCCTCGGAGAGCGGATGGCCGGCGTGGTGGAAAATCTTGGCCAGGGAGTTGGTGACGCAGTGGCAGCCGTCGAGGGCGGGAGAGTTGGGGAAGGGTTCGAGGGAGGGATGAACGTTCAGGGCTTTCATGGCGAACTGTGGCTCCTCAGATCACTTCAGAGACGGCCACATAATACTCCCGCCGGAGCAGCTTCGTCCTGAACGGCACAGGAACGGCATCCATCGATGCCGGGGGCCCAACATCTCGCCTTTGAGATGTGGAAATCGTATTCTCTTACTCCGCTTCCTTCACCGGCTCGGCCGCTTCCTTCGCCGGATCGAGCGCATGGAAGCCTTCGGCTCTCGCCGCTTCAAGCAACGGCAGCGAGGCGGAGACGAAGATGATCTCGGTGCCTTGGAACATCTCGCGGGAGACAATGGCCGCAGCCAGTTGCAGGGCGTCGGGCCAGCGCAGGGTGGTGCGATCCAGGAGTTGCCGCGCGGCCTCGAGCACCGCCGGGTTCAGCGGCTGCTGCACCATGCGCGCCGCTTCCATGCGCAGAATGTCGAGCGCCGCCGCGGCGTCTTCGGCCGAGATGCCGCCCGCCCGCTCGCGCCGCCGGACGGCCGCGTAGACCTCCAGCGGCGTCGAGGCCGAGATCAGCTTGCGATTGTCCTCGACCGCCTCCATCAGGCGGATCAGCGCGTCGGTGCCCTGCTCCTGCACAAACAGCTTGGCGAAGGCCGTGGACTCAAGAAAGTAGCAGCTCACAGATTGCCTCGTTCTTCTTCAATGGCCTCGGCGATGGAGTCGCCATGCACCGCGACGGGATGGAAGCGCTGCGCCTCCTCGGGAATGCCGGCCTCGGCGCGGTTGAGGCGAATGGTGGTGGTGGGGTATGCAGGAGTCTTGGGGTTGGCGATCTTGCTGGTGATCACCACGCCGCGCTGAATGGCCTCGGCCAATACCGCCTGGCGCGACTCCGGATGCTGATTCCAGCGGAAGGCCTTGCGCGGCAAAAACGAGTCGCGGAACCACTTCAGCGCGATGAATGCGTGCCCGCCCCGCTCGGCCTCGGCCAGCGCGGCGCACAGCTCTTTCACGCGCGCCTCCAGATCGGCGGGAATCACCGATTCTTGGCCGTCTTCGTCCTCATCGTCAAAGTCGTGCTCGGCGGCCGCTCGCGGCGCGCGGGCAGCACGCGGCGCAACCTCGGCGCCGTCGCTGCGCTCAAAATAAATGCGCACCTCGTCCTCTTCCGGCGACCACGAGTCGGCCTGCGCGTTGCGGCGCTTGCTGCGTCCGTTTTCGCTGCACAGTTCGACGATGGCCTGATATCCCGGAGGCGCCAGGAAGCGCAAAGCGCGCGCCAGGCCGGGATCTACTGAAAACGCCAGTTCGTTGAGTGCTTCTTCGATAATCTCTTCCGCGTCGGGAATGCTAAGGTTGCTTACATCTACGCCGCCCTGTGCAGCTTTTGTCGATTTCATCGCTTTCTTCTCCGTATGCCGCGCCTTTTGCCTCTCGGCGTCCAGATCGTCTCCTGCGGCCTCATGGCCATTTTCCGGAGATCGCTTGCGCCGTCTGCGAAATTGAGCAGCCTTAGTTCTAAATCTGCGCCATCGTCACCGATGGGCTCCTATGAATTGCCCCAACCACCGATGCCTGCCGTTGGGAACCCCGATTCAATCACCCCAGCGGCCAAAACCCGTCGCTGGAAACCCCTATTGAATCGCCTGGTTACCGGAACCTGCCGCTGGGTGGCCGAGATCCCTGTTTCAAACTGTGACCAACCCGCTGCGGCTACAGCGCTCTGTGAACTGGTTTGACGGTTTCTTGCCTGTCGCCGGCAAGTGAATGCGGTCCGCAGCATTTCCCGAATAAGGTAAGGCGATCCATGGGATTCATTCAACTCTTGGCCGATTAAGGCCGTCTTCCACTTGTCTCTTCTACCCCACATGGATTCGAGAAAGGCTTAAGTTAATTCCTTGGTTCAAAGCTATGCATCCCGTAGTGTAACCGATAAAGCCGATGGACGCATCGCCTGCGTGAGCCGGTTTGTGCCCTGGCCCGCCGCGGCAACCCCGATTCCGGGCAAAAGTTGCGCACCCGAGGCGCTTTCCTCTCTTGTCTGGCTCCGTACAATAGAAAGTATGCGCCGTTGTTTGCTGATCCTGTTGTTTTCTTGCCTGGTTTCAACTGGACTGCACGCCGATGGCCCGGCCTTCGACCTTTCCGGACCCAAAGTGGATGTGCATGTCAAGCGCGGGGATGTCACTCTGCCGATTGCGGAGACTCCCAACCTGCTGCCGGGTGACCGGCTCTGGATTCATCCCGATCTCCCCGAAAGCCAGTCCACCCATTTCGTTCTGGTGGTTGCTTTTCTGCGCGGGGCCACCAATCCTCCACCACCGGAGTGGTTCACCCGCGTGGAAACCTGGACCCCGGAAGCGCGCAGCGAGGGCATGTTTGTCAACGTTCCCGAGGGAGCCCAGCAGGCGCTGATCTTCCTGGCGCCCGAGACCGGCGGCGACTTTAATACTTTGCGCGCGGCCGTGCGCGGCCGGCCCGGCGTCTTTGTGCGCGCCGCCCAGGACCTGCAGGCAGCCAGTTGGGACAGGATGCGCGTGGAAGCGTATCTGGCCCAGGTCAAGGTCACCTCCCAAACCGATCTCAAGTCGCTGAAAGAACGCGCCGAGATGTCGGCCCGAAGCCTGGGAATCAAACTCAACCAGCAGTGCTTCGATAAGCCGCTTGACCAGCAGGCTCCGTGCCTGGCGCAAAACCCCGAAGGGCTGGTGCTGGACGACGCCAATGCGCAATCGCTGGTGGCGCAACTGACCAGCGGATCTACCGTGGACCTGATGAACGCGATCAGTTCCTCGAACATGGCCGGAGGAGGCGTCTACAGCCCCTATGTCGGTGCCGTCGTGGACACGGCCAGGATTCTCTCCTCGCTGCATACGGCCCATTTCCAGTACATTCCCGCGCTTGCCCTGCCCATCGCCGATACGCTCAACCTGCGGCTCAATGTGCCGCCCTCGTTCCGCAATCCAAAATCGGTGGTGGTGGTGGCGCTGCCTCCGCTGGGACCGGCAAAGCCGGAGCCGCTGCACCCGGTTAATGTTGCCGATGTCTTTTGCGCGCAGAAGCCGGAATTGGTGTTGCCCGCCGAGGGAGCGCCGATGGCCTTTGCCTCCCAGGTCGCCCACAATCTCGTCCTGCACATCGAGCCTTCAGCCGGTTCAAAAAGCCCGGCGGTCGATCTGCCGCTGAAGGTCGATCCCTCCAAGGGTGGGTTGGTGCTCGCGCAACCGGCGCCTCCGCTTCCCAATGGCGAATTGACCGGAGTCGTCCGCGGAAAGTGGGGCTTCGACGACTGGGAGGGTCCGCACTACCGCCTGCGCTCGTCTGTGCCGGCCAATTGGATCCTGGCGCCGGGAGACCAGTCTGCCCTGGTTGTGGGCCGCGAAGACACGCTCCATCTGGAAGGCGAAAGCACGCTGTGCATCGACAAGGTCGAGGAGCAGGCCAACGGCGGCAACCCGCTCAGTCTGACCTGGAAATCGCCCAAGCCGGGATTGCTCGAGGTGGCCGTGCCCATGAAGGACGCAACTCCGGGGCCCGTCACCCTGTCCGTCTTCCAGTTCGGCATGGACAAGCCGGAAGCCATCGCCATGAAGGCCTTTGCCGACGCCGCGTCGCTGGACCGGCTGACCCTGAGCGCCGGCGACCAGGATGCGCTGCTGAAAGGCACCCGCCTCGACGAGGTGGCAAAGGCCGAATTGAATGGGATTGTCTGGACCCCGACAGGGCTGAGCCGGGTCCAGGACTTTGACCAGTTGACCATGAGCGCCAGCGCGTCCACGGCCGGCCTCAAGGCCGGACGGCGATATTTCGCCAGCGTACAGTTGCTCGACGGCCGGCAATTGAAGGTGCCGGTCTTCGTTGACCCGCCGCGTCCGCAGGCGGCTCTGTTGAACAAGGGGATGCAGGATGAGTCCTCCGCAGCGCCTTCGCCGGTGCGCCTGGGAAGCCCCGACGACCTGCCCATCGAGGGTCGGCTCGTCTTCTTCCTCAAGTCCGCGACGCCGGAGAATTTTCCCCGCAATGAAAAAGTGGAGATCGCCGCTGCGGATGGCAGCTTCAGCACCATGCTCTCCCTGGCCGACGGCAGCCTGATGCTCGAGGACGCCAAGACCGTGATGGGCAGTTTGGAGCCGCTGGCCCGCTTCGGCTCCTCGGCCTTTGGGCCGGTGCGGCTGCGCGTCGTCTCGGCGAACGGTGCGGCCGGCGACTGGATGCCCTTGGGAACGCTCGTGAGGCTGCCCGGATTCAAAGAATTGCGCTGCCCGCACACCGCGGCCAAGTCCTGCACGCTGACCGGGACCAATCTTTTCCTCGCTGCGTCCATCGCCGCCACTCAGGACTTCAACAACGCCACCGATGTGTCGCCAGAGTTCACGGGAACCCAGCTGAGCGTGCCCCACCCGGTCAACGGCGTGCTCTACCTGAAACTGCGCGACGATCCGGCGACGGTGCAAACGCTCACCCTGCCTGTAACGCCTGCGCTGGCGCCCCCGCAGCCGGCCCCGCTGCCGGTTCAGCCTCAGCCCGGCGCTTCACCGGCTGCTCCAGCCGCTCAACCGCAGTCCGGCAATCCGCCGGAGGCCGAGCCGGCTCAGGCACAGCCAAGTGCTTCGCCCGCTCAGTCTCAGTCCGGCGCTCCTCAAGAAGCCCAGCCAGAAGCGCAGCCTGCGAAGCAATCCGCGCCCAAGAGCGCCCCATCCGCGCCTGCCGGAATCGATCGGCTCCGGTAGGTGCGCGGCGTGGGTCTCTCAACCGTGTGAATTCTTGGACGTGTTTCAAAACACTTCCGGAGTGTGATGCGGAGGCAGGCGACATAGAAAAAGGCGCGATCGACTCATTGCCATGTAACTTCCACCGTTTCCGCGGCATCCAGCTTGAGCACCCAACTTCGAAATCCCGGGCCTGAGGCGCACGGCAATAAGATTGCCCAAAATCGGAACTTTCTGCCGGAGATCTCGTACTGCCTTCTTTAGCGGCGCCTTTTCCTGCAATTCAGTTCCAGAGGAGTCTTATTAGCATGGGTACGCATCTCTCAAGAGTTCAGGCGGCCAGTGCACCGTCCGGTCGTCTTCTATGTTGGGTGGAGTCTCTGATCCTGGGTCTCGGCGTGCCTGCTGCGATTTGGGCCGTTTCGAGGCTCATTTCGCTTTCCATTCCCGCGGCGGTTCACGGCTCCCAAGAGCAGCGCTTCTTGCTGTGGATTCTGGGGGGCGTGGTCGTCGAGTGGTCCTTCGTAATCGTAGTTTGGTTCGTATTGCGGACCCGGAAATCCTCTTTCAAAGACCTTGGCGTTTGGCGCTTGGGAACATGGCCCGCCTGGGTCCTGGCACTCCTATTCGCAGCCCTTTCTATCGCCAGTAATCTCCGCTTCCTTCCCCACATGCACATCCCCATCTCCTACGCGTTCTTGCCGCCTGGATTCCATCTTGTTGCCGCGCTTCTGATGGGAACCACTGCTGGCTTCTGCGAGGAAGTGCTGTTTCGGGCCTTTCTCATGACCGAATTCGCCAGGGCTGGATATGGCAAAACGATGCAGGTCCTCATTCCGGGCCTTGCCTTTGGACTATCGCACGCCGGCTTCCTGAATCAGGGTTTTCTTCCTTGGCTAGGTATTGCGCTACCCGTTGCAGTGATCGGCATGGTGTGGGGCATTGCATACCTCCTGGGACGCCGCAGCTTAGTTCCCACCGTTGTCGCTCACTTTTTGAACGATGCAACAGCGCTTCCCTGGATCATGTTCTTTATGATCGCTGGTCATTAGGCAGATTTCACCGCGGCGGCGGGAGGGGAGATGCGGAATTTCTTCGCGCGGAGGACGAGCGTCCTCCCGCCGGCGCCAGCCTTTCGGGCATGGGCCGCAGAATACGGCAAAATGCAGAATCGCGCATGTGCATGAGGAGGAAGAGCAGCGCGCCGCGGCGGCCGATCGGTCTGCCGCGGCAATTCCAGTTGCTCTTTATCTCTGAGCCTGCCGGCGCGCAATGCGCAAGAACGCTCTAGGTCTTTGACCGCTTGTTTATGTACCAACTATGGGTGCCCCAGGTCCCGATTTTGGGACCTGGGAAAGCACGAACTCAAAGTACGAAATCATGCGGTCAGAAACCTAGTTGAAATATGCCTTGTTCAACTCGGCGAAATGAGCCTTGTCCGCCGGCAGTTCGTCGATCGCGAAGATCGCGCTCTGCGCGCAGATGCTGGCGCAGTTGCCGCAGTCGATGCACTCATCGGGGTTGATGAATACCTGGGACACGGTTCCGGCGGCCGCATCGTCCGCCATGGGCGCAATGGCGGCGGTGGAACACTCGGCCACGCAGACAAAGTCCTTTGTGCAGGCATCGGTAATTACGTAAGCCATTAAAATTACTCCTCGGTTGATCTTGGACGCGCTCAGCAACAGCGCCCCGCATCTTCAAGGCTACCGGGCATCCATTGCGCCAGCCGTGACCCGAATCACACTGTGGGAGGAATCTACCTGATTACGGTACGCGGCGAATCTAAACCCCGCTGTAACCCTCTCTTGATGCGGCATGGGCGGTGCATCTTCAACCATGAAGACATGATCCCTGCCGGCCGTTCTCCTATCCTGGCGCGGGCTTTCGCCTGTTGGAACTGGAAGTGCGCCCTGCTCAGCGCAACCGCCCGCTCCCTGGTTTACCTGGCTGCCATGGCGCGCAGCGGCCTGCGCGGCGGCCTCTCGATCGTCCTGGTCGAAATGGCCTATGTCACTCTGACCGCGGGCCTTTACGCCGGCATGCAGCAGCGGGCTCTGGGCTTTCGCTCCCGCCTGCTCGGCAACCTGACCATCGTTTTCGGCGTTCCCTGGTTCGCCCTCGCCCTCGACTGGCTTGCCCATCGCGCCGCGGAAGCGGCCGCTCCCGCACGAGCCACCATGGTCGTCTGCATCTTTGCCACCGTCTCGGCTCTCTTCCACCTCCACGTGATGCGCCGCGGCGCCTTCCTCACAGGCCGCGTGGGCCGCTCGCTCCTCGACGACTTCCGCCGCATGCCCCGTCTCATAGCCGGCTTCGTCGTTGCGCCCGTTGTCTTGCTTTCCGCACAGGCCGCCCGTCTGGCGCGCACCCTGAAGGACGAAGCAGCCGCAGCGGATGCCGAAGCTGCGCTCTAATTCCCCATCGATTCACGCTCTCCCGGCCGCAGAAGCGCCGTAATTCGCCGTTTTGAGTTCCTTGCCGGCGAACCAGCCTCCGGAGAGGTCAGACCCGCAGATCTCCTCTCCGTGCATCTTCTGCACTTAACCTGTGTATAATCATATATTTAATGCACATGAATGCAATCAGGTGGGCATTTCATTTATTACGGTTACATTACTCAAGTAATACTAAAAATAAACTTCTGGACACAGCGCACGATACTTTGGTAATGTCTTGCCCCATAGGAGGGCTCACTCAATGTCGCTGTTTAAAAGCCGTCACCTTTTCTCTAAAGGCCGTCACTTCTTCATCGGTGCCGGTTTGATCGCGCTCCTCTGCATTGCGTCGAGTAGCGCATTCGGCCAGTTCACCTCCACCAGCAATGGCACCCCAAGTTTTAACGCCTATTTGCCGGAGTCGTTGACCGTTTCCACCTCAGCAACCACACTCACCTTCGACCTGACTCCATACACCACGACAGCCTCCACGACGATTCCCATCACAACATCCTGGGTTGTCGCTTCCACCCGCGCAAACGTCGAACTGGATGGATATTGGTCGTCGGCTACTGCGGCTCTGACCGATGGCTCTTCGCACAACATCCCAACATCGGCGATCTACGGCACGGTTACGACCACCGAATCGGGCGCGCCGTCGCCGCTTTCGCCTTTCACTAGCACCCTCGCGCACGAGGCAGGTGCACCTGCTGGCGCTGGACTGGCACTGTTCGTTGAGCCCATCACCAGCAGCAACTACGAAGGCATCGACTCCTCCAGCATCGTCGTGACGGTTGACCTCAGCGCAAGCGCCCTTTACAAAACTCTTCCGGCAGCACATTATACCGGGACACTCACCCTTGCGGCCTACGCTCTCTAATGTGGACTCTACCCACCTGGCAGGGCGCGGAGCCGTGCGCTGGGAGGCTGATGCGCAGAGCCTTCCTGTGCATGGCTGTAAGTCTCGCGCCCTTCCTGGGTATTCAGGTTGCCGCACAAACCATTTCGCCGGTGATCGTCGAGTTCACCGGAACGGCCGCGGGCAAGTTCCAACTCACCAACAACGGTGCGGCGCCCATGGCGATTGTACTGGAGCCAAAGAGCTTCAGCATCGGCCTGGACGGCAAGGGCGTGTACCGCCCGCTTGACCCCACGATTCATGTGGATCTCTCCACGATGAGCTTCCGGCTGGAGCCGCGGCAAACCTACTATGTTTTCTATAAGGCGCATGCCGACACGCTCCCGGCCTGGTTCACCGTTTGGGCTGTCTTCTCGCCCATAGAGAAAGCTGAGGGAGTGAAGGTGCGCCTCATGCTCCCCCACACCATCTATCTCTACCAGAAGGGCCGTGTTGCTCAAGACGCAATCCATGTTCAGCATGCCGAGTATGATCCTCGGGCGGACAAAGTTGTCTGCGATCTTGAAAATGTAAGTCCAGACCTGGTCAGGGTCCAGGAGGTAAGCGTGACCGGCGGCAAAGCGTCTGTGCAGGGAGGTGGATTTCCACTCCTTCCCGGCAGCCCGCGCCGCCTTGAGATTGCGTGGAAGCAGTCGAGCCCTCCGAGAGAGATCACTCTGCACTTTCCGCACTTTGTAGTAAAAGAGCCGCTAAGTATTAAAGACCAGTAACAGAGGGTAAGCGGGAGGTCCGAGGCTTGTTCCGCCTACTTTGCATCTTTGGTTTGGCGCTGTGCGTGCATTCGTGCCTTCCGCCGCGGCTCTTTGCCCAAGTTATCGAGGTTGGCGGCGGAACGTCCACCCTCTACCAGGGAAGCGGCGGCAGCATCGCCACGCATGCTCAAGGCTATGACCTCACGCTGGGGGCAGGAACGATCGACGGGCATCTTATCGAAGGAGCGCGGCTAGTCAAGCCCACGCCTCATGCCAAATACATCCTTGGAGACGATCAGATCGGCTTCCAACTCCCCACCGACATCTTCGATGCGGGCCACTTTCTTCTGGTCCGCGGTGCGGGCGTCGCCGCGACCCGTGGAAAAACAGACCTGCTGGCTTTTGCAGGGGCCACTGCGACCGCATACAGCAACCCTCTCTTCATCGGAGCGAAGACCAATGAACTCGCGGGCGTCTTCTTTCTTCAGACCCGGTTGAGTTCTCACCTGCGGTTATTTTCCGACACCGTCGCACAGAAGATGATGACCGAGATCGAGGCGATCGAATGGACGCCCCGGCCCAAGCTCGATCTTGCGCTGTCTGCGGGAATAGGCGCCAATCAGCCCTATGCGGCCTCCAGTCTCAAGTTTTCCCGGAGTTGGATCGACGCCGACGCCGCCTATATCGAGGCAGGCCCGCAGTTTCAACGCGTCTCCCTGATTTCTCCGCTGCAGTCTGAGGCGGACCGTGAAAACGTGCAGGTCACGGTCAAGCCATTCAGTTTCCTCACCCTTGGCGGCGGCCGTCAAAACTATCTCACCCCGCAGCAATCCAGCACCACCAGCTTGCGCAGCTCGATCGATCAGGGATCGGTCGGTCTCCGTGTCTTCGCGACGCAACTGAACGGCACGATCTTTCAATCCACTTTTCAGAGTCAATCGGACGACGCCGGCTCGTTGTCTGCGTCGCGGGACTTTACGCGGAGGTTCCGCTTCGCTGGCGATTACCTTACCAGCCGGCCCAGAAACTCCGCTCACACCAGCAGCTTCATCTCCACACTCTCTGAAATACTCACCTCGCGCCTGTCAGTGAACGAGAATGTCACCTACTCGGGAGGTCACACCGGCATAACTTTCGGTGGTGAGATTCTATCGAATTTTGTCACCGTGAGCGCCAACTACGATACATTTTTCGTACCTGCCAACAACAACGCCTTTGAGCAAGCGCTGGTGCTCGACGTGAAAATGAATCTGTTTGGGCGCCTTACTTTGCATGGCGGAACGTATGTCGACCCGACCGGGCATCTCCGCTATACCGCCGATGCGAACACCGTGATGTGGCGTGGCCAAAACGGCCAACCGGCGGTCAAAGCCATCGTCATGGAGCCCGCCATCATGCGCGGCTGTGTTGTGGATACCAGCGGGCGCCCGGTGGAAGGCGCGGCCCTGCGAATCGACAAACGGATGGTCTACACCGGTTCGGACGGCTGCTTTTTCTTGCGCGAGCATAAGCCCGGTACTCATCCGCTTCAAGTGGTTGTCGCGGAGTTTCTCGCCTCCGGCAAATGGCATGTCGTCTCCGCGCCATCTACCATCGCGAGCAAGCCGGATACGGGCAACGCCGAGCCGCCCATCGTCGTGGTTGTGGGCCGGTGAGAACTGGTATGCTGCGAACCATGAGGCCGCTTTATCGCGCAGCGATCTTCGCATCGCTGGTTCTGGCCCTCCCTGTAGCGGTCAAGGGGCAGGCCGTGAGGGTCATCCCCAAAAGGATGATACGAGCCGCGGATGCCACAGGCACCCTGAGCGTAAGCGTCACGCCGTCCCAGGTAACATTCAACCTCGTTGCCAGGGGAGCGGCTGCCGGAAATACTCCGGTCAGCATTACTACCTCGTGGGCTGGCGCGACGGCGGGGAGCGTCGTCTGCCTCTACGGCTATTTCGGCAGTTCCAGTACGGCGCTGGCCGGGAATGTCAGCGGGGTTGCTCTGCCGACTTCCGCTATCTTCGGACAGATGACGACCGGCTTGCCGACAAGCTATACGGCTTTCACGCAGACAAATTCGATCGGCCCCGCCGGGGCGAGTCTCAAATTGTTTTCTCAAACGCTGGCTGCATCGGGCTCCGGCAGCCGCACCGATGCGCTGAACCTGACGATCGATTTGACCAGCCAGCCCAAAATCCCCTCGGACACTTATACCGGCACACTCATAATTGAAGCGCAGGAGCTTTAGGCCGCGCCGAGAGCCTTTGTGCTTGCACCTCGGCTCAGTTCTCCAGATTCGGCAATTGAATCCCCGGCATTGCAAAATCCCCGTCGAGGAGTTCACCTCAACCTCTCCGGGCGGGTCACGGGGCAGCCAGAATTGAGCCTATATATCCGTACAATATTGATTCTTAATAAGATGGTAGGCACGACTGGATTCGAACCAGCGACCTCTTCCGTGTCAAGGGATACAGATATTGATTCTTAAGGACTTACAAGATCCGACACGTACATGGAAGTACAGATAAGTCCTTTAAAAACCTGCAACCGCCACGGATCACGGGTTGGATAACGGGTTGGATAACGGGTTGAGCGGGACGGAGGGGCCGGACGGCATATCGCCTTCGGTTCAGTCGGTGTCCAAGCGAGCCCGCGGAGACCTCAACTTGAATCGATCCTCATCATACCGCTCGGTCCAGGTTCGGGCCGCAATGGATCAGAAATCTCAGTGAGCGAAGCTCCTCATTGCGGTTTCCGCTCGCCTCCGGAGAATTGAGGCGGCTTTTTCCGCGGCAGGTTTGCCTGCGTCGATCACCGGCAGTGCTTCAAGCAGGTCTTCTGCGAGTTCAGAGATGCGGCGCTTTACGAGAGGCTTGCCCAGCCCAGCTTCCTCAGCCAGCTTCTCAAAGTCTTTTGGCGTGACTCTCTCCGAGGAGTATTGATCCCCGATCTTCATGGCCATTTCGTCGCTCAGTACCGGATACGCAACCGTGCAGACGATGTCATAAAGTGGAGCAAGTCGTGTCTCGATTCGTCCTGTACCGACGCCCGTGTAGAGCAACGAGAAGTTTTTCCCATGCGCATCATTATTGCCGACCAGCCAGTTGAAAATGACTGCGTCAAGCAGATGGCTGAGGTCGAGCACCGGCGCGCTGGAAACATTCCGAATCAGGCCGAAGCACTGCTTCAGCGATGGGCCGCCTTCCTTCTGATATTTGTGCTCGGATACGATTCCGAGCGCCTGACAGAAGTCTTCCTGGTGCAAGCGCTCGACGATCTGTGTGCCGTCGGGACCGACGCGATGATGGCGATCGTAGCGCGCGACCAGCAGGTAGTCCAAGCCCTCCACGCTGCCGATTTCTACCGGAGCGGTAGGTCGCCCGGCGGCGGCAGCCAGCTTCATGCAAAATGCTTCGTTGTGCACTACACCTTCGAAGCGCTCCACAGCTGGTTTGAGAATGTGCGTGCTCGGTGCATTTCAGAGTGGAAGACAGATCTCGCCTTCCTCTATGCGAACGGCAACCTTACAAGTTCAGGCGCTCGGAGGTGATTCGAGATATCGAAATACTCTGCCGACCTAGTTGTCTATAGCGCCGGGCGAACGACGGCGCGAACAAATGACATCGGGTGGACCGTGCTCGGAAGGCCTGTTGTCCAGATTCCAAACTCAACGATACCGCATGGAGCGGTTATGAACGGTCGAAGGTTGAATGGCAAAGCTGGGATGGCAACTCACGGACTGCTCGTTGCTAGGCCCATGCGTTTTCTGTCCTCCGCCAGCAGCATGATCTGTTCTGAAACACCGTCTTGAACTTGCAAGCTTTCATTGCCGATGAATTGTCGAGCAATTCAGTACACTGAGTTTACTGCTTGCCAACTTTATCGGGAGAGCCCTGATAATATTGTGGCTTGCCAACTACAACAACGTTCTTTATTGAGGACTGCATGCTCGTGATGTTTGCTCGATTCGCAAGACCGCTAATGATCCTGGCTCTCATCTTTCCTTTTGTCCTCTCCCTTCCCGCGCAGGAGGCCGAGATCAAGTCCGTCGCCGACGCGCTCTCCGGTTCCCTGAGCAATGCCAGCAGACCGCGTGTTGCAGTGGTGGACTTCACCGACCTGCAGGGTACGGTGACGCCATTGGGTCAGTATATGGCCGAAGAACTGGAAACAGCCTTGGCGAATACGGGCGGATCGTTTGATCTGATCGACCGCACGCGGTTGAAACTTATCATGCAGGAAAACAAGCTGGTCTCTACAGGCGTGATCGACCCTTCTACGGCCCGCCAACTCGGCAAGATTGCCGGAGTTCATATATTGATCACGGGCACCCTGGTACCCATGAGCGATACCGTTCGCATGACGATCAAGGCTCTGGATACAGAGGATGCCCATGTCGTTGCTGCGGTACCGCGCAATCTGCTGATGACGCGCGCGTTGATGCAGATTATGGGGCAGGCCCCCGCTGTAACCCAGACCACCGGTTACCCCTCGGCCGACCCCGGTCCCGGTGCACCTCCTTCTGCTCGGCAGGTTACTCAGACGCCCAAACTGATGGTGACCGAGGGACAACAAGTCACATTTGAACTCAAGTCTTGTAACTATTCCGGAAGTTCGGTGAAATGCGATTTGACCCTTACCAACAAGGCAGACGACCGCAATTTGGTGATCTACATGGATGAGAGGACAAGAACTTTTGATGACCAAGGACGAGAAACTACTGTGAGCGAGGCTATGCTTGGATCACACAGGCGCGAAGGTTGTTGTACAGGTCTTGTTAGTACGATGATTTCGGGCGTATCAACGCATGCGCAACTCATTTTTGGAAAAGCTGCCTCAGATATCTCATTCATTTCCAAGCTGGAGATCGTCGGTAATGTTGAAGGCAAGGACTTCTCCGTTTCATTCAAGAAGGTTCCTCTTTCCGACCGCCGTTAGACGCTCATAGGGTGTTGAGAAGCCGCTTCTAATCGCCATTTCTCGGGTGGCGCTGGTCTCAAATAGCACGGTGAATTGTGAATGACAAGCCGTTATATTGACGCTGGTCTCTGCTTGTTGCCAGCAAAAGGGAGGATCAGGAAGACGCAGACTCGCGGGAAGATCAGCAGTCGGCAGAGGAATTCAAGGCCCGCGATGGAGGAGTCCTCGACCTAACGGATGGATACTCATGCCTATCGGGCGGTGAACGGCTCGATCTGCTCGATCCAGAACTGTGCGCCGAAGGTGAAATCGGGGATGCTGCCGATGGATGGAGAGTCTAAACATTCTTAAGAATCTGCCGATATACCCCGTATGGGGCGGCGTATATCCTTTCCGCGTCCGCTGCATTCCGACAGGTAGCCACAGAGAGTCTCAATAATGTACGAGTCAAACACCAGGCTACGGCCCGATGATCGTGGTTGGAACCGGTCAAGTCTGACCGACCTGGCTGCGAATCACCCTTTCCCCCAGCTCCTGGAGTCCTGGACGATTGAATCCAGGTGGGGATGACTTCTCCGGTGTCAGCGCGATTATTGGCTGTAGCGACTCCTTGCACCGAACCGCAAGCAGTCGGCCAGCAGTTTTCGCAAGTCCAAAGGCCTGCCGCGATCATCGCAAAGGCGCCTAAAGTGTGGCCACACCAGAAGCTAAAAGCAATAGATCGCTCGTTAATCCAACCCCATCGGCAGCCTGTCGTTCTCGGGGTCTTGAAGGCACCTTCACGCCTGTCACTGATGACATCGTTCTGTTGTGTTGCGCATCCGCCCCACTGTGCCCCCGGTCATACGCCCCTGTTTAGAACAATGAATGCGTTACGACGAACGCCAGATTCCGTGCCTGCAAGCTTGCATTTCGATGTAATTCCTGACTGGCCCGCTATAAATGAGTTGCGGTGTTGAGTGGTTCCTTAAGACGCCGGTGCTCAACGTACCGAAAGAAAGAGAAAGAAGGATATGAATCAGCTTCGCTGCTTTCGCACATTTGGGTCAGTCGGGATCGTGTTGATACTCAATCTTACAACATGGGCGCAGGCAGGGAGCGCCGATGCAATCCAGCAAAGGCTCCTGTCGCAGTTCAAACTGACAACCATCACGGCTGACCGTTCCGACATCGTTACGCCGGGATCGGTGGTGCAACTGCGCCTGGACGGCTTGCTGATGTATAACGTGGGGTCGCCCGTGGTGCCGTCCAATAACTACAAGGACGGAAAGATCTCGCAGGGTTTCCTCTATAAGCGACTCCGGCTTCCTGGCCAGCCGGATAACAATCTGCTTGCCGACGGCAGCCCCTTGCGCACGTTCGTTCATGGTGAGAACTTCTGGGTCTCGGCAATCGAAATGAAGAATGATGGTGTGGAATTCAGACTGTATAGCGACCCAGTAGTGTCCGGTTAGAAGTCGAATAGAATCATTTGGTTATCGGAGAGGCTATTGTCGGTTCCGTCGAGTTTCTCGCCAAGGGCGCATAAAATGGGGGTTTTCTCGAAAACGGATACGCTC
>Ga0181535_10001222_pt1 | contig 34432 bp, 25 predicted proteins | sample PEATcosm2014_Bin_44_FD_119774 | JGI IMG/M metagenome (GOLD analysis project Ga0181535, IMG submission 119774) | Peatland microbial communities from MTU Mesocosm Facility, Houghton, MI, USA - PEATcosm2014_Bin17_30_metaG | ecosystem: Environmental > Terrestrial > Soil > Wetlands > Peat | place... | reverse complement strand
GGCCGAGGTGCCCATGCCCGGCGTACAGGGCGCCACCTACTGCGTGCCGATCTGGGGCCGGTACTACGAGATGGTCTTCGGCTCGCAGGCGATCGCCGACTTCAGGCAGCCCGCCGTGATGCCGATGTATCGCCCGTGGACCGGTCCGCATGCCGCCGGCAGCCCGACCCCGACGCCGACCGTCCCCAGCGTCTCGCCGAGCGCCACGCCGACTCCGACGGCGCCGCCCACGAGCGCGCCGACGCCGCGGCCTACCGCGACGCCAACGGCGACGCCCGTGCCTTCTCCTACCTGATTCGGGGTAGAAGGCCTTCGCGGCGTCATGCAGCAGCCGGGTAGCCGCGGTTCAGGCTCGGTGTGAGCGCGTGGGCTCGCGTAGCTGAGGTAGAGAACCGGTTAAGGCTTGTTAAGAGGTCGAGGCATGGGGCTGGGGGGCTGCTATGTTTTTGCCATCGAGTAGAGGTGACGTCGAGGAGTTGCGTATGCGCGCATGGCACACGAGCGAAGTGGTCGGGTCCGACGACCTCGCGACCGACGACGGCTGGCACGACTTCGCCGGCGGTCTTGGCGCCGGCAGGAACGGCACGCTGCGCCACCCCGTCACCGACTCCGCCTCCGACGCGCCCGCGCGCGCGGCCGGGCCCGCGACGAGCGTCGACGCGGTGCGTGAGTACCTGCGCGCCATCGGCCGTGTGCCCCTGCTCACCGCCGACGAAGAGGTCTGCCTGGCCAAGCGCATCGAGCGCCACGACCCCGAAGCCAGGCGCAAGCTCACCGAAGCCAACCTGCGGCTCGTGGTCTCCATCGCCAAGCGCTACGTCGGCCGCGGCATCCCGCTGCTCGACCTCATCCAGGAGGGCAACCTCGGGCTCGTGCGCGCGGTCGAGAAGTTCGACTATCGCAGGGGCAACAAGTTCTCCACCTACGCCACCTGGTGGATCCGCCAGGCGATCACCAGGGGCATCGCCGACCAGAGCCGCACCATCCGCATTCCCGTGCACATGACCGAAAAGATGAGCGGACTGCTGCGGGTGCAGCGCGACCTGACCCGCGAGCTGGGCCGCGAACCGACCCCGGTCGAGATGGCAGCCGAGCTCGACGTCGAGCCCGACCGCGTCTACGAGATGCTGACCATTAGCCAGCAGCCCGTGAGCCTCGAAACGCCGGCGGGCGCCCAGGGCGACTCCGAGATCGGCGAGCTCATCGAAGACGCCGATGCCGTGGCGCCGCTCGAAGCGGTCGGCGAGGTGCTGCGCGGCGAACAGCTCAAGGCGATCCTGGGCAGCCTCACGAGCCGTGAGCGCAGCGTGATCGAGCTGCGCTACGGCCTGCGCGACGACCGGCCGCGCACCCTCGACGAGGTCGGCCAGCGCTTCGGCCTCACCCGCGAGCGCATCCGCCAGATCGAAGCCAAGACGCTCGCCAAGCTGCGCAGCTGCGGCGACTCGCAGCGCCTGCGCGAGTGCCTCGACTGACCCTGTCAGCCTGATCACCGTTCGCCACTTGCGTCGCGCCGCGGTGTGCCGTCGCACGCCGTCCGGGGCCCACTCAAGGCCGGCTGCGCCCCGCCTGGGCAGGACGGTCGCCTCTCCCGCGCCTCCTTGTGGCTACTTCGACGAGCTGGTAACGTGCGTGGTCGCGCCGCAAGCTCAAGGGCAAGCGAAGAGCGACGGGTCGTACCGACGCGTTCGCCGCTGGGTGGCCGGCAGGCCCCCCGATCCCAAGCGAGGAGGTCACGGCGTGACTCACAAGCGTCTCGTGCAGGCCTTCGCCGGGCTTGCGGCTACGATCGCCGTGGTCGCCTGTCTGACGTTGCCGAGCCCCGCCACGGCGGCCTCGTCGATCTCTCAGGCCAAGGCCAAAGCCGACCAGCTCCAGGGCAGGATCGACGCCCTGAACGGCCACATGGCGCTCGTCGCCTCTCGCTACAACACGACTGCCGAGCGGCTTGGCGCGGTCGACGCCCGCATCGCCGACAACCAGCGCAAGCTCGCCGCCGCCGTCTACCAGCTCGGCGTGGCGCGCCGCGACCTGGCGGCGCGCGTCGTGGCCATCTACAAGGCGCCGTCGGCGGGGTTTCTGGGTGTCGCCCTCTCGGCGACCAGCTTCGACGACCTGGTGAGCAGCGTGCGCCTGTGGTCCGACGTCTCCCGTCAGGGTTCGCTCGCGGTCGACGCGGTGCAGCGCTCCAAAGCCGACGTGCAGCGCCGAGGCGCCCGCCTGGCCGGCGACCGCAAGCAGGCCGTCGCGCTGCTCGCCCAGGTCGCCGCGCAGCGCGCCGAGATCGCCGCCGAGGTCCGTCAGGGGCAGGCTCTGCTGGTGAGCGCGCAGGCCAAGGTGAAGACGCTCGTGCAGCAGATGAAGGCGCGCAAGGCTGCCGCCGCCGCGGCCGCCAGAGCGGCCGCAGCGGCCGCCCGCCGGGCCGCCTCCGCGGGCTACCATCCGGTCTCGGGCACCGCCGGCGCCTACTCGCCGGCCAGCTGGGCGCAGGCGCTGCTCGGCTACCTGGGCCTGCCGCGCACCTCGCAGAACCTGACCGCGATCACCTCGTGGGAGCTCGCCGAAGGCGGCAACTGGTTCAACTCAGCGCGCTACAACCCGCTCGACACGACCATGCCCGAGCCCGGCGCCACCTCTATGAACAGCGTCGGCGTGAAGGCCTACACGAGCTGGGCCGAGGGCTTCACGGCGACCGTCGTCACCCTGCACAACGGTCTCTACAGGCCCATCCTGGCCGCCCTGCAAAAGGGCGACGACGCCCTCGCCGTGGCCGCGGCGGTGGCCGCTTCGCCGTGGGGCACGGGGGCCTTCGGGGTCTGACCGCGGGGGGCACTTGACTTTGGTCAAGCGCCGGGTCGCACGAGGCCCTCAGGCTGTGGTCGACGCTTGTGGACGTTCACGCCGGTGCTAGGATGGCGGTCGTAAACTGGTGTCCTTTCTCCAAGCCTTTCGCCCTACGGCGCGGTTCGTGCTAGGGGCGGTGGGCCGTACCATGGACAGACCATGGGACGCTCGCGTGGTGGCACGCAGCGTCGTGGGCCGGTCGCGGAAACGCACCGACCTCCCCGTGCTTGGATAGGAGTCCGAGGACCCACGTGACGCGCGCCGACAGGCAACGGCCGGCGCGCGCACGTCGAGGGACGGATCGCACGGGGAGGCGGCACATGTCAGACGACGTTGGCGCGAGCAGTTCTGGGGGACACACCGACGATCGGCCACCGGGCTGGCGCCTGACGCGTCGCGCCTTTCTGGCCGGCTGCGCCGCCGTCGCCGGGGCCGCCGCGGCCACCGGCAAGCTCGTCGACGACACCTTCCTGGGCGGCCTGCAGCCCGCCCAGGCGGCGACACCGACAACGCCCGAGCAGCTCATCCGCACCGGGCACTCCAACAACTGCGACGGCGCCTGCGGCCACCTCGTCCACGTGGCCGACGGCAAGGTCAAGCAGATCGAAGGCGCGCCGTACGACAAGACCACCATCGCAGGCGCGGCGGTCACCGACGCGTACCCGCCGCGCATCTGCCTGCGCGGCGTGTCGCAGCTCGAGAACCTCTACAGCGGCGACCGCATCAAATACCCCTACAAGCGTGTCGGCGAGCGCGGCTCGGGCCAGTGGCAGCGCATCAGCTGGGACGAGGCCACGACGGCGATCGCCGACAACCTGCAGAAGGTGCAGGCCAAGTCGGGCAAGGACTCGGTCTGGATCGCGCCCTACACCGGCTCGCTGGCCGTGCTCGAGGGCGTCGTCGGCATCGGATTCCGCTTCGCCAGCGCCATCGGCGCCGCGGCGGGCGACTTCGAGGGCGACAACGAGGGCGACAGCGCCACGCCGGCGGGCTGGAACTACGTGCTCGTCGACCCGACCAACCCGAGCAACGGCGGCGGGTTCTTCGACGGTCACGAGTCGACCGACTTTCTGAACTCCAAGGTGATCGTGCTCTGGGCCAACAACGTCGCTGAGACCTCGATCCCCGACTGGCGCGTCATGAAAGACGCGCAGTCGCGAGGCGCGACGCTCATCAGCATCGATCCGCGCTTCACGGCCACCTCGGCCGGCTCCGACGCCTGGCTGCCCGTGCGGCCCGGCGCCGACGTGGCCCTGGCCGACGCCGTCATCAACTACATCATTCAGCACAAGCTCTACGACACCGCCTACCTGCAGCAGTACACGGTCGCACCGTACCTGGTGAACCCCAAGACCAAGAAGTGGCTGCGCACGGGCGACGTGGGCCTGGGCGGCGACGACTACGTCGTGGCCACCGCCGGCGGCAAGGTCGCGGCGGCCAAGGGCGCCCGCAAGCCCCAGATCCTGGGCAGCTTCACGGCCGGCAAGTTCCAGGCGTCGACGGCCATGCAGATCCTGGCCGACACCGTCGCCAAGTACACGCCCGACTACGCGGCCTCGCTCACCGACATCCCGGCCGCCGACATCGTGGCCTTGGCCAAGCTGTGGGGCACGACGCACCCCGTCGGCATTCGCGCCGGCTTTGCCCTGTCGCACTGGTACTACGGCGACCTCACCATGCAGGCCATGCTCACCCTGCAGGCGCTGACCGGCAACATCGGCGAGCACGGCGGCGGCGTGACCACCTTCGCCGGCGGCCTCACGACCCTGGCCTTCGACCTGCCGTCGTTCTGGGCGCCGCCCGGCACCACGCTGTTCACGGTCATGGAGCCCATGACGGCCTGCGACGCCATGCTCACCGACAAGCCGCACCCGCTGCGCGCCGCCTGGTTCATGGTCGACAACTACGCCCAGCAGATGTCGGACCGCAACAAGGTCGTCAAGGCGCTCAAGTCGCTCGACTTCCTGGTGGTGTCCGACTACGTCATGTCGGCCACCGCCGACCTCGCCGACATCGTGCTGCCGGCCTGCACCTACCTCGAAAAGACCGACCTGCTGTCGTCGAACAGCTTCTACCTGCAGTACATGCCGGCCGCCGTCAAACCGCTGTGGGAGTCGAAGTCCGACCTGGACGCGGTCAGCCTGGTCGCCCAGAAGATGGGCGTGGGCCAGTACTTCGACAAGACCCCCGACGAGTACCTGACCGAGCTGCTGCACATCGGCGACCCGGCCAAGGCCGACTCCACGGTCACCGGACTCACCTGGGAGCAGCTCAAGGGCGGCGCGCCGCGCATGAACATGCCGACCATGCCGTACGTGCCGTTCTTCGACAAGGCGTTCCCGACCAAGTCGGGCAAGATCGAGTTCTACGTCGAGATGCTGGTGCCGTTCGACCAGGCGGTCTGCGACTACAAGGAGCCCATCGAGGCGTCGCCCAACAACGCGCTCGCCAAGAAGTACCCGCTCACGTTCCTGTCGACCCACACCAAGTTCCGCACGCACTCGCAGTACTGCGACCTGCCGTGGATCAACGAGGTCACGGCCGACGGCGAGGGCTTCCTCGAGATCAACCCCAAAGACGCCAAGGCGCGCGGCCTGGCCGAGGGCCAGGTGGTGCGCGTGTTCAACGACCGCGGCGAGATGAAGGTCTACGCCAAGCTCACCGAGTCGATCAAGCCGGGCGTCGTGAACTGCTACCAGGGCGGCTGGGACACGCTGGCCGTCAAGCAGTACGTCGAGGGCCACCCCAACAACCTGACCCACCAGCTCGCCAACCCCGCGCAGGCGCTCATTCCCAACTTCCCGTCAAACGCGGCCTACTACGACTGCCTCGTGCAGGTGGAAGGAGCGTGACGGCGATGAGCGCACACGCACGACGAGCACGTCACGAAGGGGGCCAGCAATGAGCGCGTCGTACCCCGGCATCGACATCCCCGACCCCAAGCTGCAAAAGGCGACGCGTCTGGGCATGGTCGTCGACCAGGACCGCTGCATCGGCTGCTGGAGCTGCGCGGTGGCCTGCAAGGAGCAGCAGAACGTGGGCATCGGCCTGTACTGGCTGCGCGTGCTGACCGTGGGCGGTCCGTTCATGGACACGCCGGCCGGCACGTTCCCCGACCTGACCATGTCGTACCAGTCGACGAACTGCTTCCACTGCGACAACCCGCCCTGCGTGAAGGCGTGCCCGACGCAGGCGACCTACAAGATGGCGAACGGCATCGTCAACGTGAACTACGACCGCTGCATCGGCTGCCGCTACTGCATGGTGGCCTGCCCTTACGACAACCGCGTCTTCAACTGGCGCAAGCCCGTGCAGGAGCCGCCGGCGAGCGTCGTCGCGGTCGGTGAGACGCCGGCGCGTCCCAAGGGCGTCGTCGAGAAGTGCACCTTCTGCGTGCAGCGCGTCACCGACGGCCTGCTGCCGCGCTGTGTCGTCACCTGTCCGACCGGCGCGCGCACGTTCGGCGACCTCGACGACCCGGGGAGCGAGGTCTCCGTGCTGCTGCGCGATCGGCCCTCGTACGTCGTCTTTCCCGAGCGCGGCACCAAGCCGAGCCTGCACTACCTCATCCGCACCGGACCCAACGCGGTGGGAGGTTCACTGTGAGCGCCGTCACCACTGAAAGCGCCGTGCCCGCCCCGCGCCGCGGCTCCCGCGGCTTCGCCATCTGGATCGCGGCCCTCGTCGCGCTCATCGTCCTGGGCTTCGGCGTCTGGATCTACCAGGTGGTCCGCGGCCTGCAGGTCACCGACATGCGTGACAACGTCATCTGGGGCCTGTACATCATCACCTTCATGTTCTTCGTCGGCCTGTCGGCCGGTGGCCTGATCGTGGCGTCGGCGGGCCGCCTGTTCGGCGTCGACCGGTTCGCGCCGATCGTGCGCCTCGCCATCGTCGAGGCGACCGTGACCATCGCCACGGCCGCGCTGCTCATCATCCCCGACCTCGGCCACGTGCAGCACATCTACAACCTCTTCATCCACGCCCACTGGCTCTCGCCCATGATCTGGGACGTCACGGTCATCCTCATCTACCTGGTGCTGTCGCTGCTTTATCTGTGGCTCTACACCAGGCGCGACCTGGCGGCCCGCGGCAGCTGGCTGGCTCTGGGCACCAAAGACACAGGCCGGGCCGGCCGCGATCGCGACCATCACCTCACCTACGTCCTGGCCTGGATCGCCCTGCCGGCGGCCGTGCTCGTGCACTCCATCACGGCCTGGATCTTCGGGCTGCAGATCTCGCGCGGCTTCTGGTACTCGGCCATCATGCCGCCCCTGTTCGTGAGCTCGGCGCTGGTCTCGGGCCTCGCCCTGGTGACGATCCTCGCCTTCGTCGTGCGGCGCTACGGGCGTATCTCGTTCGCCGACGAGCTCGGCAGCTTCCTCGGCGGCCTGCTCGCCGTGTTCCTGGCGGTCGAGGCCTTCCTCGTGCTCTGCGAGGTCATGGCCGGCTACTACCCCGGCATCCCGACCGACGCCGTGCACCAGCTCTTCACCGGGCGCTACGCACCGGGCTTTGCGGTCGAGGTCGTGGTGGGGCTCGTCATCCCCTTCATCCTGCTCGCCGTCGCCGGCTGGCGCCGCCGGCCGCAGATCGTGGTCGTCGCGGCGGTGCTCGCCCTGATCGGCATCTTCGTGCACCGCGCCAACCTCATCGTCATCGGCCTCGGCAAGGCGCCGATCCCGTCGCCGCCGGGCACGCCGCTCGGCATCCCTCAGGCCAACGGCTCGTCGTTTGCCACGAGCAGCGTCTACTTCCCGACGATCTGGGAGTTCCTGATCGTGATCGGCATCGTCGCGCTCGCCGCGCTTGTGTTGACGTTGGCGGTACGCTACCTGCCGCTGCGGGACGAGCCCGACGCGTGACCGGGCGACTACCGCGCCCTGACGCCGCCGACGGCGCGGCCGGCTCGCCGAACGGCGAGCCGGCCGCGCGCCTGGCCGACGTCTGCGCCCGCCGAGCGGCCGTCTACCAGGCGCTGGCTCTCGGCTTCCGCGAGCCGACGGCCGCTTACCTGGCGGCGCTCACCGGCGGCGAGCTGGTCGAGGGTCTCCGCGAGGCCGTCGCCTGGCTTGGTCCCGACGCCGCGCTCTACGAGCCGGCCCTGACGGCGCTCGCGGCGACGGGCGCGGCCGCCGCGCAGACCGATCCCGACGCGGCGCTCGAGGCGCTTGCCGTGGAGCACGCCCGGTTGCTCACCGGCCCGGGGCGTCCCGCCGTGCAGTGCTACGCGACCCAGTACCTCGAGCCCGGCGACGACCGGCTGCCGCGTCTGAACGGCGCGGCGGCGGCCTACGCCGCCGCCGCCTATGCGGCTGCGGGCGTCGCCACCGCCGACGCGCAGCTCGAGCTTCCCGACCACATCGGCGTCGAGCTCGAGTTCCTCTTTCACCTGTGTCGCTGCGAAGAGGCTGCCTGGGAGAGCGAAGCCGGCGACGACGCCCTGTACCTGCGCCGCTCGCTCGACGCCTTCTTGCGCGAGCACGCAGCACGCTTCTTCAGCGAGTTCGCGGCCGCCCTGCGCGCAGCCACGCCGGCCCCGCTCTACGGTGCGCTGGCAGACCTGCTCGACGCCCACGTGGTGGTCGAGCTCGGCGGTCCGGCCGCCGCCGAAGAGCGCGCGGCGCGCTAGCCGCACCCGCGCATGGACCGCCTCAAGCTCCTCGACGCCGGACTGCGCGCCTTCGACGCGCGTCTGCCCGACGTGGCGCCGCCGCTCTGCCTGGTGACGCGCTACCGGGGGAGCTCCTGCCGGCGCTGCCTCGCCGTGTGTCCGGGCGACGCCATCGCGGCTTCTCCGTGGCTGCAAGTCGATCCCGAGCGCTGCACCTCGTGCGGCGCGTGCGCGGCGGTCTGCCCGACGGGCGCGCTGGCCTACCCCGCGCGTGCCGCACAGTTGCGCGCGCGGCTCGCCGAGGCCCAAAGCTCGCGGTGCGGCGAGGTGACGGTGACCTGCACGCCCGCCGCGCGCGCCGCGAGCAAGGCCGCCCCCGGCGAGAGCGACACGGCGACCGTCGTCGTGACCTGCCTGGGCGGGCTCTCGGCGGCCGACATGATCGCTGCGGTGGTCACCGGGTGCACCGCGCTGCGACTCGAAAGCGCCGACTGCGAAGCGTGCCGCGAGCGTGCCGCCGGCGCGGCCGCCGAGGCGGCGGTCGAGGCGGCAACCACGGCCCTGGCGGCGCTCGGCCGCGATCTTCAGGTGACTCGTCACCGTCTGCCCGGTCCGCCCTGCGAGGCCTGCGACGAGGTGCCCGGCGGCGGGTCGGTCGCGGCGGGGCTCTCGCGTCGCGACCTGTTCACCTTCCTCGCGCGTGGCGCCAGACGCACGGCTTCTGAAGGTCTTGCCCCCGAGCGGCGCGGCGTCGCCGACCTGCACGGCCAGGCGCCGCCGCCTGCTTCTCACAGGCGCCTGCTCGACGATCTGCGCGCGCTCGGCGCCGGGGCGGCAGCCCCGAGCGTAGGTCTGCCGGGAGCCTTGCCCCTGGCGGCGCTTTCGGCGGCGCCGACCTGCACCGGCTGCGGTCTCTGCGCGCGCTACTGCCCCCACGGTGCGCTCGCGCTCGCCGACGGAGTGCTCAGCTGCGACGCCTCGCTGTGCACCGGGTGTGGCCTATGCGTCGAGGCCTGCCCGCCGGCGGCGCTCGAGCTGGCGCCGGCGGTGGTGTCGCCGGGCGCCGCCGTGAGCGGGCGGTCCGCGGTGGTGCGGCTCTGGCCTGTGCCCTGAGCGCGCGCCACACGGGGGTCGCGCGAAGCGCGTAGCGGCACCGCCGGCGCCCCCCGCCAACGGCCCTTGAGCCCGCGCTGCTATAGTGGGCCGGTGATCGTCGTGCCCAGCCTGCTTGCCGTCCAGTCCGCGCTCCTGGCAGTCTCGCCGGCGCTGGTGGTCGCCGTGGTCCTGATCGCCGCGCTGCTGGCGGCCGTGGCGGGCGTGATCGTGGCGCTCGTCACCGACGACCGCGACCCCACCGCCATCCTCGCCTGGCTGCTCGTCATCGCGCTGGTGCCGGTGCTGGGCATCGTGCTGTACTTCTTCATCGGTCGCGACTACCGACGCGTCACGCCCGAGCGCGAGCGTCGCCGAGCCGAAGCGGCTCAGATCTCCGCCACCGCGCTCGGACCCACCCGCGAGGCCAACGCCGGCTACAGTGCCGCCGTCGAAGCCCGCCTGACGGGCACTCCCGCCGGCAAGCTCGTCGTGATGGGCCGTCACGTCACCGGCTTTCCCGTGCTGCCGGCCGACTCGGTCGAGGTCTACTGCCGCGGCGCCGACAAGTTCGCCCGGTTGCTCGACGACCTGGCCGGGGCACAGCGCTACATCCACCTCATGTACCTGATCTGGGAGAAGGACGAGCTCACCGCCAGGGTCACCGAGATCCTCCTCGAGCGCCTCGCACAGGGGGTGGAGGTGCGCGTGCTCTACGACTGGCTGTCGTGCTTCAGGTACTCGAAGGTCGAGCTCAAGCGGCTGGCGGCGGCCGGCGCCGAGGTCAAGCCCTGCTACAAGCGCATCGCGCACCTGAACTATCGCAACCACATGAAGATCGCCCTGATCGACGGCGCGGTCGTCTACACCGGCGGCATGAACATGGGGCAGGAGTACATCGACGGCGGCCGCCGCTTCGCGGTCTGGCGTGACACCTCGTTGCGGCTGACCGGGCCCATCGTGGCCGTCTTCGAGGTGCTGTTCGCCACGGTCTGGCGCTTCAACAAGGGCACGGGCGACCTGCCGGTGCGCGCCCTGCCGCCCGCGCCGCCGGTCGCCGGGCTCGCCGCGCTGCCGGTCGAGGTGCTGCATTCGAGCGTGGCGACGCCGTTCAAGTCGATCCGCGACGCCTACATCGTCGTGCTGCTCACCGCGCGCGAGAAGGTCTGGATACAGTCGCCCTACTTCGTGCCCGACGAGCCGCTCATGACGGCCATGTGCGCGGCGGCGCTGTCGGGTACCGACGTGCGCCTCATGATGACCGGCGTGCCCGACCGCAGGCTGCCCTTCCACGCGGCCTACGCCTACTACAAGCAGCTCCTCGATTCGGGCGTGAAGATCTACCAGTACACGGCGGGCTTCCTGCACGCCAAGACCGTCACGGTCGACGGCCGGTGGTGCATCATCGGCACCTGCAACTTCGACGTGCGCAGCACCATCTTGCACGACGAGGTCTCCTGCGTGATCTACGACAAGACCACCGCCGCCGACTACGCCGCCACCTACGAAGACGACCTGCTCCACTGCCGTGAGTTCACGATCGCCGACTGGTGGGCACTGGGCAGGGGGGCCCGCTGGGTGAACTCGTTCGCCCGGTTGTTTTCGCGCCTGCTCTGAGGCCCGCGCCTCGCGGACGCTCTGAGCCCGCGGACTCACGGGCTGCCGGCCTCTAAGCCCGGCGCCTCTCGGACCCCTGAGCTCGAAGCCCAACTATCTTTTTAACGAAGCGGTGCTAGATTTATGGGGTCATGTCCATCCGCCCGTGGGCGGGTTGTTGGGGGGCTGCGATGAGGTGTTGGTGTTTAGGGTTGTCGTTGACGATGGCTGCGCTCGCCGTGGCCGTCGCCCTGCCGGGCACGGCCGCCGCCGCGGCGCGGCCGGCGGTGCACAGTCACCCGCTGGTCGGCGTGCGGGGCGCGTCGACGCCCCGTGCGCTCGGCGCGCATGCCCAGGGGACGGTCACCACCTCGTTCAACTGGTCGGGCTACGACGACTCGACCGACGGTCCCTTCACGACCGTGACGGGCACCTGGATCGAGCCCCGCGTCCACACGACCGGCGTGACCGAATCCGACGCCGCCTACTGGGTCGGCCTCGATGGCGACCCTTCCGACACCGTGGAGCAGATCGGTACAGAGGGCTGGAGCAAGGGCGTGGCTGGCTACGACGCCTGGTACGAGATGTATCCGCTCTATCCGCAGACCATCGACATGGCGATCCACGCCGGCGACGTGCTCACCGGCACGGTCACCTGGGCCGCGCCGGCGAAGTTCACCGTGACTCTGGTCGACCATACGAGTGGCGCGTCGTACACCGACGACCAGCTGAGCATGACGATCCCGCCGCAGCTCGCCTCGGCCGAAGCGATCGCCGAAGCCCCGACCGACGACGAAGGCGACGTCGTGCCGTCGTCCGACTACAGCATCGTCGCGTTCAGCGGCTGCTCGTTCAACAGCCAGCCCATCAGCGCCTTCGACTGGAACCGCATCGACATGACCTCCATGGACGACGGTTCCCTGCTCGCGCGCACCTCGGCGCTCGGCGCCGACGGCGCCAGCTTCACCGTGACCACCGACGTCACCGCACCCCGCACGACGGTCGTGGGGGCCGTTGCCGGCTGGCACTCAAAGGCGGTACGGCTGCACCTGAGGGCCGTCGACAACCGCGGCGGCCTGGGCGTCGCCTACACCCAGTACTCGCTCGACGACGGCGCGACCTGGACCAAGGGCACCACGGTCAGCGTGCCTGCGCCCGCCGACCACAGTGGCGACGGCGTCAACAAGGTGCTCTACCGCTCGGCCGACAAAGCCGGCAACGTCGAGGCCAAGCGCAGGGTGCTCGTGCTGATCGATACGCGCCGGCCTACGCCCGTCGCCAAGTGGCGGGCGGCCGCCGTGCGCGGCGCTCGCACGGCCCTGCGGTTCATCGTGAACGACCCGCGTCCCGGCAGCCCCACGGCGACCGTCACGATTCGCGTGCGCAAGGCCAGCGGCGCGCTGGCCAAGAAGATCGTGCTCAGGGGCGTCAAGGTCAACGTCGTGACCGACTACGACTTCACCTGCTGGCTCCCCAAGGGCTCGTACCGCTTTGCCGTCGCCGCTACCGACGCGGCCGGCAACCGGCAGACGGCGCAGGCCTACAACACCCTGGTGGTGCGCCGATGAGCCCCGCGACGGCGACAGAACGTATCGTGACGGCGGGGCATGACCGCGCCACCCGCCATCATCTCGGCATCGTCCCGAAGGGGTCGCTCATGAAACGCGCCTGGCTCGCCGTCTGCATCGCCGTCGCCGCGGCCGCCCTGGTCGCGGTGCTTGCTACGCCCGCCTATGCCCTCGTGCCCGACGGCCAGCACGGCTGGTTCTGGCAGATGCCCCAGCCGACGACCAACCTGAACGACGTCGCCTTCGCCGGCGCCGGGCAGGTCTGGGCGGTCGGTGTGGGAGGTACCATCCAGCACAGCACCGACGGTGGCCTCACCTGGACCGGCCAGACGTCGGGTTCCGACGCCGACCTGTGGTCGGTGAGCTTTGTCGACGCCCAGCACGGCTGGGTGGTCGGCGGCCAGGCGACCGCCGCCGAGCCCGGCGTGATCCTCGTCACGAGCAACGGCGGAGTCACGTGGACCGACCAGACGCCGGCCGGCTTCACAGGCTCGCTCACCAACGTCACCTTCGCCGACGCCACGCACGGCTGGGCCGGCACGACCGACGGCAGCGTGCTCAAGACCACCAACGGCGGGGTCACCTGGCAGCAGGTCGCCGTGGCCGGCGGCTACAGCGGCTACCTGACGGTCGACTTCGCCGACGCCACGCACGGCTGGGCCGGCGGCACGAAGGGCCGCATCTGGACGACCGTCAACGGCGGCAAGACCTGGACGGGCGGCTCTCGTGGCATGCTCAGCCCGCAGACCAGCGTCGTCCAGCTCGCGTTCGTCGATCGCAGCGACGGCTGGGTCCTGGCGCAGGACCAGTGGGGCGACTCCTTCGTGATGGCGACCAACGATGGCGGCCGCTTCTGGCGCCCGGTGCCGACCGGGTATCAGTACACGACCGCCATCTGCGCGACCAGCCAGACGAACGTGTGGCTCGTCGGGCAGGACTGGGGCGGCTACGACAACGAGGGTCCGACGATGTTCCTGCACTCGAGCGACGGTGGCTTTCGCTGGCATACCTCGTACGTGAACACGCCGGCGATGCCCTTCGTGATGGCGGCCAGCGGCAACGCCGCGTGCGCGGTCGGCGACGGCGTCGTGGTCTCGAGCGACGCCGGCGCGACCTGGCAGTCGGCGAGCTCGGGCCAGCAGTACTGGTTCGCCGGCGCCGACGCGCTCGACGCGCACGACATCTGGGCGGTCGACTCTGCCGGCGCCCTGCTGCACAGCACCGACGGTCTGAAGTTCGCCGAGCAGGCCACGCCGGCGCGCTGGGCGAGCTCGCTCCTGGGCGTCGCCTTTCCCGATGCCGACGACGGCTGGTTGGTGGGCAGTTTCAACGGCGACGGCGCCATCCTGCACACGACCGACGGCGGCGCGAGCTGGGCGCCGCAGCAGTCCGAACTCTCCGGCGAGCTCGTGGGCGTCGACTTTCTCGACGCCTCGACCGGCTGGGCGATCAGCGACGAACAAGACTCCGGCGACACAGGAGCGCCACTCTCCCTCGAACACACGACCGACGGCGGCGCCACCTGGATCCCCCAGTACGTCTACAGCAACACCGACCTGAACGCGATCGACTTTCTCGACGCCTCGACCGGCTGGGCGAGCGGTGGCTTCTACGCCAACGAGGACGCCTGGCAGCCGATGGGCGCGATCTTCCACTCGATCGACGACGGTTACACGTGGACCAAGGAGAAGCTGCCCAAGGGTGCGCCCGACATGACCGGCCTGCAGTTCCTCGACGCGAACGTGGGCTGGGCCACCGGCGTGAGCTACGACGACAACGGCGACGTCCAGCAGGCCTGGGTCCTGCAGACCACCGACGGCGGCACGACCTGGACGCGCAGGGCCGACCTGAACGACACGCTGGCCACGACGGTCCACTTCAGCGACGCTCAGCACGGCTGGCTGGGTGGCCTGAACGGCGTCTATGCCACGAGCGACGGCGGCTCTACCTGGCAGCGCGTCGCGGGTGGCTACGGGGTCGAAGCGATCGCCGCGACCGACCAGAGCCACGTGTGGGCCTTCGGCGACGGCTTTCTCGTGTCGACGCTCGATACGAGCGCCGACACCGCCGCGCCGGCGACCTTCGTGGCCGGCTACGACTTCGCCTGGCACCGCGATCCCACGACCGTCAGGCTCTCGGCCGACGACGTGGGCGGTTCGGGAGTCGCTTCGACGCAGTCGAGCTTCGATGGCGGGCCGTGGACGCCGGGTGCCGCCGTCGCGGTGCCGGCTGCGGCCGACCATCGCAACGACGGCGTGCACACGATCCTCTACCGCTCCACCGACAACGCGGGCAACCAGGAGCAGACCGAGCAGGCCAGCGTGCTGGTCGACACGCTCGGTCCGGCCTGTGCCGCTCCGCGTGCGGCCATCGTCGACGCCGGCAAGAAGGGTGTGCTCGACTTCATCGCGACCGACGACCTGAGCGGCGTCAAGCAGGCTACGGTCAGTATCGTGGGCGCCCACGGGCACGTGCTGCGTTCGTTCGTCGAACGCGAGAGCGGCTGGTACGGCTGGGGCGAGTCGTTCTACTGGCTGCGCTTCCGCTGCAACCTCAAGCCCGGCACCTACCACGTCGTGGTACGCGCGGTCGACTGGGCCGGCAACCACCAGGTCACGGTCGGTCGCAACACGCTGCGCGTCGTGCGCCGCGGTGCTCCGGCCGTCTCGCCCCCCGGCTGGCCGGCCGGGCTGCCGAGCAGCGACTATTGGGACTACGCCCGCCTGAACCACGGCCTGCGCTCCGCCTGGCTGCTGCGCCAGCCGGGCAGCCCCGCGGTGGTGCGCGCCGCAGCGCATCGCGGCGCCTGGCAGGCGGCCCACTGGCCCCTGACCCGCGTGAAGCACTAAGGGGGAGAGCGCCGGATCGGTCGGCGCGTGCCGTAACGACGGCAGCGCTGAGCACAGGCGACAGCGGCGGCCCCCGGGCCGCCGCTGTCGCCTGATCGGTCGACGCCGACGCATGCGCCGAGGCCGCCGCCGCACTAACGATGTCGCCGGTTCGGCCGATGACCTGCAGGGAGATTGCGTAGCAGCCACGCGATCTCGCGCTTACGAGCTGGTCCGCCTGGAGGTGGTCATGAAGCATTGCCACGATTGCGGGCTCTCGATCGGCGACACAGCGACGTTTTGTGCGACCTGCGGCGCCCTGGTCCCGAGCGCCCCGCCCTGCCTGCTGTGCGGGCGCGACGCGGCCGCCGCCGACGACGAGGGGGGCCTGTGCGGTCGGTGTCGCTGTGCGATCGCCCTGTTCGTCGCTCGCGGTGCAGACGAGCCGGCCGTGAGCATCGCCACAAGCGACGCGACCGATGGGGCCGGCCACGCCACCGTCGCCAACGCCATCTACTCGGCCGTTGCCGACGCACACACCTGCCCCGAGTGCGCTGCCGCCGACGGCCGCGAGACCGCCGAGCCCGAGACCGCCGTGGCCTGGGCTCCCAATCCGCGCTGCACGAGCCCGACGGGCTGTCGCTGCCTCGTCTTCTTCGAGCACGAACGTCTCGACACCGGCGAGGAGCACGAGTTCGTCGGGTTCGCCGCCGCCCACGGGCTGCGCGTCACGGCGGCCGCGGTGGCGGCCTTCCACGCCGACGGCCGCGAGCGTCGCGAGCTGGTCGAGCTTCACCTGAGCGAGGCGGCCGACCTGCTGCGCGAGGCGGCCACGCTCGAACGGCCGGCCCCCGAGCGCGCCGCGGCGCTCTACCGCAACGCCGTCGATGCGCTGCTCGCCTGCGGCGAGTCGCCACTCGACGAACGCCGGGTGCGGCGCGACCTGCCCATGGCGTTCAACCGTCTCACCATCGTGCTCAAGGGCCTGGGGCGCGACACCGAGGCCCTCGACGAGATCGACCGCGCGGCGTCGTGGGGTATCCTCGAGCGCGCCGATTGCGGGCGCAAGTCCGACCGCGACGCGCTGCGCAATCGCGCCCGGCGGCTGCGCGAACGCGCTCCGGCCGGCGCGCCCGCCTAGCCCCGGCACATATACTCATCTGTGACGGTCCGGGGCGAGCGTGACGGCTCCGGATGCCACAGGTAGAGCACTCAGATCCGGAGGCCCCCATGGACGTTCTCATCGCCGACCAGAAGCAGGTCTCCGCCCTGCTGCCCATGGACGAAGCCATCGAGGTGATGCGCCGCGCCCTCAGCCTGCTCGACGGCGGCGACGTCCTTTTGCCCCTGCGCAGCATGCTCGCGCTGCCCGATGGCGACCGGGTCATGGGACTCATGCCGTCGTATCTAGGCGGCATCGACGCGCTGGGCGTCAAGGTGATCGCCGCCTTTCCCGCCAACTTCGGCTCCGAGTACGACACCCACCAGGGCGTCGTGCTGGTCTTCGACACCGAGCGCGGCTTGCTGCGCGCCATCGTCGATGCCACCTCGATCACGGCCATCCGCACCGCGGCCGTGAGCGGCGCGGCCACCGACCTTCTGGCGCGGCCCGACGCCGGCGACCTCGCCATCATCGGCGCCGGCACGCAGGCGCACACCCACCTGCAGGCGATGCGCGCCGTGCGGCCTGTGCGGCGCGTGCGCGTCTTCAGCCTGCCGGCCGGCAGCGCCGAGGCCTTCGCCGAGCGTGAGCAGCGCCTGACCGGCCTGCCGATCGAGGTCGCCGCCAGCGCCGAAGAGGCCGTGCGCGGCGCCGATCTGATCTGCACCGTCACGACGGCGACCGAGCCCGTTCTGCACGGCGCGTGGCTCGCGCCGGGCGCCCACATCAACGCCGTGGGCGCCTACACGCCCACGACCCGCGAGCTCGACACCGCGGCGGTGGTGCGCTCGCGCCTGTACGTCGATCGCCGCGAGGCCGCGCTGAGCGAGGCCGGCGAGTTCCTGCTTGCTCGCGGCGAGGGCGCCGTCGACGACGGCCACATCGTCGGCGAGATCGGCGAGGTGCTGGCCGGCAAGGCGCCGGGCCGCGGCGCCCCCGACGAGATCACGCTGTTCAAGTCGCTCGGCATCGCCATCGAAGACCTGGCGGCCGCTCGCTACGTCTACGACAAGGCCAAAGAGACGGGCGTCGGCACCTGGGTCGAGATCGGCGGCCGGCACTTCGGCGCGGCCGCCGCCGAATGACCCCGGACGCAGCCGCCTACCCTGAGCTCTTCAACGACGTCTTCGGGCCCGTCATGCAGCCGGGCTCGAGCTCGCACACCGCGGCGCCCTGCAGGCTCGGCTGCCTGGCCGGCGACCTGCTCGGCGAGCCGCCCGCCGGCATCCGCATCCAGCTCGACGAGCGCGGCTCGTTTGCCGGCACCTTCGGCGTCATGTCCGAGGACCGCGCCATGGTGGCCGGCGTGCTCGGCCTGGGGCCCGACGACGTGGGCCTCTTTCGCGCCTTCGAGCTGGCCGCCGAGGCCGGCGTCGCGGTCGCCTTCGAGTTCACGAACCTAGCTGAGAGCGCTCACCCCAACGCCATGAAGTTCGTGCTCACGGGGCGCTCGGGGCGCACCGTCACGCTGGTCGGTACATCGACCGGCGGCGGCATGGTCGAGACTCTCGTGGTCGACGGCTTTCCCCTGCGCGCGATCGGCGACGCCTACGTGGTGCTGGTCTTCGAAGCCGATCCGGCGCTCGCGTCCGACCCGGCAGTCGCGTCCGACGCAGCAGTCGCGTCCGACCCGGCAGTCGCGTCCGACCCGGCAGTCGCGTCCGACGCGGCCCTCGTTGCGCGCCTCGCCGCGCCGCTGCCCGGCCTGGTCGCGACGGCCACGGTGGCGGCCGCGGGCCGCGGCCGCCTGCACGCCTTCAGCCTCGCCGCCGAGCCCGACGAGCGGGCGCTTTCGACCACACTGGCGGCGGCCGGACCGACTGCGCGACTCGCCGTGCTGCGGCCGGTGCTGCCCGTCCTCAGGCGCGCCGCCCGCGCCCCCCAGCTGTTCGACACCATGACCCGCTGGCGCGAGATCGCGGAGCAGCGCGGTGAGACTCTCTGGGAGACCGCTCTGCAGTACGAGATCGACGCGTCGGGCTGGTCGCGCGATGAGATCGTGGCGACCATGGCCCGCCTGGCGGCGCTCATGCACCGCCAGACCCACGCCGCCTACGACGAAGACGTCGTCGTGCCGGCGAGCCCCTTCAAACCCGACTTCACCGCGCCCTGGGCGCGCCATGTGGCGTCGGGCCGGTCGCTGACCGGCGGCGTCGTCGCCGAGACGATCAAGCTGGCTTACGGCGCCGGCGCCGGCATTCCCGGCGTCGAGACCGTGCCCGGACCGATGGGGGGCGGGGGAGGCTACCTCTACGCCGCGCTGGCCGCCGTGCGCGAGGCGCGCGGTCTGAGCGACGACGACCTTCTCCACGGCCTGCTCGTGGCCGGTGGAGTGGGCGCGATCGCCTTCAGCCGTACCGAGCCCACCGGCGAGGTCATCGGCTGCACCGGCGAAGCCGGCGTCTGCGGCGCCATGGCGGCCGCCGGCATCGCCGCGATGGTGGGCGCCACGCCGCGCCAGACAGAAGACGCCGCCTCGCTCGCCCTGCAGGCATTCACCGGCATGCCCTGCGACCCTATCCCGGGCGGCCTGTGCCAGCCGTGCCGCAGCCGCATTCTCGCGGCGACCTGCACGGCGCACGTGTTCGCCGACCTGGCGCTGGCCGGCCACGCCGCCGTGCTGCCGTTCCACGAGGCGCTCGACGCGGCCGACGCCATCGGTCGCGCCCTGCCGGTCGACCTGCTGTGCACGTCGCGTGGTGGCGCCTGCGCTACGCCCACGGCGGCGCGCCAGCGCGCCGCGTTCGCCGAGTGGCTGCGCGACGTGCCGCCCGAGCGTCGACCGCCCGGGAACCTCATTTAGGCGGCGTCCGACGCTCGGCCCCGCCGCTTTTTTTGCGTTTCACGCTTTTCGCCGGGGGTCCGTTGGCATTACACTATGACAGTAGGCTAATCACGGATGGGCGGACCGCCGCCCGGCCGTAGGAACGTGACCCTTGGCAGGGTCGACGATCAGAGGAGACCCTGTGAAGAGACACCTCGGCGCGTCGCTCTCGGCGACCCTGGCAGTAGTGGCCATCGCCCTGCTCGGCGGCGCCTACTTTGCGTTTGCCCCGGCCGGCGCGGTCGCGCCGGCCGCCGCCTCGACCACCATGGCAGCGCCGTCGGTCCAGGGCTCGACCGCCGCCACACCCGCCGACGGAACTCCTTCGCCGAGCCCTGTGAGCCCGAGCCCATCCCCGAGCCCCACGCCGCCGCCGCCCCTCAAGCTGGTCTCGGTGTCACCGCGCGCCAAAGCCGCGAACGTGTCGTTCGCCGCGTCGATCCGCGTGCTCTTCTCGGTCACGCTGGCCGCCGACACGCCGCTGCCCAGCCTCACGCCCAGGGTGCCGGGCGTCTGGAAGGTCGAGGGCGCGACGCTCGTCTTCGTGCTCAAGGGCCACCTGCCCATCTACACCAAGGTCACCGTCACGTTGCCCGGCGGCGCCAGGGGCATCGTCTCCGCCGCGGGCGCCCGACTGGGCGCCACGCACACGACCTGGTTCACGGTCGGCGGCCCCTCGTCGGTGCTGCGCCTGCAGCAGCTTCTTGCTGAGCTCGGCTATCTGCCCGTACGCTTCGCCCTGCCGGTGGCCGCCACGGCGACCACTAAGGCGCACTACGTGTCGGCCCTCGGCCGCGAGCCCGCCACGCTCGACCTGCTCTCGCTCAAGCCGCTGACCGGCAAGTTCCTCTGGCGTTACAAGCACATTCCGGCATCGCTGTCGTCGCTCTGGAAGCGCGGCGCCTCGACCGTGCTCATCAAGGGCGCGGTGATGGCCTTCGAGTCCGACCACAAGCTCGCCGATGACGGCGTGGCCGGTCGCACGGTGTGGATGGCTCTGCTCAAGGCCACCTCGCGGCACCTGGCCAGCAAGCGCACCTACGACTACGTAGAGGTCTCGAGGTCGCTGCCTCAGACGCTTCGTGTGTGGCGCAACGGCCGCGTCATCTACTCGAGCCTGTGTAACACCGGCATCGCCGGTCGGCCCACCGACCCGGGCACGTTCCCCGTGTACGCGCGCTTCTTGTCGACGACGATGAGCGGCACCAACCCCGACGGCAGCAAGTACCACGACGCCGGCGTGCCGTACGTCGCCTACTTCAACGGCGGCGATGCCGTGCACGGCTTCATTCGCGGCTCGTACGGCTGGCCGCAGAGTCTGGGCTGCGTCGAGCTGCCCTACAGCGCGGCGGCCGTCGTGTTCAGGTATGACCCGATCGGCACGCTCGTCCACGTCTCGTAGGGCGCCCGGCCAGCTCCGCGGGTCGGGCGATCGCTCCGCCGCTCCGGCGATCGCGCGGCGGGTCGAGCGATCGCGCCGCGGGCCGGGCGACTGCTTCGCCGCTCAGGCGGCCGGTCCCTTGCCGAGTTGCGCGACTCCGATGCGGCGCACGCCCGACGAGTCTTTCCAGCCGATCGTGACCTTGTCGCCCGGGTGGTAGGCGCCGAGCAGAGCGCTGAGTGTCGTGGGAGAGTCGACCCTGCGGCCGTCGACCGAGACGATCACGTCGCCGACCGTGAGACCGACCTGCGAAGCCGCGGAGCCCGGTAAGACGCCGGTGACGGTCGCCCCGGCGCTCGACGGACCGGAGCCGCCCTGCGAGCCCGTGGGAGCAAGGCCGACGCCCAGGAACGCCGTCGGGCCGATGTGCACGGTCGCCGACGACTTGTGATCGATGATCTGACTGGCGATGTCGACGGCGGTGTTGATGGGCACTGCAAAGCCCTGGCTGCCGGTCGAGCGGAACGTGTACGAGCTCGACGCCGCCGTGTCGATGCCGATCACCTGTCCGGCCTTGTCGACGAGCGGGCCGCCCGAGTCGCCGGGCCGAATGGCGGCGTTGGTCTGGATGAGGCCGGTGAGCTGCTCCGAGGTGCTGGCGCCCTCGTCGCTGGCGACGATCTGCTGGTTCAGGGCGACCACCGCGCCGCTGGCCGCTGTGGGCGTGCCGCCGGTGCCTCCGGCGTTGCCCAGGGCCACCACGCTCTGGCCGACACTGGCCTTCGACGAGTCGCCAAGCCGCGCGCTCGCAAGTCCCGAGGCGTTGGTCAGCTGGATGAGGGCGATGTCGTGGCTGCGGTCGTAGCCCACGACGGTGGCCTGGTAGGTCGTGCCGTTGCCCACGTCGACGGCGCTGATAGAGGTCGCGCCGTTGATCACGTGGTTGTTGGTGAGGACCAGGCCCGTCGAGTTCAGGACGATGCCGGTGGCGGCCGCCTGACTCTGCTCGTAACCGAGAGCGACGTTGATGTCGACGAGCGCCGGATCGACCGCCGCGGCGATCGACGTCGCGCCGCTCGAGCCGCTCGCGCCGCTCGCGCCGGCGGAGTTCGAGCTCGACGAGCCGTTCGAGCCGCTGCCGAACGGCAGGGCGGTCGCGCCGGAACCGCTGCCGGGCAGCGTCTTGGCCGCCGTCGAGTCGCCGGACTGCCAGAAGTCGTGGCTGATGGCGACGCCCAGGAACACCGCGACGCCGACCAGCAGCGCGGCCACCAGCACGCGGCCCAGACGATGCCGTGGGCGGGGCATCGGGGGCTGCGTGGGGGCCGGCTGCGAGACGCGTCCGGCTGGCGGCGTCCAGCCGCCGCCGGGCGCGGGAGTCCAGCCGCCGTCCGCCGCGCGCGCGCCCCAGCCGGTGGCTGGGGCGCCCGAGGGGCGCCAGTCGTCGGCCGCGCTGCGCTGGTCCCAGCCGGCGGACGAGCCGCGCGCTTCGCCGTCGGGTGACGGTGCGTCGTGCCGCTCGCCCGCACCGCGCGCGGGGTCGGGAGCACGCCAGGCGGCGTCGGGCAGGCTCCACGCCGTGTTCGGTGGACCGATCTGTTCGGCTTCGTGGTCTGCTGCGCGTGCGTCGTCGGGACTCGGGCCCCCGAGGGGTCCTCCCGGCGCGTCGGGATCGGTCATCGTGCCTCCGCAGGGCTCGCTGTCATTCTAGTCTTCCCCGTTCGGCGCAGGTAGCCGCCACCGGGCCCCGGGCCGCGTAAAGATCGCGCCCCGGGCACCCAGGATCGCGCCCCGGGTCGCGCAAAGATCGCTCCCCGGGGCGCGGCAGGAATCAGGCATCGATGGTAGAACAGCAGGCGGGATACCACGCCCACCGCCCTCAGAACGACCCGCCCTCAGCGACGGGCCGCCCCGCGACCGAACAGGAGATCCATGGAAGCCGGCTCGCCCCCCGCAGCCAAACACCCGGCGCTCATGCGCCACAACGAGCAGCGTCTGCAGAGCCTGCAGTCGCGCATAGCCGACGCGATCACGAGCTTCGCGGGCTCGATGACCTTCGTCTACGTGCACATCGCCTGGTTTGCCCTGTGGATCGCGGTCGGCGTCGAGCGCTACCCGTTCGGACTTCTCACCATGATCGTCTCGCTCGAGGCGATCTTCCTGTCTACGTTCGTGATGATCAGCCAGAACCGGGCCGACGCGCGGCGTCAGGTGTTGGCCGACGCCCAGTGGCAGACCGTGCAGACCGAAGAACACCAGAACGAGCAGATCATCCAGCTCTCGAACCAGATCCTCGAGCTGACGACGGCGATCCACACGATGACCCACGAGCTGCACAGCATCAAAGAGGGCGCGCCGACAGCTTAGGCGTGGGACTGAAGCGAAGCTAAGGGTACGGTCGAGGTTGAGGGTGCGGTGGCCACGACGCTCCGCGCGCCCGCCCTCCTTGGGGCCCGGGCTCTGCGAAGCCTGGGCCCCGCAGGTCTTTCGCGGCGGCCACTGAACACGCATCGTACGGCGCTACGCTCTGCTATCGGGGTATCAGCTGTATGGTTGTCGCACAGACACGCGGCAGCCACGGCGCGCGCTCACACGATCGGGAGGTCGGCGATGGACGATAGTCACCGCGAGGCAGGGATGCCTCCATACGACAGGGGCGACGAGACGGCGACGCCGTTGCACGGCGACGACCGCATCGTCGTCCAGGAGGAAGTCTCGTTCAGCAGGGCCCAGGCGCACCTGCTCGATCATCAGGCCGGCTGGGCGGCGCACAACTGGGGCTGGCTGCTCGGCGTCGGCGTGATTGCCATCGTCTTCGGGGTCATCGTACTCAGCCACGCGTTCGGCAGCCTGGGCGCCCTGGTCTGGCTGACCGGGCTGTTCCTGCTCTTCATGGGCATCGCGCAACTCGTGACGATGGGTCGGGGAGGCGCCCGCGGCGCACACCTGGCCGGCGCCCTCGTGGCCCTCGTGGGCGGCATCGTGCTGCTGGTCTGGCCCGGCGAGACGCTCAAGGTCGTCGCCATCGTGGCCGGCATCACGTTCCTGGTCTGGGGCATCGTGCGCGCCGCCACGGCGTTCGGCGGTGCCCACGACACCCGCACCAACGACGTCGCGGCAGGCATCGCTCTGATCGTGCTGGGCGTCGTCATGATCGCCTGGCCCGGAGCCACCATCACGCTGATAGGCGTCTTCGTGGGGCTGATCGCCATCATCTGGGGAGTGGTGATGGTCATCGGCGCCTTCAGCCTGCGCAAGACGGGCCGACGTTGGCAGGAGTTGCGCGAACAGTCGCGCGTCGCGCGCTGACGGCGCTCGCCCCGCGGGAGCCGACAGCGGCCATCAGGCCGTACGATCGCCCCGGGGATCGACGTCGGTGGTCGCCTCCTTGCTCGCTTGGAACGTCAGCCGGTGCGGCTGGTCAGGTCGTAGACGGTGACTCCCCCGACGGTCCGGGGGGTGAAGTGGGCCTTGACCCAGGCGGCGATAGCGCTCATCGACGAACCGTTGCCGACGGCGCCGGAGCCGCCGCCGATGAAGTAGTGCACCTTGCCGGCGTTCACGATGGCCTCGAACTCGGCGAGCGTCGGGTACGGGTCGCTGCCGTTGAAGCCGCCGAGGCTCATCACCGGGTCGTCGGTGGCGAGCTGATAGCCGGCGGCCGACTGAGCGCCCACGGTGGCCGCGACCCAGGTGTAGTGGCCGGCGTCGCTCTTGAGCAGGGCGACCAGCGCGCCGCTGGGCGTACTGGCGTCGAGCAACCCTCCGCCGTTGCCGCCGGTCCCGTCGCCGACCCGGCCGAAGCCGCCGTCGCCTTGCCCCGCGGTCGGAACGCTCGGAGCGCCGCCGGTCAGCGTGCCGCCGCCCTGCGTGCCGGTCTGCGTGGCGGTGGGAGGAGCGCCGCCCTGCGTGCCGCCCGGCGCAGCGCCACCGCCCAGGGCAGCGCCGCCGGTCGCGGTCGCGTTGCTCGGCGGTCCGCCTGCGCCGGTGAAGCGCCGCCCGCCGCCGCGGCGGCCGCCGGATCCGCCGCCGAACCCACCGCGTCCGCCGGCCACCGTCGGTCCGGCGCTGGGCAGCGAGCCCGAGTGCGCGGCCGACGCCGTCTGCAGCGAATAGGCCGCGGGACCGGCCAGGGCGAGCGCGACGCCCACCCCGGCGAGAGTCAGGGCCGCGCGCCGAGTCAGACGGTCGGTGACGACGAGCCCCGCGGCGGCCAGCAGGCCGCCGACGATCACCACGAGGCGCAGCCACGGCAGCCAGGTGGGCGAGCGGTCGAGCAGCACGAACGCCCACACCGCGGTCGCCGCGACGACGGCCGCCAGGCTGAGGCGCCAGCCCGCGACGCCGCGCCGGGCCCACAACGCGGTCGCGCCGATGCCGACGAGCGCGCCGAGCGCCGGGGCGAGCGCGACGGCGTAGTACTCGTGGATGATGCCCTGGGCGAAACTGAACACCACGGCCGTGACGAGCAGCGAGCCGCCCCACAGCACGGCGGCGGCGCGCGTGCGGTCGGTACGCGGTGCGCGACGGCTGAGCCACAGCAGGGCGACGAGGAACGCGAGGGCGGCGGGCAGCAGCCAGGCGATCTGACCGCCCCACGACGTCGAGAACAGCCGTCCTATGCCGGTCGCGCCCCAGGCCCCCGCCTGACCGGCGCCGCCGGCCACGACGCTGCCCGTCTCGTTACCGGTGATGCGCCCGAGGCCGTTGTAGCCGAAGATGAGCTCGACGACGCTGTTGGTCTGCGAACCGCCGATGTAGGGGCGGCTGGCGGCCGGCCAGAGCTGCACGATCGCCACCCACCAGCCGCACGACACGAGCAGCGCGACGCCGGCCACGGCGAGCTGACGTACGCGGCGCCACGGCGACGTCGGGGCGGCCAGGGCGTAGGCGGCTGCCAGTGCCGGCACGATGAGCAGGGCCTGCAGCATCTTCGTGGTGAACCCGAGCCCGACCAGAGCGGCGGCGAGGACGAGCCAGCGGGTGCCGGCGTTCTCGATCGCCCGGGTCACGGCGTAAGCGCCGAGCGTGAGCAGCAGCACGAGCAGGGCGTCCGGGTTGTTGAACCGGAACATGAGGGTGGCCACCGGCGTGAGGGCCAGCACCGTGCCGGCGAGCAGGCCGGCGGCCGGACCGAACCAGCGGCGCACGGTGAGGTAGAGCACACCCACGCAGGCGACGCCCTCGAGCGCCTCCGGCACGAGGATGCTCCAGGCGTTGACGCCGAAGAGACGCGCGGAGAGGTCCATGACCCACAGCGACGCCGGGGGCTTGTCGACGGTGATGAAGTTGGCGGCGTCGGAGGAGCCGAAGAAGAAGGCCTTCCAGCTGTGCGCGCCGGCCTGCACGGCCGCCGAGTAGAAGGCGTTGGCCCAGCCCGAGCGGCCGAGGCCGATCAGGTACAGCAGCGCCGTCGCCGCCAGCAAGCCGAGCAGCGCGGGGCGCACCCAGGCCGGGTCTCCGGGCCGGCCGCGCCACAGCCGGCGCAGACGCCCGGCGCGCGCGTCGGCGGGGGCGTGGACCGGCGCAGCCGCGTCGTGCGACGGCTCCGATGCGGCTGCGGTGTGCGACGGCGTGGATGCCGCTGCGCCGTACGACGGCGACGTGGCGCCCGGTGCGGGGGGCTCGGGATCGAAGGTGTCGGTCATGGTTCGAGTCCTCTCGTCGGACGGGCGGCGGCTCGGTGGGGAAAGAGCCAGATACGAAACAGGGCGAAGCGCAGCAGGGTGGCGACTACATTGGCCGCGAGCAGCACCGCGAGCTCGGCGGCGCGCGAAGCGTGCGGGTCGCCGCGGTGCAGCGCCAGCAGGCTGCCGCTGGTCACGGCCAGGCCCAGGGCAAAGACGACGAGCCCCTGACCCTGGTGGCGCAAGCGTCCGGCGGCGCCGCGCAAGCCGAAGGTGAGCCGGCGGTTGGCGGCGGTGTTGGCGACGGCCGTCACCAACAACGACAGGGCGTTGGCCCACTGGGCCGACATGACGCCGCGGCCCAGCAGGTACAGGGCGAGGTAGGCGAGGGTGCTGGCCACCCCGATCAGGCCGAAGCGCAGCAGCTGTCCGGGGAGGTCGGTCGCGCGGCGTGCGCGTCCGCTCGGCAGCGCGAGCCGGCCGCGGGCGAGCGCGCGCGAGAGGCGCGCGATGCCCTTCAGGTCGGCCAGCGCGGTCGCTGCGATGGCGACACGGGAATCGGGGTCGTCGAGCCAGTCGACTGGCACTTCGTGGATGCGCAGCCCCGAGCGTTCGGCGAGCACGAGCAGCTCGGTGTCGAAGAACCAGCCGGTGTCTTCGACCAGCGGCAGGAGCTCGCGGGCCCGGTCGGCGCGGATGGCCTTGAAGCCGCACTGGGCGTCTGAGAAACGGGCGCCCAGTGCGGTGCGCACCAGCAGGTTGTAGCAGCGCGAGATGAACTCGCGTCGGGCGCCGCGCGTGACCACCGCGCCGCGCGCGAGGCGGGTGCCGACGGCAAGGTCGGAGTGCCCCGACACCAGGGGAGCGACCAGGGGCAGCACGGCGGCGAGGTCGGTCGACAGGTCGACGTCCATGTAGGCGAGCACGGCGGCGTCGCTCGCTTGCCAGACGGCATGCAGGGCGCGGCCGCGGCCCTTCTCGTCCAGGTGCACGGCGCGCACGCCGGGCAGGGTCCGGGTCAGCCGCTGGGCGATCGCCCAGGTCTGATCGACGCTCGCGTTGTCGGCGATCGTCAGACGGAACGTGAATGGCAGGTTCTCGCTCAAGTAGGCGTGCAGGCGCACCACGCTGAGCGTGAGGTCGCGCTCCTCGTTGTAGACGGGCACGACGAACTCGACCTGGGGCGCCGCGGGCAGCTCGACCGCGCGGGGCGGGAAGATCGTATGAGGTGAGGTCGCCGTAGCCATGGCCACAAGGTAGACGTGCGCCCTTACACCTGCCTGAGTCCCGGCTGGGAGCTTTCTGCGAGGGGTCGCGCGATCACGAGGATCGGTTGCCTCGGCGCTGCGGCGCCGACGACCGTTCGCGGTGGCAACGCGGCGGGAGCCAACGCGCCCCTGCTGTCGCGGCGCCGCGGGGGCGGCTACAATCGTAGGGGTCACGACGTCTGGAGAATGGGTGAGACGCTCAGGCAGGGCGCTTTTCGGCACGGCGCCGGCGACGCGCGGCACGGCGCCGGCGCTCGCGCTGGCCGCGGCGACCGCTCTTTCGCTCGTGGTCACCGCCCTGTGCGCCTTGCCTGTCGCAGCGGCGGCGCGCCCGGCGGCCGATGCCGGCCGTTCGCCCGCGGCCCACGGCGCCCACGTGGCGCCGGCCGCCGTCCGCCGGCCGGCGATCGTCGTCGCGCCGCTCGGCCATCCGGGCCCGTTGCTGGGCAGTCGCGGGCAGTCGCCCAACTGGGCGGGCTACGACGTGACGAGCGGCGGCCCCTTCACCAGCGCAGCCGCCGACTGGACGCAGCCCCGCGTGCGGCCGAGCGCCGCTTATACCGACGCCGCCTTCTGGGTCGGACTCGACGGCGATACCCAGGATCCCCTGGACGACCCGCCGCAGACCGTCGAGCAGATCGGCACCGAGGGCTTCACGCTGTCGGGCCACGTCTTCTACGACGCCTGGTATGAGCTGTATCCGGCGCCCGCCAGATTCATCAGCGCCAAGAAGCTGGCGGTCCACGCCGGCGACCACCTGAGCGCCTCCGTCGTGTGGACCGCGGCCGCGGCCCGGGTCGCCGGCTTCACGCTGACGCTCGTGAACCACACGACCGGCAAGACGTTCACGGACTTCGCCGCCGAAGACCGCCTGCCCATCGATCCTGTGCGCTCGTCGGCCGAGGTCGTCGCCGAGGCCCCGTCGCTGGCCGACCAGACCATCTTGCCGCTCGCCCGGTTCGGTCTCGCCACCTACCGCGACTGCGCCTTCGAGGGCCAGCCGATCGCCGACTTCGACTGGGCTCAGATCGGCATGGTCTCCGCCGACACCGGCAAGGTCGTGGCGGCCACTTCGGCCCTGGGCTCCGACGGCGCCACGTTCGCGGTGAACACCGACTTCAGACGCCCGACGACGACGGTCTCCGGCGCCGCCGGCTGGCACGACACGGCGGTCACGCTCGTATTCAAGGCCACAGACGACCCCGGCGGCACCGGTGTGGCCTACACGCAGTACTCGCTCGACGGCGGGGCGACTTGGACGAAGGGCCGCTCACTCACTCTGGCCGCCCCGAGCGACCACTCCGCCGACGGCGCCACGGTCGTGTGGTACCGCTCGGCCGACAAGGCCGGCAACCTCGAACGGGAACATGCCTGCACCGTGCGCATCGACACGCAGCCGCCCGTGCCCGTCGTCACGCCGCCGGCAGCGGTGGCCAGGGGCGGGCGCGCGACGGTGGGCTTTCGGGTGACCGACCCGCGCCCGGGCAGCCCCACCGTCACGGTGACGCTGCGCTTCCGCGACGACCACGGCCGGCTCGTCAAGAAGGTCGTGGTGCCCGGTCGCAGGGTGGGGGCGCCCCTCGCGTACAGCTTTACCTGCCTGCTGGCCAAAGGGAGCTACCGGGTCACGGTCTCGGCGGTCGATGCGGCCGGCAACCCCGGGTCGGTTGCGCCGAGCACTTCGCTGTCGGTCCTCTAGGGTGCCGTGTCGGGATCGTCCGGCGCGCCGGCTCGCCGGGCCGGGGACAGCCCCGCCGGGTCCTGCGAGTGCGCCGAGAACACCGGCGACCGCGCGGCGGGGAAGAGGGGTCGCGTGAAAGGCCGGCGCCCACAGTGATCGCTCTCACGCACGTCGTCGTGCTCGTGGCCCTTCACGGCGTGCTGCGCGACGTGGCCGACGAGGTCGGTCGCCACGGCTACGTCATCCTCTTCATACTGATCGCCGCCGAGAGCTTCGCCTTTCCGCTGCCCGGCGAGGTGAGCCTGCTGGTCGGCGCCTACGAGGCCCAGCGCGGCGTCTTCAGCCTGTACTGGGTGATCGTGGTCGGCGCCGCGGCGGCGATCAGCGGCGACAACCTCGGCTACCTCTTCGGACGCACCGCCGGACGCCCCATGGTCGAGCGGTTGCTGCACGTCCTGCACGTGCCCGGCCGCTACCTCGAGCGCATGGATTCCTACTACGACCGGCACGGCGGCTTGACCGTGGCCATCGCCCGCCAGCTCTCGCCGGTACGCGGCCTGGCGGCGTGGTCGGCTGGTGGCTCGCGGGTGCCGTGGCGGCGCTTCTTTGTGTTCAACGCCCTGGCCTGCATCGCGTGGTCCACCGCCGTGACCCTGCTGGCGGCTCTGTTCGTGAGCAATCTCGACGCGCTCGCCGACGACCTCAGCGTGGCCGGCATGGTCGGGCTCGGCGTCGTCGTGCTGGTCGGGGCCGTGCTGCTCTGGCGGCGCATGCGCCGCCGGGCGGTGCGCCGGTCGCATGGCGAGCGTCGGGACGACGACGAGCGTCGGGACGACGACGAGCGTCGGGACGACGAGGACCGCCCCAGCGGCTAGGATGGGTTCGTAGTCAAAGGGCAGCGATCGGGCGACGCTCAGGCCGAGCGGGCGCTCGACTCGCGGAGCGACCTCGGGCGGAAAGGCGAAGGCGGCGATCTCATGACGACGTCACAGGCGACGATCGACGGGCTGCTGCTCGACATGGACGGCGTGCTGACCGTGTCGTGGGAGCCTCTGCCCGGAGCGGTGGCGGCGTTCGCTCGGCTGCGTGCCGCCGGCCTGCCGCTGCGCGTGCTCACCAACACCACCGGGCGCAGCCGGGCGGCGCTCGCCGCCGGGCTGCGCGACAGCGGCTTCGCGGTGGCCGACCACGAGGTGATCAGCGCGGCGGTCGCCGCTGGGGACCTCTTGCGCGCCACGCGGCCGGGCAGGCGCGTGTTCCTGCTGGGCGACGCCCAAGCCGACGACCTTGCGGGCGTGCGGCTCGTCGGCTTAGACGACGAGCCCGAGATCGTGCTCATCGCCGGCGCCGACGAATCGTTCGCCTTCGAGACGTTCAACCGCGTCTATCGGGCGCTGCTGGACGGGGCCGAGCTCGTGGCCATGCACCACACGTACGCCTGGCTCACGACCGAGGGGATCTGCCTCGACTCGGGCGCCTACGTAGCCGGGCTCGAGCGCGCGCTGGACCGCGAGGCCGTGGTCACCGGCAAGCCCTCGCCCGAGTTCTTCCGCGCCGGCCTGGGCGCTCTGGGGCTGACGGCCGATCGCGTGGCGATGGTGGGCGACGACATCGTGGGCGACGTGCTCGCAGCCCAAGCGGCGGGCATCACCGGCGTGCTGGTACGCACGGGCAAGTTCCGCCCCGAGACGCTGGAGCGCGCCGCCGGCACGCCCGACCACGTGGTCGGCTCGATCTGCGACGTGCCGGAGTTGCTCGGCCTGTGACCCGGCGCGCGGCGTGGCGCCCGCCGCGGGCGTCTGTGCGGTCGCGCGACGTGGGTGGCCACGGCGCCCTGCGCGTGCGGCGCGCCGTTCAGGCTGCCTTGAGGAGCCTCTCGTAGTCCTCGGGGCTGTAGCCCGGCACCACGTGACGGCCGATCTTCACGAACGGAAACCCGGTGGCGCCGTGCTGCCTCATCTCGGCTGAGATCTTGGCCTGCAGATCGGGGCCGGCCATGTCGAACTCGATGATGAACGGGTCGATGCCGCGCGCCCGAAAGAACGCCTTGGTCTTGGCACACCAGCCGCAGGTGGTGAGCGAGTAGACGATGACTGTCGGTGTGGTCGCCGTGGTGGCCTCCTCGGTCCGTTCTTGTCCTGATATACCCACCGGGCCACCGGCTGCGACGGCGGACATGCGACGAGATCCGTGGTGCGCTATCTATGAAGTAGATAGAATGAGCAGAACCGCAGGGCGGAAGGGGGGCCAGTGCCTGCTCGAGGGCGTTTCACCGTGACCGCCGAGATCATCTCGGACATCACGTCGAGTCTTGTGCTCGACGACGTGCTGGCCAGCGTGGCACGGCGCACGGCCGAGGTGCTCGACCTCTGGGAATGCGACATCTACGACTACCGCGCGGGCGAACAGTGCACGGTCGCCCTTGCCTTGTGGGCCCGCGAGCCCCACGCTGCCGACGGCGACTGGGTCGGCTCCACGCACACGCTGGTCGAACAGCCCTCGTTCGCCCGGGCCCTGGGCGAGTGCCGCATGATCGAGAACCGCATCGACGACCCTGCACTGCCCGACGTCGAGCGGCGGCGCATGGAGTTCTGGAACGAGCAGAGCTGTCTGCTCGTGCCGCTGGTCTTCAAAGACGAGGCCATCGGCTGTCTCGAGCTCGTCGAGAAACGGCACGCACGGCACTTCGGTACCGAAGAGCGCGAGCTGGCCGTGACCATGGCCGCCCTGGCCGCCGTGGCCATCCAGAACGCGCGCCTTTACGGCGACGTCGAGCACCTGGCCATCACCGACGGTCTCACCGGGCTCTACAATCATCGCTACTTCTACGACCGCCTCGCCCAAGAGGTGGCGCGGGCGCAGCGCTACGACCTGCCGCTCTCGCTGCTCATGATCGACATCGACGACTTCAAGGCCTACAACGACCGTTCCGGTCACCGCGCCGGCGACGCCCTGCTGCGCCAGCTCGGCGTGGTGCTCAGGTCGCAGATGCGCCGACAGATCGACCTGGTCGCCCGCTACGGCGGCGAAGAGTTCGCCGTGATCCTGCCGAGCACGGGGGTGGCCGGGGCGGCCCGCGCCGGCCAACGCCTGCGCGACGCCGTCAACAAGGGGGGGCTTGCGGGGGGCGACAGCGACGCGGCGCACGCGGTCGGCGAACGTATCCGCAGCAGCGTCGCGGGCCAGACGTTCGGCACCACCGAACGACCCCCCGTGATCACGGTGAGCGTCGGTGTCGCCAGCCTGCCCGAGCACGCCACCACGGCCGACGCGCTGGTCGATCAGGCCGACGCCGCGCTCTACCGCGCCAAGCGCTTCGGCAAGAACCGCGTCGAAGTCGAACGCGTCGGCACCGGCGCCGTCGCGGGACCCGACGCCGGCTGACCTGCCGTCGGTCCCGCGAAGCGTCTGAAATTCAAGACCGGCGAACGGCCGGTCGACCTTATGGAGTAGCGGAAAGTGCGGGCGCCCGGCTTTGCCGCGGCTCGCCGGCCTTCCCTTCGTAGCGAACGACCCGCGGCAAGGCAGGTCATGAGACGCTTGATCGCGCCGATGCTTGTGAGCTGCGCGGCGGCCTGCGCCGCCGCGGCGCTCGTGCTGTCCGGTGGCGACGCCCTGGGGCCGCTCGGCCGCGCCGCCGCCGTGGGCCTCCTGGCTGCCGCCACGGTCGCCGTGTGGAGCGCCTCGCGGCGCGCCGCCGCGAAGTTGGCGGCGGAACGGTGCGTCAGGATGGCGTGTGAACAGCGCTACGACGCCCTCTTCGAAGCGTGCGGCGACATCGTCTGCACCTTCGGGCTGTCCGCCGACGATCGTCCGGGCCGCCTCGTCGCGGTCAACGAGGCGGCCTGCATGTCGCTGGGCTACCCGCGCGGCGGGCTGCTGGGCATGACCTGGGACGAGCTTTACGCACCCGAAGTGCGCCGCTCAGTCAGGCAACGCATGCGCGCGCTCGACCAGGCCGAGAGCCTCGTCTTCGAAAGCAGCTGGCTGACGAGCGACGGCCACCGTCTGCCGGTCGAGGTCTCGCTGCGGCGCGCCGGGGCGCCGCCCTCGCGCCTTTGCCTGGTCGTCGCTCGCGACCTTTCGGCTCGTCGCGAGCTGGCCCAGGTCTCGCGCGACAGGGCACACGCCGACGAGCTCACCGGCCTGCTCACGCGGGGCGCCTTCTTTGCCGCGGTCGGCGAGGCGCGGCAGCGGGCCCGCCGGCTGAGCGCTCAGGTGCTCGTGCTGCACGGCGAGCTCGCCGGCCTGAAAGGCGTGAACGACCGGCTGGGCCACGCCGCGGCCGATGCCCTCGTGCTGGCGGCGGCCGATGTGCTGCGCTTCACGTTTCGCGACTCAGACGTGGTCGCGCGTCTCGGCGGCGCCGAGTTCGTCGCGCTGGCCGTGCTCGGGCGCAGCGACCGCGAGCGCGTCGACTGGCGCGCGATCGTGGCGCGCTTCGACGAAGCCGTGCTCGCCAAGCGGACGGAGCTTGCCGGCGAGTTCGTCTTCGACGTGCCGTACGCCACCGAGGTGGCCGACTGGGAGGACCTCGACGACATCGACGTGCTCCTGCGCCGCACCCGGCAGCCCGCGCCGTTGCCCGGAGCCTGGGCGGCCGTGCGCCGCGTCGAAAAGCTCGCCGCCCGGGTCTGACGACGGCGCCCGCCTCAGGGCGCCGCAGTCCCCGTGGGCTGAGCGGTCGGCGCCGGTGCGGTCGTCTTCGGCGCCGTCGGGGTCGGCTGCGCCGCAGACGAGGGCGACGGCGACGTGGTCGCCGACGGGCTGGGGGTCGGCGACGGCGCGAGCGACGCGTAATGACCGGCGAAGGGCCGGTAGAGGGGCATCACGGCGGGCTGCCTGAAGTCGGCGATCGCCTGCGAGCCGAAGACCATCTCGTAGTACCGGCCCCAGATCGGCACGCAGTAGGTGGCGCCCTGTACGCCGGGCATGGGCACCTCGGCC